>RCUI01000103.1_pt1 | contig 30736 bp, 17 predicted proteins | sample 2166121 | NCBI WGS metagenome assembly RCUI01 (sample SAMN09932700, study PRJNA488358) | compost metagenome | feature: garden; material: soil; isolation source: compost soil in succinic acid-enriched culture | place: Germany: Experimental Botanical Garden Goettingen | collected 2016-01-27
GGGCGGTCGACAATATTGCTGGCCGCCAGGACGCGGATGTGGCTGTCGGTCAGTTCGGCCAGCTCGTTGCGACCTTTGGACAAAAAGTGCGAAGGCCGGCGCTGGGCAATCATCAACGACAGCACCTGACGCAGCGCCAGGCCCCGCGCCGCCATGCTTTGAGGGTCGGTAGCGGTCGAGGCCAGGATCTCGTTGACCTGGGCAAAATCGGCGCCGTACCAGACCCGCAGGCCCTCCGCCATGCCATGCACTTCACCATGGCCGGGCACCGCCGAGAGCGGCACGCTGTTGAGGTAGTCACGCACGATGCGCTGGCGGGCCTCGAGGGTCTCAGGGCCCCCCTGGTAGGCGCGCACGCTGGCGGAAATCATCTGGCGGATTTTCTCGCTGCCCGACACGGTGAGGCCGTCGGGCGAGTGACGGTATTTTTCCAACTGGGTGGCCAGGGTGCTGCCGCCGGCGGATTGGCCGGGCAGGGCCAAGTACTTGGCCACCTGGCTGTAGGCTGCCTTGGCAAAGCGTGGCCAGTCCACCGCCGGGTTGGCGTAGGGATCATTGGGGTCGAGCAGGTCACGGTTCTCGATGAACAGCAGGCTGTTGACGATCACCGGCGGGATCGAGTCGAAGTCCGGGTACAGGTACTGCGGGTAGTGGTACTGGTAGAGCACGTCACCCTTGCAGTCGGTGATCGACAGGCCGGTCTGGATCTTTTCCTTGTAGGGCACGAAGAAGCCGTGCTCGGTGTAGTTCATCAATGCTGGCGAAAAATGCACCTGCTCACTGATTACATAATCGCGCTTGAGCAGGCGTGGCAGGAAATCGCCCAGGGCGCTGTAGCCCAGGCGCTGGTCGAACGGCCCGTCGCCGGGGTAGATGATCGCATCGCTGGGCCCCGGTTGCAGGGAGTAGGTCAGGGTCGAGGCGAGCTGGCTCAGTTCGCGTGACTGCATCCGCGAAGTGTGCATTTCATTGGTGATGGCCAGTCCAAGGGCGATCAGGCTGAGCAGCAGCACCAGCCAGATCAGCCTCCACCACAAATGACGTTGGCGAGGGCTTTTCGGCAATGGTGATTCTTCTAGAGATTCAGGGGGAGCTTCCTTACTGGTTGGTTCCGATTGCCACAATGCGCCCATAGTTTTCAGCCCGGCTACTTATTTTCGTCTTGCTTGCCTGAAGCTTAGACGGTGAGCGGGTTTGGTGAAAAATTTGTAGAGCCTGCAAGGCATGACCTGGAAAGGCGCAGGCATGCGCCTTTGGTGGAAGGTTGTAATGCCCGGTTTTGGTGCTATGTTAGCCGCCCTTTTTACGGTGCTGGAAAAGGCACGGGGAATACCCCTGCATTGATACGGTTATTGCCGAGAGTTCTCGCCAAATATCGTGCTTTTTATAGTGAAAAGCCCTGTTGGGGCCTTTCTATACTGCTCGCCCCTTTCGCACTACCGGCGCCTCGCGCATCGGTAGACGGGGCCGCTCACAAGGTGGCGCCCGGCAAGGCAGCGTACTCGCCTATCGGCGGTACCAGGCCTGCACGAACGGTCTATATCCAATAACAAAATGAGGTTGTATTTCTATGCCAGTCGGCAACCATCCTTCTCACGGTGAGACCGCCCAGGGCGGCCCACTCAAGCGAGAACTCGGCGAGCGACACATTCGCCTGATGGCGCTGGGCGCCTGTATCGGTGTCGGCCTGTTCCTGGGCTCGGCCAAGGCCATCGAAATGGCCGGTCCGGCAATCATGCTGTCTTATATCATCGGTGGCCTGGCGATCCTGGTGATCATGCGTGCCCTCGGTGAGATGGCGGTACACAACCCGGTTGCAGGCTCCTTCAGCCGTTACGCCCAAGACTACCTCGGCCCGCTGGCGGGCTTTCTGACCGGCTGGAACTATTGGTTCCTGTGGCTGGTGACCTGCGTGGCGGAAATCACCGCAGTGGCGATCTACATGGGTATCTGGTTCCCTGATGTACCCCGCTGGATCTGGGCCCTGGCGGCCCTGGGCAGCATGGGCGCGATCAACCTGATCGCGGTCAAGGCATTCGGTGAGTTCGAGTTCTGGTTTGCCTTGATCAAGATCGTCACCATCATTGCCATGGTACTGGGCGGCATCGGTATCATCGCCTTCGGCTTCGGTAACGACGGTGTGGCCATGGGGATTTCCAACCTGTGGAGCAATGGTGGCTTCATGCCGAACGGCGTGACCGGTGTGTTGATGTCGCTGCAGATGGTGATGTTCGCCTACCTGGGCGTAGAAATGATCGGCCTGACCGCCGGCGAAGCACGCAACCCGCAAAAGACCATTCCCCAGGCCATCGGCTCGGTGTTCTGGCGCATCCTGCTGTTCTATGTGGGCGCGCTGTTCGTGATCCTGTCGATCTACCCGTGGAACGAAATCGGCAGCCAGGGCAGCCCGTTCGTGATGACCTTCGAGCGTCTGGGCATCAAGACTGCAGCCGGCATCATCAACTTCGTGGTGATCACCGCGGCGCTGTCGTCGTGCAACGGCGGTATCTTCAGCACCGGGCGCATGCTCTACAGCCTGGCGCAGAATGGCCAGGCCCCGGCCACCTTTGCCCGCACCTCGAGCAACGGCGTGCCGCGCAATGCCTTGCTGCTGTCCATCGCCGCTCTGCTGCTGGGCGTGCTGGCCAACTACCTGGTGCCGGAGAAGGTCTTCGTCTGGGTGACGGCAATCGCTACCTTCGGTGCGATCTGGACCTGGGTGATGATCCTGCTGGCGCAGCTCAAGTTCCGTGCCGGCCTGTCCACTGCCGAGCGCAAGGCCCTGAAATATCGCATGTGGCTGTGGCCCCTGAGCTCGTACCTGGCGCTGGCATTCCTGATCCTGGTGGTTGGCCTGATGGCCTACTTCGAGGAAACCCGTGTGGCCTTGTACATCGGCCCGGCGTTCCTGGTGATGCTCACCGTGCTTTACTACGTGTTCAAGCTGTCGCCAAAGGCCGACAACGCGCAACTGGCGCGTACCGCGTCCTGATGTGAAACATCGCGGGGCAACGTCTCGACTTGCCCCGCGAAACACTCAGGCTGCAACCTCGCTGTTGGGCTCGAAACTGTCGGCCCGGGCCATCGCCCACATTCTCGAATAGAACTCGCCACTGATCTGCCCGCTGAGCAATTCGCCGGGCTTGAGGAATACGTGCATCTGCGAGAACAATTTGATCTCGGTGGCCGACACGCGTCGCACCAAGTGCTTGGCTTCCAGTTGGGAGGGGTGATCGAGACCGGCAGCGGCGAGCATTTCGGCCAGGGCCTTGAGGGTGCTGTGGTGGAAGTTGAACACCCGCTGGGCTTTGTCCGGCACCACCAGGGCGCGCTGGCGCAGGGCATCCTGGGTGGCGACGCCGGTCGGGCATTTGTTGGTGTGGCAGCTCTGGGACTGGATGCAGCCGATGGCGAACATGAAGCCGCGCGCCGAGTTGGCCCAGTCGGCACCGATGGCCAGCACGCTGGCGATGTCGAAGGCACTGACGATCTTGCCGCTGGCGCCCAACTTGATCTTGTCACGCAGGTTCAAGCCCACCAGGGTGTTGTGAACGAATAGCAGGCCTTCACGCAGGGGGACGCCGATGTGGTCGGTGAACTCCACCGGTGCCGCGCCGGTGCCGCCTTCCTTGCCGTCGACCACGATGAAGTCCGGCAGGATGCCGGTTTCCAGCATGGCCTTGGCGATGCCCATGAATTCCCACGGGTGACCCAGGCAGAACTTGAAGCCCACCGGCTTGCCGCCCGATAGCTCACGCAACTGGGCAATGAACTGCATCATCTCGATAGGGGTGGAGAAGGCGCTGTGGCGCGACGGCGAAATGCAGTCTTCGCCCATCATCACGCCGCGGGTCTCGGCAATCTCGCGGGTGACCTTGTGCTTGGGCAGGATGCCGCCATGGCCGGGCTTTGCACCCTGGCTCATCTTGATTTCGATCATTCGCACTTGCGGGCTGCGGGCTTGTTCGGCAAAGCGCTCGGGGTCGAATCGGCCATCGGAGGTGCGGCAACCAAAGTAACCACTGCCCAGCTCCCAGGTCAGGTCGCCGCCATGCTCACGGTGGTAGGGGCTGATGCTGCCCTCCCCAGTGTCATGGGCGAAATTGCCCAGTTTGGCCCCCTGGTTGAGGGCGCGAATGGCATTGGCGCTGAGCGAGCCGAAGCTCATGGCCGAGATGTTGAACACCGAAGCCGAGTAGGGCTGGGTGCATTGCGGGCCACCGACGATCACCCGGAAGGCTGCCGGATCGCTCAACGGCGCCGGGCGCATGGAGTGGCCGATGAATTCAAAACCCGACTGGTACACATCGATCAAGGTGCCGAAGGGCTTGTCCGAGGCTTCCTTCTTGGCCCGGGCATACACCAGTGAGCGCTGGGCTCGGGAGAACGGCAGGGCATCGCTGTCGGATTCGAGCAGGTATTGGCGGATTTCCGGGCGAATGCCTTCGACCAGGTAACGGATATTGCCCAGGATCGGGTAGTTGCGCCGTACCGCGTGGCGGCTTTGCAGCAGGTCGAACAGGCCGATCAGGCTGAGGATGGCGGTCGCCAGGGTGAACGGCCAAAGCCACTCATGGTGCAGGAAGGGCAGGCTCGCCAGGGTGAACAGGACACAGGCGGCGAAAAAGGCATAGCGGCTCAGAAGTGACAGGCTCATGCAGGTTCCTTTCGATGGCTCGGTCAGGCTCGGGGCCTGGAACAATTTCCGACCTTAGCCCGGTTGCACGCACCAGCGCCAGCCCATGAACATGAAGCCTTGCCGTCAATCAGTTGGAGTAAAAATCATTCTCACAGCGATAGGCCGGGTTCGCGGATCAAGCGGTCGCGCAGCTCGCCCTGCTGGGCAAGCTCCAGCGTAACATCGAAGTGAACCGTGCCGGCAATCAGGCTGGCCACCGGCACGCCGTCGCGGTAGAGCAGGCGATTGCTGCTGAGCGCCGGCACCTTGGTGCCAGGCAGCAGCGTGCCGATCAGGTTGAGTGGGTCACTGGCGCTCAGCGCCACCAGGCTGGCGTCCAGCGGCCGTCGGCGCACCTCACGCAGCAACGCCACCGCTTCGGGCAGGGCGAATTGCTCACCGGCCAGGCCGCTGATGAAGCGCCCGCCTCGAATCTCGCCACGGGCTTCCAGGCGGTGGTAACAACGCAGCAGTTCGCGCCAGCTCGGTAGCCAGTCGGCCTCGCGCTCCAGCAATCGCCAGCAGATCACGCCGTAGCGGCGTAGCAAGGTACGGGCGATGTGTTCCAGGCTTTCGTCGCGGTTATCGGGCGCCGCAGCCTTGCGCAGCAGGGCCCAGCGCCCGGCGTCCTGCATACCGCCGAACGAAGGCCCGCGCCCACGACGGTGGCTGCGCCCCTGGCGCTTGCTGGCCGGCGTGATCAGTGCCCGCAGGCCGGCAAAGCTGTCGGCGCTGATCAACCCGGCCGCCACCAACTCCTGCAGGGCGTTTTCCAATTCGCTGGGCAGCAGGTGGGCGTCATGCACCAGTTCATCGAAGAACAAGGCGCCGTGGTCAGTCAGTACCGCCTGTACCCTTTGTGCCTTCAGGCTCAGCTCGCTGCTCTCCTGTGCTGGGTTCAGTGTCCGCCACAGCCCCAGGCGGGCACGCGGCAACAGCACCAGTGGCGTGCTGCGCAAGGTGGTGGCCGCTGCGCCGGGCGCCAGTCGCGCCCACACGAACTTGCCTGCCCGGCACGCTTCATCCAGCCACATCGGGCTGTAGTCCTTGATACGGGTGGGCAACAAATCGGCCTCCCAGGCACTTGACGCCGCGGCATAACCCTCGAACTGTTCCAGCACTTCACTGAGCGCAGCGGGGCCTTGTAGCCGCGTGGCCGTGCTCAGGTGCTGCCAGTCGAACAGAAAACGCATGAAGTCCTGCAGGCTGACCGGTTCTATTTCCCGACGCAGGCGCTTGACCGTGTAGCGGTGGATACGCGCCAGCAAGTGCCGTTCGCACCATTGCAGGTCTTGGCTACCGGGGCTGAAGTAACCGCGCATCACATAGCCTTCGGCTTCCAGGTGCGCCAGTGCCTGTTCGAGGGCGCCAATGGGCAATTGCAGGGGCGCGGCGATCTGCGCCAGGGTCAGAGGGCCAAAACCGCTCAGGCGTGCGCGCACCAGCTCGACCAGGGCGGTGTCGGCATCCATGGGCTGATCAAACCCGGGCAGTGGCGGAACATCCGGTGTCAACGCTGCGTGCGGGTACAGCGCACGCAGCAGCGTCAGGCGCTCCCTGGCAAGCCACAGTCCCTGCAGGGAACAGGCTCGCCCTGTGCCGGCCAGTTCATCAAGCCACGTTTGCCAGCCGGGATTGGCCGCGACTTCACGGTGGCTGATGCAAGCCAGGCTCATCAGCGCTTCATGCATTTCATCGCTGCGGGTGGGCGCAGGCCAGGCTTCGGCTTCAACCGCCGCGATGGCATCGGGGTCCAGCGCACCCAGATCATCACTGCGTTGCGCTTCGTTCCAGCGCCGATTGAGCACCGCCTGGGTGCGTCGTTCCTCCAGCGGCGCATCGTCGAGAAAGGTATAGGGACGAGCATTCAGAATGGCCGACGCCAGGGGCGACGGGGCGGGAAGGTCCCGGCTGATCAACCTGATCCGGCCTTGTTCGATACGCCGCAGCAAGGCCAGCCAGCCCTCGCTGTCCATAGCCTCGTGCAGGCAGTCATCGAGGGTTTGCTCCACCAGCGGATGGTCGGGTATTTGCCGCTCGCCGACGATGTTTTCCAGGCAGGCGATCTGGTCGGGGAACACGGCGGCAATCAGGTCCTCGCTTTTCATCCGCTGGATCTGTGGCGCCACCTTGCGCCCGCCAACAAAACGCGGCAAGGCCAGGGCGACACCGGCGTTCCAGCGCCAGCGCACACCGAACAACGGCGCGTCGAGCAGGGCCTGGATCAGGATCGACTCGGCATTGTTGCTCGACAGGTAGCGCCACACCTCGTCCAGGGCAAAGCTGTGGCTGGCCGACAGTGACAGCACGATGGCGTCTTCGCTGGCGGCGGCCTGCAGTTCGAAGTTGAAGGCGCGGCAAAAGCGTTTGCGCAGCGCCAGGCCCCAGGCGCGGTTGATCCGGCTGCCAAAGGGGCTGTGAATGATCAACTGGGTCCCGCCGGACTCGTCGAAGAAGCGCTCCATGATCAGGGTTTGCTGCGAGGGCAGAGCGCCCAGGACCTCGCGCGTGCGGGCCAGATAATCGAGCAGTTGCTCGGCGCTGTCCATGGCCAGGCCGATGTCGCTCTGCAGCCAGTCGAGCAGGGGTTGCAGTTGGCCACCGGATTCCCCCAGGCGTCGGTCGATGTCGTCTTGCAGGCGTGCCACGCCGAACGACAGCTCATCGCTGCGACCGGGTGCCTCGCCCAGCCAGAAGGGAATGCTCGGTGGCAGCCCCCGGGCGTCCTCGACCCGTACCTTACCGCTCTCCACCCGCAGAATGCGGTATGACGCGTTGCCCAGCTGGAAGATGTCGCCGGCGATGCTTTCCACTGCGAAATCTTCATTGACACTGCCGATGTTCAGCCCCTGGGGTTCGAGCAGCACGGCGTAGTCGGCATTGTCGGGAATGGTGCCGCCACTGGTCAGCGCGGTCAGCTGGCTGCCGCGCCGGCCGCGCAGGTTGGCGTTGACTGCATCGCGATGGAGGTAGGCGCTGCGCACCCCCTGGCGCCCATTGAAACCTTCGGCAAGCATGCGCAGCAGGGCCTGGTAGTGGCCCTGGTCCAGGTCGGCGTAGGGCAGTGCCTGGCACAGACACTGGTACAACGCCTGTTCATCCCAAGGCTGGCAGCTGACTTCGGCCACGATCTGCTGGGCCAGTACATCCAGCGGAGCCCGGGGAATGTGCAGCAGGTCCAGCTCGCCCCGCCGCACGCAATCGAGCAGGGCCGCGCACTCGATCAGGTCGTCCCTGGAGAGCGGAAACAAGCGTCCCTTGGGCGTCCCGTCGACCTGATGCCCCGCGCGACCGACACGCTGCAGAAAGGCCGCAATGGAGCCCGGCGAGCCCATCTGGCAGACCAGCTCGACTTCTCCAATATCGATCCCGAGTTCAAGCGATGCGGTAGCGACCAGCACCTGCAACTCGCCCCGCTTGAGGCGCTGCTCGGCGTCCAGGCGGTGCTCTTTGGCCAGGCTGCCATGGTGCGCGGCTACTGCGTGCTGGCCCAGGCGCTCGCTCAGGTGGCGGGTCAGGCGTTCGGCCAGGCGCCGGGTATTGACGAACACCAGGGTAGTACGGTGTTCCCGGGCAAGCTGCGCGAGGCGGTCATAGACCAGCTCCCAGACATCGGTCGCCATCACCGCGCCCAAGGGCACCGGCGGCACCTCAAGGGCCAGGTCGCGGGCCCGGGCGTGACCGATATCGACAATGGCGCAGTCACGTTCCTTGCCCACCAGAAACGCCGCAACCCGCTCTACCGGGCGCTGGGTGGCCGACAGGCCGATGCGTCGCAGCGGGCGTTCGCACAGCGCCTGCAGGCGTTCAAGGCTCAGGCTCAAATGGCTGCCGCGCTTGTTGCCGGCCAGGGCATGGATCTCATCGACGATCACCGTGTGCACACTGGCAAGGCCCAGGCGGCCAGAGTCGGAACCGAGCAGTACATACAGCGATTCGGGTGTGGTGACCAGGATATGTGGCGCTTTACGGCGCATGGCCGTGCGTTCTTTCTGCGGGGTGTCGCCGCTGCGCACGGCCGTGCGGATCTGCAGGGGGGCATGGCCGTGTTCGACCAGGGCCTCGTTGATGCCGGCCAGAGGTGCTTGCAGGTTGATCTGGATGTCGTTGGACAGCGCCTTGAGCGGCGAGACATAGACCACCTGGGTCTGGTCCGGCAACTCGCCCTTGGCCAGGCCCTGCTGGAACAGTTCGTCAAGGATTGCCAGGAAGGCCGTGAGGGTCTTGCCCGAGCCGGTAGGGGCTGCCACCAGTAATGACTGGCCGTCACGAATCAGTGGCCAGGCCCGGGCCTGGGCGGCGGTCACGGTCGGGAAGCGGCGCTGGAACCAGGTGCGGACAGCAGGGTGGAAGGCGTCCAGTTCCGGGTGCTTGAGTGCGGGCAGGTTCATGGTCTGTTTATGCGGCCAAGCGGGCGAGCTTGCAAGGTACGTTCGTCAGGCGCCCCGCAGGATTGTGCCGCCAGCGGCGACATGTGATCCTTGCGCGCTTTTTCCGTCACGAGACCCTCCATGAGCAAAATCATCCGCATCGCCGCCGCCCTGCTGCTCGACCCCCAGGGCCGCACCCTGCTGGTGCGCAAGCGCGGTACCCAGGCCTTCATGCAGCCCGGTGGCAAGATCGAGGCTGATGAACATCCGGTCAGTGCGCTGGCCCGTGAGCTGTTTGAAGAGCTGGGGCTGCAGATCGACCAGCAAGATGCCGAGTACCTCGGCCAGTTCAGCGCACCAGCAGCCAACGAGCCGGGTTTCGAGGTCAGGGCCGAGCTGTTCCTGGTACATACCGCGATGCCGGTCGAGCCTGCTGCCGAGATCGAAGAGGTGGTGTGGGTATCGGCGCGCAAGCAACTGACCCTTGAGTTGGCGCCATTGACGCGGGACTTGATTCTCCCCCTGTACCGGCGATTAACTAGCCAAACTGCCTGAACCCGACATTGCAAAGGAATGCTGATGATCCCCGTCCACGAATGGCTGTTGTTTACCGGTGCAGCGCTGCTGATGGTCCTGACCCCCGGGCCGAACATGATCTACCTGATTTCGCGTTCGATCTGCCAGGGGCGCATGGCCGGGATCACTTCGCTGGTGGGTGTGGTCGCCGGGTTTCTGGTACACATGACGGCAGCGGCGGTAGGGCTGACGGCGTTGTTCATGGCGGTACCGCTGGGCTACGACCTGCTCAAGTGGGCGGGCGCCGCCTACCTGCTTTGGATGGCCTGGCAAGCGGTGAAGCCTGGGGCGCGTTCGCCGTTCGAGGCGCGTGAGCTGAGCCCGGATTCTCCGGCCAAGCTGGTGATGATGGGTTTTCTGACCAGTGTGCTGAACCCCAAGGTGGCGATGTTCTACCTGTCGATCCTGCCGCAGTTCATCTCCCCGGAGCATGGTTCGTTGCTGGCTCAGAGCCTGACGCTGGGGCTGACCCAGATCACCGTGAGTTTCTCGGTGAACCTGTTGATCGCCTTGTTCGCTGCCGGCCTGTCGGCCTGGTTCGTCCGCTATCCGTTGTGGTTGATGGTACAGCGTTATGTGATGGGTTTCGTGCTGGCGGGCCTTGCGCTGCGCCTGGTACAGGAGCAGCGCAAACTGGCGTGAGCCTCAACGCACAGCGCTGACGCCGTCGAGGGTGGAGAACGAGGTGTCCTTGGCGGTCAGCAAAAAGTCGCGCATGTACGGCGCATCGAGCATGTCGGTGCGTACCGCGGCATAGAGGGTGGCGAACAGGCCTTTGTCGCCCAGGCGCTTGCCCTTGACGTAACCGCGCGAGCTGTACTCGTGCAATGCCCAGTGCGGCATGCCGCACACGCCACGTCCGCTCGCGACCAATTGCATCATCATCACCGTCAACTCGGCTGTGCGAACCTGGGCCGGCTCCACGTCGGCAGGCTCCAGGAAACGGGTGAAGATATCCAGGCGGTCACGCTCCACCGGGTAGGTGATCAGTGTCTCGCAGGCCAGGTCCTCCGGCACGATGTAGGGCTTGCTTGCCAGCGGGTGCTGGTTGGCCACCGCGAGCATGGCCTCGTAGGTGAACAACGGTACATAGGTCAGTCCGGTCAGCTCCAGCGGGTCGGACGTCACCACAAGGTCCAGGTCACCGCGGGCCAGGGCGGGGAGCGGGGCGAAGGCAAAACCCGAAGCCAGGTCCAGCTCTACCTCAGGCCAGGCGTCGCGAAACTGGTCGATGGTCGGCATCAGCCACTGGAAGCAGCTATGGCATTCGATGGCCATGTGCAGGCGCCCGGCAGTGCCACCGGCCAGGCGGGCGATGTCCCGCTCGGCGCCGCGCAGCAGCGGCAGGGTGGCGTCGGCCAGTTGCAGCAGGCGCAGGCCGGCGCTGGTGAAGCGGAGCGGCTTGGTCTTGCGCATGAATAATTGCATGCCCAGGCGCTCTTCCAGTTCCTTGAACTGGTGGGACAACGCCGATTGGGTCAGGTGCAAGCGTTCGGCGGCCTCAACCAGGCTGTCGGCTTCACGCAGGGCATGCAGGGTTTTCAGGTGACGAATTTCCAGCACCGGGTGCTCCATGAGTAAATTTTGAGATGAACACGAATTTATTGAGTTTGTCTCATGATGGTCTTGCTGTCGACAATGGCGCCATCTTTTACAGGGAGCACGATTGTCATGGCACTGGCCCACAACCTTGGATTTCCGCGCATTGGCGCTGACCGCGAATTGAAAAAAGCCCAGGAGGCCTACTGGAAAGGCGACCTCGACCTGGCCGGTCTGCACGCGGTGGGCCGTGAGCTGCGTGCTCGTCATTGGCAGTTGCAGAAGGACGCCGGTATCGACCTGTTGCCGGTGGGCGACTTCGCCTGGTACGACCAGGTACTGACGCACTCGCTGGCCTTTGGCGCAATCCCCGAGCGTTTCGCCAAGACCCTGGGCAGCAATGGCCTGCCGACGCTGGATACCCTGTTCGCTATGGCCCGTGGCGCGACCACGAGCTGCTGCGGCGGTGAGCACGGCCAGGCGCAATATGCCCAGGAGCTGACCAAGTGGTTCGACACCAATTACCACTACCTGGTCCCGGAGTTCAGCGCCGATCAGCGCTTCCTGCTCAGTTGGGAACAACTGTTCGAGGAAGTCGCCGAAGCTCAGGCGCTGGGTCACACGGTAAAACCGGTGCTGATCGGCCCACTGACCTACCTGTGGCTGGGCAAGGCCAAGGGCGGTGAGTTCGACAAGCTCGACCTGCTGGAGCGCTTGCTGCCGGTCTATGGTGAAATCCTCAGCCGTCTGTCCCGCCAGGGCGTGGAGTGGGTACAGATCGACGAGCCGATCCTCGGCCTGGACCTGCCCCAGGCATGGAAAAACGCCTTCGAGCGTGCGTATCACATTCTCCAGTACTCGCCACTCAAGAAGCTGGTCGCCACTTATTTCAGCGGCTTGGAAGACAACCTTGGCCTGGCAGTCGGCCTGCCGGTGGATGGTCTGCATGTCGACCTGGTGCGGGCCCCGGAGCAACTGCCGATAGTGCTCGACCGCCTACCTAGCTACAAAGTGCTGTCGCTGGGTGTGGTCAACGGGCGTAACGTCTGGCGCTGCGAACTCGACACGGCCCTCGAGCAACTGCAGCAGGCCCGCCAGCGTTTCGGTGCCAACTTGTGGGTCGCCGGTTCCTGCTCGCTGTTGCACAGCCCGGTAGACCTGGCCCGCGAAGACAAACTGGATGCCGAGCTGAAAAGCTGGCTGGCCTTTGCCGTGCAGAAATGCGAAGAGATCGCGGTACTGGCCAAGGCCCTGGATGCGCCGCACCTGCCACGGGTGCAAAGCGCTCTGGCCAGCAGTCGCGCGGTACAGAAAAGCCGTGCCGAGTCGCCCCGTATTCACAAGCCCCAGGTCCAGGCTCGCCTGGCAGCGGTTACTGCCGCCGACAGCCAGCGCCACTCGCCCTTCACCCAGCGTATCGACGCTCAGCGCCAGCGCTTGCAACTGCCGGCGTTCCCGACCACCACGATTGGATCGTTCCCGCAGACCTCGGCCATCCGCCTGGCGCGGCAGGCATTCAAGCAAGGCAAGCTGTCGGCCAATGACTACACCGATGCCATGCACAGCGAGATTCGCCATGCCGTGCAGATACAGGAGCGCCTGGGACTGGATGTACTGGTGCACGGCGAGGCCGAGCGCAACGACATGGTCGAGTACTTTGCCGAGCAGCTCGACGGCTACATCTTTACCCGCTTCGGCTGGGTGCAAAGCTACGGTTCGCGCTGCGTGAAGCCTGCGATCATCTACGGCGACCTGAGCCGTCCGCAGGCCATGACCGTGGCCTGGATAGAGTACGCCCAGGGCCTGACCAGCAAGGTCATGAAAGGCATGCTGACGGGGCCGGTGACCATGCTGATGTGGTCCTTCCCACGCGAGGATGTGTCGCGCAAGGTCCAGGCCGAACAACTGGCCCTGGCCATTCGCGACGAAGTGCAAGATCTGGAAGCGGCCGGAATCAAGATCGTGCAGATCGATGAAGCGGCGTTCCGCGAAGGCTTGCCCCTGCGCCGCGCACAATGGCAGCAGTACCTGGACTGGGCCGTGCATGCCTTCCGCCTGTGCTCAAGTGGCGTGCGCGACGAAACCCAGATCCACACCCACATGTGCTACAGCGAGTTCAATGATGTGATCGAGGCCATCGCGGCCATGGATGCCGACGTGATCACCATCGAGACTTCGCGTTCGGACATGGAACTGTTGGAGGCCTTCGAAGCGTTCGAATACCCCAATGATATCGGCCCTGGTGTGTACGACATCCATTCCCCGCGGGTGCCGGATACCACAGAGATGGTCAAGCTGATGAGCAAGGCGGTCAGGCGTATCCCGGCCGAACGCCTGTGGGTCAACCCCGACTGTGGCCTCAAGACCCGTGCCTGGCCGGAGACAGAAGCCGCACTGGTGAACATGGTGGCCGCGGCGCGGCAGCTACGCAGCGAACTGGCGTAAAAAAAACAACGGCGAACCCAAGGGTTCGCCGTTGGTGCTTCTTAGCGGGACGCAAAATACGTCTTGGCTGTATCGTGTCTGATCGACCCTCGCCAGACTTCGTCGGTACGCAAATAGCGGTCCTCAAGGCGCTTGAGATGCGCCGCACTGAAGTTCTCGAACGGCGTATCAAGGCCACGGTAATGAAAGTGGGCATACCACATCACTGGGCGGCTGGGCGCAGTCAGGTCGCGAACCTCGTACTCTTGAAGAAAGTCACGATCTTTGAGTCGCTGCCGTTCTCCCACTGCCTGGATACCGATCTGCTGGCGTTCGTGCAGATACATCAACTGCCCTTCATTCGGTCGATGACTGAGCTTGATCTGGTCGATTCGTAACTGGGTACCTTGCTGACGCAGTTGTGTAGCCTGGGTTCGCAGGTCGGCGGTGTCCGCGAGGCTGCCGCCAAGGAGTTCGAGTCGTTCGGCGCAGCTCTCCAGTTCCACGGCCTTGAGATTCATGATGTCTTCAAGGTCAGCAGGCACTGTATTGGGCCCCATGTACCCACGGGTGCGGTTACGGAAGTTTTCCAGGTCTGCGAGCAGCTGACTTGCCGTCTGCTTGAGGTCACGCAGTTCATGTGGACGAATCGTTGGCCGCGCGGCCTGCTTTCTCCAACGCTTCCCCGAAGGCTCGAACGTACTGACCGCGCCGCCCTCGGCGTTGTGCACGACAATCTGCTCGCCAGTTGTTCCTCCCGCCGGAAAGTAGTCGCCAATGTAGAGGTTGCCGTTTTCGACCTGAAACAGTTTAAGCGTATGAGTGCCTTGCTTTGCCCGTCGTTGCCCCGGCAGGCGTTGAATGGACTTGTCGGCCTGGTCGATGAGCAGGTCGAGATGTTCATACAGCCGCTTCAAGTAAGGCGCATCAAACAGCTCCGGAAGACTGGCATAGGTGCTTTGCAGATCAAGCTTGTATTGACGGAAGACTTGCCGGGCCTGGGAATGGATTTCACGACGCTGGGCTGCATTGGTAGGCACTTCCTGTAGCCCGAGCAATGTACTGTGCATCTGATGCACGTCGTCTTCGATGGTGCTCAGTCGATTGATATAGAACTCAGCCAACACAGAGGTGTTTGTGTAGTTCTGCGCTGCGACTATCAGGTGGCGGGTGTTGTGAAAAACGAAATAAATTTGGTTCAGGTAACGTTCCCTGCGCTGACCGGCCAGTTTGAGTAACTCAAAATCTTTGACTTCCCTCAGGTACTGTTTCGCGGGCGGGAAGGCTTCGCCGAGGGTGAGTAGCCCTTCCTCGAATCGGCTCTGTATTTCAGCCGCCTTTTCAAGGAATTGATCGGGGTCCGGGTCGGTGTTTTGCCACGTTGCGTCTTCATCCACCAGGTTTTTTTTCAAGGCGGTCAGTTTGCTCTTGAACACTGCAGCGTCTCGTCTCAACGAAGGTTGTGGGGGAGGGCTGGTGAGCAGGAGCCAGTGATCCAGTTTTTTCTTCAGGTCGAGCAGTTGTGCTTTGCAGTCGATGACGTGGAGCGCGTGTATGCGCATTATCTGCAGCAGTGGGGCTCGATCCACCAGATCGGTCAGGTCCTCAAGTTGCAAGGAGATTGCCAGTTGGTTGTACAGGTGATGCTGGGCCTGGGTCGTTGTCAGGTCCATCAGACCGATCAGTCGGTTGCACAGGGCTCTGGCCACACGTGATTTCTGGGTCGTGCAGGTGTGTTTCAAGCCGTGTATTTCGGCTTTCAGCCGTTCATCCCAAGCGCTGTATGACGTTCTGGCCGCGTCTATGTCAGCACGAAAGCGTTGTTTCATTTGAGGCATTGCAGCCATCTGTGCCTCAGGCGTGGCGTTGTCGAATGTCTCGTATTGAGTGTTCGTGCGTTGCAGAGACGCTTGAAACGTACGCTCGTCCACCAGGGATTGCGATTCCAGCATGCGCCGGCGCCGATGGGCGCTGTCTACCAGAAAGCGTGGCAACTGGTCGCGAATTGCCGCCGGCCAGTAGGGGTCCAGTCGCTCGGCCAGGTGTCCGATTACCTGGCCACCCCCCGCGCCACCGCCCATCAGGTGCACTCCGTAGAGGGCGAAGTGGGTATCCCACTGGCCATTTTCATCCATCGCGATGTTTTTTCTCCAGGTCTTGAGCGGGGTTCCACGCAAGCGCCAGGTGTGCTCCGTCTCGAGCCACTGCACTTGGCAGGGACGATCCTCGACCAGAATGAAATCGCCGTCAGGGTGCTGGTAGATACCGCGGTATTTGCCTTGGGTTCCTGGCTCAATCCCGTCCAATGACAGTGGCACTTGATACTCATAGCCATCAAAACGAGCCAGGCGCTGGCGGGCGCTCGCCGCCCCAGGCCTGAAACCCGATGCAGGGCCGGCGTGCAGCTTGTGCAATTGACGCTGGCGGGTGAGTTGGCAGGCTGCAGTTGGGTTGGCCATTGCACCGGGCAGTAGGTCCAGCGCGGCGTCAATGAACGCCAACAGTGCGTACTCCAATTCGTCCAGTGCCCTGCCGATCTGGCCGTTTATCAATGCAGTGGCGGCGTTGGCGCTGGCCTCGAAGAAGTCATAGATGCCAATGACGGTGCCGATCACAGGCAAAAAGCCGAGGGCCATCTTGATGTGGTTGAACACCATGCCGCTCTGGTAAGCGAAATTTTCCAGCCATAGCTGGTCGTTCGAGCGCGACGTTGCGCGATGGGCCTCCAGCATTCGGCCCAGTTGGGCATCCAGCAAGTGCTGGGCAAGTGAGGTGGTAGCGGGCCAGGCAGTACCAAGGCCAATGATGCCGTCGAACTTGAGCCTGATTGCCTCGCGCAGTCGGGCGCGGTGTGCGTCGGGATTACCCTGCAAGGCACGTTCGGCGAGGTACTCGATTTCTCCGGTTTGCTTGGCAAGCCGGTAAAGGTCGATGCGGGCTGCTTCGAGGCTGGGGTACTGGCGCACAGGGCGTGTGGGGTGTTCAGGGCGATACAGTAACGTGAGGCCGCTGTGCAGGTCGCTGATAAAGGTCACGCCAGAAAGGACCGTGCCGTGCAGGTTTGTATCGGCACCACCGGCGGTGAGCATGGCGGGAATCAGACGGATATCGTGCCCTTCATGTCTGTAGGCTGCGGCGTTGTCGGCGTCGATTGCGATATTCAGGATGACCTGGGCCTTATCGTCCAGATCGCCTTTGGCCGTGGCCATGGCGCAGTGCATCTTCAGCATCAGGCGCAGCGGATCGCCAAGTACCTCGCGACGGAGCTCGCGAGCGAAGGGGCTTTCGTCGATCCCCGCGTAGGCAGCACGGATCTTCTCTTCATACTGCTGCGCAAGGTCAAGTTTGCTGGCCATGCTCACCAGGTAATCCTTGTCGATGCGATCACGCAAGGTTTGCTCAAGCGCCTTGTCGGCAGTTTGCAGGCGCAACGCCATGAAGTGCAGGCGGTCTTTTACCTCATCGTCGATGTGCTCCAGCAGCAGGGTTTCCAGCCTCACGGTTTCGCGTTCCGTGCTGGCTACCAGTACTGGTTTGACCGGCACGCCAGGTGCACCGCTGCCCGCGATGAAATCTTTTTTCCAGGCGGTGTTCTGCGGCAGGTCCAGGCCAATCGGTTTGCCATCGTAAGTGGGAAAGTCCCGCTTCAGGTATTCGCTGATGTGTTGGCGGCAGAACAGAAGGCGGTTGGGCAGGTCGCGGGCGATCAGCGCCTGGGCGCGACGCATGGCGGCGATGTAGTCGAGTGTGCTGGTCTTGAGGGCAAGCCGATCAGGTGCCTGCAGGTTTACCAGCCAAGAAGGAAAAACCGCGCTCAAGGCTTCACTGTGCGCCTGCTCTTGCAACTGTTTGAACGCAAAGTCGCGGGCCGCGTGGCGAGGCACTGTCCAGGCGTGCGCCAGTGTTTCAGCCGCACGCTCCCACGCATCGTTGGTGGCCTCGACGGGCAGGGCTTCAGGTGTACCGCGCTCCAGGTGATACGCAAGGATCTGCGCCAGTACATTGCCGCTGAGCGTGACGAGGTTCAATGACTGATCGCTCGAGTCGGTAATGTCGAAACAGCGCGCCAGTTCGTCCAGATTGGTGCAATGCAGCAGTCCGCCCGATTCGCCAGGCCAGTACAGCAACAGGCCCGATGATGGCTGCGGATCGCGCAGGGTGATCACCACGCAGTTGCGCAAGACGGTGTTGATACCTTTGAGGTGCAGTTGCGGATGTGCGGCGATAACTGCCGAACCCGCTGGTGGAAAGGACTCAGGAGCGCCGACCAGACCCTCGACCCAGCGCAGGTGTTCGTCGTTGATCTGTCCCAGCAGGTGTTGGATGCGGGCATGGGCATGCAAGCCTTCATAGTGGGCCTTGAGGAGCACCTCACTGGCGACGGGGGGCAGGGGTGATGTCTGAAGGTACAGATCGATGGCCCGCTCGGCGTCAGCACAGACCCCCTCCAGTGCGGCGTGCTCACGCTTGAACGCCTGTAGTTTGTCGTCGCTCAGGGCGGTGAGCAGCTGGTACTGCAGGTTGATCTGTTGCCGACGAACGGCGTAGGGCATGTCGATATCCAGGCTGCCAAAGTCGAACAACGAGCGGCCCGGGGGCGGTTCGTCTTCTTCGTGTTCGAGGGCCGGCGGTGTGCTCAGAACGCTCGGGCTGTATTGCCTGGCATCGACTCGATGGACGATGGCCAGGGCCAGCTCGGCATGCGTTTGGAGGTCGTCGCCGGGATTGTGTTCCAGGGCTTGGAGCCGAGCCTGCAGAAGGTTCTCGAACAAGGTGTCAAAGCCTGCTGGGGCATGGTCATCATTGCCCGGGCCGAGCGCCTGCTCATCGCCGTCACGCCTTGCCAGGGTGGCGTCCCGGCTTGCGCGCTCGTATTCCTGATAGTGGTGTCGGGCGTGGCTGAGTCGGCTGACGGCCGTACCTTTGGCACGCGCTGCCCAATAGTCATGCCATTGCCGGCTGACAATGGCCGGCAAATCCAGGGCGGCGAGTTTGTCCAGTAGTTGCGTAGCAGAGAGCCTCAGGATCGGGTGCTGGACGTCGACGCCGACGACCTGGGCCTGTGCATTCAGTTCGGCGGGGGCTTGAGGGTGGTGGCGGGTAAAGGTTGCGAGTGCGATGAGATTGATGAACGTGGCTGAAGCATGAAACCGCAGGCCGGTGATATCAGGGTCAGTGCTCAGCTGGTTGTGCAACACGCTGCGCAGCGCCTGGTACACCCCCGGCGCGCGGGCAAGCAGGTCATTGAAGGTATCGAAATGGTGTGTCCAGCGTCGGGTGGCGTCGTTCGACCGCTCGAGGTCGAAGGGGGTGGCGCTGGTCAATACGACCGGGGAAGGGACATTCGGTACGTGGGTTTCAGATGGGGCGCGCATAAAAAGACTTCCCGAAATGGGGTAGTGCCGAGAGTGGCAATCCCATTGGGCGGCAGATCCTGGTGGCGCAGGCGGTACATAGTTAGTGAGGTGACCGCTTGGCCAGATTCATCAAATTGTCATGCAACTGTGGCAGCGCGCTTGAATGAATTTCATCAGACTCGCGCTCTACTGGGGATTTGCATTCTGGTGTTTCACTCATGCGGGCTTTTTTGTTCTTTTTCTTGATTTTATGCACTCAAGTCGCGACGGCGGCGCGTTGTGACGTCAACGCGCCGGTGCAGCAGGCGCGCCTGGAGCAGGTCAGCCTGGCCTACCAGAGCATTGGACGTGACTCGGACCCTGCCTTGTTGTTGGTCATGGGCCTGGGGGGGCAATTGATCCACTGGCCGGATGAGGTGCTGGTCGCTTTGTGCCAACAGGGCTTCAGGGTAATTCGCTATGACAACCGCGACGTTGGACTGTCGTCCTGGAACCAGGCGCCGCGGAACGCCAACCTCACCTATGAATTGCTGCGCTACAAGCTGGGCCTGTCGGTGGGCGCGCCGTATACCTTGACCGACATGGCCGACGATGGCCTGGGTCTGATGAATGCCCTGCGGGTTGAGCGTTTTCATGTGCTTGGCGTGAGCATGGGCGGCATGATCGCCCAGCACCTGGCAGCAATGGCGCCGCAGCGGGTGGAGAGCCTGACGTTGATCATGTCCAGTTCCGGCGCCGTGGGCCTGCCGGCACCGAGCCCTGCGCTGGTGCAGTTGTTGGCCAGGCGCGGGGCGCCCAATCGCGAAGTGGCACTGGAGCAACAGGCCGACTTGCTGGCTGCGCTGGGCAGCCCCCAGGTCAAGGATGATCGCCAGGCATTGCTGGAGCAGGCGGCGCAGGCCTATGACCGGGCGTTCAACCCCGAGGGGGTCAAGCGCCAGATCATGGCGATCCTCGCCGAGCCGAGCCGTGTCGACCTGCTCGACAACCTGCGCCTGCCGACCCTTGTGGTGCATGGCACGGCCGACCCGTTGCTCCCCGTCATGCATGGGGTGCATCTGGCTGCCCATATCCGGGGTAGCCAATTGCGCTTGATTCCGGGGTTGGCGCACCGTTTCCAGGAGCAATTCAAGGCGCCCTTGCTGGCTGCCGTGCTGCCGTACCTGAAGGCCCATCGCGAAGACATGAGCCATTGGGCCCAGCTTTAGTGCAGGCGCACCCAGAGGCTGACCAGTACGGTCGCCGCGATCAGCCAGGCCACTGCCGCCAGGGCCAGTGAAGCCTCCAGGCGCAAGCGGTCGACCAGCAGGTACAGGGCTGCCAGGTAAACGAAATACGGAATGATCGACCACATGCCGAACAGAATGGTGGTCTTCAGGTCGTCAAGCGAACGGCCCTTGCCGACGATGTAGTGGGCAATCAGGGCGAAGGTCGGGAACAGCGGGACCAATCCCGCAATGTAGTAGTTGCGGGTTTTGGCCAACGCGGCAAGGATCACCACCACGGCTGCGCCCAGGCAGGCTTTGAGTATCAGGTCCACATGCGTTCCTGTTGGTGTGGCAGGTTATCCCAGGCCATATTTTTTCACTTTGTCGAACAGGGTGGTCTTGGCCATGCCCAGCTCCTGGCTGGCCTGGCTGAGGTTGCCTCCGGTGCGCTGCAAGGCATCGCTGAGCAGGTTGCGCTCGAACGCTTCGACCGCCTCGGCAAAACCCAGGCTCTGGTTGGAGGTGGTACCGGCTTTCTTGAAGGCCGGCAGGCCCAGGGCGTAGCGTTCGGCAACGTTGCGCAGCTCGCGCACGTTGCCCGGCCAGTCGTGGGCCATCAGCCGCGACAGGGTCTGGCTGTCCAGTTGCGGAGCTTCCCGATCGAAGCGCAGGGATGCCAGCTGCAGAAAATGCTCGAACAATTGCAGGATGTCTTCGCGGCGTTCGCGCAGCGGTGGCAGTTCCAGGGTGACCACGTTCAGGCGGTAATACAGGTCGCTGCGAAACTGCCCGTTTTGGCCCAGTGCATCGAGGTCGGACTTGGTCGCGGCGATCACCCGGCAATCGACGGGAATGCTCTGGTTCGACCCCAGGCGTTCCAGGGTGCGTTCCTGCAGGACCCGCAGCAGTTTGATCTGCAGGTTGATCGGCATGCTTTCGACTTCATCGAGGAACAGCGTGCCGCCATTGGCATGTTCGATCTTGCCGATGCGGCGCTTGCCGGCACCGGTGAACGCATTGGCCTCGTGACCGAAGATCTCGCTTTCAAACAGGTTCTCCGGTAGGCCGCCGCAATTCAGCGCCACGAACGGCTGCGCCTGGCGGCGGCTGAATTCGTGCAGGCAACGGGCAACCAGCTCTTTGCCGGTGCCGGTTTCACCTTCGATCAGCACGTTGGCGGAGGTGTCGGCCACATTGGCAATCAACTCGCGCAGGTTCTGCATGACCGGCGAACGGCCGATGATCCGGCCTTCCAGGGTGCTTTGCTCGGCCAGTTGGCGGCGCAGTGCGAAGACTTCGCGCGACAGCCCGCGTTGTTCCAGGGCGCGGCGTACCACTTCGACCAGGCGCTCCGGGGCGAAGGGTTTTTCCATGAAGTCGTAGGCACCATTACGCATGGCGCCGACGGCCATGTCGATATCACCGTGACCGGTGATCAGCACTACCGGCAGGCTGCTGTCGCGTGCCTTGAGGCGACCGAGCAGCTCCAGGCCATCAATGCCGGGCAGGCGAATATCACTGACCACAATCCCGGCGAAGTCATCACCAATGCGTTGCAGGGCCTCTTCGGCGCTGCCGACACCTTCGCAAGCGATGTCTTCCAGCGCCAGGGCTTGTTGGCAGCCGAGCAGCACATGCGGGTCGTCTTCGACAATCAGGACGGTAAGGGGCGCTTGGTTCATAAGGACTCGGCAGATTCTGTGGGGGCATTGACCAATGGCAGGGTGAGGACGAACGCAGTACCGCCGCCGGCGGGGTGTTCGACACTCAGGTTGCCCTTGGCCGCGGCCGCGAGGCTGGCGGACAGGGTCAGTCCCAGGCCCAGGCCGTGCTCTCCCGGTTTGGTGGTGAAAAAGGGCTCGAACAGGTGCTTGCGCGCTTCGTCATCGATGCCGTGGCCGTTGTCGCGCACCCGCAGGCGGTATTTGTCGCCCTGCAGTTCGCCTTCCAGCCAGAGCTGGGGCAGGGGCTGGGCGGCCATGGCATCGAGCGCGTTGCCGATCAGGTTGACCAGGATTTGTTCGAGACGCGTCTGGTCGATGGCCAGTTGCTGGTCTTCGAAGTGGCTGTGCAGTTTCAGGTGACACCCCGCAATGCGGTTGCCCAGCACCTGCAGGCAGGCCTCCACGGCCTTGGCCAGCGATGCCTGGCCGCTGTCGTCGCCGCGCCGGGCAAATGAACGCAGGCTGGCAGTGATGCGGCCCATGCGGTCGATCAAGTCGTTCATGGTGCGCAGGTTGGTGCTGGCGGTTTCCAGGGCTCCGCGCTCGAGGAAACGCACGGTGTTGCCCGAGAGGGTGCGCAAGGCCGCCAATGGCTGGTTCAGCTCATGGGCGATGCTGGTGGACATCTGGCCGATGGCTGCAAGCTTGCCGGCCTGGACCAGTTCGTCCTGGGCGTAGCGCAGGGTTTGCTCGGCATGCCGCCGTTCGCGGATCTGGCCGATGAGGCGTTCGTTGCTGGCCCGCAGGTCGGCGGTGCGCTCGGTAATCTTGCGCTCCAACTGGCTGTTGGCTTCTTCCAGGGCTTCACGGGCAGCCAGGCGTGTGGCGATCACCTTGCGCCGCTCGTTCCAGGCAATCAGCAGGATCGCCAGCAAGGCAAACGCCACGGCGACCAGCATGCCCTGGATGGTCGACTCGCGGCGCAGGTCTTGCAGCGGTGTGAGCAGGGTGAAATGCCAGGGCGTGTCATTCAGCCGCCGTGTTTGTGCCAGGTAGGCCACTTCGTGGCTACCATCCCCCAGTTCGGCGTTGGCCGGGAAGCTCAGCTTCTCGATGCCGTCGGCGTATTTTTCCCGTGACAAGGGTTGCAGCTCGTTGAGCGGCCACCAGTAATACTGAAGGCTGCGGGCCAGGCGCTCCTTGGTCTCCGGGCTCAGCGGGCGGACTGACTTGAGGCGCCGCGCCGGGTCGCTGGAAAGGATGATGATGCCGTTCTCGTCGCTGACGAAGGCCTCCAGGCGTGCGCGCTGCCAGCGTTCTTCCATCGCTTCCAGGCGCACCTTGATCACCGCCACGCCAATGATCTTGCCGTGTTCTTCCAGGCCATGGGCCAGGTAGTAGCCAGGCTCGCCATTGGTGCTGCCAATGCCATAGAAACGCCCGGGCTGGCCGCGCACGGCATCCTGGAAATAGGCACGGAACGACAGGTCTTCACCCAGGAAACTGTCGACATCGCGCCAGTTGCTGGTGGCCTGCACCCGGCCCGTGGTGTCGAGCACGAAGATAGCCCGGCTGCGGCTGCGCCGGTTCAGGCCTTCGAGGTATTCATTGACCGTCTGGCGACTCTCGCCATCGGTTTCGGTCAGCAGGCTGGAGACGCTGTCTTCCAGTTCCAGCAGGCTGGGCAGGTAGGTGTACTTGCTGATTTCGCTCTCGACCCCGCGTGCGTGCAGCTCGAGCTGGCGCTCGCCGGATTCGCTCAAGGTGCGGATGCCGTTGTGTTCGCTGATCATGAAGCCAGCCACGCCCAGGCCAATCATCAACAGGACGATCAGGGGCGGAATCAGCAGTTGGCGGATCAAACGGGGTTTCACGGCAAGGGCAGGCTTGGCTGGGCGAAAGAGCGTGGGATCGCATTTCATCACAGTGGCCCTGTAACTAACAGCGCTGCCTGTCCGGCGTTTGCCGGACAGGCAGCGTTAACACCTCAGTGCTGCAGGATTTTGCTGAGGAAGTGCTGGGTACGCTCATCACGGGCGTGCGGGTCACCGAAGAACTCTTCCTTGGTGCAGTCCTCGATGATGTTGCCCTTGTCCATGAAAATGACGCGGTTGGCGACCTTGCGGGCGAAGCCCATTTCGTGGGTCACGCACATCATGGTCATGCCTTCGTTGGCCAGCTGGACCATCACGTCCAGCACTTCGCTGACCATTTCCGGGTCGAGGGCCGAGGTCGGTTCGTCGAACAGCATGACGATCGGGTCCATGGCCAGTGCGCGGGCAATCGCGACGCGTTGCTGCTGGCCACCGGAGAGTTGGCCCGGGTGTTTCTTTGCCTGGTTGCTGAGGCCGACGCGCTCAAGCAGGGCCAGGCCCTTCTTGGTTGCTTCGGCTTCACTGCGGCCCAGTACCTTGCGCTGGGCAATGGTCAGGTTTTCGGTGATGGTCAGGTGCGGGAACAGTTCGAAGTGCTGGAACACCATACCGACTCGCGAGCGCAGCTTGGGCAGGTTTGTTTTCGGGTCGGCGATCGAGGTGCCGTCGACGACGATGTCACCCTTCTGGAAGGGCTCCAGAGCGTTGACGCACTTGATCAGTGTCGACTTGCCGGAACCGGACGGACCGCAGACCACCACCACTTCACCTTTTTTGACCTCGGTGTTGCAGTCGGTCAGAACCTGGAAGTCGCCGTACCACTTGTTGACGTTCTTGATGGAAATCATACGGTTATCCTTTTCTGCAGACGCTTGACCAGGAAGGAAGCGGAGAAGCTGATGACGAAGTACACGATGCCGGCGAAGACCAGGAACTCGTTCGAGCGTCCGATGATGTCGCCGTTGGCACGTGCGGAGTTGAGGAAGTCCACCAGGCCGACGGTGTAGACCAGCGAGGTGTCCTGGAACAGGATGATGCTCTGCTGCAGCAGCAGCGGGGTCATCTTGCGAAACGCCTGGGGCAGGATGATCAGGCGCATGGTCTGGCCGTAGGTCATGCCCAGGGCCTGGGCTGCGCCCATCTGGCCTTTGGAGATCGACTGCACACCGGCACGGACGATTTCGCAGAAGTACGCCGCCTCGAACATCATGAAGGCCACGACGCAGGAGGTGAATGCCCCCACCGGGGTGTCTTCGCCGGTGATCCAGCGCAGCACGAACGGCACCGCCAGGTAGAACCAGGTGATGACCAGCAGCAGCGGGATGGAGCGGAAGTAGTTGACGTAGGCACCGGCAAGGTTTGCCAGGAGCTTGCTCGACGACAGCCGCATCAGTGCCAGCATGGTACCCAGCGCGATACCACCGACCACGCCCATGACCATCAGTTGCAGGGTCATTACCATGCCGTTCCACAGGCCCGGCAGGGCAGGAATGATTCCACTGAAGTCCATTATTTACCCCCCACGGAGATCAGGCCGGGCACGGCGACTTTCTTCTCGACCATGCGCATCAGCAGCATCAGGCCCATGTTCAGGGTGAAGTAAATCAGGGTGGCCAGGGTGAAGGCTTCAAACAGGTTGGCCGAGAACTCGGCGGTCTGCTTGGTTTGCGCCAGCAGCTCCATCAGGCCGATCAGCGAGGCCACCGAGGAGTTCTTGAACACGTTCAGGAATTCGGAGGTCAGCGGCGGAATGATGATCCGGTAGGCTTGCGGCAGCAGCACGTTCCAGTAGATCTGCGGCAGGCTGAAGCCCATGGCGCGAGCGGCGGCTTCCTGGCCACGCGGCAGCGCCTGGATGCCGGTGCGCACTTGTTCGCAGACACGCGCAGCGGTGAACAGACCCAGGCAGATGACCACACTGATCAGCGCCGAGGTGGTTGGATTCAGGTCCTGTTTGAACCATTCCTGCAGGCCTTCAGGCAGCAGGTCGGGCACCAGGAAGTACCAGATGAACAGCTGCACCAGCAGCGGTACGTTACGAAAGAGTTCCACGTAGGCGGTGGCAATGCCCGATACCAGACGGTTCGGCACAGTACGCATGACGCCGAGTACCGAACCCAGCAGCAATGCGATGATCCAGGCGGCAATGGCAATGGCGATGGTCCAGCCTAGACCGGTGATGTACCAGTCCAGATAGGTTTCGCTACCCACGCCGGTGGACTTGAAGAATACGCCCCAGTCCCAGTTGTAATTCATCGGGATCTCCCCTCAGATCAGTTGTTTCACGGGCACCTTCGAGCATCCGAGGGCGCTGCACGCCCTCGGATGAAAGGTTAGACACTAACTAGCTGGGGATCAGGACTTCTTTTCGTCTGCAGCTTTGTCGGTAGGATTGGCGATCAACGCCTTGAGCTCTTCGCTCATTGGGAACATCAGGTTCAGGCCCTTTGGCGGGATTGGCGACTGGAACCACTTGTTGTAGATCTTGTTGATCTCGCCCGACTTGTACAGCGCGATGATGGCGTCATCGACTGCCTTCTTGAACGGCTCGTCGCCCTTGCGGACCATGCAGCCATAGATTTCATAGGATTGCGGGGTACCGGTCACGGCCCAGTCGGTCGGCTTCTTGGCCTTGGCCATTTCGCCAGCCAGCAGGGCGTCGTCCATCATGAAGGCAACGGCACGACCGGATTCGAGCATCTGGAAGGATTCGCCATGGTCCTTGGCAGAGATGACGTTCATCTTCATCTGCTTGTCGGCGTTCATCGACTTGAGGATACGCTCGGACGTGGTGCCTGCAGTGGTGACCACGTTCTTGCCAGCCAGGTCTGGGAAGTCCTTGTAGGAGGAGTCTTTCTTGGACAGCAGGCGAGTACCGATCTCGAAGATACCGACCGAGAAGTCGACCTGCTGCTGGCGCTCGACGTTGTTGGTGGTCGAGCCGCACTCGACGTCAACGGTGCCGTTCTGTACCAGTGGAATGCGGGTCTGGGAGGTGACGAGGTTGTACTTGACCTTCAGGTCTGGCTTGTTCAGGTCCTTTTTCAGGGCCTCGACGATTGCCAGCTGGATGTCATGGGAGTAACCGACGGGTTTGCCCGAAGCGTCGGCGATGTAGGAGAACGGGATAGAGGCGTCGCGGTGCCCCAGGGTAATGGTGCCCGATTCGTTGATCTTTTTCAGGGTGCCAGTCAGCTCTGCGGCGGTGACTGGCATGCTGATCAAAGCGGCCGTGATGGCTGCGCCCAACAGGTGGGGAACGATACGCATCAAAATTTCCTCGACGTTGTTTTTTTTATGGAGCCGTTGGCGGGCTCTTTCGTTCAGCGAACACTGCAATGAAGCGGTTTGCGCATTCGGGTACTGAGTGTAGAGCATGACTCGTGCCAAGCCCTGACTTTGATCATAAAGCCTTGAAAAAGCGGGGCATTAATCTTTTTTGAAGATTTCCTGATGGGGTGATTCGTCCGGTTGGCCGAATGCGGCGGGGAGTGGCATTCGGAAAACCGAATGCCACGCCTGTGGGAGTCCCACAGGTTCTGTGCGATCAGGCGGCGCGATGCAGTTCCAGGCGCTGCAGGTAGTCCCGCAGTGCCTGTTGTTCGCTTGCCGTGGTGAACAGCCCAAGCTTGGTACGGCGCCAGAGGATGTCGTCAGCGCTCACGGCCCATTCTTCGCTGCGCAGGTAATCCACCTCGCGAGTGAACAGCCCGCCGCCGATGGCATCGCCAAGGTCCTCGGGGCCTTGAACGCCTTCGAGCAGGCGCCATACGCGACTGCCGTAGGTCAGCGCCCAACGCTTGGCAATCTCGGCTGGCAGCCAGCCGCAGCGTGCCAGGATTGCATCGGCCAGCGCTTGTGGGGTGGTCATCGCTTCGCCACCCGGCAGCGGAGCGGTAGCGGTCCAGCTGCCACGCATCTGGGTGAAGAAGGGCGCCAGCTCGCTCATGGCCGATTCAGCCAGCTTGCGGTAGGTGGTCAACTTGCCACCGAACACCGACAGCAGCGGCGCTTCACCCGTGCTGGCAGAGAGCGCCAGGGTGTAGTCGCGGGTCACTGCCGACGGGTTGTCGGATTCGTCGTTGCACAGCGGTCGAACACCGGCATAGGTATGCAGGATGTCGGCGCGGCTGAGTGGGTGATTGAAGTGCGCATTGACCACCTTGAGCAGGTAATCGGTTTCTGCCTCGGTGATCGCCACTTTGGCCGGGTCACCGGTGTACTCACGGTCGGTGGTGCCGATCAGGGTGAAACGTTCCAGGTATGGAATGGCGAAGACGATCCGCTGGTCTTCGTTCTGCAGGATGTAGGCATGTTCGCCCTCGTAGAGCTTGGGCACGATCAGGTGGCTGCCCTGGATCAGACGAATGCCGTAGGGCGCATCGAGTTTGAGATCGTCCTGAATGAACTTGGCTACCCATGGGCCGGCCGCATTGACCAGCGCCCGGGCTTTGATCGACTGCAGGCTGCCGTCGGCATTTTCCAACTGCACATGCCACACGCCATCGATCCGGCGTGCATTGACGCAACGAGTGCGGGTACGGATGTGCGCACCTTTCTCGCGGGCTGCCATGGCATTGAGCACCACGAGTCGGGCGTCATCAACGGCGCAATCGGCATACTCGAAACCGCGGGTGATAGCAGGCTTGAGCGGGTTGCCCGGGCCAAAGCGCAGGCTGCGCGAAGCGCCCAGTTGCTTGCGCTTGCCCAGGTTGTCATAGAGAAACAGGCCGGCGCGAATCATCCAGGCTGGACGCAGGTGCGGGCGATGTGGCAGCACGAAACGCATCGGCTTGACGATATGCGGTGCCTTGGCCAGCAGCACCTCACGTTCGGCCAGGGCTTCGCGTACCAGGCGGAACTCATAGTGCTCCAGGTAGCGCAGGCCGCCGTGGATCAGCTTGCTGCTGGCGGACGACGTGTGGCTGGCAAGGTCGTCCTTTTCGCAAAGGAACACCGACAGGCCGCGTCCGGCTGCATCGGCGGCAATGCCCACGCCATTGATGCCACCACCGATTACGGCGAGGTCATAGAGATCGGCAAGGGCAGGCGATGACTGACTGGGATGGGGCACGGGCGGCTTCCTTAAAACTTTCTAGCATCGAATTTGAACATTAATGTTCATTTGCGAAAATACTAGCGCAACAGAATGCTGGCTGCCAGTCGCTTTCCATAGAAAATACTGATCGGATGATAATTAAATGAAAAATAACGAACATTTGCGCTGCCACCGTTGCGGTGGCAGCTGTTACGGACTCAGACCACTTCCAGGCGAATCTTGTACTGGTTGAGCAACTGGGTGAGGGCGGGCACCGGCGCCTGGTCGGTGACCAGGCAATCGATCAGGCTGATCGAGCCCAGGCGCACCATGGCGTTGCGCCCGAACTTGCTGGAGTCGGCGGCGAGGATCACCTGGCGGGCATTGGCAATGATCGCCTGGGAAACCCGTACTTCCTGGTAGTCGAAATCCAGCAGACTGCCGTCTTCGTCGATGCCGCTGATGCCGACCAGGGCGAAGTCGACCTTGAACTGGTTGATGAAGTCGACACTGGCTTGGCCGACCACGCCGCCGTCGCGACGTACATTGCCGCCGGCCAGCAGCACTTCGAAATCATCCTTGGCACTGAGGATCGAAGCCACGTGCAGGTTGTTGGTGATGATTTTCAGGTGGTTGTGGTTGAGCAGGGCGCGGGCGATGGATTCGGTGGTCGTGCCGATGTTGATGAACAGCGAGGCGTGGTCGGGAATCTGCGCAGCAATGGCTTCGGCGATACGCTGTTTTTCATCGCGCATCTGGTCGGCGCGCATGGCGTAGGCGGTGTTTTCGATGCTGGAGTCGTAGGCTGCGCCACCGTGGTAACGGCGCAGCAGATTGACCTCCGCCAGCTGGTTGATATCACGGCGGATGGTTTGCGGGGTAACGACGAACAACTGCGCCATTTCTTCGATACTGACATAGCCGCGTTCGCGGACCAGTTCGAGGATTTGTTGTTGGCGAGGGGGCAGATTCATGGGCGGTCCTTTTGGGCTGCCAGGCAAATTGCGCCATGATGCCGGAGGAAATGGCTGGCGGCCAGCAGGGCGACACCCTACCTGTAGGAGCGGATTTATCCGCGATGGGGCGCAACGCGGCCCCAAAGATGGGACTGCTGCGCAGTCCATCGCGGATAAATCCGCTCCTACAGGAGGTGGTGTTGATCTTTACTCCTCGTGCGGTTCCCAATCCCGCGTGCGATCCACTGCCTTCAACCAGCCGGCATACAGCTTTTCTTTGGCCGCTTCATCCAGCTGCGGGCTGAACTCACGCTCGATGATCGCTTTGCCGCGCAGTTCATCCAGACCGCTCCAGAAGCCACACGCCAGACCCGCCAGGTAGGCGGCGCCGAGGGCGGTGGTTTCGCGCATTTGCGGGCGCTCGACACAGGTGCCGAGGATGTCGGCCTGGAACTGCATGAGGAAGTTGTTGGCCACCGCGCCACCGTCCACGCGCAGCTCGCTCAGGCGCTGGCCGCAATCCTGCTGCATGGCATCGAGGACATCACGGGTCTGGTAGGCGATCGATTCCAGCGCGGCGCGGATGATGTGATCGACTTTGACCCCGCGGGTCAGGCCGAACAGTGCGCCACGGGCGTAAGGGTCCCAGTACGGTGCGCCGAGGCCGGTGAAGGCCGGCACCAGGTAAACACCGTTGCTGTCTTTGACCTTGCTGGCGAAGTATTCGGTGTCATGGGCGTCATTGACGATTTTCAGTTCGTCACGCAGCCATTGTACGGTGGAGCCACCGTTGAACACGGCACCTTCCAGGGCGTAGGCCACTTCGCCACGAGGGCCGCAGGCGATGGTGGTGAGCAGGCCGTGGGAGGACTTCACCGCCTTGTCGCCGGTGTTCATCAGCAGGAAGCAACCGGTGCCGTAGGTGTTCTTGGCCTGGCCCGGTTCCACGCACATCTGGCCGAACAACGCCGCCTGCTGGTCGCCAGCGATACCGGCGATGGCGATGCCGCTCTTGGTGCGGCCGTAGACTTCGGAGGAGCTGCGCACCTCGG
>RCUI01000104.1_pt1 | contig 30676 bp, 27 predicted proteins | sample 2166121 | NCBI WGS metagenome assembly RCUI01 (sample SAMN09932700, study PRJNA488358) | compost metagenome | feature: garden; material: soil; isolation source: compost soil in succinic acid-enriched culture | place: Germany: Experimental Botanical Garden Goettingen | collected 2016-01-27
ACCTGGTGCGTGATGAAGGTTTCTGCAAAGGTGGCGTCAACATTCACTATCTGGAACACAAACTGGCTAGCCAGGAGTGATTCAGCAGGTGATGTGAAAAAGACCCCGGCCCAGTGGCCGGGGTCTTTTTTTGGAGCCCCGCCCCCACAGGGTTGTTTCCACAAACCCTTCGCACTCAAGTAAACTGGCGGGCTTCTCGCAGCCTTGGGCTGCCCCTGTAGATTTTTCCAAAGGTGCCCGCCATGCCTTGGCTGCAAGTACGTCTGGCCATCAGCCCGGAACAAGCCGAAACCTATGAAGATGCCCTGCTCGAAGTAGGCGCCGTTTCGGTCACCTTCATGGATGCCGAAGATCAGCCGATCTTCGAACCGGACCTCAACACCACCCCGCTGTGGTCGCATACCCATCTGCTGGCACTGTTCGAAGCCGATACCGACGCCAGCGCGGTGTTCGCCCACCTGCAGTTGCTGACCGGCGCCGAACTGCCGGAGCACCAGGCCGAAGTCATCGAGGACCAGGACTGGGAACGCAGCTGGATGGACAACTTCCAGCCGATGCGTTTCGGCCAGCGCCTGTGGATCGTGCCAAGCTGGCATGCGGCGCCCGAGCCCGAGGCGGTCAACCTGCTGCTTGATCCGGGCCTGGCCTTCGGCACCGGCACCCACCCAACCACCGCCTTGTGCCTGGAATGGCTCGACGGCCAGGACCTGAACGGCACTCAGGTGCTCGATTTCGGTTGCGGTTCAGGCATCCTCGCCATTGCCGCGTTGCTGCTGGGCGCCCGCGAAGCGGTCGGTACCGACATCGACGTGCAGGCCCTGGAAGCCTCGCGCGACAACGCCGGGCGCAACGGCATCGCCGACGAGAAATTCGCCCTGTACCTGCCCGAGCACATGCCGGCCATGCAGGCCGACGTGCTGGTTGCCAACATTCTGGCCGGCCCGCTGGTATCGCTGGCCCCGCAACTGTCCGGGCTGGTACGTCCGGGTGGCCTGCTGGCGCTGTCGGGGATTCTCGCCGAACAGGGTGAAGAAGTCGCCGCGGCCTACGCCAAGGACTTCGACCTCGACCCGATCGCCGTACGCGATGGCTGGGTACGCATCAGTGGTCGCCGCCGCTAAGTGCGCCTAGAATAACCTTCTGCATAACCCGGACCGCCGCATGACCGACAGTTTCGTCACCCAGTGCCCGCATTGCCAGACCAGCTTTCGCGTCAGCCACAATCAGCTGAGCGTGGCCCGCGGTGTGGTGCGTTGCGGCGCCTGCCTGCAAGTGTTCAACGCCGCCCGGCAACTGCTGGAGCAAAGCGCGGCGCAGAACCCGCCTGCGCAGCCGGCGCCGGTCGAGCCTGTGGTGGAGCCCGCGCAAGCGCCCAGCCAGCACGAGTGGAGCGCCGCAGAACTGGACCTCGACCAGCTCGATCTGGATCAGGAACTGGCGCGCCTGGAACAGCGCGAAATCCAGCCGACGACCGAGTTCAAGGCCGCCGCCCCGCGCGAAGACAGCCTCAGCGCGCACCGCGACAGCCCCGAGCAGGACGACCAGCACTGGCCCGACAGCCTGTTCAGCAGCCCGGCCTCCGAGCGCGAACAACTCATTGCCGAGCTCGACGAGCCACAGCCACCGCTGATCGAACAGGAAGCCCTGGACCTCGCGCCGGCACCGGGCGAGCGCACCGAGCCTTCGCTGTCGCTGGATGTACTCGACGACGATCTCGATGCCCCGGCACCACCCGCGCAGCCGCTGCATGCCGATGATGACGAACTGCCCGGCGAACGTTTGTCGGCCCGGGAGCCTGACGACGACCTGGACAACCCCGAGCCTGAGCTGGTCGAACGCCGCGAACCAGGCCTGGGCCCGAGCGGCCGCCGCGCTGACCGCAAGGAGCCGCTGCTCGACCTGGTCGACGACCCGATTCAGCTCGGCTGGCAGAAACCCAAGGTCAACTGGGGCAAGCGCCTGCTGTGGATCTTGCTGATCCTGCTGGCTGCCGCGGCGCTGGCCGGCCAGTACATCTGGTACCAGTTCGACGAACTGGCCCGCCAGGACCGTTACCGTCCATGGTTCCAGACGATCTGCCCGACCGTCGGTTGCCAGGTGCCGTCGCGGGTCGACATTGCCCGGATCAAGAGCAGCAACCTGGTGGTGCGCAGCCACCCGGACTTCAACGGTGCATTGATCGTCGACGCGATCATCTACAACCGTGCGCCCTTCTCCCAGCCGTTCCCGCTGCTGGAACTGCGCTTTGCCGACCTCAATGGCCAGTTGATCGCCAGCCGCCGCTTCAAGCCCACCGAGTACCTCAGCGGCGAGTTGGCCGGCAAGGGCGAAATGCCCAGCCAGACGCCGATCCACATCGCCCTGGACATCCTCGACCCGGGCCCCAAGGCAGTCAACTACAGCCTGTCATTCCGGTCCCCGGAATAACAGGCGAGCGGCAAGCTGCAAGCTTCAAGCCACAAGGAAAAGCAGCCCCATACGCTGATCCGTTTTTACTTGCGGCTTGAAGCTTGCAGCTTGAGGCTTAAAGCCAACTGTTCAGATTTTATCCAAATCCATCTTTATCCGGTCACCGAGAGCGGGTATCATGCCAACCCTTTTTCGAACTCTAATGATCCGGCCCCACAACAGGGAACTCCTATGTCGGCGGTACGCATCGGCCCATACACACTGCAGAACAACCTGATCCTCGCGCCGATGGCCGGGGTCACGGACCAGCCATTTCGTCAGCTCTGCCGACGAATGGGTGCAGGCCTGGTGGTGTCGGAGATGGTCAGCAGCGACATGAGCCTGTGGAACAGCCGCAAGTCGCGTCTGCGCATGATTCACCAAGGTGATCCCGAGCCACGCTCGGTACAGATCGCCGGTGGTGACGCGCAGATGCTCGCAGCGGCGGCCCGGGCCAATGTCGAGGCTGGCGCACAGATCATCGATATCAACATGGGCTGCCCGGCAAAAAAAGTCTGCAACAAAGCTGCAGGCTCTGCTTTATTGAAAGATGAAGCCTTGGTCAGCGAGATCCTCCACGCGGTGGTTGCCGCCGTGGACGTACCGGTCACGCTGAAGATCCGCACGGGTTGGGACCGGGCGAACAAGAACGGCCTGACGGTGGCGAAGATTGCCGAACAGGCGGGCATCCAGGCGCTGGCGGTCCATGGACGAACCCGCGCCGACCTGTACACCGGCGAAGCCGAGTACGACACCATCGCTGCGATCAAGCAGGCGGTGTCGATTCCGGTTTTTGCCAACGGCGATATCACATCGCCAGAAAAGGCCCGGGCCGTACTCCAGGCGACTGGAGCCGACGGCTTGCTGGTTGGCCGGGCTGCCCAGGGGCGGCCCTGGATCTTTCGCGAGATCGAGCATTACCTGCGCACCGGCGAGCAATTGCCGGTGCCACAGCTGGAAGAAGTGGAACGCATTCTGCTTGAGCACCTGGCCGCCCTGCACGCCTTCTATGGCGATGTGATGGGTGTACGCATTGCCCGCAAGCATGTCGGCTGGTACTTGGCAACGCTTCCGGGCGCCAGGGAGTTTCGCGCCCAGTTCAATCGTTTGGAAGATACGCAAGCGCAGTGCGCCGACGTTCGCGGCTTTTTCCGCGAACGTGAACAGAGCCTTGAGACAGAGGACGGACAAGGGGTGGCCGCATGACGATGATGACCGAGACTTTAGTGAGTGGAACAACGCCCGTGAGCGACAACGTCAACCTGAAACAGCACCTGAATACACCGAGCGAAGAGGGTCAGACCCTTCGCGGCAGTGTGGAAAAGGCGCTGCACAACTATTTCGCCCATCTGGAGGGCGCGGCCGTCACGGACGTGTACAACCTGGTGCTCTCGGAAGTCGAAGCGCCGTTGCTCGAAAGCGTGATGAATTACGTCAAGGGCAACCAGACCAAGGCCAGCGAGCTGCTCGGGCTCAACCGCGGCACCTTGCGCAAGAAACTCAAGCAGTACGATTTGTTGTAAGCAAGCATCCAAACCAGAAAAGGCGGCTCCCATTCGATGAGGTCGCCTTTTTTGCTGACTCCACCGCGTTATGGAATCTGAAATGACCGACCAGACTACCCGCCTGCCGATCCGCCGCGCCTTGATCAGCGTCTCCGACAAGACCGGGATCCTTGAATTCGCCCGTGAGCTGCAACAGCTCGGCGTCGAGATCCTGTCCACCGGCGGCACCTTCAAGTTGCTCCAGGACAATGGCGTTGCCGCGGTGGAAGTTGCCGATTACACCGGCTTCGCCGAAATGATGGACGGCCGGGTCAAGACCCTGCACCCGAAAATCCACGGCGGCATCCTCGGCCGTCGCGGCACCGACGACGCCATCATGGCCGAACACGGGATCAAGCCGATCGACCTGGTCGCGGTCAACCTCTACCCGTTCGAAGCCACCATCTCCAAGCCTGGCTGCGACCTGCCGACCGCCATCGAGAACATCGACATCGGCGGCCCGACCATGGTTCGCTCGGCGGCCAAGAACCACAAAGACGTCGCTATCGTGGTCAACGCCAGCGACTACGGCCAGGTGCTGGAAAGCCTCAAGGCCGGTGGCCTGACCTACGCCCAGCGCTTCGACCTGATGCTCAAGGCGTTCGAGCACACCGCCGCCTACGACGGCATGATCGCCAACTACATGGGCACCGTGAACCAAGCCGCTGAAACCCTCTCGACTTCCGGCCGCAGCGAGTTCCCGCGCACCTTCAACAGCCAGTTCGTCAAGGCCCAGGAAATGCGCTACGGCGAGAACCCGCACCAGAGCGCGGCGTTCTATGTCGAAGGCAAGCCTGCCGAAGCCGGCATCGCCACTGCGGTGCAGCTGCAAGGTAAAGAACTGTCGTACAACAACGTGGCCGACACCGACGCCGCGCTGGAATGCGTGAAGAGCTTCGTCAAGCCGGCCTGCGTCATCGTCAAGCACGCCAACCCGTGCGGCGTGGCCGTCAGCCCGGACGCCGAAGGCGGTATCCGCCAGGCCTACGAACTGGCCTATGCCACCGACACCGAGTCGGCCTTCGGCGGCATCATCGCCTTCAACCGCGAGCTGGATGCCGAAACCGCCAAGGCCATCGTCGAGCGCCAGTTCGTCGAAGTGATCATCGCCCCGAGCGTCAGCGAAGAAGCCCGCGCCGTGGTTGCCGCCAAGGCCAACGTGCGCCTGCTGGCCTGCGGCCAGTGGTCGGCCGAACGTGCCGCTGCCTGGGACTACAAGCGCGTCACCGGCGGCCTGCTGGTACAGAGCCGCGACATCGGCATGATCACCGAAGGCGACCTGAAAGTGGTCACCAAGCGTGCGCCGACCGAGCAAGAGATCCACGACCTGATCTTCGCCTGGAAAGTGGCCAAGTACGTCAAGTCCAACGCCATCGTCTACGCCAAGAACCGCCAGACCATCGGTGTCGGCGCCGGCCAGATGAGCCGCGTGAACTCTGCTCGCATTGCTGCAATCAAGGCCGAGCATGCGGGCCTGCAGGTACAGGGTGCGGTCATGGCATCGGACGCATTCTTCCCGTTCCGTGACGGTATCGACAATGCAGCTAAAGTGGGTATCACTGCCGTCATCCAGCCAGGCGGCTCGATGCGTGACGCCGAAGTGATTGCCGCAGCCGACGAGGCCGGCATCGCCATGGTCTTCACCGGCATGCGCCACTTCCGCCACTGATACGCGCAGGCTTGATGTAGAAGCGGGCTTGCCCCGCGATCGCGCTTTATCCATTGCAGCGCATCGCGGGCCAAGCCCGCTCCCACAAAGAGCCGCTCCCTCCGAATTAGCGTCATCGAGGTTTTGACATGAAAGTTTTGATTATCGGTAGCGGCGGTCGTGAACACGCCCTGGCCTGGAAAGTCGCTCAGGACCCTCGGGTCGAGAAAGTCTTCGTTGCCCCGGGCAACGCCGGCACCGCCACTGAAGCCAAGTGCGAGAACGTCGACATCGACGTCAGCGCCCTGGAGCAACTGGCCGATTTCGCCGAGAAGAATGTCGCCCTGACCATCGTCGGCCCTGAAGGCCCGCTGGTTGCCGGTGTCGTCGACCTGTTCCGCAGCCGCGGCCTGGACTGCTTTGGCCCAACCAAGGGCGCAGCCCAGCTGGAAGGCTCCAAGGCTTTCACCAAGGACTTCCTGGCCCGCCACAAGATCCCTACCGCCGACTACCAGAACTTCACCGAGATCGAACCGGCCCTGGCCTACCTGCGCGAAAAAGGCGCACCGATCGTGATCAAGGCCGACGGCCTGGCCGCGGGTAAAGGCGTGATCGTCGCCATGACCCTGGCCGAAGCCGAAGACGCCGTGCGTGACATGCTCGCCGGCAACGCCTTTGGTGACGCCGGTTCGCGCGTGGTGATCGAAGAGTTCCTCGACGGCGAGGAAGCCAGCTTCATCGTCATGGTCGACGGCCACAACGTGCTGCCAATGGCCACCAGCCAGGACCACAAACGTGTCGGCGACGGCGACACCGGCCCGAACACCGGCGGCATGGGCGCCTACTCGCCAGCGCCAGTGGTCACCGCCGACGTGCACCAGCGCGTGATGGACCTGGTGATCTGGCCAACCGTGCGCGGCATGGCCGAGGAAGGCAACGTCTACACCGGCTTCCTCTATGCCGGCCTGATGATCGACAAAGCCGGCAACCCGAAAGTCATCGAGTTCAACTGCCGCTTCGGCGACCCGGAAACCCAGCCGGTCATGCTACGCCTGGAATCGAGCCTGGTGCTGCTGATCGAAGCCGCCTTCGCCAAGGCCCTGGACAAGGTCGAAGCACAGTGGGACCCGCGCCCGAGCCTGGGTGTAGTCCTGGCTGCCGGTGGCTACCCGGGCGACTACAGCAAGGGTGCTGCGATCAATGGCCTGGACGCTGCCGCGAAGCTCGAAGGCAAAGTCTTCCACGCCGGCACCGCGCTCAAGGATGGCCAGGTGGTTGCCACTGGCGGCCGCGTGCTCTGCGCCACCGCCCTGGGCAACAGCGTCGAGTCCGCGCAGCAACAAGCCTACCGCCTGGCTGCCGAGATCAACTGGGACGGCAGCTTCTACCGCAAGGACATCGGCTACCGCGCCATTGCCCGCGAACGCGGTGAACACCAGCAGTAAACAGGTGCCTGGAGGCAGCGACGCGGCAAGCGTCCTGCCCCCGGCTCGTCGACAGGGCCCGCCATGGGCCTTGCCTTCGGCTTGGCGCGCCGCGCATAGTTACCATCCGGCATTTGGCTAAGAAGGGATTTCGTCTTGCGTTGGCTCAGGATTGCCATTGGTCTCACCGTCAGCTTGCTGACCCTGCTCTGCCTGTTCCCGGCTGCGGCCGAACAAGGCAGTGGATGGGCGGTATTGCTTGACGATCAGGCCAGCCTGCAATTGAGCGATGTACGTTCCGAACGCTACCGCAACCAGTTCAGCCCCCTCGAACTCAACGAACTCAACGCTGCCACGCCCGACCAGGCGTTGTGGCTGCACTACCGGCTGGAGCCCGGACAGCAGGAAAAACTGCTGCGGGTCTTCGCCCCCGACCTGTCGCGCCTGGACCTTTACGCCCTCAACGGCGATCGACTGATCAAGCAGATCCACAACGGTCGCCAGAACGACAGCGGTGACCCTTACCTGCGCAGCAGCGACCATGTCCTGGCCCTGCCCAACAGCGCGCAACCGCTGGACGTCTACCTGCGCCTGGTGTCAGAGCACCAGCTGCGTCCGGCCATCAGCCTCGAGCCTGCCGCCCAGGCCGCCGCCGACCAGCGCCAGCCGCTGTTCTTCGGCCTGTTGTTCGGCTGCCTGCTGATGCTGATGCTGCACAACCTGATCCGCTTCGCCTATTCACGCTCCAGCACCAGCCTGGCCCTGGCGGTCTACCATGCGCTGATGCTGCTCAGCGCGCTGATTTTGCTCAACCTCAGCGGCCCCTGGTGGAGCCTCTGGCATTCGGCGCAAACACCGGCGGCCTACCTCACCGCCCTGTTGGCATCGCTGGCCGGCCTGACCTTCACCCTGCGCTTCTTCACGCCCTGCGAACAACCGCGCCTGAGCCGCCTGCTGCAGGTGGAAATGCTTGTCGTCGCGCTCTGCGGCCTGCTGCTGTTGTTCGTCGATACCCTGCCGCTGAACCTGATGACCTACGCGCTGATGGCCTTGGGCAGCCTGACCATGCTGCTGGTGTCCAGCTACCACTGGTACAAGGGCTACGCCCCGGCGCGGCTGTTCGCCGTGGCCATGCTGGTGTTCAATATCGGCTGCCTGGTGGTGTTGCCGGCCCTGCTTGGCCTGACCCGCACGCCAACCCAATGGCTGTTGTTCATACTCCTTGGGCTGACCAGCGTCAGTGGCCTGTTGCTCAACCTCGCGGTCAGCGAGCGTTTGCGGCGCATCAGTGAAGAACGCTTCAGCGCCAGCCGCGAGCTGGCCGCCAGCAACGCCGAGATCAATGCCAAGGCCGAGTTCCTGGCCAAGATCAGCCACGAGATCCGCACGCCCATGAACGGCGTACTGGGCATGACCGAGCTGCTGCTCGGCACCCCGTTGTCGGTCAAGCAACGTGATTACGTGCAAACCATCCACAGCGCCGGCAACGAGCTGCTGACCCTGATCAACGAGATCCTCGACATCTCCAAGCTCGAATCCGGGCAGATCGAACTGGATGACGTGCAGTTCGACCTCAATGCCTTGATCGAAGATTGCCTGAGTATCTTCCGGGCCAAGGCCGAACAACAGAACATCGAACTGATCAGCTTCACCCAGCCGCAGGTGCCGCGGGTCATCAGTGGCGACCCGACACGCCTGCGCCAGGCCTTGCTGAGCCTGCTGGAAAACGCCCTGAAGAAAACCGACCAGGGCGAGATCCTGCTGGTGGTCGCCCTCGATCAACGCGGTGACAGCCCGCGCCTGCGCATTGCCGTGCAGGACAGCGGCGAACCGATCCCGCCGGGTGAGCGCGAAGCGCTGCTGCAGGCAGAACTGCACAGCAAGCATTTCCTTTCCAGCAACAAGCTCGGCGGCCACCTGGGGCTGGTGATCGCCAAGCAGCTGATCACCCTGATGCAGGGCGAGTTCGGCATCAAGACCAGCCACAGCATGGGCAACACCCTGTGGATGACCCTGCCGCTCGACCCATTGCGTCTCGAACAACCGCCCGCCGACCTCGACGGCCCGCTGCGCGGCGCCCGGGTGCTGGTGGTCGACGACAACGACACCTGCCGCAAGGTTCTGGTACAGCAGTGCAGCGCCTGGGGCATGAACGTCAGCGCCGTGCCTTCGGGCAAGGAAGCCCTGGCCCTGCTGCGCACCAAGGCGCACCTGCGCGACTACTTCGATGCGGTGCTGCTCGATCAGAACATGCCCGGCATGACCGGCATGCAGCTGGCGGCGAAGATCAAGGAAGACCCGAGCCTCAACCACGACATCCTGCTGGTGATGCTCACCGGCATCAGCAATGCGCCGAGCAAGGTCATCGCCCGCAATGCCGGGGTCAAGCGTATCCTGGCCAAACCGGTGGCCGGCTACACCCTCAAGACCACCCTGGCCGAAGAGCTGGCCCAGCGCAGCAAGGGCCAGCCGAGCATACCGATGCAGGCCAGCCTGTCAGCGCCATTGAACCTGCCCAGCGATTTCCGCATCCTGGTGGCCGAAGACAACAACATCTCGACCAAGGTGATCCGCGGCATGCTCGGCAAGTTGAGCCTGGAGCCAGACACCGCCAGCAACGGCGAGGAGGCCTTGCAGGCGATGAAGGCCAACCATTACGACCTGGTGTTGATGGACTGTGAAATGCCGGTGCTCGACGGTTTTTCCGCCACCCAGCAGTTGCGCATCTGGGAAGTCAGCAACCAGCGCCGGCGCACGCCTGTGGTAGCCCTGACCGCGCACATCCTCGCCGAGCACAAGGAGCGCGCGCGCCTGGCGGGCATGGACGGGCACATGTCCAAACCGGTAGAGCTGTCGCAACTGCGTGAACTGATCGAACATTGGGTGGCGCGCCGCGAAGCCGAATCAAGTCAGATTCCGACCCCGTAATTCGCATACACTTCCCTCTCGTCACCCTTGCCGCGAGCCTCGACCATGCTTCATGAGTTATTCAGCGTCTACCTGAAAATGCTCGTGCTCTACAGCCCGTTCTTCGTGCTCTCCTGCTTTATCAGCCTGACTCGCGGCTACTCCAGCAAGGAGCGCAAGCAACTGGCGTGGCGCGTCGCAATCGCCGTGCTGGTTGCCAGCGTGTTGCTGTACCTGTTCGGGAGGGCGATCTTCGGCATATTCGGAATTACGGTGGATGCTTTTCGCATCGGCGCCGGTAGCGTGCTGTTCATTTCCGCGCTGGGCATGGCCCAGGGAAAATCGGCGGTGCAGACCGACAACGTGCAGCAGGACGTGACCATCGTGCCGCTGACCATCCCCCTGACCGTCGGCCCCGGCACCATCGGTGCGCTGCTGGTGATGGGTGTTGGCCAGCCACACTGGGACGACAAACTGCTGGCCATCGTCAGTATCGCCCTGGCCAGCTTCACGGTTGGCCTGGTGCTGTACCTGTCGAACCGTATCGAGCGGATTCTCGGGGATCAGGGTTTGCAGATCGTTAGTCGCTTGATGGGCTTGTTCGTCTGCGCCCTGGCGGCGCAGATCATCTTTACCGGGATCAAGGGCTACCTGGTGCCCTAGAGTTCCAGTTCAAGGATTTCCCGCAGGGCGATAGTCTCCAGGCTCCGCTCCACCTTGCTTCTGAACTGTTGATCGAACAGACGGGTGTTAAAGCGCACCAGCTCGGCCCTGACCTGCTGGTGTCTGCGTTTACGAAACAGAAAGCCGGCGGCGACTTGCGATTGCTCAAGCTCTTCGTAATACAGCACCATGTCCACCGCGCCATTTCGGCCCGGCGCACACGGCAACAACTGAAACACGCCCTGCTCACGCGTACGCCGCTCAAACTGTACCAAGGCCCTGGCGTCCTGCTTGAGCCCCCGCATGGCCAACTCCGTCGAACTTGCATACTGGCTGCCGGCGACGGCCGAGATGGCCTTTAGCGCGCTATCGACAATATCCGAGCGTTCGTTGCCCGGCCAATGGACCTCGCTAGGCGGCACCGCGTCCCAGCCATAGAACTTCAGTTTGTTCTTGTAGTAGCTGTACCAGTTCTGCACCTGGCCCTGTTCATGGACAAAGCGGGTTTCCCGTTCGGCTTGCAATACTGCAAGCTTCACCGAGCTGCGTTGCGCAGGAGTCAGGCCGGGCATGAACGACATCAGGCCGGCGCCCACCACTGTTGCCTGTGGCTTATTCATGAGCATCTCCTGGCACTCTGTGCAACAAGTCGCCTCGCTCCTGTTGCTTGTGCTCGATCAAGGTTCGCAACTGGGCACGCTGGAGCTCGAAGCGCTCAACGTCCAGTTGCGCCGACAGCCCCTTGACCACAACCTCCCCCTGCAACGCCCTTGCCAGCAACGGTCCCTCGAAATTCACCCGCTCTACAGCTTCGCTGGTGTGCAAGGCGATACTGCACAGGTTGATCACCGGCCCCGGGTGGACCAGTCCAATCTCCAACGCAAGCCGCGTACCGCACTGACTGCCTTCGAAGGTGAAACCGCGAAAGCCGTCCAGGCTGTTCTGTGCCCGGTTCAGCCTGACCAGACCCTGCTCGATGACGTTGTCCGCCGAGGGGAACTGGCTGTCCAGCCACAGCCGTAAAGGCTGGATGGGTGCGAGCAATGAACATGCACCGGCAGACTGCGTATCGTGGAAGAACTGGGTAATGATCCAGCCGCGCTCGGAAAGCTCCTTGCGGTATCGCCCATACCACGGTGGATAGTCCAGAAAACGCGAGCCCACAACCTTGTTGGCCCGCAACTGGCAGTACAACAGCGAATCGAGTACTGCCTGGCGCTGAGCAGGCGTTACCCCGGCGGCAATCAGCAGCAGGGTGCCGCCAGCCGTCCATACCGAGTAGTCGTCCGTTTCCATGATCCTTGCTCCTGAAATGCCAGGATGGCCCGGCGAGCGAGCCACCCCGGGCGGTCAGATCTCGTAGTCGAGCACGTTGCCGAGGCTGCGGTCGCCCAGTTTGCTCTCGATAGTGGCGCGCACCCGCTCGTACACCGGCTTGTTGAACGACAGCGCCGCAGCGCCGGTATAGAACTCGGCGGAACTGCTGTTCCATTCCAGAACGAAGACATCCAGGTCCTTGGCAGAGGTGTCCGAATGTATGCAGCTCATGGCCAGGACCACTTCACCGTCGGAGGTTTCGATACAGGAGGCCAGACCGATGGTGGCGGTTTTTTTGTTTTTGACGTTGCGATCAAACAGCTTCTGCGCCTGCTCAACCTGCCCCAGCTTCGCCAGCGCATCGTTAGTCAGCTTGTTCAGCGCCACACCGACGGGACCGCCCATCACCGCAGTGCCTATCGCGCCCAGCGCCTTGGAGGCGACGGCGCCGACAGTCAGCGTCTTGGAGGAAGTAAATTCGCGCTCATAGCTACGACGTGCGGTGACCCAGCCACAGTCCTGCAGAACTTTAAGAAACTGCTTGAACCAGGCTTCACCCTGGCCTTCCTGGTCATACAGCTTGCTGGCCACCAGGGATGCGAACTGGTAAGAGTTTTTCACGTCGGTGCGGCTTTGCACTGACATGCCGGCACCAAATGCCATCAGCGATTGTTCCAGAACTGCAGCGGTATTGGTGCTCAGAATTTCGGTGGTGTCGTTCATCTCGAATAGTCCTTTTCATGAAGCCCCGGTCGCTATCGACAGGGGTTTTCACGCTATTCGAGATGGCCGTTTCAATCAGGACCGAAAGCCTTCCACTACAGATTCAATCCTGCGCCGGATACCAGCGTGGGGTATAGACCCACTGCCCACCGTCGGCGCGGGCAAACTCGCAGGTAGTCGAGGAGCCGACCAGCACCATGGTACGCATATCGACCATGTCCGGTTGCAGCTCGCCGAGCGTGACCACCCTCAGCGTCTGCCCCGGCCTACCGATGTCGCGGCCAAGGACTACAGGGGTCGGCGCGGCGCGGTGCTGGCGAACAATCTCCAGGGCCCGACCAAGCTGCCAGGGACGCGAGCGCGAGATCGGATTGTAGAAGGCCAATGCCAGGTCGGCCTGGCAGGCCAGGTCCAGGCGTTTCTCGATGATCGACCAGGGCTTGAGGTTGTCCGACAGCGACAGCACACAGAAGTCATGGCCCAAGGGTGCGCCCGCCTGCGCCGCGGTCGCCAGGGAGGCCGAAACGCCGGGCAGCATTTCCAGCTCCACCGCGTGCCAGTGCGGATCGCTCGACTCGTGCAGCGCTTCGAGCACTGCCGCGGCCATGGCGAACACACCTGGATCGCCCGAGGACACCACCACCACCGAACGCCCTTGCGCCGCCAGCTCGAAGGCATGCCGGGCACGCTGCATCTCTTCGCGGTTGTCGGTGCAGTGCAGCACCTGGTCGGCACGGAACGGCCCGGCCATGCGCACATAGGTTTCATAGCCGAGCACATCGTTGGCCCGTGCCAGCTCGGCCTTGACCGCAGGCACCATCAGGTCGGCAGCGCCAGGCCCGAGGCCGATCACTGCCAGACGACCACGGGCGCGGCCGATCTGTTGCGGATCGATCGGCTGGTTCGCGACCACGATGGCCAGGCCATCGGTCACCGCCTGCGGTGGCAGCAATTGCGGCATTACCAGAGCGGCCAGGGCACTGGCATCACCGGCGCCCGGAGCAAAGCGCAGGGCCACGCCCAGCTCGGCCGCAGCAGCGTGCAGGGCCGGGTTGGCCATGTGCTCGTCTGCTGCCAGCAGGCAGGCCAGCGCCGGCTCGGCAATCCGTGCAGCCTGCAGCGCATCACGAATAGCCTGGGCCAGTTCCGGCGGCACTTCACTGACCGCAACCATCACACAACGCGGATAGATCACCAGCTCATTGGCCGAGGCTTCACGGGCATCACAACCGACATGAATCGCCAGCTGCGCCTGCTCGCTCTGTGGCAACTGCGCCTGTTCCAGCCAGGGCGCGGCGCCGTCGATGCGCACGCTTTCACCGGCCAGCAGGTCGGAAACGAAGCGCTTGCCCAGTTCCAGGTCCGCCAGGGCATAGCCGCTGGGCGGGTTGAGCAGGCAGGTACCAAAGCGCAGCTCGCCGCTGGTGGTAATCGCCGCCGCCACACCCAGGCCGGCCGCGATTTCCCGGGCCATGACATTGACCCCGCCCAGGCCACCGAGCAGCGGTACCACGGCGCTGCCATCCTCGGCCACCGCCAGTACCGGCGGCTCGGCGCCCTTCTCCAGCAACAGGCCGGCCAGGGTGCGGATGACGATGCCGGCAGCGCACAGCGCGATGATCGGCGTGTCTTGCTGGTAGAGCTGGCGCAAGGTCGCGCCAAACTCCTGGTAACTGCGGTCGGCGCCTTCGACCCGGCCTTCAAGGCCATGGATCAGTGCGTCCGGGTACAGCTGCTGGATCTTGCGGGCAGTGGCCAGGCTGCCTTTGCCAAGAATGACGATGGCCGGGGCTTTACGGATCATCAGCCTTGCCACCTTTCACCGGGAACGATGATCAGCGAGAAGTACGGTGACGACTGCGGGTCGACCTCATCCAGCGCCACGATCTTCTGGTTGGCCATGGTCGCCCGTTCCACGTACAGCGCGCGCTCGGCCAGGCCGAGTTCGGCCAACACATCGCGGACCTTGGGGAAGTTGCGTCCAAGCTTCATGATCACCGCGGCATCGGCATCGGCCAGGCGGCGCTTGAGTTCATCGTGGGGCAGCACGCCGGAGAGCACCGACAGGCTCTGGTTGCGGTAGACCAGCGGCGCACCGAGCACCGAGGCACCGCCGAGCATCGAGCAGACACCCGGGATCACCTGCGCTTCGTAGCGCTCGGCGAGGCGGTCGTGCAGGTACATGTAGGAGCCGTAGAAGAACGGATCACCTTCGCAGATAACCGCCACATCGCGGCCGGCATCCAGGTGCGCGGCAACCTCAAGGCTGGCGGCATCGTAAAAGTCGCTGATGACCTGTTCATAGGACAACGGCGCCGGCAGCACTTCGGTGGTCACCGGGTACACCAGGGGCAGCAAGGTCTGGGCCTCCTGCAAATGGCTCTCGATGATGCCAAAGGCGTTGCCACGCTTGCCCTTGGCGACGAAGTAGGCCACCACTGGCGATTCGCGCAGCAGGCGCAAGGCCTTGAGGGTAATCAGTTCCGGATCGCCGGGGCCCACGCCCAGGCCAAGCAAACGTCCACGAGCCTGCATCATTCGACCTCCGTGGCCAGGGCATTGACCGCCGCTGCGGCCATGGCGCTACCGCCCAGGCGCCCCTGCATGATCACGAACGGCACGCCACGACTGTCGGCGGCGAGCATCGCCTTGGACTCCGCAGCGCCGACAAAGCCCACCGGGAAGCCGAGGATCAACGCGGGTTTAGGCGCGCCGGCGTCGAGCATTTCCAGCAGGTAGAACAGTGCCGTCGGCGCGTTGCCGATGACCACCACACTGCCTTCCAGGTGCGGCCGCCACAACTCCAGGGCCACCGCCGAGCGGGTGTTGCCCAGTTCGCGGGCAAGCTCCGGCACCTGCTCGTCGCGCAAGGTGCAGATCACCGGGTTGTTGGCCGGCAGGCGTGCGCGGGTAATACCCTCGGAGACCATCCGCGCATCGCAGAGAATCGGCGCCCCAGCGGCCAGGGCATCGCGCCCGGCCTTGCCGGCGCCCGCGGAAAACTGCAGGCCATCGATCGCATCGACCATGCCGCAGGCGTGAATCACGCGGACCGCGAGTTTTTCCAGATCGGCCGGGATGCGATCGAGCCGGGCTTCCTCTCGAATGATCGCGAAGGAATTGCGATAGATCTCCTGACCATCGCGGATGTAATCAATCATCAAGGGTGCTCCGTGAGCAGGCGTCTAGCAATGCGCCGGCTTCTTTTAGTGTGAGGTTGCGTGCGTGCAGCTGGCCGAAGCCTGGCTGGGCATCGTCACGCAGATACAAGTCGTAGTGGCCGGGGCTCTGCGCCAGCAAGGTCGCCGGGGCCACGTGGGCCATGGCGCAAGAGCGCGGGCAGCCACTCAGGTGCACGCTGGCCGGGGCACCGGGGGCCAGCAGGGTCGCCAGCAGGCGGGCATCGCCCTTGGTTTCGGCCTGGCCCTTGGCACAGCCGGCGGAACCGGTGCAGGCGACCAGACGGGACAGTTGCTCACTCGCAGAGACCAGCAGCCCCAGTTGGGCCAGACCCTCGCTGACCCGCTCGGCATGGCGCTGGGCAATAGCGGGCAGCAACAGGCTTTGCCAGGGTGTCATGCGCAGGGTGCCGTCGCCCTGTTCACGTGCAAGCCGGGCCGCGCCGCGCAGCATCGAAGGGTTCAGGCGGCCCAGCGGCGCTGCGGCACCGACAGCGCTCAGGCCGGTTTGCAACTGGGGATAAATGCCCAGATAGCTGGCCGCGGTCAGCGAGCGGCGCCATTGGCAGACCGCTGCGTCAGCCCGGATCGGCAAGCCCAACCCGGCGATAAACACCTCTGGCGCATGCTCGCTCAGCAACTGGCGCATCCGCGTCTGTTCTGGCCGGGCCAGGTCGAGAAAACGATTGAGCACCGCCAGCACCAGCTCATGCCCCCGCGTCAGGGGCACAGCGCCCAACGGCGCATCCTTGGCCGGGCACCCGGCCAGGCCGAATGCCAGCCACAGTTCGCCGTCCAGGTTCAGGGGGCTGAGCCATAAGTCATGGGGATGTTCGAGCATCGCCAGGGCTTCACCGCCATCCAGTTGCACGGCGAACTTGGCCGACAACTGATGAAAACGCGGAGTGGTTTCCAGCGACTGCAGCAGTTGCTGCGCCAAGGGCCGGGTGTCGAACAGCAACTGCGGATCAAGGCCGGCCACGGGGCTGAGCATCAGGTTACGCACATCATCGCCGGCCGCATCACGCGGGCCCAGGCCCGCCGCCAGCAGCCCTTCGATCAGAGCGCCATGCTCGCCAGCAATGCCGCGAATCTGCAGGTTGCCGCGGTTGGTGACTTCTATTTCACCCCCCGCATAGCGCTCGGCCGCAGTGGCAACGGCATCGGCCTGATCAGCCGTCAGCGCACCGCCTGCCAGCTTGATCCGGCAGATGCCGCCGTCCAGCGCCTGGACGATGCGCCACAACCCCGGACAGGCCGAGGGACGCAGCGAAGCTTGGGGCTGGTGGGCCGATACAGGCTGGTTCAAAAGGTCACCCGGCAATCGTGAAAAGGCACTTCAGTGTAGAAGGCGCGGTATTATGCCTGCTTTGTCCGAAGGCATGAAAAGCCTGCCGGTCGGATTGCGTTGAATTGAGGAAATCCATGTCGCCCTGGCTGACAGTAGTAGGTATCGGTGAAGACGGTTTCAGTGGCCTGGGCAAGCATGCCCGGCGCGCGCTACTGGGCGCCTCACGGGTGTTTGGCGGCCAGCGCCAGCTGGATCTGCTACCGCATTGCATCACTGGCGAACGCCTGCTCTGGCCCAGCCCTTTTTCCCTGGCGCCGGTACTGGCCCTGCGTGGCGAAGCGGTATGCGTACTGGCCAGCGGCGACCCGATGTTCTATGGCGTGGGGGCCAGCCTGGCCCGGCAGCTCGATGTCAGTGAGATGAGCGTGCTGCCGATGCCCTCCTCTTGCGCCCTGGCCGCCGCCCGCCTGGGCTGGCCGTTGCAGGAGGTGCTGACGCTTTCTGTGGTGGCCCGGCCAATCGCTGCGTTGAACGCCCATCTGTACAGCGGCGTGCGCCTGTTGGTGCTGAGCAACGATGGCTACAGCCCGGCAGCCATCGCCGCATTGCTACATGAACGCGGCTTCGGGCCGAGCCGGCTGCAGGTCTTCGAGCACCTTGGCGGCAGCGCCGAACGTCGTCTCGAGGGCACTGCCGAGCACTGGCCGCACACGCAGATTGCCGACTTGAACCTGATCGCCATCGAGTGCCTGGCCGCGCCCGATGCGCCGCGCCTGTCGCCCCTGGCCGGTCTGCCGGACAGCGCCTTCAAGCACGACGGCCAGCTGACCAAGCGCGATGTGCGTGCCATTACCCTGGCGCGCCTGGCGCCGCGACCGGGTGAACTGCTCTGGGATGTCGGCGCCGGCAGCGGCTCGATCGGCATCGAGTGGATGCGTGCCCACCCCAGTTGCCGGGCGCTGGCCATCGAGTCCGATGCGGGCCGCCAGCAGTTGATCGAACACAACCGCGATGCCCTCGGCGTGCCTGGCCTGCAGTTGATCCGCGGCCGTGCGCCGATGGCCCTGCAGGGCCTGGAGCGCCCTGATGCGATCTTCATCGGCGGCGGCGTAACCCGCGAAGGCGTGCTGCAGCATTGCTGGGAGCAACTGCGCCCGGGTGGGCGCCTGGTGGCCAATGCCGTGACCCTGCAAAGCGAGCTGGCCCTGGTCAACTGGCGCGAGCAGCATGGCGGCGAGCTGAGCCGTATCCATATCGCCCAGGCGCAGCCCCTGGGCGAGTTCGACACCTGGCGCCAGGCCCTGCCGATCACCCTGCTAGAAGCGGTCAAGCCTGTCGATGCGTGACGAAACCCGGGAACAACCCGCCCCGCTGCGCAGCGGTCTGACCACCGGCAGTTGCGCCACCGCCACCAGCCTCGCAGCGGCCCGCCTACTGCTTGCGGGCCAAGGCGATGACGCCGTGCACATCACCCTGCCCAAGGGCAAGGTGGTGCAGATGCGTCTGGAGTTCTGCCGCCTGCTGGAGAATGGCGCCGAGGCCGGCACCCTCAAGGATGCCGGCGATGACCCGGACGTTACCCACGGCGCCCTGCTCTACAGCCAGGTGCGCTTGCAGGCAGAGCCCGGCGTGCGCTTCGTTGCCGGCAAGGGTGTCGGTACGGTGACCCGCCCCGGGCTGGTACTGGCGGTCGGCGAGCCGGCAATCAACCCGGTACCACGGCGGATGATGACCGAGCACCTGCAGCGCCTGGCTGCCGAACACGCCTACGGCGGCGGTTTCGAGGTCACGGTGAACGTCCAGGACGGTGAAAGCCTGGCGCTGAAAACCATGAACCCGCGCCTGGGCATTCTTGGCGGACTGTCGATCCTCGGCACCAGCGGCATCGTCCGGCCGTTTTCCTGCTCGGCCTACATCGCCTCGATCCACCAGGGCATCGACGTGGCGAAGACCAACGGCTACCAGCACATCGCCGCCTGCACCGGCAACGCCAGCGAAGACACCATGCGCCGGGTCTACAACCTGCCGGAAATCGCCTTGATCGAAATGGGCGATTTTGTCGGCGCGGTGCTCAAGCACCTGCGCAAGGTGCCTGTGGATAAACTCAGCCTGTGCGGCGGCTTCGGCAAGATCAGCAAGCTGGCCGCCGGACACATGGACCTGCACAGCCGTCATTCGAGCATCGACCTGCCGCAATTGGCCGAATGGGCCGCGGCCATTGGTGCCGATGACGCCTTGCAAGACTCGATTCGCCAGGCCAACACCAGCCAGCAGGCCCTGGCCCTGGCCAGCGCCGCCGGGATTGCCCTGGGCGATGCCGTCTGCGCCCACGCCCTGGCCTTTGCCCGCAGCGTCGTGCCGGCGCAGGTGCAGGTGGAGGTGTTTGCCATTGATCGCCAGGGTGGCATCGTTGGCCATGCGGGGGGCTTTGCATGAAGCGCATCCTGTTGCTCGGCGGCGTTACCGAGGCGCTGGCCATTGCCCGCACCCTGGGCCCGCAGCACGTCTACAGCCTGGCCGGGATCGGCCGGGTGCCCACTGACCTGGACTGCCAGGTACGGGTGGGAGGGTTTGGTGGCGCCGAGGGTCTGGCCGCTTACCTGCGCGCGCAAAACATCGAACTGCTGATCGACGCCACCCACCCCTATGCCGCGCAGATCAGCGCCAATGCCGCCCGCGCCGCGCAGCTCACCGGCGTGCCGTGCTGGGCTTTGCGCCGCCCGGCCTGGCAAGCCCAGGCTGGGGATGACTGGCGCGAGGTGGCCGACTGGGCCGAGCTGATCGACGCGCTGCGCCCGTTCCAACGCCCGCTGTTTACCCTCGGCCGTGAGCCGCTGCAGCATCTGCACGAGATTCCCGCCCATCAGTTCTGGACCTTGCGCGCCCTTGAGGCCTGCCCGGGCAATGAGCGCTGCGAAGTGATCGGCGCCCGCGGGCCGTTTCACCTGGACGACGAACGCGCGCTGTTCGAGCGCCGGCAGATCGATGTGCTGATCAGCAAGAACAGTGGCAGCGGGGCGACCGAGCCCAAACTTGAAATCGCCAGGCAACGGCGAGTGCCGGTGTTGATCCTCAAGCGACCAGTGCTGCCGCAAGTCGACAGGGAATTCTTCAGTCCTGCAAAGCTGCTGGCAGACTTGCCTTGATGGATTTGTTTACACCACAACCTGTGGGCGCATAGCCATACAAACCAGATTTTAAGAAATTTCTTACTGGGTTGATTTGCCCCGTCCCCACCCCTCTGCCTTACACTACACCCCTCCTCCCCCCGGAAGACTTCACCCATATGGAAATGCAATGGTGGATCTGGCTGGTATTCGGTTTCGGCCTCGTAGTGCTCGAACTGGTCCTGCCAACCTTCTTCATCCTCTGGTTCGGCATCGGTGCCGTGCTGGTTTCGCTCATTGCCTTTTTGGCGCCAAGTCTGCAACTCGACATGCAGGTGCTGCTCTGGGTGGTGTTCTCGTCGATTACCACGCTGCTGTGGTTCAAGGTGTTTCGCAAGAAACAGCCCGACACCCGCTGGACCGCCGACAGCGTAATCGGCGAGGTCGGCCTGCTCACCGCCACGGTCTCTGAATTCCAGAAAGGCCGCGTGCGCTTCCAGAAACCCGTCCTGGGCAACGAGGAGTGGATCTGCGTTGCCGATGCCGAAATCCCCTCGGGCGAGCGCGTGCGCATCACCGCCATCGAAGGCAATACCGCCCGGGTTACCCGGGCCTGATCAGCAAAAAAGGAAGCTTTGACTCATGACCAGCCTTATCGTCGTCGGGACTATCGCCGCGTTCGTCCTCATCACCCTGTTCAAGGGGGTGCGCATCGTGCCTCAGGGCGAGGAGTGGATCGTCGAGCGCCTGGGCCGCTACCACAGCACCCTCAAGCCGGGCCTGAACCTGCTGATCCCGTACATGGACGTGGTTGCCTACCGCCTGCCGACCAAGGACATCATCCTCGACGTGCAGCAGCAGGAAATCATCACCCGTGACAACGCGGTGATCGTCGCCAATGCCCTGTGCTTCGCCAAGGTTGTCGACCCGCAGAAAGCGGCCTACGGCGTGCAGGATTTCTCTTTTGCCGTGACCAGCCTGACCATGACTTCCCTGCGCGCCATCGTCGGTGCCATGGACCTGGACGAAGCACTGTCCAGCCGCGAACAGATAAAGGCCCGCCTGCGCGAGGCCATGTCCGAGCAGACCGAAGACTGGGGCGTGACCGTACGCTCGGTTGAAATCCAGGACATCAAGCCCTCGGAAAACATGCAGGCCGCCATGGAACGCCAGGCCGCCGCCGAGCGTGAACGTAAAGCCGACGTCACCCGCGCCGAGGGCGCCAAGCAGGCCGCGATCCTCGAAGCCGAAGCCCGCCAGCAGGCGGCAAAGCTCGACGCCGAAGCGCAGATCAACCTCGCCGAGGCCTCGGCCCGTTCGATCACCCTGGTCAGGGACGCGGTGGGCACCGAGATCACCCCGGCCATGTACCTGTTGGGTGAGCGCTATATCGGCGCCATGGAAAACCTGGCCCGCAGCAACAACGCCAAGGTCGTTGTACTGCCTGCCGACCTGCAGGAAACCGTGCGTGGCCTGATGGGCCGCAACAAGCCCGTCTGAGCACTGGCTGCCGGGAGTGCGGCACTTCACCGCACCCCCGGCAATTTTTCCTATACTGGGCGTTACAATAGCCACCACTTGATTCCTGACCGGATCCCTCCATGCCCGCACATCGGCCCGCCATTGCCTGGATTGCCTGCTTTGCAGTGCTGTTCAATCTGCTGGCCATGCCGTTGGCGTCCGCCGCCCCAAGGGGCCCGGCCGAACAACTGCTGTGGGGGGCTTTCTGTTCGAGTGTCGGCAGCAAGCTCACGCCTGAAGTCATGGCCCTGGGCAAGCTCGACCTTGGCGAGCAAGGCGATGCCAAGGCCAGCATGCAACATTGCTGGTGCTGTTCCGGCGCGGCGCCGCTGCTGGCGCTACCGGGGCACGCACTGCAACTGAACCATCCGCTGGCGGTGCCCGTTGCCCGCGAACCGCTGCTCGCAACATTCCAGCCCACCCCGCGCCAACTCTGGCCATCGCTCAATCCCCGCGCCTCCCCTCTGGTCTGATTTCACTACGCTACCTGCTGCGAACCTGAATCGACTGGAGAATCACCATGTTCAAGAACGCCCTGCTGCTGGCCGCCCTGTTGCTGCCGGCAACCTTTGCCACTGCCCACGAATACACCAAGGGTGATCTGCATATCGCCCATCCGTGGTCGCAGGAACTGCCGCCCAACGCCCCTAACGTTGCCGCCTACTTCGTCGTCCACAACAACGGTACTGCCGCCGATACGCTGCTCAGTGTCGACAGCCCGATCAGTGACGATGCACAGCTGCATGAGCATGTGCACAAAGACGGCCTGATGAAAATGCAGCAGGTGCAGAGCGTCGAAGTGGCCCCAGGCAAAGACCTGGTGTTCGCCCCCGGTGCCTACCACGTGATGCTGATGCAACCCAAGGACCGCAGCCTGCTGACTGACGGCAAGCGCTTCCCGTTGACCCTGCATTTCAAGAACGCCGGCGATATCACCGTCGAAGTCGCGGTGCAGAAACAAGCCCCCGAAGGCGAAGCACACAATCACTGACCGCTGAACGCTGCTCACCATGAGCATCGCCCGCAGCAGCCTCACCCGCCCCGCGCACCCTGACTCCAGAAGGGTTCGCGGCAGCTGGCTGAGCCTGTTCGCCATGTTGATGATCTTTATCGGCCCACTGGTTTCCCAGTCGATGCCGATGGATCACCGTGCCATGCCAGCCGGCATGAGCATGGCCATGGACAGCGCCGCCGATTGCCATGCCGACAGCCATCACGGCAGCAGCCCGTCGCTAAAGGTAATCTGGGAGAAGTGCGGCTATTGCAGCCTGTTCTTCCATTGCCCGGCATTGCCCCAGGCGCTGAGCCTGCTCAACACTGAAGCCGTCCCCGCCAACAGCCAACTGCTCGTTCACCCGCGCCAGGGGCATGCCCGGCAGACGGTATTCCCCGGCGCCCGCAGCCGCGCGCCACCCGCCTTCATCGTCGTCTGAACCCACTACCCGCGCCCGAAGTCCGGTATCTGCCGTCGACTGCGCGCACCCTTACGACTGATCGATGTTGGAATCATTATGTCCGGCTGCACCGCTGTTTTTCGTCTGTCCCTGCAAGGGACCATCGCCGTGATTTGCGGCACCCTGCTCAGCCCCCTGGTCCTGGCCGCCAGCCAGGGCCATGACGAGCACCTGCATGAGCATAACGAGCTGAGCCCGACGGTGATCACCGCCGTCGCCCCCAGCTCGCCGCTGACCATCGTCACCAACCCCAAGGACCCACGCCAACCGGTGCCGGCCAGCGATGGCGCCGACTACCTGAAAACCATCCCCGGCTTTTCCGCGATCCGCGCCGGCGGCACCAATGGCGACCCGGTACTGCGCGGCATGTTCGGCTCACGCCTGAACATCCTCACCAACGGCGGCGTGATGCTCGGCGCCTGCCCCAACCGCATGGACGCCCCCACCTCGTACATCTCGCCGGAAACCTATGACCGCCTGACCGTGATCAAGGGTCCGCAAAGCGTGATCTGGGGCCCGGGCGCCTCGGCCGGGACCATCCTCTTCGATCGCGAGCCGGAGAAATTCGGCGAGCTTGGCAGCCGGGTCAATGCCAGCCTGCTGGGCGGCTCCAACGGCCGCTTCGACAAGGTGCTGGATGCCGCAGCGGGCAACCGCTACGGCTATGCGCGCTTCGTCGGCAACCAGTCGCGCTCCGACGACTATGAAGACGGCAATGGCGACACCGTGCCGTCGCGCTGGGACAAGTGGAACGGCGACGTGGCCCTGGGCTGGACCCCGGACGCCGATACCCTGGTGGAACTGACCGCCGGCAAGGGCGACGGCGAGGCCCGCTATGCCGGCCGTGGCATGGACGGTTCGCAGTTCAAGCGCGAAAGCCTTGGCCTGCGCTTCGAGAAGTCCAACATCGGCGAGGTCTTCGACAAGCTCGAAGCCCAGGTCTACTACAACTACGCCGACCACGTGATGGACAACTACAGCCTGCGCACGCCCTCGGGCATGGGCATGATGGGCATGCCCATGGTCAGCAACGTCGACCGTCGCACCCTCGGCGGGCGGATCAAGGGCACCTGGCGCTGGGATGACCTGCAACTGATCAGCGGCATCGACGCGCAAACCAACGAGCACCGCCAGCGCGGCGGCATGGGCGTCGATGCACACAAGCACATGGCCTGGACCAAGGACGCCGACTTCCACAACTACGGGGTGTTCGGCGAACTGACCTGGTACGCCGCCGAACAGGACCGGCTGATCACCGGCGCCCGCCTGGACCGCGCCTCGGCCAAGGACTATCGGGCCACCAGCGCCACCCGCGGCGACACCCGCGCCGATACCTTGCCCAGCGGTTTTATCCGCTACGAGCATGACCTGGTGGATATCCCCGCCACCACCTACGTCGGCCTCGGCCACGCCCAGCGCTTCCCCGACTACTGGGAGCTGTTCTCGCCCAAATCCGGCCCGGCCGGCTCAGTCAACGCCTTCGACAGCATCAAGCCGGAGAAAACCACCCAGCTCGACTTCGGCATCCAGTACCAGACCGATACCGTCGACGCCTGGGCGTCGGGCTATGTCGGGCAGATCCGCGACTACATCCTCTTCGACTACCGGCCGGGGATGATGGGCATGCCCAGCTCGCAAGCGCAGAACATCGACGCGCGGATCATGGGCGGCGAACTGGGCGCGGCGTACAAGTTGACCAGCAACTGGAAAGCTGACGCCACCCTGGCCTACGCTTGGGGCAAGAACAGCAGCGACGGCAAGGCACTGCCGCAGATGCCACCGCTGGAAAGCCGCCTGGGTCTGACCTACAGCCGTGACGTGTGGAGCGCTGGCGCCTTGTGGCGCCTGGTGGCGGCGCAGAACCGCATCGCCGAGAACTCCGGCAACGTAGTGGGCAAGGACTACGAAAAAAGCGGTGGTTTCGGCGTGTTCTCGCTCAACGGCGCCTACAAGGTCAGCAACAACCTCAAGCTCAGTGCCGGGGTCGACAACCTGTTCGACAAGGCTTACGCCGAACACCTGAACCTGGCGGGCAACGCCGGCTTCGGCTACCCGGCCACCGACCCGCAGCCGATCAACGAACCAGGGCGTACGTTCTGGACCAAGGTCGACCTGAGTTTCTGATCCAACCCGGGCGCGATCACTGATCGCGCCCTACCCAGGCAACACGGGAGCGCTCCATGGGCAAACCGCAAGTATCCTTCTACAACCTGGCCTGGCGCTGGCACTTTTACGCAGGGTTGTTCGTCGCGCCGTTCATGATCCTGCTGGCGATCACCGGGATCATCTACCTGTTCAAGCCGCAGCTCGACCCGCTGCTGTACCGCGACTTGATGGTGGTCGAGGCCGGGCATCACCGGCAAAACGCCGACAGCCTGCTGCAACAGGTGCAACAGGCCTACCCCAAAGGTCAGGTCAGCCAGTACCTGCCGGCGTTGGCCAATGACCGCAGTGCGCAGTTCGTGGTGCACAACGATGGCCGTGAATTAAACGTGTTCGTCGACCCCTACAGCGGCAAGCTGCTCGGCGCGCAGGACGCGCAGAACAACCTGCAGGCCGTCGCCCGCGCCCTGCATGGCGAACTGATGATCGGCACCACCGGCGATCGCCTGGTGGAGCTGGCTGCCGGCTGGGGCGTGGTGCTGGTGGTCTCCGGCCTGTACCTCTGGTGGCCGCGTGGCAAACGTACGGGCGGCGTGCTGTGGCCACGCCGGAACGCGCGCGGGCGCCTGCTGTGGCGCGACCTGCATGCGGTCACCGGCTTCTGGGGCTCGGCCCTGCTGCTGTTGATGCTGCTCAGCGGCATGACCTGGACCGGCTTCTGGGGCAAGCAATACGCTGACCTGTGGAACCGCTTTCCGGCGGCGATGTGGAACGACGTACCGCAATCCGACCAGCAAGCCCGGGCGCTGAACAACGCCAGCCGCCAGACAGTGCCCTGGGCCATGGAAAACACACCGATGCCGCAATCCGGGGCCCACGCCGAGCATGCCGGCCACAGCATGGGCTCCGGCGCAGCGCCAGCACCGCAGGTCAGCCTGCAACAGATCGAAGAGTTGGCCAACACCCGCCGCGTCGAACCTGGCTACAGCATCACCCTGCCGACCAGCGCCGAAGGCGTGTACACCATCGCCGTGTTCGCCGATGACCCGCGCAACGACGCCACCCTGCATGTCGACCAGTACACCGGCAAGGTCCTGGTGGATGTGCGCTGGCAGGATTACAACAACGTTGCCCGCGCCACCGAGCTTGGGGTGATGCTGCATGAGGGCAAGATGTTCGGCCCGCTCAATCAGATCATCATTCTGCTGGTGTGCCTGATGATCCTGCTGGGCTCGGTCAGCGGTCTGGTGATGTGGTGGAAGCGGCGTCCCGAGGGCGGTCTTGGCGTACCGCCACTGCGTCATGACCTGCCGCGCTGGAAGACTGCAACCGTGATCATGCTGTTGCTCGGCGCAGCGTTTCCGCTGGTGGGCGGCTCGATGTTGCTGGTGTGGCTGGTGGATCGCTATGCGCAACCGCTGGCCCGGACAAATCCGCTAACATAGGCGCCCGTTTTCGCAACGGACCTGCCGGCGTTGGCCCGGGCAGGTCCGCAGGACCTTCATGAGTACCCTGAGTATCAGCGACCTGCACTGGTCGCCCCTGGGCCACGGCCATTGTCATCATCAGTTCCAGCTGCGCGCGGTCGACCTGCAGGTCAAGCCCGGCGAATTCGTCGGCCTGATCGGCCCCAACGGCAGCGGCAAGACCAGCCTGCTGCGCTGCGCCTACCGCTTCAACAAGCCCGAACGCGGCCAGGTGAAACTCGACGAGCATGACCTGTGGCGCCAGTCACCCCGCTGGTGTGCCCAGCGCATCGCCGTGGTGCTGCAGGAGTTTCCCGATGCCTTCGGCCTGAATGTCGAGGAAGTGGTCGCCATGGGCCGCATCCCGCACAAAAGCCTGTTCGACGGCGACAGCCACGAGGATCGCCAGTTGGTGCAACAGGCCTTGCAGGCAGTCGGCCTGCAGGGCTTTGACGACCACACTTTCGCCAGCCTGTCCGGCGGCGAGAAGCAGCGGGTGATCCTCGCCCGCGCCCTGGTCCAGCAACCCCAGGTGCTGATCCTCGATGAGCCGACCAACCACCTCGACCCGCGCTATCAGCTGGAACTGCTGCAGCAGGTGCGCCGCCTGGGCATCGGTACCCTGGCGAGCATCCATGACCTGAACCTGGCCGCGGCCTTCTGTGATCGCCTGTACGTGCTCGACCACGGGCGCATCGTCGCCAGCGGCACGCCTGATCAGGTGCTGACCGCCGAATTGCTGCACGAGGTTTTCGGCGTACAAGCGCTGATCGACCGCCACCCTCTGGCTGACCACCCTCGCCTTACCTGGATAACCCAGCGATGATTCGATCCATCCTGTTGCTCGGCCTGGCCTTGCTGCTGGCCAGCCCCGGCGCTTTCGCCGAGGCCACCCAATACCCGTTGACGGTGCAGAGCTGCAACCGCCAGGTGACCTTCACCAAGGCCCCGGAGCATGCCCTGAGCCACGACATCAACATGACCCAGATGATGCTCGCCCTCGGCCTGCGCTCGCGCATGGTCGGCTACAGCGGCGTCAGCGGCTGGAAGGCGGTGACCCCGCAGTTGCGCAAGCAACTCGCCGGCCTGCCGGAACTGGCGGCCAAGTACCCGTCGGTGGAAACCCTGCTCAACGCCAATGTCGACTTCCTCTTCGCCGGCTGGGATTACGGCATGCGCGTCGGCGGCGACCTGACGCCACAGAGCCTGGCGCCGCTGGGCATCCCGGTCTATGAGTTGACCGAATCCTGCGCCTTTGTCATGAAGCGCCCGGCAGCCAGCCTGGACGACACCTATACCGACCTGCGCAACCTCGGCAGGATCTTCGACGTGCAGGACCGCGCCGAACAGTTGGTCGGCCAGATGCAGGAGCGCGTCGCCGTGGTGCAACAGCACTTGCCGGCACAACGTCCACGTGTGTTCCTCTACGACAGCGGCGAAGACCGGGCCATGACCTCCGGGCGCCTGGGCATGCCCGAAGCGCTGATCGCCGCTGCGGGCGGGCGCAATGTACTTGACGACATCGAGGCCAGCTGGACCCGGGTCAACTGGGAGAGCGTGGTCGAGCGCAACCCCGAGGTGATCGTCATCGTCGACTATGGCGAAGTCAGCGCCGCGCAGAAGCAGGCGTTCCTCGAACAACACCCGGCACTGCAATCGGTGGCTGCGATCCGCAACAAGCGCTTCGTGGTCATCCCTTACGTAGCAGCCACGCCAAGCCTTGAGAACGTCGAAGCCATCGAGACCATCGCCGCGAGCCTGCACGGCGCATGAGGTCCGCAAGCTCCCGTCATCGGCTGTTGCTGCTCGGGCTGTTCGGCCTGCTGCTGGTGTCCTGCGTGGTCTCCCTGGGCTTCGGTTCGGCGCCGGTGCCGGTCGAGGTGGTCTGGCGCGTGTTGCTGTTCAAGGTGTTCGGCATTACGCCCGACACCCCTGCATGGAGCACCGGCCAGGAGCATATCGTCTGGCTGATTCGGGTGCCGCGCATGCTCCTGGCGGCACTGGTCGGCGGCGGTCTGGCAATGATCGGCGCGGTACTGCAGGCAGTGACACGCAACCCACTGGCCGACCCGCACCTGCTCGGCGTCACCTCCGGGGCGACCCTGGGGGCAGTGCTGGTGGTGCTGCATATCGGCGAGCTGCTCGGGGTGCTGACCTTGCCCCTGGCAGCCTTTATCGGCGCGCTGTGCAGCATGCTGCTGGTGCTGGCCATCGCCAGCCGCCACGGCCGCCTGGACAGCGACCGCCTGCTGCTGTGCGGCGTGGCGGTGGCCTTTGTGATGATGGCGGCGGCCAATCTGCTGCTGTTTCTCGGTGATCACCGGGCAAGCTCGGCGGTGATGTTCTGGATGCTCGGCGGCCTGGGCCTGGCGCGCTGGGAGCTGCTGCCGATCCCGGCCATCAGCGTGTTGCTGGGCCTGGCCTTGCTGCTGGGCATGGCCCGCTCGCTGAACGCGTTGATGGCCGGCGAGCAGACCGCCGTGACCCTTGGCCTGAATGCACGCAAGGTGCGCCTGCTGGCGTTTCTGATCTGTTCGTTGCTGACCGGCGTGCTGGTGGCGATCAGCGGCTCGATCGGCTTTGTCGGCCTGATGGTGCCGCACATCGCCCGGCGCCTGGTCGGTGCCGAGCACAGCCGCCTGCTTCCGGTGTGCCTGCTGCTGGGCAGCCTGTTCCTGATCTGGGTCGACGTTGCCGCGCGCACGCTGATTTCGCCCGAGGACCTGCCCATCGGCATCGCCACCGCGGCCATTGGCGGCTTGTTCTTTATCGGCCTGATGCGCCGACGTTGATCACGGTCAACACCGCCCGCGCCTTGAGACGTATTGTCGCGCTAGCGCCAGGAAGGCGCGTGTTAGCCTAGCGGCGCACAACAAGACCGACCTCAACGGAATGCCTGCCTATGACCGCGAACCTGCCCCCGCAACACCCCGCACCCACTGACCATGACCACCTGCAACGCAGCCTGTCCAACCGCCACATCCAGCTGATCGCCATCGGTGGCGCCATCGGCACCGGGCTGTTCATGGGTTCGGGCAAGACCATCAGCCTGGCCGGCCCGTCGATCATCTTTGTCTACATGATCATCGGTTTCATGCTGTTCTTCGTCATGCGTGCCATGGGCGAACTGCTGCTGTCGAACCTCAACTACAAGTCGTTCATCGATTTCTCCGCCGACCTGCTCGGCCCCTGGGCCGGCTACTTCACCGGCTGGACCTACTGGTTCTGCTGGATCATCACCGGCATCGCCGACGTCATCGCGATCTCGGCCTATTCGCAGTTCTGGTTCCCCGACCTGCCGCAGTGGGCGCCGGCGATTGCCTGTGTCGGCCTGCTGCTGTCGCTGAACCTGATCACGGTGAAGATGTTCGGCGAGATCGAGTTCTGGTTCGCCATGATCAAGATCATCGCCATCGTCGCCCTGGTCGGCACCGGCCTGTACATGGTCATGGCCGGCTTCCAGTCGCCCGCCGGGCGCACCGCCGACCTTGCCAACCTGTGGAACGACCAGGGCATGTTCCCCCATGGCCTGATGGGCTTTTTTGCCGGCTTCCAGATTGCCGTGTTCGCCTTCGTCGGCATCGAACTGGTGGGCACCACCGCTGCCGAAGCGAAGAACCCGGAGCGCAACCTGCCGCGGGCAATCAACTCGATCCCGATCCGCATCATCGTCTTCTACGTGCTGGCGCTGATCACCATCATGGCGGTGACACCGTGGCGTGACGTGGTGCCGGGCAAGAGCCCGTTCGTGGAACTGTTCGTGCTTGCCGGCCTGCCGGCGGCGGCCAGCATCATCAACTTCGTGGTGCTGACCTCGGCGGCCTCGTCGGCCAACAGCGGCGTGTTCTCCACCAGCCGCATGCTCTTCGGCCTGGCCCAGC
>RCUI01000105.1_pt1 | contig 30656 bp, 30 predicted proteins | sample 2166121 | NCBI WGS metagenome assembly RCUI01 (sample SAMN09932700, study PRJNA488358) | compost metagenome | feature: garden; material: soil; isolation source: compost soil in succinic acid-enriched culture | place: Germany: Experimental Botanical Garden Goettingen | collected 2016-01-27
CCGGTAGCCATGGAGAAAAAGCTCAAGGTTGCGGCATGAACCTAAACCGGTGTCCAAAATCTGTTGACCAGTTCAGCTTGACCCGCGATCGGCTGCAATCCAGGCACATCGGCCATACGGACTAGGCGAGGCAAACGATTCTGCCGCCAACGCATCTGGCCACACTCGCCGGTACATCCGCCAGACGAGTAAAAGGCGCCGCGATGGAATTTGCATTCAGCGACGAACAGGAAATGATCCGTACTTCGGCCGAGGGCTTTCTCGCCGATGTCTCCAATTGCGCCGCCGTGCGCGCGGCCATGGGCAGCGACAAAGGCTACGACCCGGCCCTCTGGCAGCGCCTGTGCACCGAGATGTACTGGCCGGCGATTCACATCCCCGAGGCCTACGGTGGCCTGGGCCTGGGCTTTGTCGAGCTGAACATCCTGCTCGAACAGATGGGCCGGCGGTTGTTCTGCTCACCGTTCTTCGCCACCGCCTGCCTGGCCACACCCGCTTTGCTGCTGACCGCTGACGAGGCGCAGAAAAACACCTGGCTTGCGCCCATTGCCGAGGGCCGCCTCACCGCCACCCTGGCGTTCACTCGCGGCAGCGGCTGGGGCGCGGAGGATATCCAGGCCACGGCCAGCGCCGAAGGCGAGGGCTTTGTCGTCGATGGCCTGTTCGGCCAGGTGATCGACGGCGACTGCGCCGGCTTGTTGATCGTTGCTGCCCGTACTCCGGGCAGCACCAGTGAGAGCGGGATCAGCCTGTTTGCCGTCGAGGCCGGCCGCGAAGGCATCGAGCGCCAGTGGCTGCCGACCATGGACCAGACCCGGCGCCTGGCGCGCCTGCAGTTCAACCGCGTCTATCTGGGCCCCGAGGCACTGCTGGGTGAGGTCGGCAACGCTTGGCCGGCCTTGCACAAGGTGCTGCAGTTGGCCTGCATTGGTCTTGCCGCAGAGCAGGTCGGCGGGGCCCAGCAGGTCCTCGACCTGAGCGTCGCGTATATGCAGGAGCGCCAGCAGTTCGGCCGCCCGATCGCCAGCTTCCAGGCCCTCAAGCACCGCGCCGCCGACATGATGCTGCAGGTCGAGTGCGCACGCTCGGCCAGCTACTACGCCGCCTGTGTGGCCCAGGAAGTGCTCGACCCGCAGGGCGACCCGCAGGTGGCCGCCGAGCTGCCGCTGGCCGCCGCCCTGGCCAAGGCGCAGTGCTCGCAAAGCTATTTTCACTGTGCGGCGGAGTCGATCCAGCTGCATGGCGGCGTCGGTTTCACCTGGGAATACGACCCACACCTGTATTTCAAGCGTGCCCGCGCCAGCGAGAGCTACCTCGGCGCACCGGCCTGGCATCTGCAGCAGATCGCCACGCTGATCATCGGAGAGCAGCCATGAAGATCAGTTTCAGTGAACAGGACGAGCGCTTTCGTCAGGAGGTCGCCGACTGGCTGGCCGGCAACCTTTGCGGTGAGTTCGAGCCCCTGCGCTTTCGCGGTGGTCCGGGCGACGAACACATGTACCCGCAGCAGCGCAAAGCCTGGGAGCGCAAGCTGGCCGAAGGCCGCTGGACCTGTGTCGGCTGGGCGCCGGAGCATGGCGGCCGGGGCCTGTCGATCAGCCAGCAGGTGATCTTCCATGAAGAGTACGCCCGCGCCGGCGGCCCCGGGCGCATGGGTCATATCGGCGAAGGCTTGGCCGGGCCGACCATCGCCGCCTTCGGCAACGACGAGCAAAGGCGCCGCCTGCTGCCCGGCATCGTCAGCGGCACGCAGTTCTGGTGCCAGGGCTACTCGGAACCAAGCGCAGGCTCCGATCTTGCCAACGTCAAGACCCGCGCCAGTCTTGAACACGGCAGATGGGTGATCAACGGCCAGAAGGTCTGGACCTCGCTGGCCCACGAGTCGGACTGGTGCTTCGTGATCGCCCGCACGGAGCCTGGCAGCGTCGGCCATCGCGGCCTGTCGTTCCTGCTGGTGCCGATGGCCCAGGCCGGCATCAGCGTGCGGCCGATCGAGCAGATGACCGGTACCTCGGAATTCAACGAAGTGTTCTTCGACAACGCCAGCACCGATGCCGCCAACCTCATCGGCCAGCCGGGTGACGGCTGGAAGATCGCCATGGCCTTGCTCGGCTTCGAGCGCGGGGTCTCGACCCTCGGTCAGCAGATGCAGTTTGCCAACGAACTGAACGAGGTCATCGCCATCGCCAAGGCCAATGGCGCAGCCCGCGACCCGCTGCTGCGCCAGCGCCTGGCCGAAGCCTGGTGCGGCTTGCGGATCATGCGCTACAACTCGCTGCGCATGCTCTCCGGTGCCCAGGACGGCGCGCTGCGCAAGGAGGCGACCATCTACAAGCTGTTCTGGTCCAGCTGGCACGCCAACCTCGGCAAGCTGGCCATGGACGTGCTCGGCCCCGACGCCGAACTGCTCGAGGCCGCGCCCTACCAGCTCACCCGGCTGCAATCGCTGTACCTGTTCAGTCGCGCCGACACCCTGTACGGCGGCAGCAACGAGATCCAGCGCAACATCATCGCCGAGCGCGCCCTGGGCATGCCCAAAGAACCGCGCCTGCGTCCCTGACCGAAGGAGTTAGTCGATGTCCACCCCCAACTATGTAGCGGGCCATGGCCTGTTGCGCGGCAAGTCCGTGCTGATCACTGCGGCGGCCGGTTCCGGTATCGGTTTTTCCGCCGCCTTGCGTGCCGCCGAAGAGGGCTGCCGGGCTTTGATGATCAGTGATATCCACGAAGGCCGCCTGTACGAGGCGGTGGGCAAGATTCGCCAGGCCACCGGGCTTGCCGAGGTATTTGGCGTGCTGTGCAACGTCACCGACGAAGCCCAGGTGCAGCACTTGGTCAACTGCGCCGAGCGCGACCTGCACGGCGTTGATGTGCTGATCAACAACGCCGGCCTCGGCGGCTCACGGGCGCTGGTCGACATGCCCGACCAGGAGTGGCAGCGGGTGCTCGACGTCACCCTCACCGGCACCATGCGCATGACCCGCGCGATGTTGCCGAAGATGATGGAGCGCCGCGCCGGGGTCATCGTCAACAACGCCTCGGTGCTCGGCTGGCGCGCGCAGAAGGAGCAATCGCACTACGCCGCGGCCAAGGCCGGGGTCATGGCCCTGACCCGTTGCGCGGCGGTCGAGGCGGCCAGCCACGGTATCCGCATCAATGCGGTCAGCCCGAGTATCGCCCTGCATGATTTTCTCGCCCGCTCCGCACCCCAGGCAGTGCTTGAACAGCTGGCGGCCAACGAAGCCTTCGGTCGCGCCGCCGAAGTCTGGGAGGTGGCCAACGTGATGATGTTCCTGGCCAGCGACTACAGCTCGTACATGACCGGCGAAGTGCTGTCGGTTTCCAGCCAGAGGGCCTGAGCATGACGCGCATATTCGACACGCCGCACGCCTTGCACGAAGCCGTCGGCGAGGTGCTGGGCGTCAGCGACTGGCTGCTCATCGACCAGGCGCGCATCGACCTGTTCGCCGAGGCCAGTGGCGATCACCAGTGGATTCATGTCGACCCGCAGCGCGCTGCCAGCGGCCCGTTTGGCGCCTGCATCGCCCACGGCTACCTGAGCCTGGCCCTGGTCAACCTGTTCCTGCCGCAGATCGTCGACGTGCGCGGCATCGCCATGGGCGTCAACTATGGCTGCGAACGCGTGCGTTTTCCCAGCGTGGTGCCGGTGGGTTCGCGGGTGCGGGGCAATGCCCAGCTGATCAGCGCCGAGCAGGTCAGTGGCGGCGTGCAGGCGGTGATCCGCGTCAGCGTCGAAATCGAGGGCCAGCAGCGCCCGGGTTGTGTGGTCGACACCATCAGCCGTTATTACCCCGCCTGAATCCAGGCATCGGAGCACTTGAACATGAATGAAGCCGTTATCGTTTCTACCGCCCGCACGCCGATCGGCAAGGCCTTTCGCGGTGCTTTCAACGACACCGAAGCGCCTGCTCTCGGCGGCCATGTGCTGCGCGAGGCCGTACGGCGCGCGGGCATCGAGGCCGACCAGGTCGATGATGTGATCATCGGCGCCGCCGCCCAGCAGGGCACCCAGGGCTACAACCTCGGGCGCTTGTGCGCGATTGCCGGCGGCCTGCCGTCGTCGGTGGCCGGGATGGCCGTCGAGCGCCAGTGCGCCTCGGGCCTGATGAGCATTGCCCTGGCGGCCAAGGGCATTATCTGCAATGAAATCGACATCGCCGTTGCCGGCGGCCTGGAGTCGATCTCGCTGGTGCAGAACAAGCACAAGAACCTCTACCGCAATCAGTCCAGCGCCGTGCTTGAGCGCGACCCGCAGGCGTACATCCCGATGATCGAAACCGGCGAAATCGTTGCCCAGCGCTACGGCGTGTCGCGCCACGAGCAGGATGCCTATGCCTTGCAGAGCCAGATGCGCACCGCCCAGGCGCACGCCGCTGGCCTGTTCGACCTGGAACTGGCGCCGCTGAGCACACGCAAGGCGATCGTCGACAAGGCCAGCGGCGAGACCCGCTTCGAGACCGTGACCTTGCTGCACGACGAATGCAATCGCGCCGACACCACCCTGGCCAGCCTCACCGCGCTGGAGCCGGTGTGGCAGGGCGGGCAGTGGACCGAGCCCGGGCGTTTCATCACTGCCGGCAACGCCTCGCAGCTGTCTGACGGCGCATCGGCCTCGGTGTTGATGAGCGCCAAGCTGGCCGAACAACGCGGCCTCGCACCGCTGGGTATCTATCGTGGCCTGGCGGTGGCCGGTTGCAATGCCGATGAGATGGGCATCGGCCCGGTCTACGCCATTCCCAAACTGCTCAAGCGCCATGGCCTGAGGGTCGAGGACATTGGCCTGTGGGAGCTCAATGAAGCCTTCGCCAGCCAGGTTTTGTACTGCCGCGATACCCTGGGTATCGACAACCAGCGCCTGAACGTCAACGGCGGGGCGATTGCCATCGGCCACCCGTTTGGCATGTCGGGTGCGCGCATGGTTGGCCACGCCCTGATCGAGGGCAAGCGCCGCGGCGTGCGCTATGTGGTGGTAAGCATGTGTATTGGCGGCGGCATGGGCGCCGCTGCATTGTTCGAGGTGGCTTGAGCATGAACCTACCGACTGCGCAGGAAGTCCAGGGCCTGATGGCCCGTTACATCGAGCTGGTCGATGCCGGGGATATCGAGGCGATCGTGCAGATGTACGCCGATGACGCCACGGTCGAAGACCCGTTTGGCCAGCCGCCGATCCACGGCCGCGAGCAGATTGCCGCGTTCTATCGCCAGGGTTTGGGCGCGGGCAAGGTCCGCGCCTGCCTGACCGGGCCGGTACGGGCCAGCCATAACGGCTGCGGGGCGATGCCGTTTCGCGTCGAGATGGTCTGGAACGGCCAGCCCTGTGCACTGGATGTCATCGATGTGATGCGCTTTGATGAGCACGGCCGGATCCAGACGATGCAAGCCTACTGGAGCGAGGTCAACCTCAGCGTGCGCGAGCCGCAGTAGGGCTCAGGCAAGGCCCACCCCACCGGGGTGTGGCCTTGCGGGAGGCAGCGCTTACTGCGACTTTGCCGCGTCGAGAAACGCCGGGCGCTCGCCGCCACCATGCACGGCAATGTCGGCGCCGCTGACATAACGGGCCAGTGACGAGGCCAGGTACAGGCAGCTGTCACCGATGTCTTCGGGGCTGGCCAGGCGTTGCAGCGGGATGGTCGCCGCGACCTCGGCCAGGTCGCCTTCATCGCCATAGTGCAGGGCTGCCTGCTCGGTGAGGATCAGCCCGGCGGTGACGGCGTTGACCCGTACCTTGGGTGCCCACTCTACCGCCAGCGAGCGGCTCAGGTTGAGCAAGCCGGCCTTGGCCGCGCCGTAGGCGGCAGTGCCGGGGGAAGGGCGGGTGGCGCTGACGCTGCAGATATTGATGATGCTGCCGCCGTCGGCCTGGGCCTGCATGATGCGGTTGGCCTGCTGACTGAGGTTCAGCGGCGCCAGCAGGTTCAGGCGGATGATCGATTCGCTGAAGCGCGGCGAGGCGCTGGCGGCTTCGGCATAGGGTGCGCCACCGGCGTTGTTGATTAGCACGTCAAGGCGGCCGAAGCGCTCGACGATCGCCACCATCATCTGCTGGACCTGCTCGATGTCCCGCACGTCGCAGGCCAGGAACAGCGCCTCGCGCCCGGCGCTGGCAGGCAATGTGGCAGGCGCCTGGCGCCCGCAGATCACCACCTCGGCGCCGCACTCGAGAAAGCGCCGGCTGATGCCGCGGCCCACACCTTTGCCACCACCGGTGACCAGAACCACCTTGCCGCGAAAATCCATAGGGTCGTGCATGCCTGCCTCGTGTTCGCCACAGTAATGAGCTGGATGCTAGGCAGCGCACGGGCAGGGGCCAACGTCCGAAGGGACTAGTAGTCCTGTCGGACGATGTTGGCGCGGCGGCCGATCTCAATAATCCCGGTACAACAACAAGCCGGGAGGACACCTCATGGGCGCATCAGCGCAAGGGCACGTGGTAACGCTGCCCGATGGTTTGCAGCTGCATTACCAGGATGTTGGCACGGGCGAGGCGGTGGTGTTCATCCACGGCAGCGGCCCGGGCGCCAGCGGGCATAGCAACTTCAAACAGAACTACCCGGCATTCGCCGCGGCCGGGTATCGGGTGATCGTCCCCGACCTGCCCGGTTACGGCGCTTCGAGCAAGCCGCAAACGGTCTATAGCCTGGACTTTTTCGTCAGTGCCCTGGGCGGGTTGCTCGATGCCCTGGATATCCAGCGCTGCGTACTGATCGGCAACTCCCTGGGCGGTGCCATCGCCATCAAGCTGGCGCTGGACCAGCCGCAGCGGGTCAGCCGGCTGGTGCTCATGGCCCCAGGTGGGCTGATGGACAAGGAGCAGTACTACCTGCAAATGGAAGGCATCCAGAAGATGGGCGCCGCCTTTGCCAACGGCGAGCTCAACGATGCCGCCGGCATGCGCCGCCTGCTCAGCCTGCAGCTGTTCGACCCGGCGCTGATCAGCGACGAAACCGTGGCCGAGCGCGTCGCGGTGGTGGGCCAGCAGCCGACCTGCGTACTGTCGAGCATGCAGGTACCCAATCTGGCGTCGCGCTTGCCTGCGCTGCAGTGCCCGATCCTCGGCTTCTGGGGCATGAACGACAAGTTCTGCCCGGCTTCCGGCGCGCAGACCCTGCTTGCCGCCTGCAGCCGGATTCGCTTCGTGCTGCTCAGCGAATGCGGGCACTGGGTGATGGTCGAGCACCGCGAACTGTTCAACCGCGAATGCCTGGCGTTCCTCGCGGAGGCACGGGCATGAGCGAGCATTTGCATCGCCAGTATGGCGAAGAGCTGTACCAGGCCCTGTGCAGCGGCAGCACCCTGGTGCCGTTGAGCGAGCGTTGGGCGCAGATCAGCATCGAGGATGCCTACCATATCTCGCTCTACAGCATCGAGCGGCGGGTGGCGGCGGGTGACCGCATCGTCGGCAAGAAGATCGGCGTCACCTCGGCGGCGGTGCAGCGCATGCTCGATGTGCACCAGCCGGATTTCGGTTTTATCACCGAGCAGATGGCCTTTGCCGATGACGCGCAGATTTCCCTGAGCGCCAATCGCCTGATCCAGCCGCGCGCCGAAGGCGAGATTGCCTTCAAGCTCAAGCATGACCTGGTCGGCCCCGGCGTCACCGAGGCCGACGTACTGGCGGCGACCGAGTACGTCATGCCGTGTTTCGAGATCGTCGATTCACGCATCCAGGACTGGCGTATCCGCATCCAGGACACCGTCGCCGACAACGCCTCCTGCGGGGTTTTCGTGCTCGGTGACAGCCAGGTCGATCCGCGCCAGCTCGACCTGCCCAACCTGCGCATGCAGGTGTTCAAGAACGGCGAGCTGATCAGCGAAGGCCTCGGCTCGGCGGTGCAGGGCAACCCGCTGACTGCGGTGGCCTGGCTGGCCAACACCCTGGGCGCCTTCGGCATCCCGTTCAAGGCCGGGGAAATCATCCTTTCCGGCTCGCTGGTGCCGTTGGAGCCTGCCAGGGCCGGCGACCAGTTCTCCCTGACCATCGACGGCCTGGGCAGCGCCCGGGTGTCGTTCTGTGCCTGACCTGCGAGGTTGACGCGAATGAGCAAGAAACTGAAAGCGGCCATTATCGGGCCGGGCAACATCGGCACGGATTTGCTGATGAAAATGTGTCGCTCCGAGTGGATCGAACCGGTGTGGATGGTCGGTGTCGACCCACAGTCCGAAGGCCTCAAGCGCGCCCGCGAACTGGGCGTGAAGACCACCGCCGACGGCCTGGACGGGTTGCTGCCGCACGTACTCGACGATGATATTCGTATCGCCTTCGATGCCACTTCGGCCTATGTGCATGCGCACAACAGCCGCAAGCTCAACGCGCTGGGGGTGATCATGGTCGACCTCACGCCGGCGGCCATCGGGCCGTTCTGCGTGCCGCCGGTCAACCTCAAGCAGCATGCGGCGACGCTGGCGATGAACGTCAACATGGTCACCTGCGGTGGCCAGGCGACCATCCCCATGGTCGCGGCGGTGTCGCGCATCCAGTCGGTGGCCTATGGCGAGATCGTCGCCACGGTGTCTTCCGGCTCGGTGGGCCCGGGCACCCGGCAGAACATCGACGAATTCACCCGCACCACCGCCGGTGCCGTCGAGCAGATCGGTGGCGCCCGGCGCGGCAAGGCGATCATCGTCATCAACCCGGCCGAGCCGCCGCTGATGATGCGCGACACCATCCACTGCCTGACCGACGAGGAGCCCGACCGCGAGGCCATCCGCGCTTCGGTGCTGAGCATGGTCAAGGAAGTGCAGCGCTACGTGCCCGGCTACAAGCTGATCAACGGGCCGATTTTCGATGGCCGCAAGGTGTCGATCTTCATCGAGGTCGAAGGCCTCGGCGATTTCCTGCCCAAGTCCGCCGGCAACCTCGACATCATGACCGCTGCGGGTTTGCGCACTGCCGAGATGTTTGCCGAAGAAGCCCACAAGGGCACCCTGCAATTGCCCGTCCGTTGAGTGGAGAACTGCCATGAATCTGCAAGGTAAAAGCGTCCGTCTGCACGACATGAGCCTGCGCGACGGGATGCACGCCAAACGTCACCAGATCAGCCTGGAGCAGATGATCGCGGTGGCCAGCGGCCTGGATGCGGCCGGTGTGCCGCTGATTGAAATCACCCATGGCGATGGCCTGGGTGGGGCTTCGCTGAACTACGGATTTCCTGCCCACAGCGATGAGGAATACTTCGCGGCGGTGATCCCCAGGCTCAAACAGGCCAAGGTGTCGGCCTTGCTGCTACCGGGAATCGGCACCCTTGATCACCTGAAAATGGCCCATGAACATGGCGTCTCGACCATTCGTGTGGCGACCCACTGCACCGAAGCGGATGTTTCCGGCCAGCACATCGGCATGGCGGCGAAGATGGGCCTGGACACCGTCGGTTTCCTGATGATGGCGCACATGGTCAGCGCGGAAAAACTGCTGGAACAGGCGCGGCTGATGGAAAGCTACGGCGCCAACTGCATCTACTGCACCGACTCCGCGGGCTACATGCTGCCGGCTGAAGTCAGCGAGAAGATTGGCCTGTTGCGTGCCGGTTTGAATGCCAGCACCGAAGTCGGTTTTCATGGCCACCACAACCTGGGCATGGCGATTGCCAACTCGCTGGCGGCTATCGAGGCCGGCGCCGTGCGCATCGACGGCTCGGTTGCCGGGCTGGGAGCGGGGGCGGGCAACACGCCGCTGGAAGTGTTCGTCGCGGTGCTGGAGCGCATGGGCGTGAGCAGCGGCGTTGACCTGTACCGAATCATGGACGTGGCCGAGGACCTGGTGGTGCCGATGATGGACCAACCCATTCGTCTCGACCGTGATGCCCTGACCCTGGGTTATGCCGGGGTCTACAGTTCGTTCCTGTTGTTTGCCAAGCGTGCCGAGCTCAAGTACGGCATTGCCGCGCGGGACTTGCTGGTAGAGCTAGGGCGGCGGGGCACGGTGGGCGGTCAGGAAGACATGATCGAAGACCTGGCCCTGACCCTGTCGCGGGCGCGTGGGGTGATGCCGACCTGAGAGGCGCGCTGGCTTCATCGCCGGCAAGGCCGGCTCCCACAATGGATCTGAGTACAGCGCTGAACCTGTGGGAGCTGGCCTTGCCAGCGATCGAGCGCATAGCGCTCGTAGTTCAGACAACTCCTTGCTGCGCAGGCTGCCCCGGCCTCATCGCGGGTCAAGCCCGCTCCCACAGGCCCCCATGGCCATGAACAACGCAGCAATCGCCCGGGCCTCATGCAACTCCCCACTGGCCACCCGTTCCGGGATCTGCGCCAGCGGTACCTTGATGCATTCCAGCGGCTCGGGCTCATCTCCGTCCAGGGCACAAGGGCTCAGGTCCTGGGCCAGTACCACGCGATAACGATGACACAAATGCCCCGGTGCCAGGGTCAGTTCGCCCAGTTCGGTCAGCCGTGCCGCGCGCAGGCCGACTTCTTCGCACAGCTCGCGCTGCGCCGCCTGCAGGTAGCTTTCATCCGCTTCGGCACCGCCCTTGGGCAGCCCGAGGATGGTGCCCTCTACACCCACGGCGTACTCGCGCACCATCAGCACATGCTCGGGATCGGGCATCGCCACCAGCATCACCGAGCGGTAGCCGGTACCGCGCAAACGTTCGTAGATGCGCCGCTGGCCATTGCTGAACTGCAGGTGCAGGGCTTCGATCTGGAAATGGCTGCTTTCAGCCAGCAGTTCGGTCTTGAGGATGGTCGGACAATTACGCATATGCAGGCCCACGCGGTGACGGAGGGTGGATGCCTGCACTGTGCGCTGTACTTGGCGGCCCGCCATCGTCCAAGCGGACGAGGGCGCCGCTTCAGCCGAGGGTCGCCACGCTGCGCAAAATCAAGCGCACCAGCATGGTCTGGCGGGTCACGCCGGTCTTGGAAAAGGTCGAACGCAGGTGGGCACGCGAGGTGTTGCGGCTGATACCCAGTTCTTCCGAGGCTTCATCCAGGGTCAGGCCGTTGGCCAACAGCATGGCCAGCTGGGTTTCGGCCGGGGTGAAATCGAACAGCGCACGGACGATCTCCTGCGGCGCTGACGATTGCTGCTCCGGGTCGCTGATGAAGATCACCACGGTCGGGCATTGCTTGCCTTCGCTCCAGGTCGACAGCGGTACCGAGCGCACGATGATGCCAAGGTCGGCGCGCCCGGACGGGCGTTGCACGCGCATGGCCTCGACCACCGAGGGGTTGCTGCTTTTTTGCGACAGCAGTGATTGCTTGACCAGGCGGCGGAACTCCTGGGTGTCGCGCGCGGTACCGACCTGCAGGCCGTCGTTGACCAGCTTGATGCCGTCCTTTTCCTGGATCAGCCGCTCGGCAACCTGGTTGGTCTGCAGCACCTTGCCGGTTTCGTCGAGGATGATGGTGCCCACCGCCATCTGGTCGACGGCGCCGGCGTAGAGGTTGCGTTCGGTTTCGATGCGGTTGAGCTGCATGTGCAGCTTGATCGAGCGTTCCAGGTGCGGGATGAAACGCGCCAGCAGGGTTTTTTCTTCATCGCCGAAGGGCTGGTCGTTACGCCCGCGGCTGATGCGGATGCGGCACTGGGCGCCATCACAGGTGTTGATGTCGGCACCGAGGATATGGAACACGTCCACCGGCTCGAGAAAATTCTTGTAGAACTCCGATTGCAGCAGCTCGTCGTTGGAAACGTAGCTGGCGAGGGTCACCACTTCACGGTTGGGCAGGTCGACGAATGGGTCGAGGGCAAAGAAATGCTTGTTATAGGAGGCGGTGGTTTCGCTCGAACTGCCGGTGGTGTTGACCATCAGGCCGTCGACGTGGGCGCTGGGCGGGCGCAGGATGAAGGTGACGTATTTGCTGTGCAGCTGCAGGTTGAGCTGGTTGAGGAAGGTGACCCAGGGAATGTTCTCCATTGGCCCTTGATAGAGGTGACCGAGCAAGTCGCTGAACGACTCTAGGGTGAGGCACGGCTGCATAGGGAACTACCATTTTTTATTATTAGCGTTGGCGATGGCAGAGAATAATCGTCGTCGACGCGTGCACGCAACGCTCCGTACACGCATCCGGACAGGCGTAACGCACGCCTGTCCGAAGCTGTCGGCAAGGCTCAGGCACGCTCGCCGTCAAGTACCACGAAACGCTTGTTGTCACGGGTCTCGGCAGGCAGCAGGGCGACGTCGGTATAGAACTGTTCGTACCAGCGCCGCAACTGGTAGACCGGGCCATCGCCGTCGCACAGCAGCGGGTTGTCGACCCGGGTCTTGCTGTGCCAGATCGCCACGTCTTCGTAGAAGGCGGCCTGGGCCTGTTGCACATAGGCCTTGGCCATGGCCTGGTTCTGTTCCTCGCTCAGCCCGGGGATCTTTTTCACCAGCACGCCATAGCGCAGGGTGAAGCTGTTGAGGTCGATCGGCACATGGCAGTTGAGCAGGATCGAGTGGATCGGCTGGCCGTTCATCGCCCCGGTCATTTCGGTGATCTGGTAGGCCGGGCCGAAGTAGGTGGCCACGGTGCTCAGCTCGCTGTCGCCAGACAGGCGCTCGCTGCGGGCGCGCATGATCTGGGTGGCCAGGTGGCCTTCGAAAACGTTGCTGAACTCGGCCACCGGCGCGCCATGGACCGTGCCGAAGTGCGCCATGTCGGCGACGTTGTCGATCAGCTCGCGGCAGTTGGTGTCGATCTGCAATTCGGCCACTTCCCAGCTGGCCCACTCGTCACTGAAACAGGCATCGATGCGCGGGATCGCCTGCTCGGCGATCGGCGGGTTGCCTTGCGGGTCGTTCCAGACGAACAGCAGCTGGTTTTCCTCCATGATCGGCCAGCGCTTGACCTTGGCCCGTGGCGGAATGCGCTTGGCGTAGGGAATGTCGTCGCACACGCCATCGGCGCCCCAGCGCCAGCTGTGGAACGGGCAGCGGATCGAGTTGCCTTCGATGCAGCCGGTGCTCAGATCAGCGCCCATGTGCGGGCAGAAGCCGTCGAGAATGTTCAGTTGGCCGTCTTCACCCTGGAACGCCACCAGGCGGGTGCCAAACACGTCCAGGCGGTGGGCCTTGCCATCACGGTATTGCGCGGCCAGGCCCAGGCAGTGCCAACCACGGGCGTAGCGGTCTTCCAGCAGCTTGGCTTCAATGCGGTGCAGGGTGCTCATCTTATTGTTCTCCGGTGTATCACGGGGTGTGCTGTGCGAGTGATTCTGCCGCCCCTGTACTGGCGGGCATCGTCTGAACGGACGATGGCCGCCCGCTGGCTGACGGCTCTACTGGTGCAATCAAGCCAGCAGCGGGAGAGCAAAATGAGCAACGAGCAGGGGCGGGTGGCGGTGATTACCGGCGCAGCCAGCGGTATTGGCCGGGGCCTGGCCGAGCATGCGGCAGGGCTGGGCATGCAGTTGGTGCTGGCCGATGTCGATGGTCCGGGCTTGCAGACGCTCTGCGCGCAGCTGCAAGGGCAGGGGGCGCAGGCGATCGCCCAGGTGACCGATGTCAGCGATGTGACCCAGGTCGAGCGCCTGCGCGATGTCGCCCTGGCGCATTTTCAGCGGGTCGACCTGCTGTTCAACAATGCCGGGGTGATGCAGACCGGCTACAGCTGGGAAATCAGCCACGAGCAATGGCAGCGCATGCTCGCCATCAACCTGCAGGGGACGATCAATGGCATCCGCAGTTTTGTCCCGCTGTTGCTCAAGCAAGGCCACCCGGCACAGGTGATCAATACCGCGTCGCTCGCCGGGCTGCTCAGCAGCCCGTTGATGGCGCCGTACAACGTCACCAAGCAGGCGGTGGTGGCGTTGTCCGAGACCCTGCAGTTCGAGTTGAGCATGCTCGGCGCCCAGGTCTCGGTGTCGGTGCTCTGCCCGGGGCCGGTGGCCAGTGAAATCATGGCCTCGAACCAGGCCCGCGATCAGGCCGGCGCAGCGTTCAGCGCCGTACTTGACGACAGCATCCGCCAGGGCATGACGCCCCGCGCCTTGGCCGCCCAGGTGTTTGCGGCCCTGGCCGAGCAGCGCTTCTGGATCTTCCCCCATAAAGACTTCAAACCCGCCCTGGAGCTGCGCCTGCGCAGCATCCTTGAAGAAACCAACCCGCAGTTCCAGATGATCGATGTGCAAGGAGATGCCCATGCCGCTCGATAAGCAGATCGTCGCTGTGCTTGAGCCGTTCAGCGCCCGGGGTGAGCCCGACTACGACCAGCTCGATGCCGCGCAGTACCGCCAGTATGCCGACCACCTGTTGCCGCCGATCCCGGGCCCGGTCATGGCTGAAGTGCGCGACCTGCGGGTGGCCGGCGCTGCCGGTGAGCTGGATGCCCGGCTGTATCGGCCGCTGGATCAGGACAACCTGCCGCTGCTGGTGTTCTTCCATGGTGGCGGCTTTGTCATCGGCACACTCGAAACCCATGACCACCTGTGCCGGGCGCTGGCCAGTGCAACCGGCGCGGTGGTGGTCTCGGTTGCCTACCGGCTGGCACCGGAGGCGCGCTTCCCGGCGGCGCCGCTCGATTGCTATGCCGCCACCTGCTGGCTGGTCGAGCAGGCCGGCAGCCTGCGGGTCGATGGCAGCCGCCTGGCACTGGCCGGCGACAGCGCCGGGGCCAACCTGGCGATCGCCGTCAGCCGCCTGGCCGCACAGCACCAGGGCCCGCGGATCCGCTATCAGTGCCTGTTCTACCCGGTCACCGATGGCCGTTGCGACAGCGCTTCATACCAGGCGTATGGCGAAGGTTATCTGTTGTCGCGGGCGATGATGGCCTGGTTCTGGCGCAGCTACCTGCAACGCCCTGAGCAGGTTGAGGATCCATTGGCCTCACCGCTGCTCGCCGAATCGCTGAGCGGGATGCCAGCCACCACGCTGATCACTGCCGAGTACGATCCGCTACGCGACGAAGGCGAAGCCTTTGCCGAGCGCTTGCAGCGGGCGGGTGTGGCGACTCGGGTCGAGCGCTGCGCGGGCATGGTGCATGGTTTCATCAGCATGACGGCGTTTGTCGAACGCGCTGCCACGGCCCTGGCCGGCGCCGCGGCAGACCTGCGCCGGGCGCTGGTCTGAGCGGCGGTTTTCTAGTCCGTTTGGACGAAGCAGGTTGTCGCAGCAGTTTTTAGTCTGGGGCGCACAACGTCTTTTCCTCGTCTGTGGTGGAATGGCCATGAAAACAACAAAAACAATTTGCCTTGCCTTGACTGTCTGCGCCTTTGGCGCAGCCTATACCGCTCTTCTGAACCGCCCGTTACCGGCGCCAGTGACCATGGCTTACTACTGCCAACCCGGCTTCCAGCCTTGTTACATCCCGGTGCCGAGTGTTGCCAGGTTGATGCCCTAGGCTTTCTTGCCCAACGCCAGCAGCGCTCTCTCGTGGCTCAGTGGCTGCATGACTCCGGGCGAATCGCTGATGTGCACATACAGGTAGTGCTGGCCTTGGTCATCGCGCAGTATCCGGTGCACCTGGATCGCCTCCGGGTGATAGCGGCGCTGGGTGCGGTCGAGCAGCACTTCGTGGTGATCAATCCGGAGCCGTCGCAGCGCCGTTTCGAACTCGCTGTCGACGGCCTCGCGCAGCTTGCGCATGCGGCGTATCGACAGATAGCCAAGGCCAAAGGTCAGCGCGAAGAAGAACAGCGCCTGCAACAGTGATTTGTAGTGCTCCATCCTGGATTTGATTAACTCTTGATTCGTGTGGTGAGCGGCGCTTGCTTGACCTGACCGTGGAGCACAATGGCTATCCCTGCCAGTATTTGCCACACAGTACCCGAGTTTGACGTCGAATGCTGTTGCCTCAATCCAGATCCTGCGCCGAATGCCGCTCTGCCACCTGACTCGCTTCATCGCCCCAGGTGCGGTTCACCCGCAGGCCGCGGAGCACCGCCGGGCGTTCGGCAATCGCTTGTGCCCAGCGTTGCACGTGGGTGTAGTCCTGCACGCCGAGGAACTCGCCCGCCGAGTACAACCTGCCCAACGCCAGCTGGCCATACCAGGACCAGACGGCAATATCGGCGATGGTGTAGCTATCACCGGCCAGGTACTTGCTTTCCGCCAGGCGGCGGTCGAGCACATCCAGCTGACGCTTGGTTTCCATGGTGAAGCGGTTGATCGGGTACTCGAATTTTTCCGGCGCGTAGGCGTAGAAGTGACCGAAGCCGCCGCCCAGGTAGGGCGCCGAACCCATCTGCCAGAACAGCCAGTTCATGGTCTCGGTACGACCGGCCGGGTCGGTCGGCAGGAACTCAGCGAATTTTTCGGCAAGGTAGAGCAGGATCGAACCGGACTCGAACACCCGCAGCGGCGGCTGCACGCTGTAGTCGAGCAGGGCAGGGATCTTCGAGTTGGGGTTGACCTCGACGAAGCCGCTGGAGAACTGCTCGCCTTCGCTGATGCGAATCAGCCAAGCGTCGTACTCGGCGCCGGTATGCCCGAGCGCCAGCAGCTCTTCGAGGAGGATGGTGACCTTCACGCCATTGGGCGTGGCCAGGGAATACAGTTGCAGCGGCTGCTTGCCCACGGGCAGGGCCTTGTCGTGGGTCGGGCCGGCCAGCGGACGGTTGATGTTGGCGAACTCGCCGCCAGACGGCGCGTCGTGCTGCCAGACCCGAGGCGGGACATAGGGTGCCTTGCTCATGCGATGAACCTCCTGGTGTGCTCGAGGGGCTCATGTTCCGGTCTGGCGCGCGCGGTTGTCAAACAGGGCTGCTGGTGCTTCCCGGGGAGCCTGCAGCACAGGCTCCGGGGCTAAAGGGCGGGCGTTCTAGAAGCTGTACTCGAGCACGCTGGCGATGGAGGTTTGCACCCGGCGGTCGACGATCGGACTGTCACTCACATGCCCGGAGAGGTTCTGCACATCCAGCAGGGTATGCAGGCGGGTGTTTTCGCCCAGTGGCAGACTCCAGGTCAGGTTGACGCCCTGACTTACCAGGCCGCCGTGGGTCTTGTGTGCGGCAAAGCGGCTGTTGGCGGCTTGCTGCTCGCTGACGCCGTACCAGGTGCGGACGTAGTCGGCGTCACCAAACAGCGCATTGATGTTGCCGGTCAGGCTACCGAAATCACCTTCGTACAACGATGTGCCGACACTCAGCTCCAGGGTCTGGTAGGCGGAGCCGGTGTCTTTGTTGCTGTCTTTTTTCAGCGCATGTTCGAACGTCGCACCGAAGGTGACCGGCCCCCAGGTGTAGGACCCTTCCATGCCCACCAGGGCGCGGGATTTGATCGATCCCATGCCACGCAGGCGATCGGAGCCGCGGTAGCCTTTTTTGCGGTCTTTTCGCTCGTCGCTGGTGCCGATGTAGGTGCTGAAACTGGCGTCATCCCATTCCTGTTTCCAGCCTAGGCCTTTGTCCTGTAGGAAGAATCCATAAGGGCTTTCGATCTCGAAGCCGAGCATCGGTACTGTCGAGCGCTCACTGCTGCCGCTGTAACGGGGTGCATTGGCCGCGCCGCCTTGCAGGGTAAATAGCCAATCGTCAGCCAATAAGTCCGCCGAGGCGGTCACCAGGCAGAGGCCGGTCAATGCAGTGTAAATCCTTGTTATCTTCATGGTGGTTTACGTTGTTCTCGTGGGCTAAAGTTTGTTTAGGGTACGGGACTTGGTTGTTATCATCAGTGTGCAGAATGTAAAACTCTGTTAGTGCCATGATTATTCAATGGGCTTCCAGTTTTTGTAGAACATCCGGCGAAGCCCGAAGACCAACTTCGAGAACAGCAGCACCAGGCCGCTCAGTAGGCGGTGAACAGCGGACGGGCGGACGATGTCGATAAACAGGCAATAACGTTTGCCACTGCTGTTGTTGTACGAGGCATGTAGCAGGGTGTCATCGAAAATAAACAACGGCTGGTCGTGCCAGTAGTGCTTTTCCTGTTTTACCTGGATGTATACACCTTCGTTGTGCAACGGTGGACTGATGTTGTAAAGCACCCGCAGCATCAAACGCAACGGCCCAAAATGAAAAGAGGTTGACTGGTTTTCATTGAACACCGACACGCCCACCGTCTTTACATAAGCGAACGGTTGCTGAAGCGCAGGAATATTCAGTTGCGTGCTGGACGAGCGCCCGTACCACTGGAAGAACAACATCCCGCGCTTGTTGTTGTGCATCCGCGATTCCAGGTGTCGGATGATCTCGAACTTGTGCCGCAGCGAAATCTCGATCACCTGACGGACCTCGCGATTGCAGGCGTCAGGCAGGTCATGCAACTGATAGATGTGCTTGTTGGGTTTGCACAGCAGGTCGATCAGGGTGTTGAAGGGTGACAGCACCCAGGTATTGCGCCCGCCACCGAGAAAATATTTTTTGACGATGTGTTTGTCGACCGCACCGTTACGGCCGAGGTCATAAACACCGCAGGCGACAAGCATCAGTATTAACCCTAGCGTCAGCAGGGTGTTCGAGTAAATTAGAAAAGCCACTACAGCGAAGATCGCCAAGTGGACGATCTGTTTGCGAAGTTTTTTGCTCATGCGTACCGCCTGAAATAAGTCAGCTGTCCCGGATTACAGCGTATCGGGAGTTGCTGTAACGTTCTTTCAGGCAAATGTAATAGAGTTTACATCTGCTGTTTGCGGGTACTCATGAAGTACTCCGGGTGGCCGGTGTGTTCATCCACGGATTCGTTGATGATGGTAAAACCCTGTGCCAGGTAAAACTGCACGCTGGCGCTGTTTTCTTTATACACCGACAGCGTCAATTCTGTGCAGTGCTGCTTGGCATGGGTAATCAACGCTTTGCCAATACCTTGACCTTGGCACGCCGGGCGGACAAAGATCGCCGCCAGGTTATTATCATGTACTGCATAAAAGCCAGTCGTTCTGCCTGCTGCTTCGAATACATAAACCTGCGAGGCGGGTAAGTAGAGCGTGCGCATGTTGTCGACCTGGTCTTGCCAAACGGCCGGGTCGACAAAGTCATGCGCCTGGATCGAGGCCGTTAACCAGATATCCAGAACTGCATCCATGTCGTTTGCTTCAAATTGTCTGATCATTGCGTGCCTCTGTTAGTTGCTGTTGCGCTGCAGCCCGGTCTTGCGCGGTCACGGAAGTGAGTTTTGCCAGGCGCGGGGCCAGCCAGTTGTTCAGGTCGTCCATATAGCTGAAGACCACCGGTACGAAGACCAGGCTGAGCAAGGTCGACGTCACCAGTCCGCCGATAACGGCAATCGCCATGGGCCCGCGAAAGCCCGCATCGGCGCCGCTGCTGAGGACCGCTGGAATCATACCGGCGACCATGGCGATGGTGGTCATTACGATTGGCCTGGCACGTTCGGCACCTGACTGTATCAGTGCCAGGTGCCGGGGCATGCCGGCGCGGCGTTTTTCGATGATGAATTCGACCATCAGAATCGAGTTCTTGGTGACGATGCCCATCAGCATCAGCAAACCGATAACCACCGGCAGGTCGATGGCGGCGCCATACAACAGCAGGCCGCCGATGGCACCGCCGACTGCCAGGGGCAGGGAGACGAGGATGGTCACTGGCTGCAGGAAGTCGCGAAACAGCAGGACCAGCACGGCAAATACCATGAGGATGCCGAAGGTCATGGCCGTGGCGAACCTCTCGAACATTTCATTCATGTACTCGGCGTCGCCATACTCCACCTCGCGCACGCCAAGGGGCAGGTGCTGCAAGGCGGGTGTGGCCTGGATCGCTTCCAGGGCCGAGCCGATGGTCACCCCGGCCAGATCGGCGTCCACCGAGATTCGCCGCAGCCGGTCGAAGCGTTCGATCCTTGTCGGGCCACTGCCGTAGTCGATGTCGGCGACACTGTACAGCGCCAGCGTGCCGCCATTGTCGCTGGCCACCCGCAGGTTGCGCAGCGTGTCGAGGTCGCCTTGCTGCGCCTCGGCAAGTTGCACGCGAATCGGTACTTGCCGGTCGTGGAAGTTGAAGCGCGCTGAATTGGCATTGATATCGCCCAAGGTGGCAATTCGCGCCACGGTGCCGATGGCCTGGGCACTGACGCCAGAGCGCGCGGCCTCATCCAGGCGCGGGCGGATCAACAGCTCCGGGCGCGGCAAGGGTTCGTTGACCTGGACATTGGCCAGTCCCTTGATCATGCGCATATCGCTTTGCAGCGCGTAAGCGGCTTGGGACAGTTGCTGGGCGTCGGCACCGACGAGAATCACCGAGATGTCTCGCGCCGCACTGTCGCTGCGAAAGGCAAAGCGCACATCGGCGAACTCACCGAGGACCGGTCGTAGCGCGTGTTCGAATGCCTTCTGGCTCACCTCGCGCTGCTCGGGTGGCACCAGGCGCACCAGCAATTGGCCGCTGGCGACATCGGTGGCGCCGGAGGCATCTTCGCCGCCGGCGGTGCTGAAAACGAACATCACTTGTGGCTGCTGGCGCAGTTTCGCGGCCATCTGTTGCAGGGTCCGGTCGGTCTGCGCCAGGGGCGTGCCGGGTGGCAGGGAGACATCGATGCGGCTCAGGCTGGTATCGCTGACCGGCATGAAACCCGAAGGCAGCAACGGTACCAGGGCAAAGGAGGCCAGCAGGAAAACCGCCGCGATCACCAGGCTCTTGCGTCGATGCGCCAGTGCCCACTCAAGCAGGCGCAGATAGCGAGCGAGCAAACCAGTGGGCGCTTGCGTTGCCTGCTGCTGATGTTCAGTCGATTTGGGCTTGAGCAAGTAGGCGGCCATCAGCGGCGTCACCAGCCGTGCCACCAGCAGTGAGCTCAACACCGCTGCCGACACGGTGATGCCGAAGGGGGTGAAATACTGGCCGACAAAGCCGCCGATAAAACTGACCGGCAGGAATACCGCAACGATGGTCGCGGTAATTGCCACCACGGCAAAGCCGATAGCATCGGAGGCATCAATGGCCGCCTGGTAGGGGCGCTTGCCTTGATCCAGGTGACGCTCGATGTTCTCGATTTCGACAATTGCATCGTCGACCAGGATGCCGATTACCAGGGTCAGGGCCAGCAAGGTGATGCTGTTGAGGCTGTAGCCGAACCAGGCCATGGCGGCGAAGGTCGGCAGGATCGACAAGGGCAGGGCGATGGCCGCCACCAGGGTCGCGCGCCAGTTGCGCAGGAACAGGAACACCACCAGCACCGTCAGCAGCGCGCCTTCGATCAGGGTCATGATCGCGGCGTTGTAGCTGGCCAGCGTGTAGTCGACCATCGAGGCGACCTGCTGGACTTCGATATCCGGGTGATGTTGCTGCAGGCGCTGGAGCGCAGCCTCTACCCCTGCGGCCACCCGGGTATCGCTGGAGCCCTTGGCGCGAAACACGGCAAAACCGACCACCTGCTCACCGTTCAGGCGCGCCAGCGAGCGCATTTCACCGGCGCCATCGACCACGCTTGCCAGCTCGTTCAACCGCGCCCAGCGTCCGTCCGGCAGGGCGATTGGGGTGTCGCCCAGGGCTTGCACGGTCAGGGCGCTGCCCAGTGTGCGTATGGATTGCTCGCTGTCGGCGAGAATCGCCCGCCCGCCAGGCACGTTGCTGTTGCTGTGCAGCAGCTGGGTGTTGACCTGGTCGGCCGAGATGCCCAGCGCCTCAAGGCGATCGGGCTTGAGTTCGACCTTGACCTCACGCTCGAGGCCGCCCAGGCGCTGCACTTTTTGCACCCCGGGCACGCCAAGCAGTTCCCGGCCGAGTACATCATCGACAAACCAGGACAGGTCCACGGCATTGCGGGCGCTGGATTTGACGGCGTAGTTGAGGATCGCTCCGCCCTCGACATCAATGCGCGTGACCAGCGGCTCTTCGATAGTCTGCGGCAAGTCCGCGCGAATTTGCCCGATGGCGTCGCGGATGTCGTTGGCGGCCCGGTCGGGGTCGACACCGAGCTGGAACTCCACGGTGGTGACCGAGATGGCATCGGCGATCGTCGAGGTGATGTGACGGATACCGGCCAGGCCGGACACCGCGCGCTCGACCCGCTGGGTGACCGCATGTTCGAGTTCGCTCGGCGCGGCACCGACCTGGACTACGGCGACGGTGATCACCGGAAAGTCGACCCGCGGGTTGGCGTTGATCGGCAGGTCGGCAAAGGAAATCCAGCCCGCCACGGCCAGCACCAGGAACAATACCAGGGTAGGGATGGGCCGCCGAATGGCCCAGGACGACACCGCCAGGTTCATTGCTCCAGCTCCTGTGCCAGGCTGACCACGTCGCCGTTGCGCACGAAGGCCGAGGCGCTTGCCACTACCCGCTCACCGGCGGCAAGGCCGCTGCTGACCTGCACCCGCAGGCTGTTGCGCTGGCCGAGGACCACGCTACGCACGCTCGCCTGGCCCTTGATGTCCAGGACCATGACGGTGGCGCCGCCATCGTCGGCAAAGGTCACCGCCCGTAGCGGAATGACCACCGCGGCCGCGGTAGTGCCGGTTTCGATCCTGCTGCTGGCGAAACTGCCAGCGCGCACATCGGCCGTTGCCGCGAGGCTGATGCGCACGCGTCCGAGCCGGGTGCCGGCATCCACCTTGGGCGCCAGCAAACGCACCGTGCCGGCAACGCTATCGGCCATGCCGGCAACTTGCACCTGTACCTCGGTACCGACCCGGATGGTCTGCAGCGCACTTTGCGCCAGCTCGCCATCGAGCTCGAGTTGCCCGTCACGTATCAGTTTGAACAGCGGCTCACTACCGGCCATGGCACCCAACCGCGCGTGGCGTTCGGAGATGATGCCGTTGACCGGGGCCAGGATGATGGCCTTGTCGCGGCGAGTGCGGGCGTCAGTCAATTGCGCGATGGCCTGTTGGTGCTCGGCCTGGGCGGCAGCCAACGCGGCGGCGCTGGAGTGGGCCTGGGCGCGCTGCTGGTCGAGTTGCTGGGCGCTGACCGCACCGATGCTGCCCAACTCATTGATTCGCGCCAGGCTGGCCTGTGCCTCGGTGTCGAGCGCTTGCTGCTGCTTGATCAGGGCGGCATTGCGATTGAGGGTGGCCTCGGCCTGGCGTACCTGGGCGTCGAGGGTATCGGTTTCCAGCTGCGCCAGCAGTTGCCCGGCCACCACTGTGTCGCCTTCTTCGACCAGTACCCTGGCAATGCGCGTGTCTTGCAGCGCGGTACCAATGGACACCTCGTCGCGGGCCACCAGGCTGCCGGTGACGTGGAGGGTCTGGCTCACGGTGCCGGGTTCGGCCAGCACGCTGCTGACCTTGAGCAAGGGCACTTGCGGGGGGGAGATATCCGGTTGCTCGCTGGCAGGCATCACCAGCACCCAGCCAGCCACGAGCAGTAGCAACAGGCCGGGGATCAACAGGCGGGGTTTGTCTCGCAGCACAAAAGCCATCGCGATCAATCTCGAGTGGGCATATCAACAAGGGGAGGTAACAACGAGTACAACAGGCCGATATCGGGCTGCTTATGGCTGCAACTGCAGGAACCTGCGGATGATCGTACGCAGCATCGGTTTATGGGCTTTGGCCTTGAAGCCTGGCTCGAGCACGACGCGGCCGATGCCGCCTTCGGTCAGGGCGATCAGCCAGGTCGCGGCTATCGGTGTATCCAGCGTCGGGTCAATCTGCCCGGCTTCGATGCCGCGCTTGAGCAAGGCCTGGAGATCGGCTTTGACCTTGGCGTCATTGGCGGCAAGCAGGGCTCCGACCTCGGGGTTGCGCAAGGCTTCGGCGGCGACTTCGAGGCTGATCCGGGCGTAGGTGGGGTCGCTGCACAACTCCATCATGTCGATGGCGATGTTCTCGATTGCAACGAGGGTGTCCTTGGCCTTGGCGTGGTGGGCGATCAACTCGGCCATGCCATGCTGGTCGTCCTGGGCAATGGCTTCGATGATCGCGTTCTTGCTGGGGAAGTAGTGGAACAGGTTGCCCGGGCTCATGCCCGCAGCGGCGCAGATTTGCGCCGTCGAGGTGGAGTGAAAGCCATTGCGGGCGAAGCATTCGATGGCCGCATCGAGGATCTGCTTGCGTTTGGCGGCGACTTTTTCCGGGTCTACGGTTCTCATACCTGGCTCATTAATAGACTGACTGATCGATCTATTATTGGCCTGCCGCTGCACGCCGTCAAGCGAGCAAGGCGGCGGGTTGGATTACTGCCGGGTATCGGGCATGTTCTTGCTGATGCAATGAATCCCGCCGCCACCGGCGGCAATCGGGTCGATGTTGACCTGCTCGATGATCCGCCCCGGGTACAGTTTGCTGAGCAATTGCTTGCAGTGCTGGTCGGCCTGCGGGTCGCCAAATTGCGGCGCGATCACCGCGCCATTGATCGGCAGGTAGTTGATGTAGCCGGCGGCAAACTCCGGGTTGTCGCGGGTGAAGCGGTTGCTGCGCAGTTTGCTTGGCGGCGGCAGCAGGTGCACGGTCAACGGGCGGCCGTCGGCGTCGGTGGCCTGCTTGAGGATCTCCAGGTGCTTGCGGGTGACTCGGTAATCGTAGGAGTCAGGGTCATTGTCGAGGTTGGCGATCACCACCCCCGGTTTGACGAAGCGCGCATAGAAGTCGACATGGGCATCGGTGATGTCCTGGCCCTTGATACCCGGCAGCCAGATGATCTTGCGCAGGCCAAGGTTGGCTTTAAGCTCGGCCTCGACGTCGCGGCGGCTCCAGTCCGGGTTGCGGTTGGCGTTGACCCAGCAGCTTTCGGTGATGATCGCCGTGCCATGGCCATCCACTTCGATGCCGCCGCCTTCGCCGGTCAGCTCGCTTTGCAGGTAGGGCACGCCCAGGGTTTCGCTGAGCGTTGCCGCCACCCGGCTATCGTTGCGGTGGCGTTGCTTGTTGCCCCAGCCGTTGAAGTTGAAGTCCATCAGCGCGCTGTTGCCGTCGTCGTCGATGACAAAGCAGCCGCCGTAATCGCGGATCCAGATGTCGTCCAGTGCCACAGGCAGGAACTCGATGTTGTCGGTGCCGCATTGCTGGCGTGCCTCAGCCAGGTCTTCGGGACGGCAGAGTACGGTGACCGGCTGGTACCGGGCGATGGTACGGGCCAGTTGCGCGATACAGCTGTTGACCGCGTCCGCCTGGTCTTCCCAGACATTTTCGGCGGCGGCGAAGGCCAGGAAGATCCGTCGCTGGGCCTGGTCTTCTTCGGGCATGAACCAGCGCTCGTCAGCGGCCATGGCCAGGCGCAACGGGCCGAGGCCGAGGCCGGCGATGCCGGCGGCGACTGACAAATGTTTGAGAAAGGTACGACGGGGTGTCATCGGTATGGCTCTCGTGGTGGCGGCTCAATGGGCCGAGGAAGTCTTGAGGGTGGTCCAGGTGCGCATGCGCGCGCGCATGTCTTTCTGGGAAATGTCCTTGCCCGGGACCAGCCGCGCGTAGGTTTCATCGCTGACATAGATGTCCGGGTTGTCACGCATCTGCGGCTCGACCAGCGGCCGCGCCTTGGCGCTGGAGGTGGGGTAGCCGGTGAACGAACTGATGGCGGCCATCTGCTGCGGCTGCATGACGAAGTTGATAAAAGCGTAGGCGTATTCCGGGTGGGCGGCGTCGGCAGGAATGGCCATGCTGTCCATCCAGATGGTCGTGCCTTCAACCGGGATGTGGTAACGGAACTCGACCTTTTTACCGGCGGCATCGGCGGTGCGCTGGGCCTGGATCATGTCGCCGCTGTAGCCGAGCGAAATGCAGGTATCGCCATTGACCAGCTGGGTCACCGGCTGCGACTGGAACTTGCGGATGTACGGCTTGATCGCCCCCAGCATCTGGCGGGCGGCGAGCAGGTCGTCGGCCTTGCCGCTGCGCGGGTCCTTGCCCAGGTAGTGGAGCACCACCGCCAGCACTTCGTCGGGGGAGTCGATCATCGAGATACCGCAGTCGGCCAGCAGCGCGGCGTTCTCTGGCTTGAACAACAGGTCGAGGCTGTTGACCGGGGCATTGGCGATGCGTTGCTCGATGGCTGCGCGGTTGTAGGTCAGGCCGATGCTGCCCCAGGTGTAGGGCACGGTGCTCTCGCGTGAATTGGGGTAACGCTGGTGCAGGCGCTGCAGGCCAGGCTCGATGTCTGCCAGGTGCTCGAGCTTGCCCGGGTCGAGCTTCTGCAGGGCCCCGGCGCGGGCCAGGCGCTCGGCCACGGTGTCGCCGGGGAAGATCAGGTCATAGCCGCTGTTGCCTGACAGCAGCTTGGCCTCCAGGGTTTCGCTGCTGTCCATGACGTCGTAGATGACCTTGATGCCGGTCTGGGCGGTGAAGTCCTTGAGGGTGTCTTCGGCAAAGTAATCCGCCCAGTTGTACAGGCGCAGGACTTTGTCTTCGGCGCCGGCCAGGCTGCAGCTCAGGGCCAGGGAAACGGCGATCAGGGTTTTCAGGCTGTTCATGCGCCTTGCCTCCAGGTGGTGTGCGGGTGACGGCCATCCAGGCTCAACAGCGTGCCGTACATCTCCGGGCGACGGTCGCGGTAGATGCCCCAGGTCAGGCGCTCCTCGCGCATCTGCGCCAGGTCCAGCTCGGCCAGCAGCATGCAGGTGTTGTCGCGATCGGCTTCGGCCAGCAGGCGGCCCTTGTGGTCGGTGATAAACGACGAGCCGTAAAAGCGCATGTGCAGGTCGGCATCGCTGCGCGCCACTTCAACGCCGGTGCGATTGGCGGTGATCACCGGGAGGATGTTGGCGGCGGCGTGGCCGCGCTGGGTCAGTTGCCAATGGTCGCGTGAATCCAGGGCCGCGGCGCCGGGTTCGGAGCCGATGGCGGTGGGGAACAGCAGGATTTCCGCGCCCTGCAAGGCCAGGCAGCGAGCGGTTTCGGGGAACCACTGGTCCCAGCAGATGCCCACGCCGAGGCGCCCGGCGGCGGTGTCCCAGACCTTGAAGCCGGTATCGCCGGGGCTGAAGTATTCCTTCTCCTGGTAGCCGATGGCGTTGGGGATGTGGGTCTTGCGATAGACACCGAGCAAGCGCCCGTCGGCATCGGCCACGGTCAGCGAATTGAAGTAGGCGTTGCCGGCCTGTTCGAACCAGCTCAGCGGCAGCACCACCCCCAGCTCTGCGGCCAGGGCGGCAAAGCGTTGCAGCAGCGGGCTGTTGTCATAGGGTTCGGCCAGCGCCAGATGCTCGTGGCATTGCTCGATGCAGAAGTAGGGCGTGGCGAACAGCTCCGGTAGCAGGATCAGCTTGGCCCCGGCTGAGGCTGCCTCGCGCACCAGTTGCTCGGCTTTATCGAGGTTGCCTTCAAGGTTCCAGCTGCAGGCGAACTGCAAGCTGGCGACGGTCAGCGCGCTCATTGCTTGCCTCCCGCCAGGGGCCAGGCCGGTTGCTGCTGGGTGATGCAATGTACGCCGCCACCGCCGTGGGCCAGCTGGTTGATCTGCACCGGTACCACGGTGCGGCCGGGGAAGGCCTGCTGCAGGGTGGCAGCCGCCTGCTGGTCGGCGTCGATGCCGTAGGCCGGCATGATCACCGCGTCGTTGCACAGGTAGAAGTTGGTGTAGGAGGCGCAGAACACTTCGGCGTCGGTATCGACGGCAGCCGAGGCTTCGTACAGGTCGATCAGCTCGAAGCCACGGCCACGGGCGTCGGTCGCCAGTTCAAGGGCGCGGCGGTTCTCTTTGGCCACCTGGGCGTAGACGGAGGATTTGTCGTGGGTCGCGTCGACCAGCAATACGCCGGGTCGGGCGAAAGCACAGACGCCGTCGACGTGGCCATCGGTCATGTCGCCCGTGACGTAATCCGGGTCGCCCGGCAGCCAGATGACTTTGTTCACCCCCAGCAGGCGCACGAAGATTTCCTCGATATCCTTTTTGCCCAGGCCCGGGTTGCGGTTGGGGTTGAGCAGTACCGATTCGGTGGTGATCAGCGTGCCGTCGCCGTCGACATGAATGGCGCCGCCTTCGTTGGCCAGGAAGCTGCCAAAGCAGGGCAGGCCCAGGCCATTGAGCACACGGCGGGCCAGGCCTTCATCAAGGTCATGGGCCGACTTGGCACCCCAGGCGTTGAAGCGCCAGCTGACCCCGGCCAGGCCCTGTTGCGGGTGGCAGATGAAGCTTGGACCGGAGTCGCGGCACCAGCTGTCGTTGACGGCGATTTCGATCAGCTCGATGTTGGCCCCGCACAGCGCCCGGGCCTGGTCGACTGCGCTGGGGTCGACCACCATCTTCACCGGCTCGAAGCGGGCGATGGCGTTGGCGACCCGGGCGAAATCGACCTGCACATCCGCCAGGGTCACGCCCCAGGTCGACTCCCACAGGGCCTGGTTGTGCGGCCAGACCATCCAGGTGGCGGCGTGTCGGGCCCATTCGGCGGGCATGAACCAGCCGTTGTTGTTGGCGCTGTCGTTGTGCATTGCAATAACCTTCAGTTAAGTAATTGTTTTCAGCGTTGTTGCCTGGGTGTCCATGCTATAACTGGGCTTTGCACCTGAACAAACGATGGATTTTGCCGATATATGATTAGCTGGGCTTATCAATCATGCTGAAACACTGGCCACCCCTCAATACCTTGCGCGGCTTTGAAGCGGCAGCGCGCCTGGGCAGTTTTCACAAGGCCGCCGAAGAGTTGCACCTGACCCAGTCGGCGATCAGCCAGCAGATCCGCAGCCTGGAAAACTACCTGGAGCAACCGCTGTTCTTTCGCGAAGGGCGCAGTGTGTCGCTCACCGATGCCGGCCATGACCTGCTCAGCACCACCCAGGTAATGCTGCAACAACTGACCGTAGGCATTCGCCGCCTGGAGCAGTACCGCAAACCCAACCAACTGGTGGTCAACACTACTCCGGCGTTCGCCCGGCACTGGCTGGTGCCGCACCTGGGCGACTTCCATCGCCGGCACCCGGAAGTGGACCTGTGGCTGTTCACCAGCGATGAAATCCCCGACATGACCACCCAGACGATTGACGTCGCGGTGCGTGACGACATCAGCGCCCAGGCCGATTGTGGCTTTCGTGTGTTGTTGCAGGATCGCTTGTATCCGGCCTGTCACCCGCGCTTGCTGGCGCAAGAGGTGCAGCAGCGGACCACTTTGCATGGCGAGCGGGAAATGGACTGGAGCTACTGGCACACCCAGGGTGGCGAGGGCGTAGGGCAGAAGCTGCAGGGCCTGAATTTTTCCGACCCTGGGCAGTTGCTCGACGCTGCCAGCCAGGGCTTGGGTATTGCGCTGGTGAGTGCCTTGCTGGCCGAGCAGGCTCGTGTGCAAGGCAGCCTGGTGGCCCTGACCGAGCAGACCGTGCGCGGTCCCAAATGGGCATGGCTGGTGCACCGCAACAGTGAAGGGGAGGCCTTGACTGTGAGCTTCTGCCAATGGCTGGAGCAGCGCCTGGCGGGCAGCTCAGGGCTTAATGGTGACCCAGCGCCAGCGCGTTGATGATGCAGATTGAACCGTCAGTGCTGGGGGTGCTGTCGCTGTAGTCGATCTGGTTGTAGACCCCGCCATGGAAGTTGAAAGTGCGGCTGTTCCAGCTGCTGTCCATCTGCAGTGCGCCGCTGCTGCCGGTAGTGCCGTTGCAGGTGGCGACGAGGGTGACCACGCCTTGGGCGGTGACATCGAGGATGATCTCGAACGCGGCGCCCAGCGGCACGTTGGCCAGCAGGGTGACGCTGGCCGGGGCGGCCTGGTTGTAGCTCTGGCGAAAGCCGTAGGTGAGCTTGCCCTTGTTCCAGAACACCTTGACCGCCGGGCTGTCGTCGTTCTTGACGTGCAATTGGGAGATCACCACCTTCTGCGCCGAGTTGACCTTGCTCAGGGTCATGGTCTGGTGGTTGTGGTGTTTGGCGGCGCTGCTGAGTGACCAGTAGGTGGGTTCTTTCCATTCGCAGCGGGTGCGGTGAGTGCTTTTGCTTGAGGCGCCCTTGGTCGGGGCGGTGAAGCGGACCGAGCCGTCGCTCAAGGTGGCGATGACCTGTGGCAGTTGTTCAAGCGCCTGGGCACCGGTCAATTCCAGGGCGGTGGGGTCGGTGCTGGACTTGGGCACCGGGGTGGTGATGGTGAGTCGGTCGATGTTGACGCTCATGTGTTTCTCCTTCGGTTTTGGATGTGGGCCCTCTCTGAAATGAATGTGGGCTTGAGCTAATATTTAGCTGTAAGCTAAATATTCGTCAATGGCTAAATTAATTGCTGGCTGCAATTTCTGTGAGAGGTGCAAGACCTGTGGGAGCGGGCTTGACCCGCGATGAGTCCACTAGATGGACAGATTCAGCACCCGCTCGCCCTGGGTATTCCCCGCAGGCTGCCTGCGATTCACCGCCAGCTCGCCCATCTTGATCAACCGGGTACGGGTGACGTTGCGACTCAGCCCGAGCAGGTTCGCCGTATGCACCTGGTTGTAATGACTGAACCGATACGCCGCCCGCAACAGCGCATCCTCGACCTTCTCGTGCAAGGCGCCGCCGGGCTGCTCGAAGAGTTTCTGGAAGGCCCGCTCCAGCAGCCCCTCAGCCGAGTCATCACTGCCGGGGCTGTCGTCGGCGCGTTCGATGCGCATGTTCGACAGGCGCAGGTCCTCCTGGCGGATCACGCCGTCGCGGCAGATCAACAAGGTGTGATGGATGACGTTTTCCAGCTCGCGAATATTGCCCGGCCAGCCATAGCCGCGCAGCTTGGCTTCGGCCTCGCTGCTGAGGCTGACCTCGCCATAGCCCAGGCGCTGGCTGTAGGCCTGGATGAAGTGGCGGGTCAACGGCAGGATGTCGCCCGGGCGTTCGCGCAGCGGCACCAGCTCCAGGCTGACCACGTCGAGACGGTAGTACAGGTCTTCGCGAAAATGCCCGGCGTTGATGGCTTTTTCCAGCTGCACGTTGGTCGCCGCCAGCACCCGCACATCGATGGGGATGCTCTTGCGCGAGCCCAGGCGCACCA
>RCUI01000106.1_pt1 | contig 30655 bp, 25 predicted proteins | sample 2166121 | NCBI WGS metagenome assembly RCUI01 (sample SAMN09932700, study PRJNA488358) | compost metagenome | feature: garden; material: soil; isolation source: compost soil in succinic acid-enriched culture | place: Germany: Experimental Botanical Garden Goettingen | collected 2016-01-27
CGCAGCAGGGCGTTGCCGCCCAATGCAACAACGATACGCATGATGATGTCCTTTTGGCATAGGAAGCGAAGCTTTTGTGGGAGCTGGCCTTGCCAGCGATGCAGGCACCGCGCAGTGCTTGAGACGGCGCTGATGTCATCGCCGGCAAGGCCGGCTCCCACAGAAGTGATGGGTTACAGGTCCGCGAGGGTCGAAACCAGGATCGCCTTGATGGTGTGCATGCGGTTTTCCGCTTGCTCGAAGGCGATGCAGGCTGGCGACTCGAACACGTCGTCGGTGACTTCGATGCCGTTCTTCAGGTGTGGATACTGTTCAGCGATCTGTTTGCCGACCTTGGTGTCGGAGTTGTGGAACGCTGGCAGGCAGTGCATGAACTTGGTCCGTGGGTTGCCGGTGGCTTTCATCAGCTCGGCGTTGACCTGGTAAGGCAGCAGTTGCTGAATACGCTCGGCCCAGGCTTCAACTGGCTCGCCCATCGACACCCAAACGTCGGTGTGGATGAAGTCGACGCCCTTGACTGCGGCTTTTGGATCTTCGGTCAGGGTGATGCGTGCGCCGCTTTCTTCCGCATATTTCTTGCAGCGGGCAACCAGGTCGTCATGGGGCCACAGGGCTTTCGGGGCGCAGATGCGCACGTCCATGCCGAGTTTGGCGCCGATCAGCAGCAGCGAGTTACCCATGTTGTTGCGGGCGTCGCCCAGGTAGACGTAGCTGATCTCGTGGATCGGCTTGTCGGCGTGCTCACGCATGGTCAGCACGTCGGCGATCATCTGGGTTGGGTGGTATTCATCGGTCAGGCCGTTGAACACCGGGACGCCGGCGAACTTGGCCAGCTCTTCGACGATTTCCTGTTTGAAGCCACGGTACTCGATGGCGTCATACATGCGGCCGAGGACCCGTGCGGTGTCCTTCATGCTTTCTTTGTGGCCGATCTGCGAGGAGTTAGGGTCGATGTAGGTGACGTTGGCGCCCTGGTCGTAGGCGGCTACTTCAAAAGCGCAACGGGTGCGGGTCGAGGTTTTCTCGAAAATCAGCGCAATGTTGTTGCCTTTGAGGTGCTGCTGCTCGGTGCCGGTGTACTTGGCACGTTTCAGGTCGCGGGACAGGTCCAGCAGGTAGCGCAACTCGCGAGGGGTGTGGTGTTCCAGGCTCAGCAGGTTACGGTTGTGGATGTTGAACGCCATGATGATTCTCCTTGGATGCGGTGATCGGCCCGGCCGGCACCGGGTAGGTGCGGCCGGGTTGATGGTCGTTTAGTAGTCGATAGGGTCACGAACGATTGGGCAGGTCATGCAGTGACCGCCGCCCCGGCCCCGGCCCAGTTCGCCGGCGCTGATGGTGATGACCTCGATACCGGCCTTGCGCAGCAGGGTGTTGGTGTAGGTGTTGCGGTCATAACCGATGACCACACCAGGCTCCACGGCCACCACGTTGTTGCCGTCATCCCACTGCTCGCGTTCGGCGGCGAAGCTGTTGCCACCGGTTTCGACGACGCGCAGTTTCTTCAGGTTGAGGGACTCGGCCACCACTTCGATGAAGGTTTTGTTTTCGCGACGCACGTCCATGCCATACGGCTTGCTGCTGTCTGGACGGATGACGAACGGCACGATTTCCTTGACCACTTCAGGGAAGACAGTGACCAGGTCGCGGTCGCAGAAGCTGAACACGGTGTCCAGGTGCATCGCTGCACGGGACTTCGGCAGGCCGGCGACGACGACTTTCTCGACAGCGCCTTTGGCGAACAGCGATTGCGCCAGTTGGCCGATGGCCTGACGCGAGGTGCGCTCACCCATACCGATCAGTACCACGCCATTGCCGATCGGCATGACGTCGCCGCCTTCGAGGGTGGCCTTGCCGTGCTCTACATCCGGGTCGCCGTACCAGACTTCAAAGTCGGCACCGGTGAACTCGGGGTGGAACTTGTAGATGGCGGTGGTCAGCAGGGTTTCCTGACGTCGCGCCGGCCAGTACATCGGGTTCAGCGTTACGCCGCCGTAGATCCAGCACGTGGTGTCGCGAGTGAACTGGGTGTTGGGCAGCGGGTCCAGCAGGAAGCTGGAATGGCCCAGGTAGTCGCGGTACATCTTGATGACACCGGAGCCTTCGCTCTCCGGCAGGTCTTCACCGGCCACGCCGCCGATCAGGAACTCGGCCAGATGACGTGGTTCCAGGCCTTCGAGCCAGCTGCGCACTTCGTTGGTCAGGCCGACACCGACGGTGTCCGAGGTGATCTTGCGGTCGAGGATCCATTTCAGCGCTTCAGGCTGCGCGACGATGTCGGTCAGCAGGTTGTGCATTTCCAGCACTTCGATGCCGCGCTCACGCATTTTGGTGACGAAATCGAAGTGGTCGCGCTTGGCCTGATTGACCCAGATGACGTCGTCGAACAGCAGCTCGTCGCAGTTGCTCGGCGTCAGGCGCTGGTGCGCCAGGCCAGGGGAGCAGACCATTACTTTGCGCAGTTTGCCGGCTTCGGAATGTACGCCGTACTTAACTTTTTCCGTGGACATGGTTATTTCCTCCAAGTTGCGAATACGGGGGTTACAGAGTCAGGAAGCCGTCGTAGAGGCCATAGGCAGCCACCAGGGCGCCAATAACCACGGCGGCGAAAAGCAGCTTCTCCACGTTGGTAAAAATCGGTTGGCCGACCTCGCGCTTGGCCTTGGCGAACAGGATCACGCCAGGGGCATAGAGCAGGGCCGAGAGCAGCAGGTATTTGACGCCACCGGCGTACAGCAGCCAGATCGCGTAGACCAGGGCGATGCCGCCGATGATCAGGTCTTTCTTGCGTTCGGCCAGGGCTTGTTCATAGGTTTCGCTACGCCATGCCAGCAGGAAGGCATAGGCCGCCGACCACAGGTAAGGCACCAGGATCATCGAGGTGGCGAGGTAGATCAGCGACAGGTAGGTACTGGCCGAGAACAGGGTGATGACCAGGAAGATCTGCACCATGGCGTTGGTCAGCCACAGGGCGTTGGCCGGCACATGGTTGGCGTTCTCGCGGCGCAGGAACTCCGGCATGGTGTGGTCTTTGGCGGCGGCGAACATGATCTCGGCGCACAGCAGTACCCAGGACAGCAGGGCACCGAGCAGCGAGATGATCAGGCCGACACTGATCAGCACCGCGCCCCAGTGACCGACTACGTGCTCAAGCACGGCGGCCATCGACGGGTTCTGCAGTTTGGCCAGCTCGGGTTGAGTCATGATGCCCAGCGACAGCACGTTGACCAGGACCAGGAACAGCAGCACGGTGATGAAGCCGATGACGGTGGCCTTACCCACGTCCGAACGCTTTTCCGCCCGGGCCGAGAAGATGCTCGCGCCCTCGATACCGATGAATACCCAGACGGTCACCAGCATCATGTTGCGCACCTGGTTCATCACGCTGCCCAGGTCCGGGTTCATGGTGCCCCAGATGTCAGCGGTGAAGATGTCCAGCTTGAAGGCGAACACGGCGATCAGGATGAACAGCGCCAGTGGCACGACCTTGGCCACGGTGGTGACCAGGTTGATGAAGGCCGCTTCCTTGATCCCGCGCAGCACCAGAAAGTGCACGGCCCAGAGCAATACCGAGGCGCCGATGATGGCGGCCGGGGTGTTGCCCTCGCCAAAGATCGGGAAGAAGTAGCCCAGGGTACTGAACAGCAGGACGAAGTAACCGACGTTGCCCAGCCAGGCACTGATCCAGTACCCCCAGGCGGACGAGAAGCCCATGTAATCGCCGAATCCGGCCTTGGCGTAGGCATACACCCCGCCGTCCAGATCCGGCTTTCGGTTGGCCAGGGTCTGGAACACAAAGGCCAGGGTCAGCATACCGATGGCGGTGATTCCCCAACCGATCAGAACAGCGCCTACATCAGCACTGGCAGCCATGTTTTGTGGCAGCGAAAAGATCCCGCCGCCGATCATAGAGCCGACTACAAGTGCGACAAGGGCACCAAGTCGTAGTTTTCCGGGAGCGTCTGACATCGAATAACTCCGTATCAGGAGAAGAGATGACGCTAGAGTAAATCCAGCGACGTATTCATAAGCTGATTCAGGTCAGTTAATAGGGCAATCCGTTGCTGTCCTTGACTGAAAGAGCTCCCCCGGAGTATGCCGATGGCACTGCTGCAAGCCTCGTGCACAGGCACCTCCATGGTGTTTAGAGCATTCGCTCAGACAGCCTGCGAGATATGAAGCTAGCCCGTTTCACAGCTTTCGCAAATTTTTGACGAGATTTTCTCTTATTTACTTGTGGGGGCGGGAATAGTGCACAAAACTCACCATTTAGTATGTCTGGCATAGACGCCATAGTTATGATGGCTATAGTTTTAAAGACGGAATATCTATAAACGCCTAGACTGTGCATATATTTAACTCAGGGTGTGCCTCTGAGGTTACAAAGACAAGACAGAAAGGGGAATTTCATGTCCGAATCTGGACAAAAACTGCGCCTGGGGGCGTTGATCGCCCTGGTGGTCGGTTCGATGATCGGTGGCGGGATTTTCTCCTTGCCGCAGAACATGGCCGCCCGTGCCGACGTGGGTGCAGTGCTGATCGGCTGGGGAATCACGGCGGTGGGCATGCTGGCCCTGGCCTTCGTGTTCCAGACCCTGGCCAATCGCAAACCGGAGCTCGACTCGGGGGTGTATGCCTACGCCAAGGCCGGCTTCGGCGACTACATGGGTTTTTCGTCCGCCTGGGGCTACTGGATCAGTGCCTGGCTGGGCAACGTTGGCTACTTCGTGCTGTTGTTCAGCACCCTGGGCTTTTATTTTCCGGTGTTCGGCGAGGGCAACACGCCGATCGCCATTGCCTGCGCTTCGTTGCTGCTGTGGGCCGTGCACTTTCTGGTGCTGCGCGGAATCAAGGAGGCAGCGTTCATCAACCAGGTGACCACCGTGGCCAAGATCGTGCCGCTGGTGATGTTCATCGTCATCGCCGCAGTGGCGTTTCGTGCCGACATCTTCACCCGCGACATCTGGGGCTTGAGCAACCCGAAATTCGGCAGCGTGCTCGATCAGGTGCGCAACATGATGCTGGTGACGGTGTTCGTGTTCATCGGCATTGAAGGCGCCAGTGTTTACTCAGGCAGGGCGCAGAAACGCTCGGATGTGGGCAAGGCCACCGTGATCGGCTTCATTGGCGTACTGGCCTTGCTGGTGATGGTCAACGTGCTGTCGTTGGGGGTTATGACCCAGCCGGAACTGGCGGCGCTGCAGAACCCGTCGCTGGCCTCGGTGCTGGAGCATATCGTCGGGCCCTGGGGTGCCTTGTTGATCAGCATCGGCCTGGCCATTTCGTTGCTGGGTGCGTTGCTGTCCTGGGCCTTGCTGTGCGCCGAAATTCTGTTTGCCACTGCCCGTGACCAGACCATGCCGCGTTTTCTAGCCCATGAAAATGCCAACCATGTGCCATCCAACGCACTATGGCTGACCAACGTCATGATCCAGCTGTTTTTGCTGATCACGCTGTTCTCGGCGGGCACCTATACCAGCCTGATCTACCTGGCCTCGTCGATGATTCTGGTGCCGTATCTGTGGTCGGCGGCGTATGCCGTGCTGCTGGCAGTGCGTGGCGAGTCATATGAGGGCCATCCAGGTGCGCGACGCAAAGACCTGTTGATTGCAGGCATCGCCCTGGTCTACGCGATCTGGCTGCTGTATGCCGGTGGCTTGAAGTACTTGCTGCTGTCGGCGTTGCTGTATGCGCCAGGGGTGATCCTGTTTGCCCGGGCCAAGCATGAGCAGGGCCAGGGGCTGTTCACCCATTGGGAAAAGCTGATCTTTGCCGGGGTGCTGGTGGGCGCTGTAGTGGCGGCGTATGGCCTGTATGCGGGGCTGCTGACCTTGTAACGAACAGGGGAAGCCGCTGCCACCAGGCTGCGGCTATCCCTGCGAAGACTTCACCGAGCCCAGTTCATCCACCCCCCTTACAGTTTCCGGCCGCGACCAGATCCACAGGTTGCCCAAGGCCATGCCGCCGATGGCAAGAAACACCGGCCAACCGTGATCAAGGAACACCAGCATCAGGCTCGCGCACAACAGCATGCTGATGGTGGCGCTGAGTTTGGCGCGACGCTGGATGACCTTGCCATTGCGCCAGTTGTGCAGGATCGGGCCGAACAAGCGATGATTTTCCAGCCAGGCGCTCAGGCGCGGTGAGCTGCGGGTGGCGGCCCAGGCGGCGAGCAGAATGAACTCGGTGGTCGGCAAGCCGGGCACCACAATAGCGACCAGGCCGATGGCCAGGCTGATATAGGCCAGTAGGCCGAACAGCAGGCGGGAGAGTTTCGAGCTAGAAGGGCGGGTCATGGCAGCGTCGGTTGCACGGGTAAGGCCCGGTTACCACGAGGGTAACCGGGTACGGCGCATCAGGCCAGTTCGGCTTTAGGCGCAGTTGCGTAGGCGTGTTTGAGCAATTCGGTGAAGCGTTCGAACGCCGCTACGGCACCTTTTTCGGCTTTGGCTTCTTCTTCGGCGCTCAGCTCCAGACCGTCGAGGATGCGGGTGAACTGCTTCCAGCCTTCAGCGCGGCCACCGGCAGGCTCGCCCAGGTGACGGGCTCCGAAGCTGTCGGACAGGCCCAGCACCACGGCGCGCTTGATCAGGAATGCGGCACCCAGCTTGGAGCCTTCGGAAACGAAGATCCAGCCCATGGCTTCGCCCAGGCTCGGGTTCTCAACAGCACCGGGGAAATCTGCTGGAATCTCGGTGTTGAGGTCAGCCAGGTCCAGGCCAGCCTGTTCGGCGCGGCAGCGTTCGGCCAGGTCAGGGACGATGGCAATCAGTGCCGGGTCGGTGTACAGCGCCTTGAGTTCGTTCTGGAACAGGTACTGGGCGACGACGAAGCGGGCGAAGCTTTCGCGGGTTTCGAACGGCGCGTGGGATTTGACCAGGGCGTCCAGCTCGGTATGCGGGGCATGGGTCAGCTGGTTCAGGCGTTGCGAACGCAGGCTGGCGCGTTCGGTGGTGGTTGCGGCGGTCATGGTGATTCCTTGCGAAATGGGCGTGCCTAGTGACTAGACGAACAAGAGGACGCGTGACAGTAAAAAAACCTCACCTGTTTTTCTGTTATTGCTGGTTTGTGGGAGCTGGCCTTGCCAGCGATGCAGACGCCGCGCAATAGCTGACACCGCGCCGACCCCATCGCCAGCAAGGCTGGCTCCCACAAAAAGACGCGATGGGTTTAGATGTCCCAGACCAGGTTGATGGCGAAATTGCGCCCCGGCATAGTCAGACGATCGAGGTTGGCCGGCGCGGTGACAGCCGCTTCGCCAAGGCCGTCGTAGCCGCGTACGTCATCCCACTGCCAGTACTTTTTGTCGGTCAGGTTGTACAGGCCGGCGTTGACAGTGATGTCGTCGGTAACCTTGTAGAAGCCGGCCAGATCGAGCACGCCGTAGCCTGGTGTGCGGAACTGTTTGCTGGCGCCATCCGGAGCGAAGAAGGTGGTGTCGTCAACCCGGTCCTTGCGCTTGACCAGGGTCCAGCTCAGCAAGGCGCCGTATTGCTCCTGCTCATAGCCCAGGCCCATCACCGCGGTCAGCGGATTAACACTGTTGAGCGGCTGACCGGTGTCATCATTGCGACCATGCGCATAAGCCAGCGAACCTTGGGTATACAGGCCGTGAGGCGCACCAAAGGCGTCCAGGTTCAGGCGACCCTTGAACTCGGCACCCTTGATGGTGGCGTGCTTGATGTTGTTGGCTTCGAAGGTTTGGCCCAGGTCGTTGCCCTGCACGGCGTCTTCATTGATGAAGTCGCGGTACTTGTTGTAGAACACCGCCACATCGAAGTTACCAGCGTCGAAGTTGCCACGCAGACCGGTTTCGTAGCTTTTGCTCTTTTCCGGCTCCAGATTGGGGTTGCCACGTACGCTGTAGTCCAGGCCCGGGTTTTCAAAGCGACCATAGAGCGCTTTGGCCGTCGGCGTACGGAAGCCTTCGGCGTACTGACCGTACCAGGTGTAATTGTTGTTGAAGGCATAGGTGATGCCGAACTTGGGCGATACCCGGTGCCATTTCTTAGAGTCGTCGTCGATTGGCTCGCCAGGCTTTGCATCGACGCCAAGGAGGAATTCGTCGGTCATGTCCGGGGTCATCTTGGTGTAGTCGTAGCGCACACCTGGCAGGAAGGTCCACTGGTTCCAGCGGATCTCATCCTGGGCAAACAGGCTGTAGGTGTTGACGGTCGGGTCCGGGAAATCGCTGACCAGTTCCTGGCCATCACGCGGGCTGTCAGCGCCGATAGCGGTGCAGGTGCCGCCGACATTCAAGCAGGTGCCGCTACCACTGCGCGAACCGGTGACTTTCTGATGCTTGAGGGTGGTGCCATAGGTCAGCAGGTGCTCGGTCTCGCCAATGCTGAAGGCTTTGTCCAGCTGGGCATCAAACAGCCACTGACGATCCTTGTAGGTGGTCTGGCGATCACGGAACACCTCGCGGCCCCCGGCAACATAGAGCTCTTCGGTGCGCTGGTCGGTCTTGCCGATCTGGTAGTTCAGGCTCCACTTGACGTTGTCGGCAAGCAGGCTGCCGAGGGCGAATTCGTGGTTGATGCCGAAGCGTTCGCGGGTGATGGTGTCATTGCCGGTCCGGTCACGGTACGAGTTCATGGCACCAAAGCCAGGAATGAACGGGCCGCCCACCGAGCTCAGTTGATCCAGGTCGCGGTCGTCCTTGTAATGCTCGTAGGTGAAGGCCAGGCGCGAGTCGTCGGCATAGTTCCAGCCAGCCTTGGCCAGAATGTTGGTGGTGCGAACGTCTTCAGGGTTGGCTTCGGTACGCTCAAGGCCGGTGCCACCGTGGCCGCCATAGGACTCAGTCTCATGGCCGTTGCGTTGGCTCAAGTGCAGCAGGCCGTCGAAGTCGCCATGGCGCCCGGCAACGGTGGCCGAATTCAGCCAGCTTTCGTCTGCCGAGCTGTAGCCGGTCTTCAGGCGCGCACCAACGTCTTTACCGGGCTTGATGATGTCATCCGGGTCGAGGGTGAAGTAGCTGACTGCGCCGCCGATGGCGTTGCTGCCGTACAGCACCGACGCTGGGCCACGCAGAATTTCGACGCGCTTGATGATCTCGGGATCGACGTAGTTGCGCTGGGTCTGAGCATAAGGGCCGAAGAAGAAGCTGTCGGGGATCGACACACCGTCGATCTGGGTCAGCACACGCTCACCGTCGATCCCACGAATGTTGTAGCCGTTAAGGCCACTGCGCTGACCGGTGCCGCCGACCGAAACACCGGGCTCGTAACGCACCAGTTCCTTGATGTTGTTGACGTTCTGGCGGTCGAGCTGCTCACGGGTCTGTACCGATACGGTACTCGGCACCTGGCTGATGTCTTGGGCACTACGGGTAGCGCTGACGGTGATCTGCTGCAGGGCGATGGTGCTGGAGTTGTTGCGCTCCAGCACCACGTTACCTGCACTGAGGGTGCGGTATTTCAGGCCGGTGCCAGCAAGCAGGCGCTGTAAGGCCGCTTCCGGCTTCAGCGAACCCTGTACGCCCGGCGAGGCCACGCCTTCAGCCAGCTCAGCCGACAGCCCCACCTGCCAGCCGGTCACTGCGGTGAAGGCATTGAGCGCCGATACCAAAGGCTGCTGGTTGATGGCAAAGCGGTAGTCTCCCATGCGAGGGGCACTGGCTTGGGCGGGTTCAGCGGCCAGTGCTGGCAGGCTGCAGGCACCGCTGGCGAGCATGGCCAGGGTCAACAGGGAGAGCGTGCAACGTTGCAGCCCAGGCGTACGTGAAGTGTCTGAAGACCGACGAGTAAAACCAGTGTGCATCGAAAGCGCTCCCTGTCGCGCGAATGTTATAGGTGCAGGTTGATCCAAAAATAAGAATCAATTGCATTGGCTATAACGAGACGTAACGCCTCAGGGGATCGCGTAAAAAAACTTTCCGATCAGTTAAGAATGACCATGGCAGGAAGCTCATACAGCTGTGACGAAGTGATGTGTGCCAGGGCGCGCAGGGTTTCCAGTGGTTGGTCCAGACGGTAGTTGCCGGTGACCGCGACCTGCTCCAGGCGCTCGTTGCGCGAGATGATCAGGCCCGGATAGTAACGACGCAGTTCGGCGACTACCTGATTCAGCGGGCAGTTCTCGAAGATCAGACGGCCCTGGACCCAGGCCAGGTCCTTTTGCGCGTCGACCCGTTCGCGCTGGCCAAAGCCATTGGGGCCGACACGAATGCTATCGCCACTGGACAGGCGAATGCGCTGGTCACTGTTGCCTTGCAGGTCGACATCCCCGCGTTGCACACGCACCTGCGCTTCGCCGTCGAGATAGCGCACGGCGAAATCGCTGTCGCGGACGCTGGCGCGCAGTGGGCCGGCTTGTAATTCCAGTGGCTGGCTGCGACCTGCCGGGACCTCGAAGAAGGCCTCGCCCTGGTAAAGATGAGCGACGCGCTGGCGGGCATCGATGTCGCTGGAGAATGCCGAATTGGTGTTGAGCAGCACCTTGGAGCCATCTTCAAGCTGAAGGCGCTGGCGCTCGCCGACCACGGTCAGGTGATCGGCTTGCAGACGCACCGGTAGATTGCCAACGGTGAAAACGCTGATCAGCAATACCGCGGCAGCGGCCAGAGGTTTCCAGTGTGGGCGCAAGCGCGCCAAGCGCGAAGGGCGTTGGGTCAGGGCAATCTGGCTGGCGGCCTGGCGTAGGATATCGCCTTGCCACAGTGCTTCGGCCTCGACGTAGGCTTGGGCATTGGCCGGGTCGGCTTCCAGCCAGGCCTCGAAGGCATGAGTGTCCTCAGCGCTGGCGCATTGCAGTCGAATCAGCCAGTCCAGCGCCTGGTCCATGGCACTATCGCAGGCAGCCGGGTCTGGCGGCGAAGGGCGATCAGGGGCGCTATCGGTCACGGTACATCCTGGAAGGTCTTGTCGTTCTATTTATGATCAAGCGTAACCGCGTGGCTGGCAAGCCAGGGTTAATCGCGGTTCAGACGATTGGCAACACCGACACAGATGGCCATGATCAGTTTCAGTTCCTTCTGAACCGTGCTGGCCGAGACATTCAACTGCTCGGCAATTTCCAGATAGCTGGCACCGTGTAGGCGGCTGAGGATGAAAATCCGTTGCTGGCGTGCGGTCAATTGGCCGATGCTGATGCTCAGGCGTGTGAGCAGTTGTTCGGCATGGGCCGCGTCTTCGGCGCTGCTGCTGGGGGCGGCGACGTTGTGCAGGATTTGTTCGGGAACATCATCAACCAGGTTGCGTGCTTGTGCCCGACGCGCACGCAGGTGATCAAGGGCGAGGTTGCGCGCGGTCTGGAACACGAACGGTTCGAGGTGCTCGATCGGGCGTTCACGCAGCGCCCGGGTGACACGCAGGTAGGTTTCTTGCAGCAGGTCTTCGGCGGTGCTGGGATTGTCGACCATACGCTGCAACGTGCGCAGCAGGCTGACCCGCTGGGCGAGGAATACAGTGTTGAAGTGGGACTGACTCACAGCGATACTCGAACAATGCGAAGCGAATGATAATGCTTATCATAAATAATAAGGTCAAGTGTTTGCTCCTCGGCACCGCAACGACTGCCGAGGCACGAGGTTGCGATCGGCAGCAAAGCAGTCGCACCTGAGGCACCCGGATGTTCAGGGTTTATGGCCGCTTTGCGGCCAATCGCAGCCTGTCGGCAGCGGCTACACGCTGGCCAGCCACAAGGGCAGGTTATTGCGCGTTACACAGCGCCAGGCAGTTATCCAGCATACGGTTGGAAAACCCCCACTCGTTGTCATACCAGGCCAGCACTTTGAGCATGCGGCCACTGACCCGCGTATGGTTGGCGTCGAAGATCGACGACAGCGGATTGTGGTTGAAGTCACAGGACACCAGCGGCAGGCTGTTGTAACCCAGGACCTTGGAGTGACGGCTGGCGTCCTTGAACAGGCTGTTGACCTCTTCGACGCTGGTATCGCGCTCGAGGTTGACGGTCAGGTCGATCAGCGACACGTTGATCACCGGTACCCGTACCGCCATGCCGGTGAGTTTTCCAGCCAGCTCCGGCAGCACCAGGCCGACAGCTTCGGCCGCGCCTGTCTTGCTCGGAATCATCGATTGGGTGGCCGCGCGGGCGCGGAACGGGTCGCTGTGGTAGACGTCAGTCAGGCTCTGGTCATTGGTGTAGGCGTGGATGGTGGTCATTAAACCCTGTTCGATGCCCAGCTCGCGGTGCAGCACCTGCGCCAGCGGCGCCAGGCAGTTGGTGGTGCATGATGCACTGGAGATGATCTGGTGCGAGGGGCGCAGGATGTCGTGGTTGACTCCATAGACAATTGTCGCGTCGGCGCCTTTGGCCGGCGCCGAGATAATGACTTTGCGCGCCCCGGCAGTAAGATGGGCGGCTGCCTTGACCCGGTCGGTGAACAGCCCGGTGCATTCAAACACGACATCGATGGCTTCGGCTTTCCATGGCAGCTCCGCCGGGTTGCGTATGGCGCTGACGGCGATACGGTCGCCATTGACGGTCAGGCTTTCGTGATCGGATTCAACACTGGCAGCAAAGACGCCATGCACGCTGTCGTATTTGAGCAGGTGCGCGTTGATCGCGCTGTCGCCCAGGTCGTTGATCGCGACGACCTGCAGGTCTTGACGGTAGCCTTGGGTATAGAGTGCGCGAAGGACGTTGCGGCCAATGCGGCCAAAGCCATTGATTGCGATACGAAGGGTCATAGAGCTACCTCTGGTAGACCGGGTGAAGCCCGTGGCACATGGGAAATCGCTTCACTGAATCTGATTTTGTTGTTGGAATTACAAGATTATTCGTAAAAAAATAGAAAACAAGCCTTTTTGCTGGCAGTATTTTGTTCAATCTACAACGAGCGATCGGCCAAGCCGTCCCTCCCTCGACACTCGCCCCTGCCTTTGAGCCTAGGTGGCGATTGCGGATAAGGGAAACGGCCGCAGAGGTCGCAATCACCGATAGCCTGGAGTCCAGTACATGCATCCGCGCATTCTTGAGGTCACCCAACGGCTGATCGCCCGTAGCCGTCCCACCCGTGAGCGCTACCTGCAGTTGATTCGCGGTGCGGCCAGCGATGGGCCGATGCGGGCCAAACTGCAATGCGCCAACTTCGCCCACGGTGTGGCCGGCTGTGGCTCCCAGGACAAGAACAGCCTGCGCATGATGAATGCGGCCAACGTCGCCATCGTCTCGGCCTACAACGACATGCTCTCGGCGCATCAGCCTTACCAGCACTATCCCGAACAGATCAAACAGGCTTTGCGCGATATCGGCTCGGTTGGCCAGTTTGCCGGCGGTGTGCCGGCCATGTGCGATGGCGTCACCCAGGGTGAACCGGGAATGGAGTTGGGGATTGCCAGCCGCGAAGTGATTGCCATGTCCACGGCCATTGCCCTGTCGCACAACATGTTCGATGCGGCGCTGATGCTGGGCATCTGTGACAAGATCGTCCCGGGCCTGTTGATGGGCGCATTGCGGTTTGGTCACCTGCCGACCATTTTCGTGCCGGGCGGGCCGATGCCTTCGGGTATCTCCAACAAGGAAAAGGCCGATGTGCGTCAGCGTTACGCTGAGGGCAAGGCCAGCCGCGAAGAGCTGTTGGAGTCGGAGATGAAGTCCTACCACAGCCCCGGTACTTGCACGTTCTACGGTACGGCCAACACCAACCAGTTGCTGATGGAAGTCATGGGCTTGCACTTGCCCGGCGCCTCCTTCGTCAATCCCTATACACCGCTACGCGATGCACTCACCGTCGAAGCTGCACAACAGGTCACGCGCATGACCAAGGCCAGCGGCGATTTCATGCCGCTGGGCGAGATTGTCGACGAAAAATCCCTGGTTAACTCCATCGTCGCCCTGCATGCCACAGGCGGTTCGACCAACCACACCCTGCACATGCCGGCGATTGCCCAGGCTGCGGGTATCCAGTTGACCTGGCAGGACATGGCTGAACTGTCCGAGGTGGTACCGACCCTGTCTCACGTCTACCCGAATGGTAAAGCCGACATCAACCATTTCCAGGCGGCGGGCGGCATGGCCTTGCTGATTCGCGAACTGCTCGATGCCGGGCTGCTGCATGAGGACGTCAACACTGTCGCCGGCCATGGCCTGCGTCGTTACACCCAGGAGCCGTTCCTGCAGGACGGCAAGCTGGTCTGGCGTGAAGGGCCGCAAGCGAGCCTGGATGAAGCAATCCTACGCCCGGTAGCGCGGCCGTTTTCTCCGGAAGGTGGTTTGCGGGTGATGGAAGGCAACCTAGGGCGCGGGGTCATGAAGGTTTCCGCTGTTGCCCCTGAGCATCAGGTGGTCGAAGCCCCGGCGCGGGTGTTCCACGATCAGCAGGCGCTGGCCGATGCCTTCCAGGCCGGTGAACTGGAATGTGATTTTGTCGCGGTAATGCGCTTCCAGGGGCCGCGCTGCAACGGTATGCCCGAACTGCACAAAATGACCCCGTTCCTCGGTGTGTTGCAGGACCGTGGTTTCAAGGTGGCCTTGGTCACTGACGGGCGCATGTCGGGAGCTTCGGGGAAAATCCCGGCGGCCATTCATGTCTGCCCGGAAGCCTTTGATGGTGGGCCACTGGCGCGCGTGCGCGATGGCGATATCGTCCGCGTCGACGGCGTTGCCGGCACCCTCAGCGTCAAACTCGATGTTGCGGAGTTGGCCAAGCGGGAGATCCCACCGGCTCCCAGTGGCAATGATCTTGGCTGCGGTCGTGAACTGTTTGGTTTCATGCGCATGGCCCTGAGCCCGGCAGAGCAGGGCGCCAGCGCCTTCACCTCGGCGCTGGAGCAATTGAAATGAAGCGCGCCCTGGTCGGTGATATCGGCGGCACCAACGCCCGCTTTGCCCTCTGGGAAAACAACCAGATGCATGCGGTGCAGGTATTTGCCACCGCCGATTACACCAGCCCTGAGCAGGCCATTGGTGCTTATTTGCAGGCCCAAGGCGTAGCCAGGGGCGAGTTGGCGGCGGTTTGCCTGGCGGTGGCTGGACCGGTCAGCGGTGATGAGTTCCGCTTCACCAACAACCATTGGCGGCTCAGCCGCCAGGCCTTCTGCAAGACCTTGCAGATCGAGCAACTGTTGCTGATCAATGACTTTACCGCGATGGCCTTGGGGATGACCCGGCTGCAGCCTGACGAATACCGAACGGTGTGCCAGGGCGAAGCCGAAACCGGGCGGCCGGCGGTGGTGATCGGCCCAGGCACTGGCCTGGGGGTGGGGACTTTACTGGGCCTGGAGGACGGTCGCTGGATGGCCTTGCCCGGTGAAGGTGGGCACGTCGACCTGCCGGTGGGCAATGCTCGGGAAGCACAGATCCGTCAGCAGATCGAAAGCGAGATCGGTCATGTCAGCGCCGAAACCGTGCTCAGCGGCGGCGGCCTGTTGCGTTTGTATCAGGCTGTCTGTGCGCTGGAGGGGCAGCCGGCAACGCTACAGAGTCCTGCGGCCATCACTGATGCTGCGCTGGCCGGTGAGCGGCTGGCGCTGGCAGTGGTCGAGCAGTTCTGTCGTTTCCTTGGTCGTGTGGCCGGCAACAATGTGCTGACCCTTGGCGGGCGTGGTGGCGTCTATATCGTCGGCGGCATCATTCCACGTTTCGCCGAGTTGTTCTTGCGCAGCGGTTTTGCCCAGAGCTTTGCCGAGAAAGGTTGCATGAGCGGCTACTTCAAGGGCATTCCAGTGTGGTTGGTGACGGCTGAATTTTCCGGTTTGCTGGGAGCCGGGGTGGCCTTGCAACAGGCCGGTTGAGCGGGCTAACTGGCCGCTCACCGGCAACGCCGACTCCCACAGTCCACGCCTACAAGGAAGCACGTTGTGAGCAAGTCGATACTGCTGGTCGACGATGACCAGGACATTCGTGAACTGTTGCAAACCTACCTGAGCCGCGCCGGCTTCAGTGTGCAAGCGGTTGCCGACGGCCAACGCTTTCGCCAGGCCCTGGATGGCAGCGACTGTGACCTGGTGATTCTCGACGTCATGCTGCCCGATGAAGACGGCTTCAGCCTGTGCCGTTGGGTGCGCCAGCATCCACGCCTGGCCCAAGTGCCGATCATCATGCTCACCGCCAGCTCCGATGAGGCCGACCGGGTCATCGGCCTGGAGCTGGGCGCCGATGATTACCTGGGCAAGCCTTTCAGCCCACGCGAGTTGCAGGCGCGGATCAAGGCTCTGCTGCGCCGCGCCGGTTTTGGTCAGGAGCGTAACGGTGGCGATGTACTGACGTTCGATGACTGGCGCCTGGATACGGTCAGCCACCGCTTGTTTCACCGCGATGGTGAAGAAGTGATTCTGTCGGGCGCCGACTTTGCCTTGCTCAAGTTGTTTCTTGATCATCCGCAGCAGATTCTCGACCGCGACACGATCGGCAACGCTACCCGCGGCCGGGAACCGATGCCCCTGGACCGCATCGTGGACATGGCGGTCAGTCGCCTGCGCCAGCGCCTGCGCGACACGCAAAAGCCGCCGCGCCTGATCCGTACCGTGCGCGGCAGTGGTTACCTGTTGGCGGCCAGCGTTGCGCCCGCGCACTGACCGGCGCTGGCGCCTGCCGCTGCCGCGTTCGCTGTTGGGGCGTATGCTGCTGTTGACCCTGCTGGTGGTGCTGCTGGCCCAGGGCCTGTCGAGCCTGATCTGGCTGTCGCAGCTGCGCGCCAGCCAGATGGAAGGGCTGGTCGCCAGTGCGCGTAGCCTGGCCCATTCGATGAGTGCCAGCGTCAGTTACTTCCGCTCCTTGCCGCTGGCCTACCGGCCGATGGTGCTCGACCAGTTGCGCAGCATGGGCGGCACCCGTTTTGTCGTTTCGCTGAACGACAAGCCACTGGACATGCAGGTGATGACGGTAACGCCGCGCAAGCGTGCGGTGATCAGTGCTGTTGACCAAGTGCTGCGCCAGCGTCTGGGCGCACAGATAGATGTTTCCGTTGAGTTTGTCAGCCCGCAGGACCTGCGGATCTTCAACAGTGGCTTGAAGCTCGATGAGCTGCCGCGTTCCTGGGCGCACTACGCACTGACCCTGGAACCGGTCAATCCCCCGGTACTGGTCACCCAGATTCGTTTGGGCGAAGGCGAATGGTTGTACATCGCCTCGCTGATGCCAGAACCCTACACCAGCCTCGAAGACGAAGGCCTGCCACGTCAACAGGTGTGGTTCATCGGCCTGACCAGCTTCTTTCTGCTGCTGTTCATCGGTTTGCTGGTGCATTGGCAGAGCCGCCCGCTCAAGCGTCTGGCGCGAGCGGCACGGGAGATGTCGCTGGGTGCAGATGTCGAGCCGGTGGTGGAGGGTGGGGGCAGCGAGGTGGTCGAAGTGGGTCGGGCATTCAATGCCATGCGCGAGCGCATCAGCCGCTACCTGACCGAGCGTAGCCAGTTGTTCAGTGCCATTTCCCATGACCTGCGCACACCGATTACGCGCCTGCGCCTGCGCGTCGAATTGCTTGAGGACGAGCAGCAACAGGCCAAGTTCAGTCGCGACCTGGACGAGTTGGAGATGCTGGTAAAAGGCGCATTGCAGTGCGTGAAAGACACCGACATTCACGAAAACATCGAGCCTGTTGACCTCAACCACGCTCTCGATTGCCTGATCGAGCCGTATCTGGCCAGCGGCCGAGTAACGCTTCAGGGTAGGGCGCTGGCGCCTTATCCGGGTAAACCGCTGGCGCTGCGCCGGTGTATGGGCAACGTGATCGACAATGCCTTGAAGTATGGCGAGCGCGCTCACCTGCGGGTGCTGGATAGCGAAACGGGGTTCGTCCTGCAGGTTGACGATGAAGGGCCGGGGGTGCCCGCGCAGCGTCTGGAACAGGTATTCGAGCCGCATTTTCGCTTGGCCGGGCAGCAACAGGGCTACGGCCTGGGCCTGGGGATCGCGCGCAACATTGCCCATAGCCATGGCGGTGAACTGAGCTTGCGCAATCTGCGTGATGGCGGGTTGCGCGTGACCTTGAGCTTGCCGCGTAGTAGCGACTGACGTGCTGTACAGAGGAATGTCACAGGTTGGTGACATTCGCGCATCCCTTCGTTACCTCAGCCCCCCAAGCGTCTGGTTAGACTCCGATGCACGCGCAAGCACCATGACTTGCACCTGCATAACAACAAGAAAAGGTTCCGCCCCATGAATGCGATCAGTCGCCTCGCCGCTGTTATTTCTCTCACCTGTCTGTTGCCCCTCAGCGCAGTGGCTGCCGGTACGGTTGAAGTGACCCATTGGTGGACCTCCGGTGGCGAAGCCGCTGCGGTGAAGACCCTCAAGGAGCAGGTTGAGAAAGACGGCTTTACCTGGAAAGACAATGCCGTCGCCGGTGGCGGTGGCGCGGCTGCGATGACCGTACTCAAAAGCCGCGCGGTTGCTGGCAACCCGCCAGGCGCTGCGCAGATCAAGGGGCCAGATATTCAGGATTGGGGCGCCATGGGGCTGCTCACCGAGCTCGACGAGGTCGCCACGGCCAACAACTGGGATGCGCTGCTGCCAAAGAAAGTGGCCGAGATCATGAAGTACGACGGCCATTACGTAGCGGTGCCGGTGAACATCCACCGGGTCAATTGGCTGTGGATCAACCCGCAGGTGTTTGAAAAGGCTGGGGCCAAGGTGCCGACCACCCTTGATGAGCTGTTCGTCGCCGCCGACAAACTCAAGGCTGCCGGCTTCACTGCGCTTGCCCACGGCGGCCAACCCTGGCAGGACAGCACGGTGTTCGAAGACCTGGTGCTGAGCATCCTCGGGCCTGATGGCTATCACAAAGCTTTCGTCGAACTGGATGACGCGACCCTGACCGGTGCGCAGATGGTCGAGGTATTCAAGACCCTGCAACGCCTGGGTACCTATATGGACCCTAATCGCGCCGGGCGTGATTGGAACATTGCGGCTGCCGAAGTCATCAATGGCAAGGCTGGCATGCAGATCATGGGCGACTGGGCCAAGAGCGAATGGACCGCCGCTGGCAAGGTCGCGGGCAAGGACTATCAGTGCGTGGCCTTCCCCGGCACCCAGGGCAGTTTTGCCTACAACATTGACTCGCTGGCGATGTTCAAGCTCAAGAACGGAGACGACATCAAAGCCCAGAATGACCTCGCCAAGGTTGCTCTGGAACCTGAGTTTCAGACTGTGTTCAACCAGAACAAAGGCTCGCTGCCGGTCCGTCAGGACATGGACATGAGTCAGTTCGACGCCTGCACGCAGAAGTCCTCGGTGGATTTCAAAGAAGCCGAAAAAGGTGACGGCTTGCAACCGAGCATGGCCCACAACATGGCCACGAGCCTGGCGGTACAAGGGGCGATCTTCGACGTGGTAACCAACTTCTTCAACGACCCGAAAGCGGATCCCGCGACGGCGGTCAAACAGCTGAATTCGGCGATCAAGTCGGCCAAGTGATGGACTAGGCCGCAACTCGGTCCACTGTGGGAGCTGGCCTTGCCAGCGATGCGGTGCATGGCGCCGCCCATCACACGAGATATCCCTGATGAACACGATTGCCACTCTGAACAAGGCCACGCCCGTCGATGCCTTGCAACGCTGGCTGCCCAAGCTGGTACTGGCACCCAGCATGCTGATTGTCCTGGTGGGCTTTTATGGCTACATCCTCTGGACCTTCATCCTGTCCTTCACCAACTCAAGCTTCATGCCCAGCTACAAATGGGTGGGCCTGGCGCAATATGCACGGCTAATGGAAAACGACCGCTGGTGGGTGGCGAGCAAGAACCTGCTGCTGTTCGGTGGCCTGTTCATCGCCATCAGTTTGCTGATCGGCGTGCTGCTGGCCGTGCTGCTCGACCAGCGTATCCGCCGCGAAGGCTTTATTCGCACGGTCTACCTGTACCCCATGGCCCTGTCGATGATCGTCACCGGCACGGCCTGGAAATGGCTGCTTAATCCCGGCCTGGGTCTGGACAAGATGCTCCGCGACTGGGGCTGGGAAGGCTTTCGCCTGGACTGGCTGGTCGACCCGGATCGAGTGGTCTATTGCCTGGTGATCGCCGCTGTGTGGCAGGCGTCGGGCTTTGTCATGGCACTGTTCCTGGCAGGTTTGCGCAGCGTCGATCAGTCGATCATTCGCGCCGCGCAAGTGGACGGTGCCAGTTTGCCGAGCATTTATCTGCGTATCGTGCTACCGAGCCTGCGCCCGGTGTTCTTCAGCGCGCTGATGATCCTCGCCCATATCGCGATCAAGAGCTTCGATCTGGTCGCGGCGATGACCGCAGGTGGCCCGGGCTATGCCTCGGACCTGCCAGCAATGTTCATGTACTCATTTACCTTCAGCCGTGGGCAGATGGGCATGGGTTCGGCCAGTGCGATCCTGATGCTCGGTGCGATCCTTTCGATCCTGGTGCCTTACCTGTATTCGGAACTGAGGAACAAACGCCATGACTAGTTCCCTGGTTTCGCGTCGGTTCAACTTCAGCCGCATTGCCATCTACGCCACGCTGCTGCTGGCCTGCGCGCTGTACCTTATTCCGCTGATCGTGATGCTGCTGACCAGCTTCAAATCGCCGGATGACATCCGTACCGGCAACCTGTTGAGCTGGCCTGAAGTGATCACCGGCATTGGCTGGCTCAAAGCCTGGGACACGGTCGGTGGCTACTTCTGGAACTCGGTGAAGATCACCCTGCCTGCGGTGGTGATCTCGACCCTGCTCGGCGCCTTGAACGGCTACGTGCTGTCGATGTGGCGCTTTCGTGGTTCGCAATTGTTCTTCGGCTTGCTGCTGTTCGGTTGCTTTCTGCCGTTCCAGACCGTGCTGCTGCCAGCCTCCTTCACTTTGGGCAAGTTGGGCCTGGCCAGTACCACCACCGGCCTGGTGCTGATGCACATCGTCTATGGCCTGGCTTTTACCACGCTGTTTTTCCGCAACTACTACTGCAGCGTGCCGGATGCCTTGGTAAGGGCGGCGCGACTGGACGGGGCGGGGTTCTTCACCATCTTCGGGCGCATCCTGCTGCCGATGTCGGTGCCGATCATCATGGTCTGCCTGATCTGGCAGTTCACCCAGATCTGGAACGACTTTCTCTTCGGTGTGGTGTTCGCCAGTGGCGACGCGCAACCGATCACCGTGGCCCTGAACAACCTGGTCAACACCAGCACCGGGGTCAAGGAATACAACGTCGACATGGCGGCGGCGATGATCGCCGGGTTACCGACCCTGTTGGTCTATGTGCTGGCTGGCAAGTATTTCCTGCGCGGGCTCACGGCCGGCGCGGTCAAGGGGTGAAACAACATGGCAACGCTTGAACTGCGCAACGTCAACAAGACCTACGGCAGCGGTCTGCCGGATACCTTGAAGCATATCGACCTGTCGATCGACTCCGGGGAGTTCCTGATTCTTGTCGGCCCTTCCGGCTGCGGCAAGTCGACTTTGATGAACTGCATTGCCGGTCTCGAACAGATCAGCGGCGGGGCGATCCTGGTGGACGCTGCCGACATCAGCGGCATGAGCCCCAAGGACCGCGATATCGCCATGGTTTTTCAGTCGTACGCGCTGTACCCGACCATGAACGTGCGCGACAACATCGCCTTCGGCCTGAAGATGCGCAAGATGCCGGCGGCGGCGATTGACGAAGAAGTGGCCCGGGTCGCCAAGCTACTGCAGATCGAACACCTGCTGACGCGCAAGCCGGGCCAGTTGTCCGGTGGCCAGCAGCAGCGTGTGGCCATGGGCCGGGCGCTGGCGCGGCGACCGAAGATCTACCTGTTCGATGAGCCGCTGTCCAACCTCGATGCCAAGCTGCGGGTGGAGATGCGCACTGAGATCAAGCTGATGCACCAGCGCCTTAAGACCACCACCGTGTACGTCACCCATGACCAGATCGAGGCCATGACCTTGGGCGATAAGGTGGCGGTGATGAAGGACGGCCTGATCCAGCAGTTCGGTACGCCGCAGCAGATCTACAACGACCCGGCCAACCTGTTTGTTGCCAGCTTCATCGGCTCGCCACCGATGAACTTCATTCCGCTGCGCCTGCAGCGCAAGGATGGGCGCCTGCAGGCGCTGCTCGACAGTGGTCAGGCTCGTTGCGAACTACCCTTGGGCATGAGTGATGCCGGGCTGGAGGAGCGTGAAGTGATCCTTGGCATTCGCCCAGAACAGATTGCCCTGGCCCCGGCGCAGGCCAACGGCCTGCCGAGCATTCGCGCCGAGGTGCAGATCATCGAGCCCACCGGTCCTGACCTGCTGGTGTTCGTCACGCTCAACCAGACCAAGGTCTGCTGCCGCTTGGCACCGGATGTGTCGACCCGGGTCGGTGACACCCTGACCTTGCAGTTCGATCCGGCTCGGGTGCTGCTGTTCGATGCTGCCAGCGGCGAGCGCCTGGGGGTGAATGCCACGCCGCAGCAGGCCGGCAAGGACAATGTCGCGCAATTCAAGGGTCGCTGAATTCGTTGTAAGTCGTACACGCCCATCAAGAACAATAAAACGAGGACACAAGGGATGGATCACTTAAAACGCATCAAGCCACTGCTTCCGCTGGGTCTGCTGGCGGCCCTCGGGGTCAACTGCGGGGCGCAGGCTGCCGATGCCTTTGCCCCGGAGTCGCAATGGATGACCGGCGACTGGGGCGGTACCCGTACCGAACTGCTGGAGAAGGGCGTCGACATCAAAATCGACTACGTTGGTGAAGTTGGCGCAAACCTCGATGGCGGCTTCAACGATGACAAGACTGCACGCTACAGCGACCAGTTCGGCCTGGGGGCCGCGCTGGATCTGCAAAAGCTGCTGGGCTGGGACAACACCCAGGCCAAGATTCAGCTGACCAACCGTAACGGCGAGAACATTTCCAATGACCGCATTGGCGACCCGCGTGCCGGCACCCTGAGCTCATCGCAGGAAGTCTACGGCCGGGGGCATATGGTGCGTCTGACCCAGCTGTGGATTCAGCATCAGTTCTTCGACAACAAACTCGACATCAAGGCCGGTTACTTCGGCGAAGGCGAAGACTTCAACACCTTCCCGTGCGATTTCCAGAACCTGGCGTTCTGTGGCTCCCAGGTGGGTAACTGGGCCACTAACATCTGGTACAACTGGCCGGTCAGCCAGGCGGCGATCCGCTTCAAGTACAACATCAACGATGAGCTCTATGCGCAAGTCGGGGCGTACAACCAGAACCCCTCTCAGCTGGAGCACGGCAACGGCTTCAAGCTCAGCGGCAGTGGTACCGCCGGTACGGTTTTGCCGGTCGAGCTGGTCTGGTCACCGAAAATCAACAGCCTGCCGGGCGAATACCGTGTGGGTTACTACAAGAGTACGGCCAACGCCGATGATGTGCGTGAGGATGACAACGGTCAGGATGCGGCGACCACGGGTAACAGTTATCGCGTGCATGACAGCAAGCATGGCTACTGGTTTGTCGCGCAACAGCAACTCACCCGCCATAACGGCGATGCCAGCCGTGGCCTGAACATCGCGGCAAACGCCACCTTCCATGACAAGGACACCAACTTCATCGACAACTACCAGTCGTTGATGTTTGTCTACAAAGGCCCGTTCGATGCGCGTCCGAAGGATGACATCGGCATCGGTTTTGCCCGTATCCATGTCAACGACGACGTGAAGAAAAACGCCGAGTTGCTCAATGCCGCCAACGGTGTGGGCAATTACGAAGATCCGTTGTTCTCGCCGCTGCGCACCACCGAATACAACTACGAGCTCAACTACGGTTTCCACGTGACCAACTGGCTGACTGTTCGTCCTAACCTGCAGTACATCACCCACCCGGGTGGGGTGGACGAAGTGGACAACGCGCTGGTCGCTGGCTTGAAGATTCAGTCGTCGTTCTGAGGCAATATGTTGTAAATTTACGAGCTTGTCGCGGGCTTGGCCCGCGATGAGACCCTAACTAACAACAAGAGTCCCAGGTTATGCCCGAGCACCCGCTACAGCGCTTCTTCACCTCGCAGAGGCCGAGACCGACCTTTGAGTGGGAGCGTTATCAGCAGCGCGATGTGCTGATCATCGACCACCCACAGTGTCAGGCTGCATTCAGCCGCCAGGGGGCGCAACTGTTGCACTTCCAGCCCAAGGGCGAACGCCCATGGTTGTGGTGCGCTGCGCAATGGCCACAGGTCGGCGCCATTCGTGGGGGTGTGCCCGTGTGTTGGCCCTGGTACGGTCGTCATCCCAGTGAAGATATGTGGCCAGCCCACGGTTGGGCGCGCTTGCTCGACTGGAAGCTGATCGACAGCAGCGAAGATGAGCAGGGCGTGACACTCAAATGGCGTTTGCAGCTGTGCGACTGGCAGGTTGATTTGCAGGCGCGACTGGGCGAGCGCATGGAATTGCAGCTCAGTACCGAACATCAGGACAGCCAACCTTGTCAGCTGAGTCATGCTCTGCTGGCTTACTGGCGTATTAGTGACGTTTCTGAGATAGCGCTATCTGGGCTAGAGAACATTGAGGGTTACGACCGTTTGAACCGCCAGGCCTGTCGCCAGAAAGGCGCGTTGAAGGTACACGGCGGCTGTCAGCGAGTGTTTCCCAATGCGGCCACCGTGCAACTGCACGACCCGGCCTGGCAGCGTCAATTGTGTATCGACACCGGGGACAGCGAAGACACCGTGGTCTGGCATCCGGGCAGCCGGCCCTTGATGGGCGTCAGCGGCAGTGAAACCTTGGGGTTCGTCTGTGTCGAGGCGGCCAGCGGCAGCAGTGACAGCCTGAGCCTGGCGCCGGGTGAACAGGCGCACCTGCGGTTGCAGGCGCACCTGCTCAGTTGAGTTCGTCGTCGATCGGGTAGCGGCTGGCGTTGAGGCTTTCCTTGATCTTGCGCAGGTGCGGCTGGAAGTCCACGCCACGGCGTAGCGTCATCCCGGTGGCCAGCACGTCGAGTACGGTCAGCTGGATAATCCGTGAAGTCATCGGCATATAGATGTCGGTGTCTTCGGGCAAGGGAATGTTCAGGCTCAGGCTACTGGCCTTGGCCAGGGGCGAATCGGCGGCAGTCAGGCCGAGTACCGAGGCACCATTCTCCCGGGCCAGACGTGCAACTTCGACCAGCTCGCGGGTGCGCCCGGTGTAGGAGATGATCACGAACAGTTCGCCGGTATGGGCCACCGAAGCCAGCATGCGTTGCATCAGTACATCGGCGTGGGCGGATACGGCGAGGTTGAAGCGGAAGAACTTGTGTTGGGCGTCCAGCGCCACCGGTGCCGAAGCACCGAGGCCGAAGAAGTGGATTTGTCGGGCCTGGATCAGCATGTCGACAGCGCGGCTGATCAACTGCGGATCGAGTTGCTGGCAAGCACTGTCCAACGAGGCGATGGCACTGCCGAAGATCTTCTGGGTGTAGGACGCCGGATCATCGTCGGCTTCCACCGCCCGGCTGACGTAGGCGGCGCCGCTGGCCAGGCTCTGCGCCAGTTGCAGCTTGAGCTCGGGGTAACCACTGACGCCGAACGAGCGGCAGAAGCGGTTCACCGTTGGCTCGCTGACCTTGGCGGCCTGGGCCAGGGCGGCAATGCTGAAACGGGTGGCTTGCTGAGGGTTGAGCAGGATGACTTCGGCGACTTTGCGCTCTGCCTTGTTCAGCTCTTCGAGGCGGCCCTGGATCTGTTCCAGGAGGTTTCGCACGCGGTCCATGGGTATATGTCCTTGGGTCGTTGAGGCAGCCCGTTGCCGATAGCAATGGGCTTTTGACACGGTGGCCTATCGTACTGATGGCATGGATGGCACACCACTTGAATCTGTCCACTGAGTAGAATGTTGTGGTTTTTACTACATTATTCCTTGAAAACTGCGATTGAAACCGGTATTTCTACGTCAACTTGATAAAAGAACCAACATCATGGCATCGATCAGCGTTGAACCTTGCACCTTTGCCCTGTTTGGCGCCCTCGGCGACCTGGCCTTGCGCAAGCTGTTCCCGGCGCTTTACCAGCTCGACCGCGCCGACTTGCTGCACGCCGAGACGCGGGTGCTGGCGCTGGCGCGTGAGCCTGGCAGTGCGGATGACCACCTGGCATCAATCGAGGCGCACCTGCAGGAATTTGTCCCAGCCGGGCAGATTGAACCGTTGGTGTTGCAGCGCTTTCTGGCGCGCCTGAGCTATATCCATGTCGACTTCCTCAAGGTAGAGGACTACCAAGCCCTGGCCCAGCAGGTTGGCGACGACAGTCAGCTGATCGCGTACTTCGCAACCCCAGCGGCGGTCTATGGCGGTATTTGCGAAAACCTCGACAAAGTCGGGCTCAGCGCGCGTACCCGCGTAGTCCTGGAAAAGCCCATCGGCCATGACCTGGACTCTTCGCGTCGGGTCAACGATGCCGTAGCGCAGTACTTTCCGGAAAACCGTGTCTATCGCATCGACCATTACTTGGGCAAGGAAACCGTACAGAACCTGATTGCCCTGCGCTTTGCCAACAGCCTGTTCGAAACCCAGTGGAACCAGAACTCGATCTCGCACGTGGAAATCACCGTAGCCGAAAAGGTCGGGATCGAGGGGCGCTGGGGCTATTTCGACAAGGCCGGGCAACTGCGCGACATGATCCAGAACCACCTGCTGCAGCTGTTGTGTCTGATCGCGATGGACCCGCCCAGCGACCTGTCGGCCGACAGCATCCGCAACGAGAAAGTCAAGGTTCTCAAGGCCCTGGCACCGATCACGGGTGAAGGCTTGAGCACCCGTGTAGTGCGCGGCCAGTACATTGCCGGCTACAGCGAAGGCAAGTCGGTGCCCGGTTACCTGGAAGAAGACAACGCCAATGCCCAGAGCGACACCGAGACGTTCGTCGCCCTGCGCGCCGATATCCGCAACTGGCGCTGGGCCGGTGTGCCGTTCTACCTGCGTACCGGCAAGCGCATGCCGCAGAAGCTGTCGCAGATCGTCATCCACTTCAAGGAAACCCCGCACTACATCTTCGCCCCGGAACAGCGTTTGCAGATCGGCAACAAACTGATCATCCGCTTGCAACCGGACGAAGGTATCTCCTTGCGGGTGATGACCAAAGAGCAGGGCCTGGACAAGGGCATGCAGCTGCGCAGCGGGCCGTTGCAACTGAATTTCTCCGACACCTGGCGCAGCGCGCGAATTCCCGATGCCTATGAGCGCTTGCTGCTGGAAGTGATGCGCGGCAATCAGAACCTGTTTGTGCGTAAAGACGAAATCGAATATGCATGGAAGTGGTGCGATCAACTGATCGCCGGCTGGAAGAACAGCGGTGATGCGCCCAAACCCTATGCCGCGGGGTCGTGGGGCCCGATGAGCTCGATTGCATTGATTACCCGTGATGGGAGGTCTTGGTATGGCGATATCTGAATTGCAACTGCCGGCTAACGTGACGGCACACGACTTCAACACTGCCCAAATGCTCGCCGAAGGCTTGGCCAACGATGTAGCGGGGCGTTTGAATGCAGCCATAGCGCAGAAAGGCCAGGCCGTCTTGGTGGTCTCTGGCGGGCGCAGCCCGGTGGCGTTTTTTCAGGCGCTGATCCAGCAGCCGCTGGACTGGTCGAGAGTACTGGTGACCTTGGCCGACGAGCGCTGGGTGCCGGTCGAGCATGCTGACAGTAATGCCGGTTTGCTCAAGCGTCATCTGTTGACCGGCAATGCCGCCAAGGCGAGGTTCCTTGGCCTGTACCGCGCTGCCGCCAGCCTTGAAGCCGCTGCACTTGAAGCCGATCAAGCCCTGGCCGAGCTGCCGGGCATCGATGTACTGGTCTTGGGCATGGGCGATGACGGGCACACGGCCTCGCTGTTCCCCAATAGCCCGAACCTCAGCGAAGGCCTTGATCCACAGAGCCCGCGCCGCTGCTTGCCGATGCTGGCGCCAGCGGTGCCTCATCAGCGCCTGAGCATGACCCGTGCCTTGCTTACCCGCGCCGCGTTCACCGCCTTGTCTGTGCAAGGCCCGGGCAAACTCGCTACCCTGCGCGCCGCGCTGGCGAGCGATGACCTGAGCGACATGCCGATTCGCGCCTTCTTACAAGACCCTCTGGATATTTACTGGTGCCCATGAGCCAAGGATCCGCCGTTATGACCACGCATGAACTGAAACAGCCGGGAGTTTCCATGGCCGACAAGATTGCCCGGATCGATCAGATCTGCACCCAGGCGCGTATTCTGCCGGTGATCACCATCGCCCGCGAAGAAGACATCCTGCCCCTGGCCGACGCCTTGGCTGCCGGTGGTATCAAAACCCTGGAAGTGACCCTGCGCTCACAGCATGGCTTGAAGGCCATCCAGGTGCTACGTGAGCAGCGGCCCGAGCTGTGCGTCGGTGCTGGCACCGTACTGGATCGCAAGATGTTCGCCGCCGTGGAAGCAGCCGGTGCACAGTTTGTGGTGACTCCAGGCATCACCCCGGACATTCTTGAGGCGGGCGTGCAAAGCGAGTTGCCGTTGCTGCCGGGAATCAGCACACCCTCGGAACTGATGATGGGCTACGCCCTTGGCTACCGTCGCTTCAAGCTGTTCCCCGCGGAAATCAGTGGCGGTGTGGCAGCGATCAAGGCCTTCGGCGGGCCATTTGGCGATGTGCGTTTCTGCCCAACAGGTGGAGTCAACCCGAGCAACGTGCGTAGCTACATGGCACTGCCTAATGTCATGTGCGTAGGCGGCACCTGGATGCTCGACAGTGGCTGGATCAAGCATCGCGAGTGGTCGCGGATCAGTGATTGCAGCGCTGAGGCATTGGCACTGCTGGACTGAATTTAACTGAATCGTTGTGTGCTACACGGCTTTACGGTGCGCTTGGTCGGCGCACCGTTTTTTTTCGCCACTCAGAAACTGTCGCTGGTGCTGAAGCTACCACCGCCGCTGCTGCCGGAAGTAGAGAAGCCGGTGCTGGAGCTTGAGCTGCTGGAACCGGAGCTCGACCAACTGCTCGACGATGAGTCGCTGGAGGACGAACTGCGTGGCACTAGACGTCGGCCACTTTGTAGCAGGGTTTCCAGTGAGTGCAGGCTGAGGTCACGGGCCATGTAGTCGGCCAGCAGACGCTCGAAACTCAGTTGGGTGTGGTAGCTGTAATCGCTGTCGCGGTAGTAGTCGGTGCGCAGCGCCCGTTCCAGTTCCTTGGCCCGTTCGTAGTCACCCAAGGCGTGTTCATGTTGGTCGCGCAGGCCTGGTAGTTGGGCCTGCACGTCATGCAGGCGTGGGTGCAAGTCCTTGAGCTGGGCGACGATCCGGTCGTCGTTGCTGTCTGGGGTCTTCTGCACCTCGAGCATCAACTGTTCAAGGGTCTGCGCCTGCAGGCGTTCGGTGATGTTCTGGCGGATGCGCAGGTAGTACGGATCCTGTTTGCTGGCAAAATCGGCCAGTTGCTGGTGCTGCTCGTTGGCCCGAACTTTGGCGGCGACGATGTGATCGTTCAGCGCTGCGTCTTCGCTTGTCAGAGGGTCCATGCCTGCAGCCGTTCGGGCCTGGGCCAGGCGTTGGTCGCTATCGGCCTGTAATGCGGCAATTAGGGCCAGGCGTTCGCCTTGCAGCTCTTCATTGCGGGCCTGCATGGTTCGCAGCATCTGTTCGGTGCTGCGATTGCCCTGAAAGTTCACGCGCTTGGCTAGCGTGTTGTCCAGCCAGCGGTGCAAGCGGTTGTAGCGATACTGGGCGGTGCCGTAGTCGCGCTTGAGCAAGTAGTCGTAGATCGGGTTGGCACGGTATGTCGGCAGCTTGTCTAAACACTCCTGGCGGATCTCGTTGTAGCCGGTGATCTCTTCGCCATTGGCCTGTTGTGCGGCCAGCAATTGCTCGCCCAGTTCGCACCAGGCGGGTTGGCGTGCAAGTTGATCGTTGACCTGGCGGTCGACGCTTGCGATACGCGTGCGCAACGATTGCTGGTTGGCCAGCGAGCTGGCGATGTCCGTTTCGATCCGGGCCAGTTCCGCGCGCAGTTGGGCTTCAGCATCCCGGCGTGCCTGTAGTTGCAGCAGGGTATCCTGGTCGAGGGCCGGTCGATGCTCGAGCTTGAGAGTGGCAATGTTGCTCAGGCGCGTGAGGATATCCTGTTCCAGGCGCGCCTCCTGATCGCTCAGGGCAGTCAGCCGTTGCTCGGCGCTACGTAGCAATGCCTCGCTGTTACGGGCATTCTGCGCCACGGTACTGGTGAGGGTAGTGGGGGTCATGTGTTCACCAGTCCATGATCATGTCGGGAGTACTCGCGGCTCGCTGGTTGAAACGCAGGCTCAGCGAGTTGGCAGCCTTGCTGGCCATCATCCGTTCATCAACATGGCCGTCGTCGAGCTTGTCCTGCTTGACCTTGAGGTACTCGGCCTGGCTGACGCGCACAGCGAAAAGGCGGGTCCAGCGTTGCTCGCCGGTTTCGACGCTGGTGACCGGCACTTCTGCCCTGATGCCACCCGGATCGGTGGCCTCGACCACCAGGAACCAACTTTTGCCCTTGTCGCTGACTTCGCCGCGGTTACAGCCTGCTGCATCGTAGCAACGCTCGACACCGGACTTGATCCCACTGCGGTCTACGACCTGAAGGGTCAGCGCTACGGCGGCAAAGTCGAGTAACCGCTTCAGGTGCTGGAGTTGAGTGCGGGTCTGGCTGAGGTTCTGGGTGTCCAGGCTCTTATTGGCATGTGCTAGCAATGCTTGCAATTGCGCATGCTCGCCAGCGGCCAAGGGCATTGCGTTGAGGCGCTGCAACAACTGATCGCGCAAGGTCATCTGCTCAAGCCAGTAGGCGCTCTGCTGGATTTGATAATCCAGTTCGCTGACCTGGCGGCTGGCCGCTTTGAGTGTGTCCTTATCCTTGACGTGCAGCAGGTGC
>RCUI01000107.1_pt1 | contig 30423 bp, 24 predicted proteins | sample 2166121 | NCBI WGS metagenome assembly RCUI01 (sample SAMN09932700, study PRJNA488358) | compost metagenome | feature: garden; material: soil; isolation source: compost soil in succinic acid-enriched culture | place: Germany: Experimental Botanical Garden Goettingen | collected 2016-01-27
GAGAACGCTCGCGCGCAGATGAAGGAGGCAATTGCGCTGTACAAGAAGTGTGGGCGTGCGGCGGCCTCAATGATTACGGGGCTTTCGCACGAGATTCACGAGATCAACATGCAACTTGGCGATACCGGTGCAGTACCCGGCGGTGGGGCGACACCGAACTGGTGGAAACCCTGGACCTGGTAATCGAGCTACGTCGAGTGTGATGCCTAGCGGTTAACTAGTTGCAGCGACTCAACCACCCACCAGATAGGCGCCGAGCGGAGTCTGATGTTTGGGCTCGGCATGGGGCGGGGTTGCCGAAGCCTGGGCCCGCTGCGCCGCCTGTATCAGTTGCATGTTGCGGTTGCGTAGCTGGATGTTGCGCCCAACTCGCAGGTTGGAGCGCATCGCCAGCGTTTCGGCCTGCTGGTACTCGCCCTGCTGAAGGCGCAGCACACCCAGGTAATGCAGCGTTGCAGGATTGTTCGGCTGAATATGCAGCGCACGCTCCAGCGTGGCAGCAGCCTGGTCCAACTGGCCATCGGCATACTGCTGCGAGGCGGTTTCAATCAGGGTGGTAGAGGCGTTGTTGCTGTGCGCGGAGGTTCTGCGTTCGGCTGCAACCGAGCCTAGCGATGCGGCTGCGCAGAACGCCAGGATAAGACCTGGCAGAAGACTCTTGGTGGGCATCAGGGGGACTCGGCTGAAACGCTGTTCGGCTGGGGGTGGTTTGGGCGCTTTATAGACTAGGCCAGTGACCTGAAGTTCCCGCTGCTACAGCCCCGAAACCGCCAGGCGTCGTCAGTTCAATACGATGATCTTCGACACCAACTCCGCACTGTTCTTTGCCTGCAACTTCTTCATCAACCGCGCCCGGTGCACCTCCACCGTGCGGTGCGAAATAGCCAGTTTGCGCCCGATCTCCTTGCAGGTCAGGCCGTTGACGATATGCGCAGAGATTTCCCGTTCCCTGGGCGTGAGGTTGACCGTGGGCCGAAATACCCGGTCCATGCGTTCGAAGTGCCACACCATCAACTGAAAGGGATCTTCCGGGGTCAGGGTGTAGCCGTTGGCCCGCGTCCAGAACACTTCGCCGCTGCGGTGCTGCATAAAGCGCTCATCCGAATACGCACCATTCTTGGCATGGCGCAGCCAGCTCAGGCTGCGTTCGCCAATGGCGTGGTAGTCCGCCTTTGAGGGATAGAGCTTGAGGATCAGTTCGCCCAGCAGGTCGTCGCGCTGGTAGCCGAACAGGCTCTGGAAGGCTTCGTTGAGGTCGAGCATGCGCCGGTTGCCGGTGATCACTTGCGGTGCAGGCGATACCTGGAAGGCCAGGCGTTCAAGGTCTTGCAGTTGTCGGGCTGGGTCGGTCATGGCGCAGGCCTCCCGCGTGCTGATGATGTGTTGCCTCGCAGTATCCATCAGTCGGGCTACTCATCCCTATACGTAGTTGCACGAATAGCGAGGGCTTCGGGGTTGGGGCCATTGTAAGGAACGCCTGTTCAACCAGAAGGATAAAAACCATGGCTACCGATTCTGTCAGCATCGTCGCCGCCGCGCATTCGCGCTTTGGCCGCCTTGGCGACGCTACCCTGGAAGACCTGATTGTCGACGTCACCCGTGCCGCCCTGGCGGATGCTGAGGTGGCGGCGTCGGAGGTCGATGCGCTGTTTCTCGGTCATTTCAATTCAGGGCTGGTGCCTGACGGGTTTGCGGCTTCGTTGATGTTGCAGGCCGATCCGGAATTACGCTTCAAACCGGCTACCCGCTGCGAGAATGCTTGTGCCTCTGGCGCGGCTGCGATCCAGGCGGGGATCAATGCGATTCTGTCTGGCAGCGCAGACCTGGTACTGGTGGTGGGGGCGGAGAAGATGACCTCCAACACCACTGCGCAAGTGACCCAGGCCCTGGCCGGAGCGGGCTATCAGCATGATGTGGAAGAAGCAGGGTTGAGCTTTCCACAATTGTTCGGATTGGCAGCGGCACAGTACGAGCAGCTGTTTCAGAGCCCGCTGGCGGCCATGGCCGCCATTGCCGCGAAGAATCACGCCAATGCCATGGCCAACCCCTTGGCGCAGATGCACAAGGCAATGAGTTTTGATCACTGCAATACGGTGTCCGACAGCAATCCCTGCATCGCCCAGCCGCTGCGCTTGACCGATTGTTCGCTGGTCACCGATGGCGCGGCGGCGATTGTCTTGGCGTCGGCCAAGCGCGCCAAGCAGTTCCGCCGTGCGGTGGCGATACGCAGCATGGTTCAGGTCAATGACTTTCTGCCGTTGTCGCAGCGTAACGTGCTGGCCTTTGAAGGGCCGCAGCGGGCGATTCGCTGCGCCTTGGACAAGGCGCAGGTGACCCTCGCCGATCTGGATTTTGCTGAGGTACACGACTGTTTCACCATCGCCGAATTACTCATCTATGAAGCCATGGGCCTGGCACCGCACGGTCAGGGCCATCGGGCGTTGGAGGAGGGTATTGTTCAGCACGGCGGCACGTTGCCGGTGAACCTCTCTGGCGGCCTCAAAGCCAAGGGGCATCCAGTGGGGGCGACGGGGGTGTCGATGCACGCCTTGGCGTTTGCTCAGCTGACGGGCAATCCGATTGGCCTGGCGGCGCCGAATGCCGAGTTCGGCTTGCTGTTCAACATGGGCGGGATGGCGGTGGCCAACTACGCCTCGGTGCTGCAAGCGCGGAGGGCGTGACGGTGAATATTGCCAATTGGCTGCACGCTGCCGCCCAGCGCTGGCCGCAGCGCCCGGCGTTGTTCGAGGGGACTCGGCAGGTTGCCGACTACCAAGGTTTCGCCGCCAACGTGCGTGGCTTGGCCCATGAACTGGTGCACGAACACGGGGTCGAGCCGGGGGATCGCGTGGCGCTGTTCATGAAAAACTGCTGCGAGTACCTGGAGTTGATGTATGCGGTGTGGTGGATCGGTGCCGTAGCGGTGCCGATCAACTGTAAGCTGCACCGCAGTGAGGCCGGCTGGATTGTCGATAACGCTCAGGCGCGAGTGATCTTTACCGATGACGGTCAGGTGTTTGCGCCAGGCGAGCTGGCCCTGAACTGCCGCGAGTTGGCCGGGCGTGGACGGGAGGTGGAGGGCGCAGGCGATCATCAAACCACACCTTACCTGTGCAAGGCTGATCATCTGGCCTGGCTGTTTTACACCTCCGGCACCACCGGGCGCTCCAAGGGGGTGATGCTGTCCCACGGCAACCTGGTGGCCATGTCGCTGTGTTATCCGCTGGATGTCGATGCGGTCAGCGCCAAGGACGCCGTGGTGTATGCCGCGCCGATGTCCCATGGCGCCGGGCTGTACAACTTTATTCATGTGCGCTGTGGTGCCCGGCATGTGCTGCCGCAGTCGCGTGGTTTCAATGCTGATGAGTTGTTCGAACTGGCCACCCAGTTGGGCGATGTGACGTTGTTTGCCGCGCCAACCATGGTCAAGCGCATGGTCGAGCAGGCACGGCTGTCGGGCTATGCCGGTGAAGGCCTCAAAACCATCGTCTACGGTGGTGCGCCGATGTACCTGGCCGACCTGCAGGCCGCCGTCAGTACCTTCGGCCCGCGCCTGGTGCAGATCTACGGCCAGGGTGAGAGCCCAATGACCATCAGCGCGTTGCCCCGCGAGTTGATCGCCGATCGTCAGCGCCCAGACTGGGCACGTATCGTTTCGTCGGTGGGGCTGGCGCATTCCTGCGTGCAGCTTCGCGTGCTCGACGCGCAACTGTGCCCGCTAGCCGCAGGGCAGCCGGGCCAGATCGCCGTGCGCGGGCCGACGGTGATGCATGGCTACTGGCGCAATGAAGCCGCAACCCGTGAGGCGTTGGTCGATGGCTGGTTACTGACGGGTGATATCGGTTACCTCGACGATCAGGGCTACCTGACCCTCACCGATCGCTGCAAGGACGTGATCATCTCCGGCGGCAGCAACGTGTACCCGCGCGAGGTGGAAGAGGTGCTGGCGCTGCACCCGCAGGTGTTCGAGGTGTGCGTGGTCGGCGAAGCGGACGCGGAGTGGGGCGAGTCAGTGGTGGCTTTTGTGGTTACCCGTGATAACCAGCCATTGGATGAGCGTTCGCTCACCGCCTGGTTCATCGAGCGCATGGCCTCGTTCAAAAAACCGAAGAAGTACCTGTTCCTCGACGAGCTGCCGAAGAACAGCTACGGCAAGGTGCTCAAAACCACACTGCGTCAAAGGCTGCAGGAGGCTGCCGACACTGTTGTTGCCCCGTGAGGGGCGCCCCCGGGACTGTTTTCCATCAATAAGAACAAGACAGGAATACCTCTATGGCAACGCATCAGCACAACCCGGCCCGGCAACGGCGGCGCGCCTTTATTGGCGCCACTTCAGGGCATCTGATCGAATGGTATGACTATGGCGTCTATGGCTTTCTGGCGGTGTACATCGGCCAGGCGTTCTTCGTCTCCGACGACCCGACCACCAGTTTGCTCAGCAGCTTTGCCGCCTTCGCCCTGAGCTTTTTCATCCGGCCCTTGGGCGGGTTGTTCTTTGGGCCGTTGGCCGACAAGATCGGCCGGCGCAAAACCTTGATCACCGTGCTGGTGATGATGGCGGGCTCTACCTGCCTGTTGGGTTTGCTGCCCACCTATGCCTCCATCGGCATTGCCGCGCCGATCTTGTTGGTGCTGATTCGTTGTGTGCAGGGTTTCTCTGCCGGCGGTGAGATCGGCACCATCACCAGCTTTATTTCCGAATATGCCGGGCCTGGACGGCGGGGTTTTTCCACCTGCTGGCTGATGGTTACCGCCGTACTGGGGCTGGTGCTCGGCGGCGTGGTCGCCAATGGCATGACCTGGATGCTCGGCGCCGACCTGATGCAGGCCTGGGGCTGGCGCATTCCCTTCCTGGTGGCCGGGCCCATGGGGCTGATCTCGATGTACATCCGTCTCAAGCTCGAAGACAGCCCGGAGTTTCTCGCCCTGCAGAAAGCCGGCGAAACCTCCAAGGCGCCGCTGCGGGAAGTCTGGCAGTGGAAGCGGGCGATCACCCTGGTGTTCTTCATCATCACCCTGCACAGCTCGATCTTCTACCTGGTGCTGACCTTCGCTTCCACCTACATGTCGCGGATCCTCAAGTTCGACAGTGGCACCACCTTGCTCTACGTGTTCATTGCCAGCCTGTCAGCGGCGTTCGTCATGCCGTTTGGCGGCATGTTCACCGACAAGTACGGGCGTAAACCGTTCTTGATGGTGGTAGGTGTGTTGGCGACGCTGGCGATGTTCTGGTTCTTCAAGGCTGCGCCCACGGCCACGCCGGCGTCATTCTTCTGGCCGTTGATGGCGGTGGCGATTTTTTTCGGGCTGTATGCCTCGTCTACCTACGCAACCATGAGTGAACTGTTGCCTACGCGAATTCGCTCCACGGGGATTGCGGTGGCTTACAACATTCCTGTGGCGGTGTTTGGCGGCAGCGCGCCGTTGATTTCGACCTGGTTGATTCAGCAGACCGGGGATATTTCTTCGCCGTGGTACTTCTACATCGGCACCGGGATTGTGTCGCTGATCGCTTTGGTGGTGTTGCGTAAGGAGGATTTTGTCGCGTGTCATGGCATGGCTGAAGGCGTGCATGCACCTGCATCGCCCTCGGGCGCTGCGGCCACTCCAACGATGTCGTCGGTGCGTAGCACCTGACTCAGCGGCCGTCATCCAGGCAATCAAGGTGTCTGGATGACGGCAGTTGTACAGGGGGTTGCAGCGTTGTATCGCGTCGGCCCATCGCCATCTGATCCGTATAAATCCCCCAAACCTGAATCTGTAACCCAGTACACCCCAGCGCCATAGTAACGGCCTCCGTGATGAGGTCCGAACCATGTATCAGTATGACGAGTATGACCGTGCGCTGGTGTTCGAGCGCGTGGCGCAGTTTCGCGATCAGGTGCAGCGTTTCATGGGCGGCGAGCTGAGTGAAGAAGAGTTCCTGCCCCTGCGTCTGCAAAACGGCCTGTACCTGCAAAAGCACGCCTATATGCTGCGCGTGGCGATTCCCTATGGCACCCTCGGCGCCCGCCAGATGCGCACCCTGGCGCAGATCGCCCGCGACTACGATCGCGGCTATGGCCATTTCACTACCCGCCAGAACATTCAATTCAACTGGATCGAGCTGGCCCAGGTGCCCGACATTCTCCAACGCCTGGCCGAGGTCGAGATGCACGCCATCCAGACCTCCGGCAACTGTGTGCGCAACATCACCACCGAAGCCTTCGCCGGGGTCGCCGCCGATGAGCTGCTCGACCCACGGCCGCTGGCCGAAATCCTGCGTCAGTGGTCGACCATTAACCCGGAATTCCTGTTCCTGCCACGCAAGTTCAAGATCGCCATCTGCTCGGCCGTGGATGACCGTGCGGCGATTATGATGCATGACATCGGCCTGTACCTGTACCGCGACCAGCAGGGGCAGATGTGCCTGCGGGTCATGGTGGGCGGTGGGTTGGGACGCACGCCGATTCTCGGCCTGCAGATCCGCGAAGGCCTGCCCTGGCAGCACCTGCTGTCGTATGTTGAGGCGATCCTGCGTGTCTACAATCGCCACGGTCGACGCGACAACAAGTACAAGGCGCGGATCAAGATCCTGGTCAAAGCCTTGGGTATCGAGGCCTTCGCGCAGGAAGTGGAGCAGGAGTGGCAACACATCAAGGACGGCCCGGCGCAGCTCACCGAAGATGAGTTCCAGCGCGTGGCAGCTGCCTTTGAACCGCCACCTTACGCCAGCGTGGTCGACAGTGAGCTGAAGTACGAAACCCACCTGGCCCAGGATCACGCCTTCGCGCGCTGGGTGTCATGCTGCGTCAAAGCGCACAAGGTCCCTGGCTATGCCAGCGTGGTGCTGTCGACCAAGCCTGGCGCCGCGTCGCCACCGGGCGACCTGACCGCCGCGCAGATGGAGGCGGTAGCGGATTGGTCCGAGCAGTTTGGCTTCGGTGAAATCCGTATTGCCCATGAACAGAACCTGATCCTTCCAGACGTGCGCAAGCAGGACCTGCACGCGTTGTGGCGCCTGGCCTGCGAGCGCGACCTGGGTACCGCCAACATTGGTTTGCTGACTGACATCATCGCCTGCCCCGGCGGCGATTTCTGCGCCCTGGCCAACGCCAAGTCGATCCCCATTGCCCAGTCGATCCAGCGCTGTTTCGAGGACCTGGACTACCTGCATGACCTCGGCGAACTGAGCCTGAACATCTCCGGTTGCATCAATGCCTGTGGCCATCACCACATCGGCAACATCGGCATCCTTGGCGTCGATAAGAACGGTAGTGAGTGGTACCAGGTGACCCTGGGGGGCGCGCAGGGCAAGCACAGTACCTTGGGTAAAGTCATCGGCCCGTCCTTCAGCGCCGCCGAAATTCCGAGTGTCATCGAGCAGATCATCGCCACCTACTGCGCCTATCGCGAGCTGGACGAGCCCTTTGTCGACACCGTGCGCCGCGTTGGCCTGGAGCCGTTCAAGGAGCGGGTGTATGCCAAGCGCCCCGAGGAGCTGATATGCGTAATGTGATCGCCTTGCGCAACGGTCAGGCGCAACGGCTGAGCGAGGATCCCTGGCAACTGCTGCGCGACCCGGAAACAGCCTTGCCTGAGGGCTTGCGGATTGTGCCGCTCAACACCTGGCTGGCGCAGCCCAATGGTCGTGATGGTCTGTGGCTGGGGCCGGATGACGAGGTTGAAGCGTTGCAGCCGTGGCTGCCTCATGTACCGCTGATCGCCATTGATTTCCCCAGCTTTCGCGATGGCCGCGGCTACAGCCAGGCCTACCTGTTACGGACCCGGCTCGGCTGGCAGGGTGAGTTGCGCGCCATTGGTGATGTGCTGCGCGATCAACTCAGCCATATGCGCCAATGCGGTTTCGACAGCTTTGCGGTGCGCGAAGACAAGTGCGCCGAGGACGCACTGAAGGGGCTGGCGGGGATGAGCGTGTTGTATGGGCGTTCGGTGATCGAGCCGCGCCCGCTGTTTCGTCGCCGCTAGCGGGTGTGCTGGCAAGACTGGTCTATCGTTTAGCTTTTTGCCGCTGCCGCTTTATTCCGCACCAAGGGAGCCGCCATGAACGAAGACCAGGAAAGCCGTCGCCGCTTTATCGCCGCCAGTTCCGTATTGGGTGCCGCCGGGGCGATGTACTCGGCCGCCCCCTTGGCAGCCGGAGCCATCCTTAAGGGCACTCAGGGTATTGTCCCCGCTGAGTTGATTTTGCATAACGGCCGCCTGCACACGGTAGACCGCGAGCAACCGCAGGCCACCGCTGTGGCGATCCGCGAGGGGCGTTTTGTGCTGGTCGGCGACGATGCGCAGGTCATGGTGATGCGTGGCCCCGACACGCAAGTCATCGACCTGCAACGACGCACGGTGATCCCCGGGCTCAATGACTCGCACCTGCACCTGATCCGCGGCGGCCTGAACTACAACCTGGAGTTGCGCTGGGAGGGTGTGCCGTCGCTCGCTGACGCCTTGCGCATGCTCAAGGAACAGGCGCTGCGCACGCCTGCACCGCAGTGGGTGCGGGTGGTCGGTGGTTGGAACGAATTCCAGTTTGCCGAACGCCGCCTGCCCACCCTCGACGAACTCAACCAGGCGGCACCCGACACCCCGGTGTTCGTTCTCCACCTGTATGACCGAGCCTTGCTCAATCGGGCAGCGTTGCGGGTGGTCGGCTATGACCGCAATACACCTAACCCGCCGGGTGGCGAGATCCAGCGCGATGCCAATGGCAACCCCACCGGCATGCTGATCGCCCGGCCCAACGCGATGATTCTCTATTCGACGTTGGCCAAGGGCCCGAAACTGCCCTTGGAGTATCAAGTCAACTCCACCCGCCAGTTCATGCGCGAGCTCAACCGCCTGGGCCTGACCAGCGCCATCGACGCCGGGGGCGGCTACCAGAACTATCCCGATGACTATGCGGTGATCGAGCAACTGGCCAAGGCCAAGCAACTGACGGTGCGTATTGCCTACAACTTGTTTACCCAGAAACCCAAGGAAGAGCTGGCCGACTTTCGCAACTGGACGTCCACGGTCAAGTACGGCCAGGGCGACGATTTCCTGCGGCACAACGGCGCTGGGGAGATGCTGGTGTTTTCGGCTGCCGATTTCGAAGACTTTCTCGAGCCACGGCCGGACCTACCAGGCGGCATGGAAGGTGATCTGGAACCGGTGGTGCGCCATCTGGTGGAGCAGCGCTGGCCGTTTCGCCTGCATGCCACCTACGATGAGTCGATTTCGCGGATGCTCGATGTGTTCGAGAAGGTCAACCGTGACATTCCGTTCAACGGATTGCCCTGGTTCTTTGATCACGCCGAGACCATCAGCCCGAAGAACATCGAACGGGTACGGGCGTTGGGCGGCGGTATTGCCATTCAGGACCGCATGGCGTTTCAGGGTGAGTACTTTGTCGAGCGCTACGGCGCCAAGGCCGCCCAGCACACACCGCCGATCAAGCGCATGCTCGGTGAAGGCATTCCGGTAGGTGCCGGTACCGACGCAACGCGGGTCTCCAGTTACAACCCCTGGACCTCCCTGTACTGGCTGGTCAGCGGCCGTACGGTCGGTGGCTTGGCGTTGTATCCGCAAGGGCTGGATCGTGACACCGCGTTGTCACTGTTTACCCATGGCAGCGCCTGGTTCTCCAGCGAGCAGGGGAAGAAAGGCCAGATCAAGGTGGGGCAGTTGGCCGACCTTACTGCATTGAGCGCGGACTATTTCAGCGTCGACGTTGAGGCGATCAAGGCCCTGGAGTCGGTGCTGACGGTGGTCGATGGCAAAATCGTCTATGCCGCAAGCGAGTTTTCCCGTTTCGATCCGCCGCTGTTGCCAGTGTTGCCCGACTGGTCACCGGTGGCCAAAGTACCTGGGCATTGGCGTCAGGGCGCGCCACTTGCGGCGCAGGTCCACCAATGCGTGGGGGCCTGCGCGGTGCATGCCCATGAGCATCAGCAGGCGCGTCAGTCGGCGGTGCCGGTCAGTGATTTTCAAGGCTTCTGGGGCGCCTTGGGCTGTTCCTGCTTCGCCTTCTAGGGGGCGCTGCGCCGTTAGAAAACGTGGCGCAACACCCAGTACAACCCACCTGACAGCATGATCGCCGCGGGCAAGGTCAGCACCCAGGCCATCAGCAGGTTGAAAATGGTCTTCATCTGCAAGCCAGAGCCATTGGCTACCATGGTCCCGGCTACCCCCGAGGAGAGCACGTGGGTAGTCGAGACCGGCAGGCCATACATATCCGCGACCCCGATGGTGCACATTGCCACCAGCTCAGCTGAGGCACCCTGGGCGTAGGTCAGGTGGGTCTTGCCGATCTTTTCACCGACGGTGACGACGATGCGCCGCCAACCCACCATGGTGCCCAGGCCAAGGGCGATGGCCACGGAAATCTTGACCCACAGCGGAATGTAGCGGGTAGCGTCGTCTAGCTGGTGCTTGAACAGTTGCACATGGGCGCGGGCATCGGCATTGAATTCGACCAATTGGTGCTTGTCGATCAAGCGAATGGTTTCGCTGGTCAGGTACATGTCGTTGCGCACGTTGGCCATGGCCTCGGCGGGCACCCGGTTCAACGAGCCATAGCCTGCGACTTCAGCACCGATGGCGCCGGTCAGGGCGGCCAGGGCCGGCACCAGTTCTGGCGTGGCCTGGGGCTGGCGGATAAATTCGGTCAGGGTTGCTCTAGGGTCTTTGCTCAACAATTGCGGGGCGCCGCGTTGCAAGGCGTGCTGGGTCGCTTCGGCCACGGCGGCAAACTGCAGCGATTGCTCGGCGGGCATGGTCCGGTTCAGGGCATAGGCCATGGGCAAGGTGCCCACCAGGATCAACATGATCAGGCCCATGCCTTTCTGGCCATCATTGGAGCCGTGGGCGAAGGACACCCCGGTGCAGGTCAGGATCAGCACACCGCGAATCCACCACGGCGGTGGCGTATTGCCGACCGGCGCTTGGTACAGTTCTCGGCGTTTGACCAGATGGCGAAGAGCCAGCAGCAACAGCGCAGCGCAGGCGAATCCCACCAGCGGTGACAACAGCAGCGAATAGCCCACTTTACTGGCCTGGGCCCAGTCGACGCCGCTGGTGCCATCGCGGCCATGCATCAAGGCGTTGGCCACACCGACGCCGATGATCGAGCCGATCAGGGTGTGTGAAGAGGAGGCCGGCAGGCCTAGCCACCAGGTGCCCAGGTTCCAGATGATCGCCGACAGCAGCAGGGCGAAAACCATGGCAAACCCGGCTGAAGAGCCGACCTTGAGCATTAGCTCCACGGGTAGCAGGGCAATAATGCCGAAGGCGACCGCGCCGCTGGACAGCAGTACGCCGAGAAAATTGAAAAATCCGGACCAGACCACGGCCACCGAGGCCGGCAGCGAATGGGTATAGATCACCGTCGCGACGGCGTTGGCGGTATCGTGAAAGCCGTTGACGAACTCGAAGCCCAAGGCAATCACCAGCGCCAACCCGAGCAACAGAAAGGGGGTCCAGGTGGTGACGACCGTGCCGCTGGCATCGATGTCGTGCACCAGGCTCCAGGCCGTAAACAACAGCCCGGCCAAGAGCAGGCCGAAGAACAGGATCAGGGTACTGCGACCGGGCTTGTTGTGCAGGCGCGGCCGTGGATCAGATGCGGCCGGCGATGAATCGCTGGCCAGCGTCGGGGTAGTCATGATGACTCCGGGTTACGTTACCTCAGACGGTTAGGATAAAAAAAACACGCGAATTTCGACCTGATCCTAGTCAATGAAAGAACTAGGCTAGTAGAAAAGCCGGAGATGTGCGGATGATTCGCTGCAAGCGTGTCTATGATCCCCTTGAGGCCGAGGATGGTCAGCGCGTGCTGGTTGACCGCCTGTGGCCGCGTAACACGCGCAAGGACCAGCTGCAGGCGTTGTGGTTGCCAGAAGTGGCACCGTCGACCGCCTTGCGTCAGGCCTTTCATAAAGGCGAGGTGGACTTTGCCGGTTTTGCTCAGCGCTACCGACAGGAACTGACCGCGCAGCCTGGGCATTGGTGGAAGTTGCTGGAGTTGGCTGGCAAGGGTGACCTGACCTTGCTCTATGCCGGCAAAGACACCGTGCACAACAATGCCCTGGTGCTGGCCCAGTGGCTGGAAGATGAACTGGAGCGCCAAGGGCCGATGAGTTCGCCGGTGTGCTACCTGTAGCCGCTGCCGTCAGGCTGCGATCGACTGCGCAGCAGTCGCCATCCAGCCACCGTGCTGGCCCTGAATGACGGCCGTTTCACGCCCGATCGCAGCCTGGCGGCAGCGGCTACGCATCCATTGAGGCCACAATGTAGAAACCTATGCCCATACAGCTTACCCCCGCCACCGACCAACACTGCGCCTTCGCCCGCGACCTGACCCGCCGGGCGATGATGCGTTATTACCATGAGTTCGACCTGCTGTGGATCGAAGAAGCCTTCGACCAGGCCTGGCACTGGCGCGAACAATGGCTGGTGGTCGAAGACGACAAGGTTCTGGGCTTTTGCAGCCTCAGTCAGGACCGTCAGGCTCTGTACATCCGCGAGCTGCATTTGCTTGAGAGCGAACGGGGGCGGGGGGTAGGTAGTCAGGTGCTGGAACTGCTCGCCGCTTGGGCTGACGAACGGCGTCTGCCGTTGCTGCGCCTGACGGTGTTCAAAAGCAACCCGGCGCAGGCCTTGTACCGACGCCGGGGATTCGAAGCAATGGGTGAGGATGAGTGCTTCGTGCGTATGCAGCGGGTTATTGGCTAGCGCTTTGCAGGCACAGCAGGGAACCCGGCGCAACCGCCTGTGCCACCTGCTGCACGCGTACCACGCAGCCTTGGCGCTGGGTCGCGTCAAGCAACGGCCCCTGCACGCTGAGCAAATCGCCAATCAGCAGGTTTTGCAGCAGCGGCTTGCCTTCGAAGCGATTGGGCCCCAGCACCACCTGCTGTAAACCTTCGACCCGCACCACCGCTTTGCCAGCCTTGCCCAGGGTGTTGCCACTGAGCGTCAAGGGGCCTGCCAGCGGCGCGGCATTGCGCAGGCTGATGGCATATTCCGGGGTATTGCCGATGCGGTTGTTGACCAGCGTCGCGCCACTGACTTCGCTGGCATCCACGGCGCTGCCCTGGCTGTTGCCGATCAGGTTGTCCTCGATCAGCAGGGGCGCCTGGGCGCTGGGTGCCAGGTTGCGCAGTTGCAGGCCGTTGCCGCGGCTGTCGCCGATCAGGTTGGCGCTGAGCAACAGGGCGCCGCGCTGCTCGCTGATTTCGATGGCGGCTTTGTGCGCACCGAGGATCAGGTTGCGCTCGACCCGTGCCACCGTCTGTCCGCGCAGGCGGATGCCACTGTTGTTGTCGATGCCGCGCAGTTGGTTGTTGACCAGGTTGACCTGGCTGTCGCGCACATCAAGGGCGTACTGCTGGGACTGCTCGAAGCGGCTGTCGTTGATCTGCGCCTGGCTGTGCTGCAGCTCCACCGCGCTGGACAGCGCGTTGAACTGGCTGTTGCGCACGATCAACGTGGCCTTGGCCGTACTCGCCGCCTGTTGGCTGCTCAGTGCGGTGGTCAGGCCGCGCGAGAGGTTGGCGTTGTAGCCCAGGCGTTCGAATGTCGAGCCAATTACCTGCGTATGGCTACCCGCCCAGGCCACCACGAAGGGGCGCCAGGCACGGTCAGTGCTGCTCGGCTTGTCGCCAGCGACGCTTTCCAGGCGGGACTGGTTCAGGCCCAGCCAGCCCTGGTTGATCAGCGCGGTGCCGGAGAAGGTGTACAGGTACAGGCTGGTGCCTTCGAGCACCAGGCCGCCATCGCTGCCGATCATCAGCGGATAGCTGAGCAGGTAGCCGTCCTTGTAGGGCTTGAGGATCCGTGGGTTGTTCAGGGCCGTGTGCAATTGCGCCAGGGTGATGCTGCCGCCACGAATTTCTACCACCTGCGGGTGGTGGGCCTGGTAGCCAGCAATGGCGCGGAACAGACCATTGTTGACGAACGGCTCGAATGGCCAGCTGCCGGTCTGCGCCGAGAACATCGGTTGCAGGCTGACACGGGCGTGCCCGGCCGGACGCGGGCGTTCCTTGACCTGCAGTTGCACCGCCTCAAGGGCGTGTTGGTGCAGCTGCTGCAGCTGCGCCTGGTGCTCGCTGGTGCTAATCACGCTCAGCGACTGTTGCAGCGGCAGGCTTTGGCTGGCGGCCTGGAGGGTGCCTACGTACAGCAGGGCAGCAAGGCAAAGGGGAAGAGGGCGCAGGGCCATGGCGATTCGTCCTTGGGTTACGGCAATTTGGGGTACAGCGGCTTGAGCGGGCCGCCAATCTGGCTGTAGTTGTCGACGTCGCCGTCTTCACTGTCATACAACTGGCGCGCCAGGCGGTTGTCGGGCGCACGCTGCAGGAAGGGGATCAGCCAAGCCAGCTTGTACGGGGCAACCGAGGTCTGCGACTTGCCTTTGAGCTCGGGCAACTCGTCGGGGTCGAGGATGCTGCGTGCGGCAAAGTTGGCCAGCAGGTCCAGGGTTTGCTGGTCGTCGGCGCTCCAGGGCAGGCCATTGACCCGCGCCGACTCGGCCAGCAACACCAGCGGTACCAGGGCGTACTGGCTGTAAGTGGCGGCCAGCTTGCCGCGGGCAACTTCCAGCGGCAGGTAGGCGTAGCTGCCATCGCTGGCCTTGACCGCTTGTTGCAAGCCGCGGCGCAGGTTGCCGTCGGCCCACTGGATGAAGTCGTCGCGCTGAATCAGCATACCGGTCGCGGCCACGGCCCAGGCCGCCCAGTAATCATGGTTGTTGAACCAGGCAAATCCGGCGTTACGGCGCGGCTGGTATTCGGCAATGATGCGTTCGCCCAGTTGGCTGAACCACTGGCGCTGTTGCGGCGTCAGTTGCAGCTTGCCGTCGCTGGCGGCCTGGGTCATCAGCACGGTTGAGGCCATCGCCGCCACCGCCCACTTGCGCGCCGCCATGCCGGTGCTGCTGGCGTCCGGGTTGAGCAGGGCTTGAGCCTGCGCCCAATGCTGCAACCACTGGTCCTGGCAGGCCAGGGCCATGTTCGCTTCCTGCGGCGTTTTTGCCCGCTGAAAGCGCTTGCTGGCATAGATCAAGCCGCCAATGAACTGCTTGACCTGCTTGCCGATCTTTTCGCTGTCGGCATCGGGGCTGCTGCGCAGGGTCGATTTGCTCGCATCGCGCTGGTCGTACTTGCTCTGCATCTGCAGGCTGCCGGTATACGGCGGCGGTGGCGCTTTACTGCATTGCAGGGTGCGGTAGTCGGCGATCATCGCCGACTGCGCGGTGGCCCGTGGCGGCCAGATCGAACTGGCCGCCAGGCTCTGACTCAACTGCAGGCTGGCGCACAGGCCCAGGGCCAGGGCGCTCCAGGTCTTTACAGGCATAGTCGGGTTTCCACCTGGGTCGCCGCGCTGCCGGGCTTGGTCGGCTCCATGAACACCGAGAGCAGGTTAGCCCCGGCGAATTCCTTGGCGCGGCTCAGTTCCAGGTAGTACTGCCCCCCGGTGACCACCGCCTCGCGGCGGAACCAGACCTTGTCGCGGGCACCGTTGTCGTAATAGACGATCACGTAGAAATCCTTGACGTTCTTGTCGCTGATACGGATATCGAGGAAGCCACCATTGACCGCCTTGCGTGCTTCACCGGCGTTACTGAGCAGTTCAATACGCTCGTTGACCTTCAACGCCGGCCGCTGCAAGCGATTGGCCATGACTTCGGTGGACACCGGGCAACCTCCCTTGATCGCCGGAATCAACTGGCGGTACATCAGCTCGGACTCCAGCTGATAGTTGGCCGGCAGCTCCCAGATAATCAGCTTCGGCGGTGCCTTGGCTTTGTAGTTCTCCGACAGCAGGTACTCTAGCAACGAGCCATCCTGGCCAACGCCGGGCAGCGCATAGTTGAGGATGTCGACGTCCAGGTACTGCTTGAGGTAGCCGTCGAAGTTGAACTGCTTGCTCTCGTCTTCACGGGCGGCGGCGTTACTGTCGCCGACCAGAATCACCTGCGGGTCCGGCGCGTCATCGAACAAGGCTTCGGCACCCTGGTCCTCGGGGATGGTCTGGAAGCCGCGCACGTACTGGAACCCGTAGTTGTTGCCACAGATGTAGCTCAGCGCCAGGTTCAGGGTACCGTCCTTGGGCACCATCACCCCCGGTTCGGTGCGGTACTGCTTTTTATCCAGCGCGGCATAGAAGGGCTGTTTGCGAACTTCCTCGGCCACCAGGCGGGCGGTGGCTTCAGCACCGACCGGGGTCCAGTGGTGATCGCGGCGAAAGAAGAACTCGCCCTTGGGCGGCGTCTGCACCAGCTGCATCATCGGCGCGACAATCGCACCGCCATTGCGCAACTGTTGCAGGTAGCTGCTCAGGTTACCGCTGGCCCGACTGTAGTCGAAGCCGTGCAGCTTGTCGGCGTACAGCTTGTCACGGTGCATCAGGCCACGGGTGGGCTGGATGGCCATGGCCACCTGAATGCCCTGACGATGGAAGGTGTCCATCAACCGGGCAAACTCCGGGCGCATGGGCGCTGGGATGCCGAAGTCGTTGGTCAGGTCGACCGCCGAGCGAAACAGCCAGCGGTCCTTGCCCGGGACGATCTCGCGCATCAGTTTCATCCGCCCCTCGGCGTAGTGCTCGGGGTTGCTCAAGCCAGGGCAGATCAGGCATTCCAGGCCCTTGCAGGTGGCCTGGTCAGGGGTCTGGGCGGCCGCGCCTTGCACGCTGAACAGCGCACCTGCGGCGGCGAGGCCAAGGGCGAATAGGCTCTTCATGGTGCCACTCACTCGCTCGGGTCGATGCTGTTGGCCAGGCTCATGCTGCGATAGCCGGCGCCCTGCGGCAGCAACACGTAGCTGTAGGAGCGGCCTTTCTTGAGGAACAGTTCGTCGAATTGGGCGACTTTCTGCTGGTCGTCATAGGCGGCAAAGCCAATCTTGATTTCATTGACCATGCGGCTGCCGGTCTGGTCCTGGCCGAGGGTGTCGACCACCACACTTTTACCATCGACGGTTTTCAGCGCGACCTTGGCCGGGGTCAGGTTATAGAACGCAATCTGGGCTTTTTTCGGCTCGTTGACGTACTTGTCGGCAATCAAGGTCAGCCTGCTGCCGTCATACACCACGGTGCTGGCGGCATTGGCCTTGAGTTGAGGTTCGATCGCCTTGTTACCGACGGCGATCTTGTGGCTGCCGGCCGGGGTGAAGCGGTAGCCACTCAGTTGTCCGGCGGCGACCCGCTGCGGGTTGACCTTGCCGCTCAAGGTCACGTCGATGTTGCTGTCGGACAGGTTGAGCACCCGTACGAACGCCGAATCGGCCGGGGCCACGGCGTCGTACAGGTCAGCATTGCCTTCGGCGGCGATGCCCGGGTTGCTGATCAGCAGCAGGGCGCTGGCGGTGAGCAGGCACTTGAGCGAACGGTTCATGGTGATCTCCTTGAAAGTCTCAGAAATGTTGGGTCTGGCCAGGTCGGCTCAGCGAACCAAGGCGGTGGGCGAGCAGGGTGCGCAGGGGGAATTCCCAGACCACGGTGTCGATCTGCGGGTTGTTCAGGTCGTCGCTGGCCAGGAACTGGCTCATGGCCTCGAACGGGCCGCGGGCCTCCACGGCGACGCTGAGCAGGTCGCGGTTGAGGGCCTCTTTGAGAAAGCCGGTGAAGTTCCAGTCGTCGATCTTGCTGTAGCTGGTGCCGACCAGCACCAGGCTCTGTTGCTCATCGGCGAACAGCGCGTCAGCGCTCTGTTCGGCCTTGAGGGTTTCGTACACGGCGATCTGGCTCGGGCCAAACTGCGGCGCCAGTTGCGCGTGGTTGAACTGGATGTAGTTCATCAGGTCGCCCTTGACGCTTTTCTCCGCGACCTTGGTCGACACATAGCGCTCATCACCGACCAGGTCCGGGCGCTGGCGGGCCAGCTCATTGGCGCTCAGGCGCGCGCCTTCGGGGCTCCAGTGGGTATCGGACTTGAGAAACAGCTCGGGGCCGGCAAGGTTGCTCAAGAACGCCGAGCGCAGTGGCGTGACCTCGATCTGCTTGGCCTGCAAGCCGGCAACGAAGCGGTCGTAGAGGCTGATCGCCCGTGGATCGACCGCGCGTTCAGCGTGGGCAGCATAAACATCCACCTTCATCGGCAGCGGCAGCAGGATCAGGCGCTTGTTGTGCGCCTTGAGCTTCTGTTCGACCTCGGCAATCTGCGCCAACTGGCCCTCAAGGTTGGCTTGCAGGTTGTTCGGTACGCGGTATTCCTGGTTGGTGAACAGCCAGCCGTCCTTGCCCAGCACCACACCTTTGGTGCCTTCATCGAACAACCGGTACTGGGCGTTGGCCCACAGCTCAACCGACGGCTCACGCAGGAAGAAACGCTTGTCGTAGACCTGCTCGAACTTGCGCAGCAATTTGCCGTCGACGAACAGGTTCCAGGCGTCGCTCTGGCTTTTGGCGAAGCTGAACACCGGCGGCAGCGAGTAGACGAACATCCCCGCCAATACCCCCGCGAAGAGAATGCCGTTGACCTTGCTCGCCGAATTCATGACCGGGTACATGGCCGTCTCCTAGAACTGGAAGTACAGAAAGGGTGAAAAGGAGTTCGCTGCCAGGCTGCTCAGCGCCAGGGCGAAACCGGCCCACAGCAGCACGGCCTTGAGGCCACCGACATGACGCATGAAGTACTGTTCTTTGTTGCCGGCGTAGTAGCGCACGTTGTTGCTGCCGGCGAGCACCAGCCAGCACAGGGCGACGGCGGCAAACGACATGGCCATCTTCGAGGCGCCGAGCACATACAGGTCCAGCGAGCCCAAACCGTTGAGGCCGAACAGCGCCTGGTAGATATCCAGGCTATGGCGCAGGTCGTTGGTGAAGAACAGCGGCATGCTCAGGATGATCAGGAAGAAAGTGCGCAGGTTGCGGCCCAGGTGGTAGGGCGTGGTGACCTTGGTCGCCAGGTTGAACTTGCGTTCGATAACCATCCCCACACCAAAGAACAAGCCCCAGAAAATGAAGGCGAAGCTTGCACCGTGCCACAGGCCCGACAGCAGCATGGTGTAGACCAGTGCCGGCAGCGCCCCGGCCACCCGCTTGCGCACCAGCGGCATGTACACGTAGTCACGCAGAAAATGCGCCAGGGTCATGTGCCAACGTGCCCAGAACTCGGTGATGCTCTGCGAGACATAAGGCTGGTTGAAGTTCTCCGGGAAGCGGAACCCCATCATCAGTGCCAGGCCCAGGGCCATATGGCTGTAGCCGGCGAAGTCGAAGTACAGCTGCAGGGTCGACACCACCAGGCCGAACCAGGCATCGCTGAGCTGCAGGGTGCCTTCGCTGATGAACAGCGCGTTGATCGGCGCCAGTTGGTCGGCGATCAGTACTTTCATGATGAAACCGAGCATGAAGCGACACACCCCCAGGGAGAACAGCTCCAGGGAGTGGGTGCGCTGGCGCAGCTGCGGGGCCAGCTGGCTGTAGCGCAGGATCGGCCCGGCGACCAGGTGCGGGAACAGCGCGACGAAGGCGGCAAAGTCGATGAAGTTGTTCGTCGGCGTCGCGTCCTTGCGGTAGATGTCGACGATGTAGCTCAGGGCATGGAACACATAGAAGGAGATGCCCAGCGGCAGGAAGATGGTCTCCAGGCTCCAGGTGTTGATACCCAGCGGCGCGAGCAGGGCGGCGAGCACTTCGGCGCCGAAGTTGGCGTATTTGAAGTAGCCCAGGGTCGACAGGTTGCCGACGATGCCGATCCACAGCAGGCGCAGGGCCCAGCGTTTGTCGCCGGCGTCCAGGCGCGCCTTGATGCGCAGGCCGAACCAGTAGTTCCAGTAGGTGATGGCGACGAACAGCAGCAAAAAGTCCGGGCGCCACCAGGCATAGAAGATGTAGCTGGCGGCCACGATCACGGTCGAGCGCCACTGCGGCCGGGCGAGGAAGTACACGGCCAGGAACAGCGGCAGGTAGAGGAATAAAAAGACGTTGGAGGCGAAGATCATCGAAGGGTCCGTCCTTAGTAGCTGATCACGACGCCAACACTCAGCTGGTAGTCATCGCCACTGTCCAGGGCGTTGCCAGCATTGAGGTAGCTGGCGCTGACCAGGGCGTTGACGTCCAGGTGTTTGCCGTCGATGGCCACCGGAAACATCTTCCAGTAGTAGTTGAGGTCGTACATCTGTCCGACGTCCTTGCCACTGCCATTGTTGCCTTGGGCAATGGCGCGGTTGCGTTCGCTGCGCTGATCGCCGTCGATGCGCACCGGCAAGGTGCCGTCGGCATCGCGCAGTTTCAGGTCAGTGACGCGCAGGTCGAGGGCACTGCGTGGGGTCGGGTTGGTTTCCAGGCTGATGCCGTAGTAGCTCAGGTTGCGCAGATCGAGGCTGACGAACGAGCTGGTCAGGCGCGTGCTGTAGCTGCCCTGACGGGTGATGCGGTCAGACTGGATAGCGTTGAGACGGAAACCATCGTTTTCGTTGCTCGGCTTGTCGGTCAAGCCGCCGCGCAAGGCAACGCGTGGCGTCCAGGGCAGGTCGTGGAAGCGCTTGCCGATTTCACCCAGCGCCGCCCAGCCACTGGCGTTGTGGCCGGTGCTGGTGACACCGTTGTTTTCGGTGTTGTCGACCTTGCCATCGAGCCCGGCCAGTTCTACATGGTAGTCACTGAACAGCGGCGTCACGTCCAGGTCATCGGCCTTGAAGAACAGCCCGTAGCGCATGCCCTTGAAGTCGTAGCGATCTTCCGGGTCGTGGCCGCTGTGGTCGTTCTCGTGCATCAGGCGCACGCCGGCCCAGTTGCGTTCGCTCCAGCGGTAGGCGTATTCACCCATCAGGTAGGTGGTGCGCTCTTCGCTGTCGGCCAGGCTGTTGACGTCGCTGTTGTAGTTGTAGAACTTCTGCCCCACGGCAAAAAAGCCACGGGAGAAGGTGTCGTTGTAGTTGAAGCGCAGCGACTCCAGGCTGTCGTCCCACCAGATGCCGTAGTCATCGAAATAGCGTTGGCGGCCGACCGACAGCGAGAAGCGCGGGTCATCGCCGAGCAGGTTGCGTTTGACGTACAGCTCGCGCAGTTCGGCGTACCAGCCTTCAGGCTGTTCGCGGTCGAAGCTGTTGCTGTTCTCGTTCTGGGTGCTGATCGACTGGCTGGAGTCATAGTTCAGCCACAGACGGCCATAGACCATCCACTTGGCCCAGCGCTTTTCTGGCGAGTACCAGGCAAACGATGGCTCGTAGCGCAGGCTGTAGAACATCTCGCGGCTGCGGCCGACTTCGGAGTTTTCCGGGCCGTAACCGGTTTGCACGGTGAGCTTGTTGAAGAACTCCGACGTGATGATCGGCGCACTGCCGTCGTTGGGCATCACCCGTACCGGTTCAGTGCTGTCGGCCTCGGGGCCGGTGATTTCTTCTGCGGCCATGGCCGAGTACAGCGGCGTCAGGGCCAGCAGGGCGCCGAACAGGGAGTGATGCGCTTTCACAGGGTTGTCTCCTTCAACAGATCGGCACGTGCCGCCAGGGCACGCTCGATGTCATCCTTTTTGAGAGTCTTTTGCAGACGCTTGAGCAGGCTGCGTGCGCCGTTTTCACCCAGCTCCACGGCGACCTGGGCGTAGGTGTAGGCCTTGACCGGGTCATGGCAGATGGCGCGGCCGTAGGCGTGCAGGGTGGCCATGCGGTACCAGGCGGCGGTAGAGCCGGCCTGAGCCTGGGCCTGGAAGATCTGCAGGGCTTTGTCCTGATCCGGCTCGTCTTCGACGCCTTTGCTGTAGTACTCGGCCAGTAGCAGTTGGGCATCGGGGTAATTGCTCGCGATCAGTTCATCGATCAACGCCCGGGCTTTTTGCGGGTCGAGGGTCAGCCAGTTGTTGACCATGTAGAACGACGCCTGCAGGGCCTTGGCGCGGGTCGCTTCGCGGGCCTTTACCTGGTCGATCAGCGCCTGGGTTTCCTCGGCGTTGTGCTCGGTGGGGTTGGAGATCATGAAGTTGGCCTTGGACACCATGGCCGGTACGAAGCCACGCTCGACGGCGTTCTCACGCCAGCGATGGGCCTCGGCGCGGGCCACGTCGAGGGTATCGCTGCGGGCTTTTTCCGCCGCCAGTTGGGCCGCATCCGGCTGCGCCCGAGCCGGGCCCATGGCGCTGGTCTGGCGCTCGTAGCGGTCGGCCTCAAGCTCGGCACGTTGTACGCTGTTGATGCTGTCGAGCAGTGAACCGATGCGGTGCACGATCTCCACCGGCAGGGTCGGCCGCTGGGCTTCGAGGCTGCGGGCAAAGGCTGGAAAGGCACGGTCCTGATCGTCGCCGAGGAAGCGGTAATAGCGGTCGATCGCCCGCACATCCACGCGCACGGCCTGCTGGTACCAGTGTTCGGCTTGCTGGCGGTCACCCTGACGCTCAGCCAGTACGGCGCTGTACAGCTCAGGGCGGCAATTGAGCAGGCACGACTGCTGGTACAGTGCGAGCAACTGTTGGGCCTGATCGGTGGAGACCAGTTGCGGGTACACCAGAAACACTTCGAGGGTGGTGCTGGCGTTGCGCGGGTCGAGGGTCGCCGGGTAGTGCGTCAGCGCCTGCGCTACCCAATCACGCTGGCCCGGTTGCAGGCTGGGGGTACGGTCGAGCAGGCGCGCCAACGAGGCCAACGCCGGAATCTGCCCGCGGCCATCGGCGAACGCCTCCTTATACAGGCGGATCACTTCCTGGCGGCTGGCACCGTCGGTGTTGGCCAGGACATCGCCAAGCAGCAGCTTGGAGGCCAGGTCGCCACGCTCGGAGAGCAGGCGCAGATCACCGCTGACATTGGCACTGGGGTCCTTGTACAGCGTATAGCGGATCTGCTCCAGGCTCTGGCCGGCCGATACGGCACTGGCGCAAGCTACGCACAGGCCTGCCAACAGCAGGCGGGAGGGCATCATCGCGTTCATCGCCAATCCTTCCTTTGCGCTCAGCGCGACGCCGTGAACGGCAAGCCCAGGAACAGGTCGACCGCCACTGGCTTCTGGTAGGCCTGACGCGGCAACGGGGTGTCCGGCGCGATGGTCAGGGCCAGGTTCTTGTTGGCTTCATCGACGCGCGAATCGACCACCTTGCCGCTGAAGTGCTCATCCAGGCCGAACACTTTCAGGTCCACCGAAGTCACCCGGGAAATGTCGGCGAGCTTGTCAAATGGCACGTTGGCGGTAACGAACAGGCCTTGGTCGCGCGGCAGCAAATGCATCAGCGGCGCTTGCTTGTAGCCATAGCCATCGAGCGGCTGGGTGGGGAAGTAAACGTCGCAATCGCACGGGCTGTTGATCACCGTCTCGATGGTGGCGCGCCCGAGCAGGGTTTGCAGGTCGCCTGGCGACAGGTCGGCCACAGCTTTCATGTCGGCTGGGCTGGTGAAGCTGGTGGCCAGTTGCGTGGAGATGTTGGCCAGTGGCTGGCCGGCCTTCACGTCGGTCTGGCCAGGCTGCAGAAGGAACTTCACATAGCCGTTGTCAGGCATGCTGATGACCTGGGCATTGGCCGACACCTGGGCCTGCACCGCAGGAATGCGGAAGAACAGCAGGTAGCTCTTGTAAGCCACGAAGCCCAGGGCGGCGAGGCCGGCGGCGGTGTAGAGCAGAGTGCCGGCCACCGCTTTAAGGCGATCGCCGCTACTGCGCGCACTGGCGTGCTGTTGCTTGCGCTCTTTGATGTAGTTTTCCCGCTGCATCACATTGAACAGGCCGTTGATGTCGGCAATTTCGCCCGACAGGTAGGCACTGATGATGTAGCGCAGGATGTCGCGCTTCTGCGCATCGAGGTCGACGAACTGGGCGCCGACTTCTTCGCCACGCTGGGAGACGATGCGCACCTTGCTGTCCAGGCTCAGGTCGACCTGGTTCAGGCGCAGGCGGATCGAGGCGTTGTACAGGCTGCCGATGGTCAGCGGCTTGTCGTGGCGCAGGCCAATGCCGCCCAGCGAGATGTCCTGCAAGGTGGTGTCCAGCGTCGGCTGGCCATCCGCTGCCAGGGTGACCTTGGCGTTGATCCGGGTGCGTACGTACTGGCGCTCGTCGATCGCTTCATGAACGACGTTGGCGGCAGCTTTGGCGGGAACGGTAGGTGTACTTGAGCTACTCATGGCAGGCGCCTTTCCTTAACGTTGCGTGAGTTCGAGAAGAACCGAGATGACCCCGAAGAAAATCGCGATGGAAGAAAACAGCATCGCTTTGGAGGACCAGCGGTTCAGGGCGGCATCGAAGTCGACGGCGCCGTTGCTTAATGTGGTTTTCTGTCGGGTCCAGCGCTGCTGGTCCATGTGGAACAGCGCGTAGATCTTCATCACCGAGCCGACAATCTGGTTGTAATAAAGAACAAAGGGGTACACCGGGCTCACCGGGTGGCCGGCGAACAGGAACAGCACGGTGACAATGCTGCGCGACAGCAGCACCCAGAACAGGTACACCAGCAGGTACTGGATGCCGAACACCAGGCCGGCGACCACCGAGGCGGTCAGGCCCATCAGGCAGGTCCACATCGACACCCGCTGATCGAGCAGCACATACAGGGTGAACAAGCCCAGGCGCGCGCGGCCGAGCAGGGCGGTGGCGCGAAAGTTCTGGCGCAGCGAGTTGCCGTACCAGCGGAACATCAGCTGGCGGGTGGCGCGCCAGAAGCTGTTGTCTGGTGGATGCTCGACGGTCAGGGTGTTGCTGTCGGGTACGTAGAAGGTGTCCCAGCCAGCACGCATCAGGCTCAACCACGAAGACTTGTCGTCACCGGTGAGGAACTGGAAGCGGCCCAGGCGCCAGTGCTCGAGAAAGTCGGCTTCGACGTCGCGGATGAAGTCCGGATTGGTCATGACGCTGGCGCGAAAGAACGACAGCCGTCCGGTCAGGGTCAGCACCCGGTGCGACAGGGCCATGGAGCACATGTTGATGTGCCGCTGGACGAAGCGCATCGAGTGCCACTGGCGCATCAGGTTGCTGCCTTCGACTTCGCAGAACTCGTTGGTGGTCAGGCCGCCGACGTTGGGCAGGTAGGCGAACAGCTTGACCGCGCGCTCGACGCAACCGGGCAGCATCATGGTGTCGCCGTCGACCACGCCGACCACCGAGTCCTGCAGCGGCATCTGCCGCGACAGGGCGCGGAAGGCATGGGCCAGGCCATCACGCTTGCCGGTGCCACGGGCGCGAACGATCACCAGTTTGATGTCGTCGCGGTCCTTGACCTCGTTGCGCATGATTTGCTTGATGAACTGCTCGTCGCCTTTCTCGACGATCGAGGCAATCACCGTGCACGGCACCTTCAGCCGCTGCACCTCCTGGAACACCGACTGGTAGACCTTGAAGGTGGTGTGGGTGGGGATGCGAAAGCTGGTCACCACCATGAACATGTGCGCGGGCAGCGCCGCATCACCCATGCGCTCGACCGCCTTGCGGATGCGCGGAAACTTCCAGTGCAGGAAGTACATGCCGCGCAGGTAATGGACGATGGCATTGCCATAGCGCCACATCCCCAAGGTGCCGATGATGAAGATGAAGCTGTGGTGGCTGGGGTCCAGATACGTTGGGGCGATCATCTCCGAAGCCAGGGCGATCAGGCCGAACAGGCAAGCCCAAGCGCAAAAGCTGGTGGCGGCCCGTCGTGCGCCCGAAGGCGGTTGTTGCTGTCGTTCCATCTAACCGTTGCTCCGTTGTACAGGCGCCTGAGCCTGAGCGAAAAGCGCACTTGCCAAGCCCGACCGGGTTGCGGCAGGCAGTCAAAAGCAGGTTTGCAATTCGATCAGGCGCAGGCCTGGGATGCTTGCCGTGGGCTCTCTACGGAGCGCTTGGCGTTACCAGCAGATACCCTGTTGGCTGTCGTTGCTGCCATGGGGCATAAAGCCGACCAGGTCGATGACCTGTTTGCCTTCGGCAACATCCAGGGCTTGGGCAAAGCTGTCGTCGTTGTTGCCGAGCACGATCACGTCAGCGCCGTCGATGACCTTGCGCAGGTCATTGCACAGCAGTGAGGAAACGTGGGGGATCTTCGACTCGATGTAGTCGCGGTTGGCACCGAAGACTCGCGCATATTCGACGTTGGCGTCATAGATGCTCAGCTCGTAGCCCTTGCCGATGAGCATTTCCGCCAGTTCCACCAACGGGCTTTCGCGCAGGTCGTCGGTGCCGGACTTGAAGCTCAGGCCGAGCAGGCCGATACGACGCTTGTCCTGACGGGCGATCAGTTCGAAAGCGTTGCGCACCTGATTGCGGTTGCTGTCCATGATCGCCGCCAGTAGCGGGTGCTCAACGTCCAGTTGCCCGGCGCGGTAGGTGAGGGCGCGCACGTCCTTGGGCAGGCAAGAGCCACCGAAGGCAAAGCCTGGGCGCAGGTAGTAGCGCGACAGGTTGAGTTTGTAGTCCTGGCAGACCACATCCATCACCTCGCGGCCATCGACACCGGAGGCCTTGGCAATGTTGCCGATCTCGTTGGCAAAGCTGACCTTGGTCGCGTGCCAGACGTTGCAGGTGTACTTGATCATCTCCGCGACTTCGATCGATTTGCGGATCACCGGCGCGTCCAGACCCTTGTACAGCGACTCGAGCAGGTCGCCAGAGTGTTGGTCGAGTTCGCCAATGACGGTCATGGCCGGGAAGTCGTAGTCCTGGATGGCAGTGCTTTCGCGCAGGAACTCCGGGTTCACGGCAACGCCGAAGTCAATCCCGGCGCGTTTGCCCGAAGCTTTCTCGAGAATCGGGATGACGACATTTTTCGCGGTGCCTGGCAGTACCGTGCTACGGACGACGACGGTGTGACGGCTGGCTTTGTCACGCAGGGCCGTGCCGATTTCCTGGCAGACCGCTTCCATGTAGACCAGGTCCAGATCGCCGTTTTTCTTGCTGGGCGTGCCAACGCACAGCAGCGACATCTCGGTCGCCAACACGGCGGCCTGAACATCAGTGGTGCCGCGCAGGCGACCATGATTGACGCCATCGAGCAGCAGTTGCTCCAGCCCAGGCTCAACAATCGGCGACTTGCCCTGGTTGATCATGTCGATCTTGTCCTGGGAAATGTCGACCCCCAACACCTGATGGCCACGGGCGGACAAACAGCCCGCACACACAGCACCCACATAACCCAATCCGAAAATACTGATGTTCATAGTTCCCTCTTCCGCGCTCAGCCAAGCTGACTCGGTTACTCGGTTTATCGAAGATAGCGACGGGGCGAGCACGCATAATCCAATCGCGCGCTGAACAGGCGATGGCCGTGTTGTTCGTTGTCTTATTTCTATCCTAAGGGGGATTTTTTTAGTTAGGCAAGCACTCTCTTGTTAGTGATTAAAAACAGTTTGATATTTGTTTGTTAAGTTTTAAAAACTGTTAAAAATCAACGACTTAAAGTTGTCAATAAGTTGTGTGTCAAAAAATCGATCAACCCTCGATTGTCGAGTTTATGGCGTCAATAAACTGTGTTTGTGGTTTGTTTTGACGGGCTTCTGACGGTTTTTTTTCTGTGATTTGCCGCCGTGCTTGAACTTTTTTGGGGTGATAAGTTGCTGCCTTTAATCATCAATAACTAAGTTTTCGCTGGCGTTTTTTTTCATTAAAAGTTGCGCGATTAATTCGGCGTTATCGTTCACTCCAATGTCCGATAAGGCCCTGTACAGACAACTACAGACAGGCGGTGCGCCGATTGGCTTGTGCACGGCGCGATTTGTTCGGCATAGTGCTGCTCCAGAGGCCCTATCCCGCAGGTTTAGGGGGTGGCCCGTAAGGGCGATGCAGCAACAACAGGGAATGGCAATGAACGGAATCGGAACCCGGCTACGGGAAGAAAGGGAGCGTCTGGGCCTGACCCAGCGCGTGTTCGGTGATATTGGTGGGGTCGAGCCCAATGCTCAGGGCAAGTACGAAAGTGGCGAGCGAACGCCCAAGGCGGATTACCTGGCGGCCGTCGCCGCCCGAGGGGTCGATGCCTTGTATGTGTTGAGCGGTCGGCGTGCTCCCGTAGCACAAAGCGGCCTGACCCCGGAGGACGAGCGCCTGCTCGGCGCCTTTCGCAGCTTGCCTGCGGCCGATCAGTCTGCGGTCCGGCAATTGCTTGGCAGTCTGGCCGCCGCCCTGTCAGTGGACTGTGCACAGGATTCGAGGCCGGAATCCACCGGATTCCGGCGTGGGCTGGGCAAGGGCAAAATTGCCGCACTGCGATGACGTGTTCCGTTAGCTCTAGCGCTTGGTTTTTTGCTAAGGTGGCGGGATCCAATTGCCGCCGCAGTGCGAGGTGTCTGCTTGATTAGGGTCCTGGTGGTCGATGATCACGATCTGGTACGTACGGGCATCACCCGCATGCTGGCCGATATCGATGGTCTGCAGGTGGTGGGCGAGGCCGACTCTGGCGAGGCATCGTTGAAGGTCGCGCGTGAACTCAAGCCCGATGTGGTCCTGATGGACGTGAAAATGCCCGGGATCGGTGGCCTTGAAGCCACGCGCAAGCTGCTGCGCAGTCATCCGGATGTGAAAGTGGTGGCGGTGACCGTCTGCGAGGAAGACCCGTTTCCCACGCGCCTGTTGCAGGCGGGGGCAGCCGGCTACCTGACCAAAGGTGCGGGCCTGGATGAAATGGTCCAGGCCATTCGCCTGGTGTTTGCCGGTCAGCGCTACATCAGCCCGCAGATCGCCCAGCAACTGGCGCTCAAATCGTTCCAGCCCCAGGGCTCACCCTTCGACGCCTTGTCGGAGCGGGAAATCCAGATCGCCCTGATGATCGTCGGTTGCCAGAAAGTGCAGATCATCTCCGACAAGCTGTGCCTGTCACCGAAAACGGTCAATACTTACCGTTACCGGATCTTCGAAAAACTCTCGGTCACCAGCGACGTCGAACTGACGCTGCTGGCGGTCCGCCATGGCATGGTTGACGCCAGTCTCTGAGCTCATGACCTCTGTGTTCGATTCAAGTGCTTTCCTGGCGACCTGCAGCGGTCGCCCGGGCGTCTACCGGATGTTCGACGGTGAAGCCCGGCTGCTGTATGTCGGCAAGGCGAAAAACCTCAAGAAGCGTCTCGCCAGCTATTTTCGCAAAACCGGCCTGGCGCCGAAGACGGCTGCCCTGGTGGCGCGCATCGTCCAGGTCGAGACCACCATCACCGCCAACGAGACCGAAGCGCTGCTGCTTGAGCAGACGCTGATCAAGGAATGGCGGCCGCCGTATAACATCCTGCTGCGCGACGATAAGTCCTACCCTTATGTGTTCCTCTCTGACGGACCGTTCCCGCGGCTGGGGATTCATCGCGGCGCGAAGAAGCAGAAGGGCAAGTACTTCGGGCCTTACCCCAGCGCTGGCGCCATTCGTGAAAGCCTGAGCCTGCTGCAGAAAACCTTTTTCGTCCGCCAGTGCGAAGACAGCTACTACAGCAACCGCACCCGGCCGTGCCTGCAGTACCAGATCAAGCGCTGCAAGGCGCCTTGTGTCGGCCTGGTCGAGCCTGAGGAATATGCCGTCGATGTGCGTCACTCGGTGATGTTCCTCGAAGGCCGCAGTCACCAGTTGACCAACGAGCTCAATGCCGAGATGGAGCAGGCGGCGATGGCCCTGGAGTTTGAGAAGGCCGCTGAGTTGCGCGACCAGATCGCCTTGCTGCGCCGGGTCCAGGACCAGCAGAGCATGGAAGGCGGTAGCGGCGACGTTGATGTGGTCGCTGCGTTCGTCAACCCCGGCGGTGCCTGCGTGCACCTGATCAGCGTGCGCGGCGGGCGGGTCTTGGGTAGCAAGAATTTCTTCCCTCAGGTCGGTATCGAAGAAGAAGTGGCCGAAGTGATGGCCGCGTTTCTTTCCCAGTACTACATCGGCAATGCCGAGCGCGACCTGCCTGGCGAGCTGATCGTCAACGTGGTGCACGAAGATTTCGCAGCCATCAGTGCCGCCGTCGAAGCCCTGCGTGGGCGCGAGCTGACGATCAGCCACCGCGTGCGCGGTACCCGCGCGCGCTGGCAGCAACTGGCGGTGACCAACGCCGAGCAGGCGTTGAGTGCACGCCTGGCCAATCGCCTGCATATGGCATCGCGGTTCGAAGCCCTGGCCCAGGTGTTGGCCCTGGATGAAACCCCGCAGCGTCTGGAGTGTTACGACATCAGCCATTCCAGTGGTGAGGCGACGGTGGCGTCCTGCGTGGTGTTTGGGCCCGAAGGGCCGTTGAAGTCCGACTACCGGCGCTTCAACATCGAAGGTGTCACGCCCGGCGACGACTATGCCGCCATGCACCAGGCCCTGACTCGACGCTTCGGGCGGATCAAGGACGGTGAGGGCAAGTTGCCGGACGTACTGTTGGTGGACGGTGGTAAAGGCCAGTTGAACATGGCCCGCGAGGTGCTGCAGGAACTGGCGGTTCCCGACCTGATCCTGTTGGGTGTGGCCAAGGGCGTCACACGCAAGGCCGGTTTCGAAACCCTCTACCTCAATGACGCCGCTCATGAGTTTACCCTCAAGGGCGATTCGCCGGCGCTGCACCTGATCCAGCAGATCCGTGACGAAGCGCACCGTTTTGCCATTACCGGTCA
>RCUI01000108.1_pt1 | contig 30132 bp, 17 predicted proteins | sample 2166121 | NCBI WGS metagenome assembly RCUI01 (sample SAMN09932700, study PRJNA488358) | compost metagenome | feature: garden; material: soil; isolation source: compost soil in succinic acid-enriched culture | place: Germany: Experimental Botanical Garden Goettingen | collected 2016-01-27
CCATGCCACAACACCGCCTCCTCAAGCGTACGCGCCCGGCCGTCATGCAGGTACCCGGCGCCGGGGTTGATCCGCTCGATCAGCCCCAGCCCCCACAGCGGCGCGGTACGCCACTCGCGGCCGCTGGCCAGGTAGTCGTCGCGCCCATCGGCCAGGCCCGGCCCCATGTCATGCAGCAACAGGTCGCTGTAAGGTTCGATCTGCCGCGCTGATAACAGCGGGTACAGCGGATGCTGGCCCGTGGTCAGGCGCGGGCGATGGCACTGGGCGCATCCCGCTTCATTGAACAGCCGCTCGCCACGCTGCACCTCGGGATTGTCCAGGCCTCGCCGCGGCGGTGGCGCCAGATGCGCCAGGTAGAAGTGCAGGTCACCCAGTTGCAGGGCATCGAGCTCCGGCGCACCGCCACTGACCGCCTGGCGACAGTCCTGTTGCATCGACGTGCAGTTCTGTTCAGGGTACAGCGGCGAAGTAATCCCCAGGTCGCCGTGCAGGGCGCTGGCAATCTGCTGACGCAGGTCCGGCTGGTTCGATTTGAGGCCGAAGCGCCCGGCCTCAAGGCGCTGGCGCTCGACGCTCCACACCTGGTTGACGCGGCCTTTCACGCCATCAGGTTTAGGCGCGTCGGCCAGCGCTTGCAGGGTGCTGGCCTCGATGGCTTCGAGCAGGCCCAGGCCGAACACCGGTGAGCCAACCCGCATCGAGGTGTGCACGTTATCCAATGGACCATAGTTCAGCTCGCTGAAGCTCAGCCGTGGCGAACGCAGGCCGATGCGCTCACCATCCGCCAGGGTCACAAACTGCTCTTGCCAGCGGACATGCGCCCGGCCTTCACCGGCCACGCCGGGAATGGCCGATTCGTTGAGCTGATCACCATAGGCCGGATGCGGCAGTGGCCCGCCATGGGCATCGCGTCCGGGCCGCGACAGCCGCACCAGTAGCGTGCGCAGGGGCTCGTGGTCGCTGGCCGGGGCCTGGCCACGGCCATTTTTCGGGTGGCAGGCAATGCAACTGATGCGGTTGTACAGCGGCCCCAGGCCATCGACCGCTTCGTCCCGCGAGGGCGCGACCACCCAGGCCTGGCGGAACAGACTGCGGCCGTGGAAGAAGCGCTCCCGTTGCAGGTCGTCACCCAGCCCTGGCAAGGGCTGGGCGAAGGCTTCACGGTTGACGGCGGCGTGCTCGGCGCTGGCGGGCAGGCTCACCAGCATGCCGAGCAACAGCCAAAGGCCATAGCGCTTCACAGGCCCATGGCCGCAAGCAGGCGCTCGGCTTGCGCCTGTTGCCTGGCACTATGGAACTGCCAGGCGATCTCCTCGCGGCCCAGGGCGTCCTGGTCGCTGGCCGGCTGACGTTGCATGCCCTGGTCCTGACGTTGAGCAAACAGCGCCAGCAACGGCGCCGACATGGCTTGCTCCTCGTCGATGGGCGGCACGCTGAGGAACTCGCGCACGGCGGTCAGGTCCCGGCCCTGTGCTTCACCGGCATGCACCCGCGCCCACAACGCGCCGAGGCGCTCATGGGGTTGGCCAAGCCATTGCTCGAACAATGAGGTGATCAGCGCCAGGCGCTCGCGCGAACTGTCGTCGGTGTAGGCATAGGCACCCTGGCGGGCGGCGGCAAAGGGGTCGTGATAGCCCGCTGGCAGATCGGCATAAACGCTGGGGCGCACCGGCAGTTTGCGGATGTCCGGATCGGCCAGCAGGCGTTGCCCTGCAGGTGACAGCACGAAGCGCACAAAGGCCCGCGCGCCCTCGACCTGCCTGGCCTGGCGGGGGATGGCAATATGCGCCGGGTTGAGCCCGCCATGGGCGGGATAGATGAACTCGACCGCTTCGCCATTGCTCACCGCCGAGGCAACGAAGAAGTCGATCGATACGCCCACCGCCGAGCGCCCGCTGGCCACCTCGTCACTGACCAGGGTGCCGCCACGGCTGACCAGCCGCGATTGCCCGGCAAGCTCGCTCCACAGGGCCCAGCCCTTGTCCCAGCCGTAGGCCTGCAGGACGATATCCAGCAGTACCGGGGCAAAGCCGACCCGCGCCGGGTCGGGCAGGGCGATGCGCCCGCGCAGGCGGGCATCGAGCAGGTCCGGCCAGTCTCGCGGGGCGGGCATGTTCAGCTTGGCCAGTTCGACCGGATTGATGGCAAAGCCGTAACCGGCAAGCTCGGTGGCCTGATAGCGAGCCGCGCGATCGCGCAGGGCGATGGCGCCAATGCGCGGCGGCAAACCGTCCAGGTCGACACCCAGCGGCTGCCAGCCGGCGTCCCGGGCCAAACGCTTGAAGTTGCCCGGTGACGGCGCCCAGTAGACATCGACCCCGCCCTGATCGGCCTGACGCAAATAGGGCAGGGCATCGAAGCCCTGGCGCCAGAGGATCTGCAGGCGATAGCCGGGGTTGGCGCGCTCGAAGGCTTCTTCGAAGCGCGTCATCATCTCCTCGGGGTAGCTGGTCAACACCACCACCGGCTGCGGCGCTGCCGCCTGGACGCTGGCCGCGCCCAGCAGCAGGGCCAGCAGCCAGGCCTTAGAGCGGCACATTGAACTGTACGAAGTAGCTGCGGCCACTTTCCGGGTACCCCTCGCTGTATGCATAAAGGCGATCGAACAGGTTGCGGATGCCCGCTTCGATGCGTACGTCGTTGCTGAAGCGGTAGCCGCTCTTGAGGTTGTATACCGCGTAGCCGCCGCTCATCTGGCTGCCATCGGACATGTTGTAGCGCCGCGACGCGGCTTCGACGCCGGCGGTGTGGCGCCAGGCATCGAGGTTCAAGCTGGCCGAGGCAAACAGGTTGTGGCGCGGTGTGTCGATCGGGTGCAGCTCGGGGTTGCTGCGGTTTTTCCGGTCCAGGTAGGTGTAGCTGGTGTTGAATTCCCAGTTGCCCAGGTCACCGCGCAGGCCCAGTTCAACGCCCTGGTTACGTGCCTTGGCGATGTTCTGGTACTGGCCGCACGGCGCCGCGCAACCGGCTACCGGGGCGACGGTGACCTGCTGGATGGAGTCTTCGATATTGCTGACGAACAGCGCCGTGTCCAGGGTCCATTGCTGGTTGACCGCGCCGCTGTACCCCAGCTCGTAGTGGGTGGCACGTTCGGATTTCAGGTCGGGGCTGGGGATCACCGTGCCAAAGCGGGTCGAGTAGCGGTCCTTGATGGTCGCAAAGCGGCTCTTGCGGGCCACCGTCAGGCGCACCTGGCCGTTGTGATCGATGTTCAGCAGCGGCCCGGTGTTCATGAACAGGCCCAACTGGCTGTTGACCGCATCATCGCTGCCGGTGGGCTCGTCATACAGGGTCTTGACCCTCGTCGAGGCGGCGCTGGTGCCGAAGTTCTCGGCCTCAAGGCTCTTGCGGTAGTTGTACGACACGCCGCCGACCACGCTGAAAATCTCGTTCAGGCGCAGGGTGTCTTCCACGGCGATGGACTGGGTCTGATCGCGAAAGTGGGTTTGCGGGTCGCTGCCATCGCGCGAGCGGTGCACGTCTTCCTTGAAGTGGTAGGCGATGCCCAGGCGGTTGCCCTCGCTCAGGGCCAGGTCGCCTTCGACCGAGAAACCCGTGGACTCATCATCGTACTTGCTCGGGAAACCAGGCTGCATCGCGCCGGGGATGCCATTGTTGTAGACGAAGCTTTCCAGCGAGTTCTTGAAGGTATCGCGGTACACCCGGGTCTTCAGGCCGTGCTCGCCGAAGCGGGTATTGGTAGCCAGGAACAGGCTGGTCTTGTCCCATTGCGGCCATTGCCACCAGCGCTTGCGCTGGCCGGTGGCGGGCAGGTCGCCGGCGTAGGGCGGCTGGCCCTTGCGGCCTTGCTGCTGGACATAGCCGAGTACGTACTCGTCGGTGTCGTTGGGGGTAAAGCCAAGCTTGAAGCTGAACTTGCCGTCACGCTTGTTGCTGTTTTCCCGGCGACCCTCGCCTTGCTGGTTGTTGGTCGGCTCGAAGTCGTCCGGCAGCATCGTGTAGTCATAGTCGACATAGGACACGCCGCCCTGCATCCACCAATTGCCCTGGTTGGAGCCGAGGTTGGCATAGCTGCGATAAGCGTTGACGTTGCCGTGGTCGGTCAGCTCCAGGCCGCCGCCCACTTCACCTTCGAAGGCCTCGGTGGGCCGTCGGGTGATCAGGTTGATCGCCCCGCCCAGGGTGTTGGGGCCGTACAGCAACGAGGCGAAGCCCTTGGCCACTTCAATGCGCGACAGGTCGTAGGTGGTGAAGCGTCCCAGGTCGATATTGCCGTCGTAGGGTACGTAGGTGGGAATGCCATCGATATAGACCGGCACCTGCAGACGGTCGAAGCCACGCACGTACACCACCTGTTCGGCACGTGCGCCCATGTAGGCGAGATTCACCCCGGGGGCCAGGGCCAGGGCGCGGTCGACGGTCTCGCGGTCGTGCAGGCGCATGTCATCCAGCTCGACGACGCTGCTGCCGGTTGCCAGGGCATCATCCTGCGGTGCGGAAATCTGGATTTCACCCAGGCTGAAGGTTTTTTTCTGCTCGGCCACGGCGGCCTCGGCACTGATCGCGGCCAGGGCGAGCAGCAGGGTACGGGGGGCGAACGGCGTCATGACGCTCCTTTGTTGGTATCGTTATATATTTTATTATATAGCGCGTGACGCAAAACGGCCGACAGCACCCTCCCCAGGGGCTATCAGGTCGAATCGATCAGGCGAACACGCGCACCGGCAGAACGCCGCAGATACTAGAGCCAGGCGCGGAAATTGACAACGCTATATATAAATTTATATAGCGAATGGATTACAGAATGGCTAGCGCTTGCACTCGGCCAGCACCACTTTGCAGGTGTTGGGCAGGCCGCCGGAACGCCCGGCATAGCGGATGCAGTTGTTCATGGATTTTTGCCGGGCGATCTGCAGGGTCGCGCCCCAGGCCAGGCCGCCTTCGCCGGCAGTGGGGACGGCTTTGGCGTGGCAGTTGGAACCGGCGTTGGCCGCCAGGTAACGTGCTTTGGGTTTGCTCGAACAACCGGCTGTCAGCGCCAGGCAGAGGGCGAGCAGGCAGGTGGTTATGGCGGTGCTGTTCATATCAAAGGCTGTCCGGATCGCCGAAGAGGGCTGTACCCGGGTTGGCCCCCGGTCCACCCAATTATAGGCAGTGGGCAACAATCCCTGTCGGCTATTTTGGCCTGGCAGGGATTGTTGCCACGCTCACGCCTGCAAGGCCAACTGCATGCCGGCCAGCTTGATGCAGGTTTCCTCGTATTCGCTGGCAGGCTCCGAGCAGTGCACGATGCCGCAACCGGCGAACAAACGGGCGTGCTTGCCATTCACCAGTGCCGAGCGCAGGCCGACGATGAATTCGCCGTTGCCCCGGGCATCCAGCCAGCCCAGCGGCGCGGCGTACCAGCCACGGTCGAAACCCTCGAAGCGGCGAATATGCTCCATGGCCTGGCGACGTTCGTGGCCGCCGACGGCGGGTGTCGGGTGCAGCGTCGCGACCACTTGCAGCAGGCCTGCTTGCGGGCGCAGGCGGCCTTCAATCAGCGTGCTCAGGTGCTGGACCCGGCTCAGGCGCTGTATAGCGGGCGTCGACGGTACCTGTAACTGGCTTGCCCACGGGGCCAGGCCACTCTGGATGATCTGCACCACCAGCGCATGCTCGTGGCGGTTCTTCTCGCAGTCCATCAGCGCTTGCGCCAGCTGGGCGTCTTGCTGCGGGTCCGGGTCGCGGCGGATGGTACCGGCCAATGCCTGGGTTTGCAGGCGGCCGTCGTGTAGTTTTACCAGGCGCTCCGGCGAAGCACCGAGGAAGCAGCTCTGCTGCCGGCGAAAGGCGAACAGGTACGCCGAGGGATCGTTGCTGGCCAGGCGTACCAGGGTTCGGCCAGGGCTGATGGCATGGGAGTACTCGCTGATTACTTCACGCGCCAGCACCACCTTTTTCATCGGGCTGTCGCGCAGTACGTCCAGGGCATGGGCGATTTTGCTTTCCCAGCATGCCCGCGGCAGGCACTGGTCACGGGTATGCTGCGGCGGCGCCAAGGTGACCGGCGGCGACAGATAGCGATCCATCAGGCCGTTCCATTCATTGAGCACATGCTCGCAGCGGCTGTCGGCATTGTCCGAGGGGCCGATCCGCTGCTGGCACACCAGCCAGCATTGATCGCCGTCGCGTATCAGCAGCAAGGTCATCAACAGCATCGATGCATCGCCGAAACCTTGCCAGGCGCTGCTGGCCTCGACCTGATGATCGAATCGAAAGCCGCCGCAGAGCGCTGGAGGCTGTGGGCCATGGATCACCGCGCTGTGCAGCCATTGCTGCCATTGCTGCTCCACCATGGCGAAGCGCTGCCCGCCAGCGCCGCTCAGTTCTGCCGCCACGCCCCAGCCGAACAGGCTCTTGCCGCCATCGGCCGCGCGCCAGAACAGGCTCTCGGCGTCGGGCTGGTCGACGCGGCAAAACAGCTCCAGCAGGTCCAGCTCGACGATCGCCAGGGCGTAGCTGGCCAGCACCGGCGCGCCTTGCACGGCGGCGCGCTGGCGAGCCTGTTCGAACACCTGGGTCAGCCCCGCGGTGTGTTCTTCCAGCCGGGTAAAGGCCCTCATGCCGGGACTCTCATGGTGCGCCAGTGCCGTACTTGCTGGGCGATGTACCAGTGGATGATCTGGGCGAACAGGGTTTCGACAAAATGCGCATCCAGCCCGGCTTCTTCGGCCCACTGGCGCCGTTGCGGGAGCATCTGGGCGACGCGCTCGGGTGCGGCGATGCTGCTTTCGGTCGGCTTGAACCGGGCAGCGGCTTTGACGTAAGCCATGCGTTGGCGCATGAGTTCGATGATCTGGTGGTCCAGTGAATCGATGGCGATCCGGATGTCCGGGAGGCCTTCGCAAGCGTCAGGGGATTTCATCAGAGGGATTCCTCAAGGGCGGGCGATGTGAGCGGGCGACGGCCAAGCAGCGTGGCCGCCAGGGCATCGAGCAACGCCTGGCGCTGCTCGATCAGGTAGAAGTGTTCGCCTTGCCAGCGCTGCAGGTGCAGTGGCTGGAGGCTCGCGGCTTGCCAGGCCAAGGCTTCGTCGAGGTCGATCTCCGGATCCTGCTCGGGGTAGAACACCGCGATCCGGCTGCTCAGCGGTTGCGGCGCAGCGCAGCCGTAGGTTTCGACAATGCGGTAGTCATTGCGCAGGCTGGGCATGAACATCTCGCGCAGGGCCGGGTCTTCCAGCAGCGGATTGGGCCGGCTGGACAGGCGCTGTACATCGTCCAGCAGCGCTTGGTCCGGCCCGCTGTGCAACTGCCCGCCACGCTGGCGCTGCGGAGCCGGGTGGGCGGAAACGAACAGGTGGCCGACGGCGATTGCCTGTTGCTCCAAGCGCGTCGCCACCTCATACGCCACCACGGCACCGAGGCTATGGCCGAACAGGGCCAGGGGGCGATCGGCGTAACCGCGCAACGCTTGGCTGGCGGCCTCGGCGAGGCTGTGCATGTCGGTCAGGCAGGGTTCGCTGAAGCGGTCTTCGCGCCCCGGGTACTGGATCGCCAACAGGTCGATATCGGCGGGCAGGGTGCAGGCCCAGTCGCGGAAAAAACTCGCACTGCCGCCGGCATGGGCGAAGCACACCAGGCGCCAGCGCGGCATCGGCGACAATCGATAGGGGCGCACCCAGCGCTCGGTCTGGGTCAGCAGGTCAGCGATCACGAGGCGCTGCTCCCGCGGTTGGCGTCGAGCCAGGCCAGGCGCAGGCTTTCGCGCAGGTCCTTGCGGCTGACCTTGCCGACCCCGGTCTGCGGGAACTGCGGCACAAACTCGATGCGGTCCGGCACCTTGAATGCGGCCAGGCCCTGGCTGCGCAGATGCTGCTTGAGAGCAAACGTCGACGGCGCCGGATTGCGGGCGACGATGAAGGCACAGGTGGATTCGCCCAACAGTGCATCGGGCATCGCCACCAGGGCCGCGTCATGCACCTGGGGATGATTGATCAGCAGGTTTTCCACTTCTTCGGCGGCGACTTTCTCGCCGCCGCGGTTGATCTGGTCCTTGTCCCGCCCCTCGACCACCAGGTAACCCTCGGCGGTACGCCGCACCCGGTCGCCGCTGCAATAGAAACCGTCGTCGGTGAAGGCCTTGGCATTGTGTGCCGGCAGGCGGTAATAGCCGCGAATGGTGTAAGGCCCACGCACTTGCAGTTCGCCGACTTCACCGTCGGGCACCGCTTGCCCCTGTTCGTCGACGATGCGCACTTCGTCATCGGCGCTCAGCGGCCGGCCCTGGGTGTGCAGGATCAGCTCCTGGCGGTCATCCAGGCGCGTGTAGCAGAGCAGCCCCTCAGCCATGCCCAGCACTTGTTGCAAGGTGCAGCCGAGTATCGGCGTGACCCGCGCCGCCGCGGTGCTCAGCAGCTTCGCCCCGCCGACCTGGAGCACACGCAGGCTCGACAGATCGGCCTGGCGCTGGGCCTGGGCGTCGAGCCAGAGCATTGCCAGCGGTGGCACCAACGCGGTGACGGTCACCCGCTCTGCGCTGATCAGGGCGAAGCAGGTGTCCGGGTCGGGGCGCCGGCTGCACACCACCCGGCCACCCGCCAGCAAGGTGCCGATCACGCCGGGGCAGCACAGGGTGAAGTTGTGCGCCATGGGCAGGGCGGCAAGGTACACGGTGTGCTGGTCCAGGCCGCAGACGGCGCTGCTGGCGCGCACGTTGTAGAGGTATTCAGCGTGCCGGCGCGGAATCAGCTTGGGGGTGCCGGTGGTGCCGCCCGACAGCTGGAAGCAGGCCACTGCCTCGGCCTGACCGGCGTCATGCTCCAGTGCTTCGCTGCGGTACAGCTCGCCTAGGGCGGTGAATTCCTCGGCGACACCCTCGATCACCACGTGTTGCAGGCAGGGGTTGGCGGCGCGCAACTGGCGCGCCATCTGCCGACAGTCGAAGCCTTCCAGCTGATCGCAGCCGATGTAGGCCGTGGCCTGGGCAAAGCTGCAGAAGCCGCCGATCTCATGCTGGCGGTGGGCGGGCAGGGCGAGGATCGGCCGCGCGCCCAGGCGAAACAGGGCAAAACACACTTCGACAAAGGCGCTGCCGTTGGGCAGGTGCACGACCACATTGTCACCGGCCTGCAGGCCAAGGGCACGCAAGCCACCGGCCAGGCGCCGGCAGCGGTCCGCGAGGCTGGCATAACTCAGGTGCAAGGGGCCGTCGGTAATTGCGATTGCTGCAGGGTTGCGGGCAGCGGCAGCGTCGAGGGCCTGGGCGAACGTCTGCTCTTGCCAGTAGCCGGCCTGGCGGTAGCGTTCGGCAAATGCGGCCGGCCAGTCGGGGGCGTCGTCGGAGGCATCTGGCACAGGGATGGAGGTACTCAATGACATGGAATCTCCTATTTGCAGAAATAATTGGCTACAAATGGCTAAATGAGATCTATTATCATTGTCTTTTGCCGAGGGCATCTCAACGCCAAGGCTTTCGGTACCGCGACTTTTTCATTAGATGAAATGCGCAGTGGCTTCAAACAGGGAGGCTCAAGGCTTACAAGCCTCCCGTTACTTCAGGTCAGGCCCCACGTAATGGCCTCAGGAAAAGGGAAAACCCAATGACTATTACGATCATCGCCCCAACTCACCCAGAGAAGCAGGCCGCCCCCAAGGGCAACCAACCCGGAACGGTCTACCTGGAACCGCACATGACCCTGGTCACCGGCACCCTGTGGTCGGAGAGCGAGGCCTGGGTCGAAGACCCGCTGGAGCGTGGTCTCAAGCTGATCCTGGTGCAGAGTGGCGAGTTGTCCTGCCGGATCCCCGGGCACGCCGAGCAATCGATCCGCGGCCCGAGCCTGTGCACCATCGTCAATGACGGCGAGTTCACCTCTTCGCAGATCTACGGCACCTCGACGCCGCTGCGCTACACCATCGTGCAGCTGGACCTGGAGTCTCTCGACCGGCACCTGGGCATGGCCCCGCGCAAGCTGCTGGCCGCCAGGGGGGGCGATCCCTACATGATGGTGCGCCCGGCGCCCCGGGCGATGCAGGCGCTGGCGACGCAGATTGCCACCTGTCCGATGCAGGGCCCCAGCCGCTCGCTGTACCTGGGCGGCAAGGCCCTGGAATTGACCGCCCTGAGTGCGCAGTTCCTGCTGGACGAACGCGCGCAGCCGGAACAGAAGCTGCGCATCACCTCATCGGATGTCGAGCGCGTGCACGCGGCGCGCGATCGGCTGGTGCGCTCGCTGCTGGAGCCGCCAAGCCTGAATGCCCTGGCCGCCCATGTCGGCATGAGCCCACGCAAACTCACCGCAGGGTTTCGCAAGGTGTTTGGCACCAGCGTGTTTGGCTACCTGCACGAACATCGCCTGAGTGAAGCGCACCGCATGCTCAGCGATGAAGAGAGCAACGTCTCGACCGTCGCCTATGGCGTGGGTTACAGCCCGGCGCATTTTTCCATCGCCTTTCGCAAACGCTACGGCGTATCGCCCAGCGAGATCCGCTGACGGCTCGCTGACTCTGAATCGAATGAAAAGGCCTGTGCATCTAAAGCCTTGAGCGCTTCCTGAAAACCTGCTTGCGATAAAGTCTCATTTGATAATGGCTTGCATCTTTGTGAGCCGCGCAGACTTTATTTTCAAGGGTCACAGGAAGCTTTTCATGAGCGAGCTGACAACAGCAGACACCCCCCCGGCCAACCCGCTGCGCCCCTGGCTGATCGAACACCTCGCCCAGTTGCTGGGTGCCACCGTGGATGAAATCGACAGCCTGGGCGACGAGGAAAACCTGCTCGGCTGCGGGCTGGATTCAATTCGCCTGATGTATCTGCAAGAGCGCCTGCGCAGCCACGGGCTACAGGTCGATTTTGCCCAGTTGAGTGCCGAGCCGAGCGTGGCTGCCTGGCTGGCGCTGTTGCGCGGGCAAACCTTGCAACCTACGCTGGCGCCTGCCGTTGCACCTGCATCAGCAGGCGCGGAGAGCTTCGAACTCAGTGCCGTGCAACAGGCCTACTGGCTGGGCCGTGGCGCCGCTGAAGTGCTGGGCAATATCAGTTGTCACGCTTGGCTCGAGTTCGACTGCCAGGGCATCGAACCGCGACGCCTTGAAGCCGCTGTGAGCCTGGTGCAGGCCCGGCACCCGATGCTGCGGGCCAGTTTCAACGAGGGCCGCCAACGCATCCTGGCGTCGCCGACACAGCCAGTGTTTGACCATCAGGACTGGCGCCAACATTCACCACAAGCGGCGCAACCAGCCTGGGCCGAACTGCGCCGCTGGCGCTCGCACCAATGCCTGGCGGTGGAGGCTGGGCAAGTGATGCTGGTGGGCCTGGTGCAGATGCCCGACGGCCGTGACCGGGTCTGGCTGAGTGTCGACCTGCTGGCGGTCGACGTGGAAAGCCTGCGCCTGTTGATGGCGGACCTGGGCCAGGCCTACCTGGCGCCAGCGTTGTTGCCGGCGCCGCCGACCCTGCACTTTGCCGACTATCTGAAGCGCCGTCAGCTACGCCGCGCCGAAGCTTATGCCCGTGACCGCGAGTACTGGTGCCAACGCCTGGCGCAGTTGCCCGATGGCCCGGCGCTGCCGCTGGCCTGCGCGCCCGAGTCGATCCGCGAACCGCGTTTCAGCCGCCAGGCGTTTGTCCTCAGCGGCGCGGAAGCCGAGCGCTTGCAGCGCCAGGCTACCGGCCACGGCCTGACCTTGTCCTGCGTGTTCGCCACCGCCTTCAATGCGGTGTTGGCGCGCTGGAGCGGGCAGTCGAACTTCCTGCTCAACGTGCCGTTGTTCGACCGTCACGATGATCAGCCCGGCATCGATCAGGTAATAGCCGACTTCACCACTTTGCTGCTGGTGGAGTGTCAGGACGCACCGCAATTGCCCTTCGCCGAAGCGGTGCGGCAGTTCCAGTGCAGCCTCCATGGCACCATCGACCGCTCGGCGTTTCCCGCACTGGAAGTGCTGCGCGAAGGCCGGCGCCAGGGCCATCCGCGTTCGGCGCCGGTGGTGTTTTCCAGCAACCTGAGCGAGTCGGGGTTTGTCCCGGCGAGCTTTCGCGAAGTGTTTGGCGACCTGCACGATATGCTCTCGCAAACCCCGCAGGTGTGGCTCGACCACCAGCTTTACCGGGTCGAAGACGGCCTGTTGCTGGCCTGGGACAGCATCAGTGAACTGTTCGCCGACGGCGTGCTCGAGGCGATGTTCCAGGCCTACATCGAGCTGCTGCAGCGCCTTGCCGACAGCGACTGGAGCCTGCCGCAACCGGTACTCCTGCCGCTGGCGCAACAGGCCCGGCGCGCGCGCCAGAACAGCGTCCCGGCGCTCGCCCCGGGGCGTGGCTTGCTGGAAGATTTCTTCCGCCACAGCGGGCAGCGGCCGGAAGACCTGGCGCTGATCTGTGGCGCCCAACGCTGCACCTACGGTGAACTGGCCACGCGTTCGCTACGGGTGGCCGCCGGCTTGCTGGAAGCCGGCATGCGCCAGGGCGAGGCGGTGGAAGTCTGCCTGCCGCGCGGGCTCGGGCAGATCGTCGCGGTGTTCGGCGTGCTGGCGGCCGGTGGCTGCTACGTCCCCGTCGACACCGCGCAACCGCCGGCGCGCCGTAGCCTGATCGAGTCGGCAGCGGGCATCAGCCTGGTGATTGCCGAGGCGCCGCCGACGCTTACGCCTGATAGCCCGTCGTTGCGCTGGCTGGACCTGGCGCGCCTGGAGCAGTCCGCGCCCCTGGCTGCGCCACGCGTGCAGGCGCCGCAGGCCAGCGCCTATGTGATCTACACCTCCGGCTCCACCGGCGTGCCCAAGGGGGTCGAGGTGAGTCATGGCGCGGCAATGAATACCATCGACGCATTGCAGGCCGAGCTCGGGATCGACCGCGATGACTGCTTGCTGGCGGTGTCGGCGCTGGATTTCGACCTGTCGGTGTTCGACCTGTTCGGCGTGCTGGGGCAGGGCGCCCGCCTGGTGCTGCTGCAACCCGAGGAAACCCGCGACGCGGCGCGCTGGGCGCAATTGATTGCCGAGCACCGGGTGAGCCTGTGGAACTCGGCGCCGGCGCTGCTGGAAATGGCCCTGGGCATTGCCGCGGGCGACTGTCACTACCAGAGCCTGCGGGCGGTGTTGCTGTCGGGCGACTGGATTGCCCTGGACCTCGCCGCACGCTTGCGCCGACAGGCCACGGCGCAGTGCCGGGTGTATGGCCTGGGCGGCGCCACCGAGGCCGGGATCTGGTCGAACCTGCACAGCATCGACGAAGTGCCGGGCCACTGGACCTCGATCCCCTATGGCAAGCCCCTGGCCGGCCAGGCCTATCGGGTGGTCGATGACAGCGGTCGGGATGTGCCCGACCAGGTGGTGGGACAATTGCTGATTGGCGGTGGCAGCCTGGCGCGAGGCTACCGCAACGATCCGCAACTGACCGCACAACGTTTTCGCAGCGACGAGCGCGGGCGCTGGTACCACACCGGGGATCGCGGGCGCTTCTGGGGCGACGGCACTATCGAGTTTCTCGGCCGTATCGACCAGCAGGTGAAGGTTCGCGGGCAACGTATCGAACTGGGCGAAATCGAGGCAGCGCTGAGCGCCCATCCGCTGATCGACAGCGCCTGCGCGGCGGTATTGCCGGGGACGGTGGCCAGCCTCGGCGCGGTGCTGGTGCTGAACGCAGCGCCGGTCAAGGTCGCCGCGGATGCATGGCAAGGCCGGTCATTGCTGGACGACACGCCGCAAGCTGAAGCCCGGGTTACCGCTGAACTGCTGCAACGTCTGCTGCACGGGCAAGCGTTGCCGGCGCTGCCACTGCTGGACACCTGGCGCCAGTGGTTGCGCGGGCAACCCGCCGAGTCGCTGAGCCTCGGTGATGCATTGGCACAACTGGGCTGGCGGGAGGCCGACCTGCAGGCCATGCTCGGCGCGCTGCAGTCGCTGTTGTGCAGCGAAGGCGGCGCCACGCAGGTGCTGTTCGATCCGTTGTTGGCCCCCCAGGCCATGGCCCTCAATCTGCCGGCCGGGCGCCAGTTGCTGGATGCCATGAGCCAGGCTGTGCAGCAGCAGTGCAGTGCCCAGGCCGGGCCGCTGAGGGTCGCGGTGCTGGATGTGCGCGGCGGGCAGTTGCTCGAGCAATGGCTCGATCACCTGAGCCACTGCGACCTGCAAGTGACCCTGTTCGAAACCAGCCCCGGCCTGCTGGCTGCCACCGCCGGCAAGCGCCAGGGTGCTGCCAGCCAACTGCTGCTGGACAGCCTGTTGCCCGTTGAGCATTGCTGCCAATACGACCTGGTGATCAGCTTCGCCGCCTTGCACGGCTATGCCCAGCCCGCCGACTGCCTGAACCTGGCCCAGGCGCTGCTCAAGCCAGGCGGCCGCCTGCTGCTGGCCGAGCTGTTGCGCGATTCGCCGCTACGCCTGGTCAGCGCGGCACTGCTCGACAGCCGCACACCGGTGTTGGCCGACGCCGTGCAGATCGCGCGCATGCTCGGGCACAGCGGCTTTGCCGACCTGCACTGCCTGTGGCAGAACCCGGCGATGCTGCTGGTCAGCGCCACGGCCGCGGCCGACGCCTTGACCGGCGACAGCCTGCAGCACTGGCTGCAACAGCGCTTGCCGCAAGCGATGCGCCCCGAACACCTCTGGTGCCTGCCGCGTCTGGCGCTCAATGCCAACGCCAAGATCGACCGCAGCCGCCTGCAGGCCTGCATGACTCAGGCGTTGCAACGCCGCCAGCCGGCCAGCAGCGAAGAGGGCGAGCTGAGCCCGGCATTGCAACCTTTGGCCGTGTGCTGGGAGGCGGTGCTGGGACGCCCGGTGCGCAATGCCCAAGGCAGCTTTTTCAGCCTGGGTGGCGACAGCCTGCTGGCTACCCGTCTGTTGGCCAGCGTGCGCGAGCAGATGGGTGTCAGCCTGCGCATGAGTGATTTCTACCTGCAGCCGACATTGGCGGGCATGGCCGCGCTGCTGGCGAGCAGTGCTGCCATTGAGGAGGGCGTGCTATGAGCCTGGATGACCTGTTGCACATCTGTCGTGAACGCCAGATCGAACTCTGGGCCACTGAAGGCCAGCTGCGTTTTCGCGCGCCGCAAGGGGCGCTGGACCCGGCCCTGGCCGAGCGCATCCGCGCCCAGCGTGAAGCACTGATGGTCCATCTGTCGCCACGCGCGCAGTGGCGCTCGCAACCCGGGCAGGCGCTGCAACCTTTTGCCCTGAGCGCGGTGCAGGGCGCCTATGTGCTGGGGCGCAACCCGGCGTTCGACTATGGCGGCAATGCCTGCCACCTGTACGTCGAGTACCCCTGGCCGGCCAATGTCGACATCGAGCAACTGAACCAGGCCTGGAACGCCCTGGTACAGCGCCACCCGATGTTGCGCGCGGTGGTGCACGACAACAGCCGCCAGTGCGTGCAGGCCCAGGTGCCCTGGCAACGCTTGCCGCTGCATGACCTGCGCCAGGCCTCGCCGCTGGCGTTCGAAGCGCATCTGCAGCAGGTGCGCGAGCGCCTGGATCATGCCTGCCATGCCCTCGACCAATGGCCGATCCTGTTGCCGGAAGTGAGCCTGGGCGCGGAACGGGCGATCCTGCATTGTTCGGTGGATTTCACCTTGCTCGATTACGCCAGCCTGCAACTGTTGCTGGTGGAACTGACCCAGCGCTACCTGGAGCCGACGCGGCATTGGCCGGTGCTGGAGGCGACCTATCGCGACTACCTGCAGCATGAACATGAGGTGCGTGAAAGCGCCGCCTGGCAACGGGACAAGGCCTGGTGGCTGGCGCGCCTCGATAGCCTGCCCGGGCGTCCGGACCTGCCCCTGAGCGATGACGCCGGGATCGCCTCGCGCCGCTTCGAGCACCACCATGGCGCATTGAGCGCGGCCCAGTGGAACGCCCTCTGTGCCCTGGCCAGCGCCCAGGGCTTAAGCGCTGCGGGCGTCACCCTGGCGGCGTTCGCCGAGGTGATCGGGCGCTGGAGCCAGAGCGCCGATTTCTGCCTGAACCTCACCGTACTCAACCGGCCGGACCTGCACCCGCAACTGGGCCAGGTGCTGGGCGACTTCACCGCCCTGAGCCTGCTGGCGGTGCACGGCGCCAGCGGCGCGAACTTTGTCCAGCGGGCGCGGCGTATCGGCGCGCAGTTGTTCGATGACCTGGATCACAGCCGCTTTACCGGGGTCGAGGTATTGCGCGAGCTGGCACGGGTCCAGGGGCGTGGCGCCGACCTGATGCCGGTGGTGTTCACCAGCGGCATTGGCAGCGTCGAGCGCCTGCTGGGGGATTGCGGACGCTTGTTGCAGCCGCCGAGCTACATGATCAGCCAGACGCCCCAGGTGTGGATCGATTGCCAGGTCAGCGACCAGTACGGTGGTTTGCAGATCGGCTGGGACGTGCGCGTCGGCGTGCTGCCGCAAGGCATGGCCGCGCAGATGTTCGACGCTTATGTCGACCTGCTGCAGCGCCTGTCCGCAGATGCGCAGCTGTGGCAAGTGCGCGGCGACATCGTGTTGACCCAACAACGGCCGCCGCGGCTCTCGGCGCACAAGGCCCTGGACCGCAACATCGCCAGCGGCTTTGCCCGCCAGGCGCTGCGCACCCCGGACGCGCCGGTGATCAGCGACCGCGCCGGGCATTACAGCTACCGTCAGGTTGCCCAGCACGCCGACGCCGTACGCGCGGCGCTGGAGGCGCTTGAGGTAGCGCCCGGCGCGCGGGTGGCGGTGATGCTGCCCAAGAGCGCCTGGCAACTGATGGCGGTGCTGGGTATCAACCAGATGGGCGCCGCCTATGTGCCCATTGATATCCGGCAACCGGCCCTGCGCCGCGAAGCCATTTTGCGTGACGCCGGGATTGCCGCCGTCATCAGCCTGGAGGCCGAGGCCTTGCCGGCGGGCCTTGAGCTGCCGCGTATCGCCATCGACAGCCTCGCCGCCGCCAGCCACTGGCCGCCGCGCGAACCGCTGGCGGTGCAAGCCGGTGACCTGGCCTACATCATCTACACCTCCGGCTCCACCGGTACGCCCAAGGGCGTGATGCTCAGCCATGGCGCGGTGGTCAACACCCTCGACGACATCAACCAGCGCTACGGCGTCAACGCCCAGGACCGGGTGCTGGGGCTGGCGGAGCTGAGTTTCGACCTGTCGGTGTATGACTTCTTCGGGGCTACGGCGGTCGGCGCGCAGGTGGTGCTGCCAGACCCCGAACGCGGCGCCGATCCCTCCCACTGGGCGCAACTGATGCGTGAGCACGGCGTGACCTTGTGGAACTCGGTGCCGGCCCAGGGCCAGATGCTGATCGATTACCTGGAGACCGAGCCGGCTGTGATTCCCGGGCCGCGTTGCGTGATGTGGTCCGGCGACTGGATCCCCACCACCTTGCCGACCCGCTGGTGGCAGCGCTGGCCCGACAGCCAGCTGTTCAGCCTGGGTGGCGCGACCGAGGCGGCCATCTGGTCGGTAGAGCATCCCATCCGTCCCGCCGACACGGCCTTGCCGAGCATCCCTTATGGCCGCGCCCTCAACGGCCAGACCCTGGAAGTGCTCGACAGCCTCGGCAGGCAATGCCCGCCGGGGGTACGCGGCGAGATTCATATCGGTGGCCTTGGCCTGGCCCTCGGCTACGCCGAAGACCCGCAGCGTACCGCCGAACGCTTCATCACCCATGCCAGCGGACGGCGCCTGTATCGTACCGGGGACCTGGGACGTTACCTGGATGAGGACGGCCTGATCGAGTTTCTCGGACGCCAGGACGATCAGGTGAAGATCCGTGGCCATCGCATCGAACTGGCGGAAATCGACGCCGGCTGGCTGGCCCATCCACAGATTGCAGCCAGCACCACGGTACTGCTGGGCGAGCGCCACGAGCGTTCGTTGTGCAGCTTTGTCACCTTGCAGGCTTCGGCCAGCGATACCCAGCGGGTGGGCGAGGAACTGGCCCGGGTTGTGGCCAAGGCGCGCGACACCCTGGAGCAGGCCGATTTCGGCCCCCGTGAGGAAATTCAGGCCGCCCTGGCGGCGCTGGACCGGGCGGCAGATGCATCGCTGCTGCACTGGCTGGCCGGCAGTGGTTTGCTGGCGTTGGCGCAGGACGTAGAGTTTGCCCCGCTGTGTCAGGCCCTGAAACTGGAGCCAGGCCAGCAACGCCTGTTGCGCCATTGGCTGACCCTGTTGACCGACAGCGGCTTTCTGCAACGCCAGGGCACGGGCTGGCGCTGCGCCGTGGACCCGGGCGAGGTCGATCAAGCAGCAGCCTGGGCGCACTTCGCTGAACGGGCGCCGGCGGGGCTTTGGCCGGTGGAACTGGTGGATTACCTGCGGGGCAGCGCCATGCGCCTGGCCGAGCAACTGGACGGCCGGCTGAGCCCGGCGAGCCTGATGTTCCCGCAAGGTTCGGCGCATATTGCCGAAGCCATGTACAGCCGCGGCCTGCATGCACAGGTGCTGCACCAGGCCATGGCCGAGGCGGTGAGCGCGATTGTTGCCCGTGAAGGGCAGCGTAGCTGGCGCATTCTTGAAGTCGGTGCTGGCACTGGCGCGGCCAGTGCCTCGGTCATTCCGGCGCTGGCACCGTTGGTGGCGGTCGGTGTGCAGATCGACTACCTGTTCTCCGATGTTTCCAGCTACTTCCTCAATGCAGCACGGGAACGCTTTGCCGAGTACCCATGGGTGCGCTTCATGCACTTTGACATGAACAAGCCCGCCTGCGAGCAGGGCCTGCATGCAGGCTCGGTGGACCTTGTGCTCAGTTCCGGGGCCTTGAACAATGCCCTCGATACCCCACGCCTGCTGGCCGGCCTGCGCCAGTTGTTGCAAGCCGATGCCTGGCTGGTGATCCAGGAGCTGACCCGCGAGCACCGGGAAATCAGTATCAGCCAAAGCCTGATGATGGAGACGCCCGAGGACTTGCGCGTGGCCAACGGGCAGTTGTTCGTGCACCGGCAACAGTGGCTGGATTGGCTCAACGGTGAAGCAGGGGACCATGCCCAGGCCCTGGCTTCACCGGCCAGTGTGCTGGCGGTGCTGGGCTATGACCTGTTGGTGGCGCGGATGAAAACCGACCGGCCACTGTTGCCTGCCCAGACCTTGCTGACGTTTATTGCCGAGCGGGTGCCGCGTTACATGGTGCCGGCCCAGGTGCGAGTGCTGGACCGCCTGCCGGTGACCGCCAACGGCAAGATCGACCGCCGCGCCCTGACCACGCAGGCGCAGCAGCGCCAATTGGAACCGGTGCGCCAGGTACGGGCCGAGGTGGGTGATGAGCTGGTGCAGCGCCTGATCGGTCACTGGCAGCGAGTGCTCGACTGCAGCGACCTGTCGGCCGAGCAGGATTTCTTCGCCGCCGGTGGTGACTCGCTGCTGATCGCCCAATTGATCGCCGGCGTGCGCGAACAGGAACCCCTGGCCCGTGCGCACCCCTTCGACCGCCTGCTGCGCTGGGCCCTCAGCCAGCCGACCCCGGCCGGCCTGGCGCAGCGCCTGCGCAGCGAATCGTGCACTGAGGCGCCGGCCCCGGAACAACCGGCAACGCCCGCCCTGGATACGACCCGAGCGCCGTTGACCGGGCGCGTGCGGCTGGATGCCCTGAGCGAACTGGCCGCTGGCGAGGGCGTTGCCCGGGTGCTGGTGCATGAGGGCCTCGGCACGTTGCTGCCTTATCGCGGGTTGATCGCGGAACTGGCGGGCAGCGGCCCGCTGCTGGGGCTCGCGGTGCACGACAGCGAGGGCTACCTGCGCCTGCCTGCGCAACACGTGAATGCGACCCTCGGCAAACGCTATGCCCAGGCCTTGTGGGACAGCGGCCGGCGCAGCTTCGACCTGCTGGGCTACTGCTCCGGCGGGCTGGTGACCCTGGAACTGGCCAAGGCATTGCTGCAACTGGGGGCCGAGGTGCGCCAGGTGGACATTGTCTCCAGCTACCGCATTCCCTATCGGGTGGACGATGAGCTGCTGATTCTCTACAGCTTCGCCGCCACCCTTGGCCTGGATGCGCAGGCGCTGGGCTTGCCGTCTGCCGAACAACTGCACGCCGCACTGGCCCAGGGGCTGAAGGATTCGCCGCAGCACCTGGCCGCGGGCAGCCTGAGTGGAGTCTTGCCACATTTCGACGCAGCGCAGCTCAAGTCCCGGGTGCTGGCCGCCGCCCGTGGCATCGCCGATGAGCAGCTGTACCGGGTGTTCGCCCATTCGGTGCGGGCCAGTCACTACAGCGACAGCGCGCCTTATGTCGGCGCCGTGCGCCTGTTCGTGCCGAGCGTCAGCAACCCCTTGATCGCCAATCACCAGGCCAGCCTGCAGGCCTGGTGGCAGGCGGCATCGCTGGCGCCGCTCACCGTGCAGACCCTGCGCGGCAATCACTTCGATTGCCTGAGCGCCGGGCTCAGTCGTCACTTGCTGGAGGAACACCGTCCATGAACAACCCCGTCAAAACCCTGGTGGTGGGCTCGCGCTTCGGCCAGTTCTATGCCGCCGGTGTCGCTGCCGCCGACAACCTCGAACTGGTGGGCGTGCTGGGGCAGGGCAGTCGCCGCTCACAGGCCCTGGCCCGGCACCTGCAGGTGCCGTGTTTCGACGCCCTCGAACAGGTGCCCGACGATACCCGCCTGGCCTGCGTGGCGGTGGGCGGCGCGGCACGCGGCGAGCAGGGCCCGGCCCTGGCGCAAGCGTTGATGGCGCGTGGCATGGATGTGCTGATCGAACACCCGCTGTTGCCCCAGGAGTTGCACGAGCTGTTGCGTACTGCGGCGCGCTTGCAGCGGCGTTGCCTGCTCAACAGCTTCTATCCGCAATTGCCGTGGGTGGCGCGCTTTATCGAGCTCGGCCGGCAGTTGCATCGCCAGCAGGGGATTCGCCACATCGAGGCCAACTGCGCGGTGCAGGTCAGCTACGCGACCCTGGATTTGCTGGCGGCGCTACTGGAGTCGGTGGGGCCGTGGTCGCTGGACAATCTGGCGCCGGCGCTGTCGCCGTGGCGCGATATCAGCCTGATCATGGCTGAGGTACCGGTGTCGTTACGCGTGCTCAACGAACTGGCGGCGGCCGATGACGGGCGCATGCAGATGCTCCAGCGCATCAGCCTCGCCACCGACAGCGGCACCCTGCTGCTGGCCTCGCCCCATGGGCCGCTGCTGTGGATGCCGGCGGTGCGTGCGCCGAGCGAGGATGTGCACGGGTTGTTCGATCTGACTGGCGTCGCCTTGCCGTGTGTCGAAGTGCTGCAGGACGCCGCCACCGATTGGGGGCAGGTCTATCGCCAGGTCTGGCCACAGGCGGCGGCCAGTGCCCTGCAACCGTTGCTCGACGGCGTCGGCCTGGTGCGTCGGCAACAGCGCAGCCTGGAAGTGGTCGGGCTCTGGCAGCAGGTGACGGCGGCCATCGGCTTTCCCGAAACGCCACCCCAGGCGCTGCCGGCGGCAAGCCTGGCGCAGGCCCTGGAGGGTTGCCGATGAACTTTCTGGGGCCCGAATTGCGGGCATTGTTGCAGCCTTTTCGCGCGCGCTTGTGGCTAGCGGTGGCGGTGCAGGCCATCGCCGGGATCAGTTCGCTGGTGCCGTTGATAGCCCTGGCGCATCTGGCCGACGGCCTGCACCAGGCGCCGCCGTTGGCGCCTGGGGTGATGGGCTGGGTGCTGCTGGCGGTGTTCGGCTCGGCCCTGTGGCTGTGTGGTCAGACCCTGGCACTGCACCTCACCCACAGCGTGGATGCCGACCTGTGCAACCGCTTGCGGGTGCGCCTGGCCGAGCATCTGCAACGCTTGCCCCTGGGCTGGTTCGCGCGGCTGGGGGCCGACGGCGTCACCCGTTATGCCGAACAGGATGTGCGGGCGCTGCACCAACTGGTCGGCCATGCCCCGACCGATCTGGTCAACCTGCTGCTGATTCCTCTGGCCACCCTGAGCTACCTGCTGTGGAGCGACAGCGGTTTGGCGCTCTGGTGCCTGCTACCACTGGGGTTGGGAGTGCTGGGTTACTGGCGGCTGGGCTCGGCGCATTACCGCGAAGATGTCGAACGGCGTAATGCTGCGATCCAGCAGTTGTTCAGCGCTTACAGTCAGTTTGCCGCGAACCTGGGACTGGTGCGCCAGTTTCCGGGTGCGGGCATCCACCGCAGCCTGCAACAGGCGGTGCACCAATTCGACCAACGCTTCAGCCACTGGGTGAGCCGCGCCGGTCATCTCGCTGCGCTGATCCAGGTGCTGCTCGGCGCACCCTGGCTGCTGGCCTGGGTGGTGCTCGGGGCTTTGCTGGCGGGACTGACCGAGGTGGGCGCGGCGCAGTTGTGCGCCTTCCTGTTGCTGGTACGGGCCATGGCCGCGCCAGTGTTGGCGATGGGGCACGGCCTCGATGCCCTCAACAGTGCGCGGGTCAGCGCGCAGCGCCTGCAGGCGGTGTTGAGTACGCCGCCGTTGGCCGAACCCGACGCGCCGCAAGTGCCCAGGGACGCCAGCGTGGAAATGCGTGAGGTGTACTTCGCCCATGGCTCGGTCCCGGTGCTGGCGGCGATCAACCTGCGCCTGGAACCGGGCACCACCACGGCGCTGGTGGGGCCGTCGGGCGCGGGCAAAAGCACCCTGGCCGGGTTGATTGCACGGTTCATGGACGTCGACAGCGGGCAGGTGCTGGTGGGCGGGGTGGATGTTCGCCAGGTCGCCAGCCAGCAACTGCAACGTCATCTGGCCCTGGTGTTCCAGCACGCCGGCGCGCTGCGTTTGTCCCTGGCGCAGAACATCGCCCTGTACCAGCCCGACGCGAGCCTGGCGCAGATTCGCCAGGCCGCGCGGGCGGCGTGCCTGGACAGCCGGATCATGGCCTTGCCCAAGGGCTACGCGAGCATCGCTGGTGACGACGTAAGGCTCTCTGGCGGCGAGCTGCAACGCCTGGCCATCGCCCGCGCGCTGCTCTCGAGCGCGCCGATCATGCTCTTGGACGAGCCGACCTCGGCGACCGATCCGCAAACCGAGCGGGCCTTGCGCACTGCCTTGCATGAGGGGGCGGCCGGGCGTACCCGGCTGATCGTTGCCCACCGGTTGCAGAGCATCTGCCATGCCGAGCAGATCCTGGTGCTGAACGAAGGCCGGATTGTGCAGCGCGGCTGTCACCAGCAGTTGCTGGCCACGGACGGCCTTTACCGTCAGTTGTGGCGTGAACAAATGTCGAGCGCCGATCAAATGGAGCCTGTGTCATGAGCGTTTTTTCGTCCCTGCGCCAACTGCCACTGCGCACCTGGCAAACCCTGCGCGGGGCCTTGATCTGGATGGTGCTGGCCGCCGTGCTCGATGGCCTGGCCGGGCTGGCACTGGTGCCGCTGATGCTGGCCTGGTTCGACCCTGCGGCTACTGATGTGCTGCAGCCTGTGTGGCTATTGCTCGGCCTGACGCTGCTGCACGCCCTGGTCAGCTACATCGCCCAGCGTCGCGGTTACCTGGCCGGGGCGGGGCTGGCGGCGGGGCTGGTGTCGCGTCTGCTGGCGCATTTGCCACGGCTGCCGCTGGGCCGGCAACGTCATCTTGAGGACCTGGTTCGCGGGCCGGTGTTCAATAGCATGAGTATCCCGGCGCACCTGTTGGCGCCCTTGATAACCGCGTTGGTCACGCCGACGGTGGTGGTCCTCGGCCTGTTCGCCATCGCGCCTCGGCTGGCGCTGCTGCTGGCGCTGGCCTACCTGCCGTTGTTCGGCCTGCTGCGCTGGGCCGGGCGGCGCAGCCTGGAGCTGGAGCAACAGCGCCAGGCGGTGGATCGTCACGCCGGGCAACTGCTGCAAGCCTTCGCCGAGCAGCAGCCGCTGATGCGCAGCAGTGCTGATGCCAGTCAGGGCCAGGTAGCCCTGCGCGAGGCCCTGCAGCAACAACATCAGGCGACCCGTTCGCTCAATCGCCGGGCACTGCCCGCCAGCCTGGGCTTTGCCAGCGCAGTGCAACTGGTGTTTTCGGCGGTGCTCGCCGGCGGGGTGCTGGCGGTGGCTGCCGGGCACTTGCCGGGGGCGCTGCTGGTGGCAGTGCTGGTCTTGCTGGTGCGCTTTGTCGAGCCGCTGTCGCAGCTGGCGCAACTGGACCAGGCCTTGCGCATGGCCTGGCAGGCCTTGGCGCAGGTGCTGGGGGTGCTGGGCGAACCAACACTGTTCAGCCCGCAACCCGGCCTGCAACCACGGGATGCCAGCCTTCAGGGCCAGGGTCTGAACAGCTACGGCGAACACGGCGAGCACCTGCTCAAGGACCTCGACCTGCACTGCGCGCCCGGCACTTTCACGGCTATTGTCGGGCCTTCGGGGGCCGGTAAAAGCACGCTGCTGGCCTTGCTTGGCCGCGGGATGGATGCCCAGGCCGGCGAAGTGCGCCTGGGCCAGGTGGACATCCGCCAATTGAGCGAGCAAACCCTCGCCGCGCAGCTGACCCAGGTGTTCCAGGACAGCGGCCTGTTCGCCGGCAGCCTGCTGTGGAATGTCAGCATGGCGCGGCCACAGGCGACACCGGCGCAACTGCAGCAGGCCGCCGAAGCGGCTGCGCTGGATGAGGTGCTCGCCAGCCTGGCGGATGGCTGGCACAGCGAAGTCGGCCCGGGCGGTGCCTTGCTGTCGGGTGGTCAGCGCCAGCGAGTGGGCCTGGCGCGGGCGCTGCTGTCCGAAGCGCCGATCGTGTTGCTCGACGAACCCACCGCCAGCCTCGATGCGCGCAGCGAGGCGCGGGTCAATCGCAGCCTGCGGGCGTTGCGTGGCCGGCGCACACTGGTGCTGGTGTCGCACAACCCGGCGCTGGTGCGTGACGCCGATCAGATCCTGGTGCTTGAGGCCGGACGCTTGAGCGGCTGCGGCAGCCACGAACAGTTGCTCGCCACCCACCCTTGGTATGCGCAGTTCGTCGAGCAGCAGCGTGTCGACGGCTAAGGGCATTGGTGCCGGGCATCAATTGAAAAAGTCACTAAATCGAAAAGTTCGCCCACTCGTTTGAAGGATACTAATGAGAATTATTATCGAAATGGGGCGGGGCAATGTTACATCTGGGAGTCGCAAAGGCAGGACGGGGTGGCCAGCATCGCCGGGCGCATCTGGGGATGGTGCTGGTGCTGGGCTTGAATCCCCTGGCGCTGGCCATTGCTGCAGAGAGTGGCAGCGGGACGCTGCAGCTGGGCAACATCGAGATCACCGGCAAGGACAGCGCAAGTAGCGTGACCGCACCCGGTGTCACCACCATTGGCAAGATGCCGCTCAAGTTGCGCGAGACCCCGCAATCGGTGAGCGTGATCGACCACGAGCGTATCGAGCAACAGAACCTGTTCAGCCTCGATGAAGTGATGCAGCAGGCCACCGGGGTCACTGTGCAGCCGTTCCAGTTGCTGACCACCGCCTATTACGTGCGCGGCTTCAAGATCAACTCCTTCGAGCTCGATGGGGTGCCGGCCTTGCTCGGCGACACCGCCAGTTCACCGCAGGACATGGCGGTGTATGAACGGGTCGAGATCCTGCGCGGCTCCAACGGCCTGCTGCATGGCAGTGGCAACCCGGCAGCCACCGTCAACCTGGTGCGCAAGCGCCCGCAAAAGGACTTTGCCGCCAGCACTACCTTGAGTGGCGGTAGCTGGGACCGTTACCGCGGTGAGATCGACGTCGGCGGGCCGTTGACCGACTCCGGCAATGTGCGTGGGCGGATGGTTGCGGCCTACGAGGACCGTGACTACTTCTACGATATCGGCAAGCAGGACACCCAGCTGCTCTACGGCATCAGCGAATTCGACCTGAGCCCGGACACCCTGCTGACCCTGGGCGCGCAGTACCAGACCATCGATTCGGTGACCAACATGGCCGGCGTGCCGATGGCCAAGGATGGGTCGAGCCTGAACCTGCCGCGCTCCACTTACCTGGATGTCGACTGGGATCGCTTCAAGTGGACCACGCGCCGGGTGTTCGGCTCGCTGGAACAGCAACTGGACCACGACTGGAAAGCCAAAATCGCTGCCGAGTACCAGGACGCAGATTCCAGCCTGCGCTATGCCGGGGCCTTTGGTGCAATCGATCCGCTTACCGGCGACGGCGGGCATCTGATGGGCGCCGCATACAAGTTCGAGAGTACCCAGAAGAGCGTTGATGCATCGCTCAACGGGCCGTTTACGTTGTTCGGCCGCAGCCATGAGTTGCTGCTGGGCAGCAACTACAGCCAGGGTGAAACCGAACAGCGCATGGCGAACTTCACCACGCCGCTGAACGTGCCGGTGAACGTCTATCGCTGGGACCCGCACAGCGTGCCCAAGCCGGGTATCGGCGCCTATACCTCGCCGGGCTCGACCACGACCACGTCCAAGGGCGTCTACGCGCTGACCCGTTTCAAGCTGCTCGATCCGCTGACCCTGGTGGTCGGCGCCCGGGCCAGCTGGTGGGACCAGGACGCGCCGGGCGATCACTTCAAACCCGGGCGCGAGATCACCCCCTACGGCGGGCTGATCTGGGACTTCGCCCAGGACTGGTCGTGGTACGCCAGCTATGCCGAAGTCTTCCAGCCGCAGACCGGGCAGACCTGGAGCGGTGAACTGCTCAAGCCGGTGGAAGGCAAGACCTATGAGACCGGGATCAAGGGCGAGTTGCTGGAGGGGCGCCTGAACGTTTCCCTGGCAGCGTTTCGCATCGACCTGGAAAACAATCCGCAGGTTGACCCCGAACACCCAGGTGCCGGGCCAAACACCTATTACATCAGCGGCGGCAAGGTGCGCAGCCAGGGCTTCGAGCTGGAAAGTACCGGCTACATCACCCCGGACTGGAGCCTGTTCGCCGGCTATACCTACACCACCACCGAGTACCTTAAAGACACCCGCAGCACTTCGGGCGACCGCTATGCCGAGTTCACTCCCCGGCACATGCTGCGACTCTGGAGCCAATACGAGCTGCCGTGGCAGGACCGGCGCTGGAGTGTTGGTGCCGGGGTGCAGGCGCAAAGTGATTTCTCTGCGCAATCGGGCGCCGTGTCGATGGAGCAGGGCGGTTATGCGTTGCTCAACGCGCGGGTTGCCTATCGCATCGACGAGCACTGGACGGCCTCGCTCAATGGCAACAACCTGGCCGACCGCAAGTACTACCAGAGCCTGTCCACCCCCAACTGGAACAACCGCTACGGTGAGCCGCGCAGCCTCAACATGACCCTGCGAGGCACGTTCTGATGGCAACCCCCGGCCTCGGGCCATGGCCACTGCGCATCTGTCTTGCGCTGGCCGGCAGTGTGCTGAGCAGCCTGCAACTGGCGGTGCTGCTGGCCCGGCACTATCCCTGGGGCGGCGGGCTTGAGCGGCTCTACGCCGGGATTTTTCTCGGCTTGGGCTTTCTCGTGACGGTGCTGCTGTGGGCGCTACTGGCGCCAGATCGCCAGCGTGTGGTCTATCGCTCCGGCGTCTGGCTGTTGCTGTTCACCCCATGGCTGTTGTGGGAAGGGACCCGGACATGATGGGGGCACCGCGGGCGCTGGTGCAGCGCGTGCATTCCGGCGCTGGAGGCGTGTTTGGCCTGCTGCTGTTCGTGATTCTGCTCAGCGGGGCCTGGAGCATGGCCCATGAAGACTTGCGCACCTGGTTTCGCGGCCCGGCAGCCTTGGCACCAGGGCCAACACTGCCCCTGACGCAGTGGCTGGAGGTGGCGAGCCGGCATGGCCTGGCGCCGGAGGCGTTGCACATCCGCTTGCCCGATGGTCAGCGTGCGGTGGTTGAACTATGCGCTTCAGCCAACCAGTGCACTCTGGAACTGGACCCGGCCACTGGCCGGGAGTTGGCGCCGGTAAATGCAGCCGACATCCTCTTCAACCTGCACAAGAGCCTGTTTAGCGGGTTCCCCGGGCGGATCCTGATCAGCCTGCTGGGCGTGGTGTTGTTGCTGATGATCTGGGCGGGCAGCGCGCTGCACAGCGGGCGTTTGCAGGACCTCAAGCGCTTGCGCCGCGACCGCGGCCTGCGGGTGCTGGCCCATGACCTGCACAGCCTGATCGGCCGCTGGGCCGGGCCGTGGCTGCTGTTGTTCGGGGTCACCGGGGCGCTGTCCGGCCTCGGCGCCCTCGGCACGGTGGCCCTGGCTGGGCAGGCGTTTCCCGGGGCCCCGCAGCAAGCGTTCATGCAGTTGCTCGGCGCCCCGCCGCAGGTCGAGCCGCAGGCCGCCACGACCCAGGCGCTCGATCTCGATCAACTGCTGCACAACGACGCGGCGGCGCACCCAGGCTTTGCCGCCCAGAGCGTCACGCTGCATCGCTGGGGTGAACCCGGGGCCTGGGTGGAAGTGGCCGGCATCGAGCAGGGGCTGCCCAGTACCGCCGTGTTCGAGCGGCATGCCTACCGCGGCGATGACGGCCAGCCCCTGGGCACCAGCAGCGCGAGTGGGCGTGGGTTCTGGTTGCAGGCGTTCATTGCGGTGCAGCCGCTGCACTTTGCCGACTATCGCTGGCTGCCCCACGCGGGGCCGCTGTTGCGCGCGGTGCATTTCGGCATGGCATTGGCGGCGGCGGTGCTGGTCCTCAGCGGCCTGTACCTGTGGCTGGAGCGCCGGCGGCTCAAGGCAGGCGCGGGTTGGCAAGTGCTGCTGCGAATGGTCGTCGGTGGCGGCGGCGGGCTGCTGGCTGCCAGCGCTGTACTGCTGTGCGCCGGAGCGCTGGCCAATCTGGGGCTGTTGCCGCCCAGCGTGCTGCCGGGGTGCTTCTGGGGCAGCTGGACCGCCAGCCTGCTGCTGGCGGCGCTCATGCCGCCTCAGCGGCAACCGTTGCGCCTGCTGTTGAGCGTGGCCGGCCTGGCTTACCTGAGCGCCGGCGCCTTGCACCTGGCTGGCAGCCTGGTGCACGCCAACCTGGTCGTCTGGCCGATCGACCTGGTGCTGCTGCTCGGTGGCGCCAGTGCCCTGTGGGCGGTGCGCCGCCTGACTCTTTTTACGCGTACGGCACGGGCTGCCGACGCCAACGCTGTTTGATTGGAGACTCAAATGCTGGATCTGTTGAAACATTGGCGCATGGTGCTGACGTTCGCCCTGTTGTACCTCTCCCAGGGCATTTGCTTCGGCATCGCCATGGATGCCTTGCCCACGCTGTTGCGCCACGACGGTGCTGCACTTGATGCCCTGGCCTTCCTGCCGCTGGTGGGCCTGCCGTGGGTGGTGAAATTCATCTGGGCACCGCAAGTGGACAACCTCTGGAACCCGCGCCTGGGGCGGCGGCGCAGCTGGATCATGCCGATGCAGATCCTGGTGCTGCTGTGCCTGGTGACCCTGGCGAGCATTGGCCTGAGTGTCGACACCGCAGGCTGGGCCGTGGGCCTGCTGATCCTTGCCTCGTTCGCCAGCGCCACCCAGGACATCGCCACCGACGGCATGGCCGCCGAGTATTTCAGTGAGAACATGCTGGCGCGGATCAACGCGATCCAGGTCGGCGGCACCATGTTCGGCTTCTTCGTCGGTGGTGCCGGGGCGCTGTTGCTCAGTGGCCACTTCGGGCAAACCACGGCCTTTGGCCTGTTGGCGCTGGTGCCGTTGGCGAGCCTGTGCTGCGTAGGCTGGCTGCACGTAGCACCCGCGAAGAAAAAACAGCCGGACGTAGCGCACGCGAGCCTGCTGCGCTTTATCAAACGGCCCAAGGCCGTGTCGCTGGTGGTGCTGGCGCTGCTCTCGGCCATGACCGCGGTCTCCGGGTTCGGCTTGTCGAAACTGTTCCTCAACGATGCCGGCTGGTCCTTGCAGGCCATCGGCCAACTGGGCATGAGCGGCGGGGTGGTGACCATCGTCCTGGGTTGCGGCGGTGGTGCCTGGCTGATCCGCGTGCTGGGCTTGTGGCCGGCGTTCATGCTGGCGGTGGCCATGGCCGGGGTGGCCGCACTGGTCTGGCTGCTGCAGGCCAGCGGGGTAGTGGCGACCCAGGTCGGGTTGATCTGGCTGGCGGTAGGGCTGGGCTCGTTTGCCACCGGCGCTAGCTCGGTGGCGATCATGACCGCATCGATGGCGTTTGCCGGGCAAAGCGACCAGGCCGGCACCGACATGACCGCCGTGCAAAGCACCCGCGACCTGGGCGAGATGCTGTCGTCCTCGCTGTTGCTGGGGTTGACCGCGCAGGCCGGTTACAGCGGCGGGTTTCTGGCAGGGGCGCTGATGGCGATGGTGGCGTTGCTGGTTGCGCTGAATCTGGCGCGGTATCGGGTTATCGCTGAGTAGGGGGATCGTCCGCTCGAACGGCGATTAGACGGTGGGAGCGGGCTTGCCCCGCGATAGGGTCATGGCCGCGTGATAGA
>RCUI01000109.1_pt1 | contig 29962 bp, 20 predicted proteins | sample 2166121 | NCBI WGS metagenome assembly RCUI01 (sample SAMN09932700, study PRJNA488358) | compost metagenome | feature: garden; material: soil; isolation source: compost soil in succinic acid-enriched culture | place: Germany: Experimental Botanical Garden Goettingen | collected 2016-01-27
GACAGGCTCATACGGGTTCCTTGCGATGGCACGGTCAGGCTCAGGGCCTGGACAATCCCCGACCTTAGCCCGGTTGGGCGCGCCAACGCCACCCTGTAAACATGAAGCTTTGCCGTGGATCAGGCGGAGCGAAAATCATTCTCATGGCTAAAGCCCAGGGGCACGGATCAATCGATCGCGCAGTTCGCCCTGCTGTGCCGGCATTACGCCGGGTTCGTAGTGAAGGGCCCCGGCAAGCAGGCTGGCGACGGGCACGCCATCGCGGTAGAGCACGCGGTTGGTGCTCAGGGCCGGTACTTTATTGCCTGGTAACAGGGTGCCGACCAAGTTCAACGGATCGCTGGCGCTAATGGCGATCAGGTCGGCGTCCAAGGGACGCCGGCGCACTTCACGCATTAACGCCACCGCTTCCGGCAGGGCGAATTGTTCGCCAGCCAGGCCGCTGATAAAGCGCCCGCCACGGATTTCGCCACGGGCTTCCAGGCGGTGGTAGCAACGCAGCAGTTCGCGCCAGCTGGGCAAACAGTCGGCCTCGCGCTCCAGCAGTCGCCAGCAGATAACGCCATAACGGCGCAGCAAGATGCGGGCGATGTGTTCGAGGTGATCATCGCGGTTATCGGCTGTCGAGGTTTTGCGCAGCAGGGCCCAGCGTCCGGCGTCGTCCATGCCGCCGAACAGCGCACCGCGCCCACGGCGCGGGCTACGGCCCTGACGTTTACTGGCCGGGGTGATCAGTGCACGCAGGCCGGCGAAGCTGTCGGCGCTGACCAGGCCGGCCGCGACCAGCGCTTGCAACGCGTTTTCCAGCTCACTGGGTAGCAGGTGAGCGTCATGCACCAGTTCGTCGAAAAACAGCGCACCGTGCTCGCTCAGGGCGCTGTGAGCCCGTTGTGCGCGCAGACTCAGTTCGCTGCTATCCAAGGGGGGGCTCAGTGCCCGCCATAGGCCGAGGCGAGGACGCGGCACGATGACCAGCGGGGTGCTGCGCAGTGTAGTGGTGGCGGCACTGGGGGCCAGGCGGGTCCAGGCATATTTGCCGGCGCGGCAGGCTTCATCCAGCCAGCGCGGGCTGTAATCCTTGAGCCGGGTCGGTAGCAGGTCGCTTTCCCAGGCTGCCGCTGCTGCCGGAAAGCCTTCGAGCAGATCCAGGGCCGCGCTCAATGCCGGCTGGCCCTGCAATCGGGTAGCAGGCGATAGATGCTGCCAATCGAACAGAAAGCGCATGAGATCCTGCAGGCTGACCGGTTCGATCTCCCGACGCAGGCGCTTGATGGTGTAACGATGAATGCGTGCCAGCAGGTGACGTTCACACCATTGCAGTGTCGACTGAGCGCTGAGGAAGTATCCGCGCATGACATAGCCTTCAGCTTCCAGGCGAGCCAGTGCCTGTTCGGTATCAGCAGCGGGCAGTTGCAGTGGGGCGGCGATCTGCGCGGTGGTCAGGGGGCCGAAGCCACTCAGGCGTGCGCGCAACAGTTCAACCAACGCTGCGTCGGCATCCAGAGGCTGCTCAAAGCCTGGCAACGCCGGTAGGTCCGGGATTATCCGGGCCCGGTGAAACACGGCACGTAGCAACACTAGGCGCTCACGTGCCAGCCACAGGGACTGGCCTTCAGCCAATTGCAAACGGCAGGCACGGCCTTGGTGTTGCAGAGCCTCAAGCCAGTCCTGCCAGCGGCTGTTGGCTGAGGCTTCGGCCTGGCTGATACAGGCCAGGCTCATCAGCGCTTCGTGCATTTCATCGCTACAGGTTGGAAGTGGCCAAGCCTCTGCTTGCACTGCAGCAATGGCCTCGGGGTCAAGGGCCCCCAGGTCATCGCTGTTCTGAGTCTCGTTCCAGCGTCGATTGAGCACCGCCTGGGTACGCCGTTCTTCCAGCGGTGCATCGTCGAGAAAGGTATACGGGCGCGCATTGAGTATCGCCGAGGCCAGCGGTGAAGGGGCCGACAGGTCACGACTGATCAAACGAATCTGGCCTTGTTCGATGCGCCGCAGCAAGGCCAGCCAGCCCTCACAGTCCATCGCTTCGTGCAGGCAATCGTCGAGGGTTTGCTCGATCAGCGGGTGATCCGGGATCTGCCGTTCACCGACAAGGTTTTCCAGGCAGGCAATCTGGTCAGGGAAGACTGCGGCGATCAGGTCCTCGCTTTTCATCCGCTGGATCTGTGGGGCCACTTTGCGCCCGCCGACAAAGCGCGGCAGGGCCAGGGCGACACCGGCGTTCCAGCGCCAACGAACGCCGAACAGTGGTGCATCGAGCAGGGCCTGGATCAGGATGGACTCGGCGTTATTGCTCGACAGGTAGCGCCACACATCATCCAGGCTAAAGCTATGGCTGGCTGACAAGGACAGGACGATGGCATCTTCGCTGGCTGCCGCCTGCAGTTCAAAATTGAAGGTACGACAGAAGCGCTTGCGCAGTGCCAGGCCCCAGGCGCGGTTGATCCGGCTGCCAAAGGGCGAGTGGATGATCAATTGCGTGCCGCCGGACTCATCGAAGAAACGTTCCATGATCAGTGTCTGTTGCGAGGGCAGGGCGCCGAGGACCTGACGCGTACGGGCCAGGTAGTCGAGCAACTGTTCAGCACTGTCCATACCGAGGCCAATCTGCTCCCGCAACCAGGTGAGCGCGTCCTGCATCTGGCCGCGAGGCTCGCTCAAGCGCCGATCAACTTCGCCTTGCAGACGGGCGACTGCGAACGACAATTCATCGCTGCGCCCCGGTGCTTCGCCCAGCCAGAAGGGAATGCTCGGCGGCAAGCCCTTGGCATCCTCGACACGCACCTTGCCGCTTTCCACGCGCAGAATGCGATAAGAGGTATTGCCCAATTGGAAGATGTCGCCGGCGATGCTTTCCACGGCAAAGTCTTCGTTGACGCTGCCGATGTTCAAGCCCTGGGGTTCGAGCAGCACCGCATAGTCGGCGTTGTCGGGAATGGTGCCGCCGCTGGTTAGTGCGGTCAGCTGGCTGCCGCGGCGTCCGCGTAAGCTGCGGGTGACTGCATCGCGATGCACGTAGGCGCTGCGCACACCCTGACGGCCATTGAAGCCCTCGCTGAGCATGCGCAGCAGGGCCTGGTAGTGCGCCGGGTCCAGCTCGGCGTAGGGCATGGCCTGGCGCAGGCAATCGAACAGCGCCTGTTCCTGCCAGGGCTGGCAACTGACTTCGGCAACGATCTGCTGGGCCAGCACATCCAGCGGTGCGCGGGGTATCTGCAGCAGGTCCAGTTCGCCACGGCGCACACTGTCGAGCAGGGCCGCACATTCGATCAGGTCGTCCCGTGACAGCGCAAACAGACGACCTTTGGGCGTGCCCTCGACTTGGTGCCCGGCACGTCCGACTCGCTGTAGAAAGGCTGCGATCGAACCGGGTGAACCGATCTGGCAGACCAGATCGACTTCGCCGATATCAATCCCCAGTTCCAGGGCGGCGGTGGCCACCAGCACCTGCAACTCACCGCGCTTGAGACGCTGTTCGGCATCCAGGCGGTGTTCCTTGGCCAGACTGCCATGATGCGCGGCCACCGCCTGAGCGCCCAGGCGTTCGCTCAAGTGCCGAGTCAAACGCTCGGCCAGGCGCCGGGTGTTGACGAACACCAGAGTGGTGCGGTGTTCGCGGGCCAGCGCTGCCAGGCGGTCGTAGACCAAGTCCCAGACATCAGTAGCCATCACGGCGCCGAGCGGAACGGGCGGCACTTCCAGGGCCAGATCACGGTTGCGGGCATGGCCGATGTCGACGATCGCACAGTCACGGCCATGGCCTACCAGAAATTCGGCGACCCGTTGCACCGGTCGTTGCGTGGCTGACAGGCCAATTCGCCGCAGCGGTCGGCCACACAGAGCTTGCAGTCGCTCAAGGCTGAGCGTTAGGTGACTGCCGCGTTTGTTGCCGGCCAGGGCGTGAATTTCATCGACGATCACCGTGTGCACGTTGGCCAGGCCTTGGCGCCCGGAGTCGGAGCCGAGCAGCACATACAGTGATTCAGGGGTGGTCACCAGAATATGCGGCGCCTGGCGGCGCATGGCGTTGCGTTCCTTTTGCGGGGTATCGCCGCTGCGCACCGCGGTGCGGATGGCCAATGGCTCATGGCCTTGTTCTACCAGCGCTTCATTGATGCCTGCCAGCGGCGCTTGCAGGTTGATCTGGATGTCGTTGGACAGCGCCTTGAGGGGCGAGACATAGACCACCTGGGTCTGGTCGGGCAGGTGGCCGCTGGCCAGGCCTTGTTCGAACAGTTCGTCGAGGATTGCCAGGAACGCAGTGAGCGTTTTGCCTGAGCCTGTGGGCGCCGCCACCAGCAATGACTGACCGCGGCGAATCAACGGCCAGGCTTGCGCTTGAGCGGCGGTCACCGTCGGAAAGCGGTGCTGGAACCAGGCGCGCACGGCGGGATGGAAGGCAGCCAGTTCCGGGTGATTCTGGGCGGGCAGGTTCATCGCCTGTTTATGCGGCCAACAGGCGCGGGTTGCAAGGTGCGTTCGTCAGACCGCGTTGACGCCATCGCCAGCAGGACCGGCTCTCACAGATGACGTGCTTGCGGGGGATGCGATTGTGCCGCGCTCGACAACATGTGATCCTTGCGCGCTTTCTCCGTTGCGAGCCTTCCATGAGCAAAACCATCCGCATCGCCGCCGCTCTTCTGCTCGATCCCCAAGGCCGGACCTTGTTGGTGCGCAAGCGTGGCACCCAGGCTTTCATGCAGCCTGGCGGCAAGATCGAGGCTGACGAGCAGCCCGTCAATGCCCTGGCCCGTGAACTGTTCGAGGAACTGGGGCTGCAGATCGACCCGCAGGACGCCGAGTACCTTGGCCAGTTCAGCGCCTCGGCCGCCAACGAGCCGGGTTTCGAGGTCCAGGCCGAGTTGTTTCAGGTACACACCGCAATGCTTGTTGAGCCCGCTGCCGAGATCGAAGAAGTGGTCTGGGTTTCGGCCCGCAAGCAACTGACGCTCGAGTTGGCACCGCTGACGCGGGACTTGATTCTGCCCCTGTACCGGCGCTTAACTAGCCAACCTGCCTGACCCTCCATTTGCAAAGGAATGCCGATGATCCCCGCTCATGAATGGCTGCTGTTCACCGGCGCGGCGTTGTTGATGGTCCTCACCCCGGGGCCGAACATGATCTATCTGATCTCCCGTTCGATCTGCCAGGGACGCATGGCTGGAGTCACCTCGCTGGTTGGGGTGGTTGCCGGATTTCTGGTGCATATGACGGCCGCGGCGGTGGGCCTGACAGCCTTGTTCATGGCCGTTCCCCTGGGTTATGACCTGCTCAAGTGGGCGGGTGCTGCTTATCTGTTATGGATGGCCTGGCAAGCGGTAAAACCCGGCGCGCGCTCGCCGTTCGAGGCCCGTGAGCTGCCCCCGGACTCACCGGCCAAGCTGGTGATGATGGGCTTTTTGACCAGCGTGCTGAACCCGAAAGTGGCAATGTTCTACCTGTCGATCCTGCCGCAGTTCATCTCCCCCGAGCATGGCTCACTGCTGGCGCAGAGCCTGATGCTGGGACTGACCCAGATTACTGTGAGCTTTTCGGTCAACCTCTTGATTGCGCTGTTCGCCGCCGGGCTATCGGCCTGGTTCGTGCGCTACCCGCTGTGGCTGATGGTCCAGCGCTATGTGATGGGCTTTGTCCTTGCGGGCCTGGCGCTGCGCCTGGTACAAGAGCAGCGCAAGCTGGCCTGAGGCTCAACGCACCGCGCTGACCCCGTCAAGGGTGGAGAACGAGGTGTCCTTGGCAGTCAGGAGGAAATCACGCATGTACGGCGCATCGAGCATGTCAGTGCGCACAGCGGCATACAGGGTGGCAAACAAGCCTTTCTCACCCAGACGCTTACCCTTCACATAGCCACGCGAGCTGTACTCGTGCAGGGCCCAGTGCGGCATGCCGCAGACACCACGGCCGCTGGCCACCAGTTGCATCATCATGACCGTCAGCTCTGCGGTGCGTACCTGCGCGGGTTCAACGTCAGCAGGCTCGAGAAAACGGGTGAAGATATCCAGGCGATCGCGCTCCACCGGGTAGGTGATCAGCGTTTCGCTGGCGAGATCGTCGGCGACGATGTAGGGCTTGTTCGCCAACGGGTGCTGGTTGGCCACCGCGAGCATGGCTTCGTAGGTGAACAGCGGTACATAGGTCAGGCCCGCCAGCTCCAGCGGGTCGGAGGTCACCACCAGGTCCAGGTCACCGCGGGCCAGGGCCGGCAGCGGGGCAAAGGCGAAGCCTGAGGCCAGGTCCAGTTCGACCTCCGGCCAGGCGTCGCGGAACTGGTCGATGGTCGGCATCAGCCACTGGAAGCAGCTGTGGCATTCGATGGCCATGTGCAGGCGCCCGGCGGTGCCTCCGGCGAGGCGGGCAATGTCACGCTCCGCACCCCGCAGCAGTGGCAGGGTGGCATCGGCCAGTTGCAGCAGGCGCAGGCCCGCGCTGGTGAAACGGATTGGCTTGGTCTTGCGCATGAACAACTGCATGCCCAAGCGCTCTTCCAGCTCTTTGAACTGATGGGACAGGGCCGACTGGGTCAGGTGCAGACGTTCTGCGGCTTCTACCAGGCTGTCGGCTTCGCGCAGGGCGTGCAGGGTTTTGAGATGGCGAATTTCCAGCACGACGGTGCTCCATGAACAGAATTTGAGATTAGCGCGAATTTATTGAGTTTGTCTCATGTTGTTCTGTCTGTCGACAAGAGCGCCTTCTTTTATAAAAAGCGGGAAATGCAGGCAACTGTCTTAACTGGCCGGTGGTCGGGGAACTGCCTCACGATAATCCATGGCGCTGACCGTTGAGCGAGTGTCATCAAACGGTCACGGTTTTGTGGCAGCGCGCCCGCATGAAAGTCATCAGACTCTCGCTCTACTGGGGATTTGCATTCTGGTGTTTCTGTCATGCGGGCTTTTTGCTTTTTTCTGGCGCTGATCTGCGCCGCCTTACCTTCTTTTGCAGCGGGACGTTGCGATGCCAACGTGCCGACCGAACACGTTGAGCTGGCACAGTTGAACCTTGCTTATCAAAGCATCGGTCGCGACGCAGACCCTGCGCTGTTGTTGGTCATGGGCCTGGGTGGTCAGTTGATCCACTGGCCTGATGAGGTGGTGGTTGCCTTGTGCCAACAAGGCTTTCGAGTGATCCGCTACGACAACCGCGACGTAGGCCTGAGCACCTGGAGTCAGGCGCCGGCCACTGCCAACCTGACGTATCAGGTCGTGCGTTTCAAGCTTGGGCTCTCGGTAGAGGCGCCTTATAGCCTCAATGACATGGCTGAAGATGGCTTGGGGTTGATGGACGCCCTGCAGATCGAACGCTTCCACGTGCTCGGCGTGAGCATGGGCGGGATGATTGCTCAGCATATGGCGGCACTTGCTCCGCAGCGAGTCGAAAGCCTGACGTTAATCATGTCCAGTTCCGGTGCTCAAGGCTTGCCGACGCCCAGCCCGGCCTTGCTGCAGTTGCTGGCCAGGCGCGAGGCGCCAAACCGTGAAGTGGCCATCGAGCAGCAGGCCGACTTGTTGGCCGCGTTAGGCAGCCCGCAGGTCAAGGAGGATCGTCAGGCATTGCTGCAACAAGCGGCGCAATCCTATGACCGGGCCTTTAATCCAGAGGGGGCTGAGCGTCAGATCATGGCGATTCTTGCCGAACCGAGCCGGGTTGCATTGCTCAATCGCCTGCAGGTGCCGACGCTGGTGGTGCATGGCACCGCCGATCCGCTGTTGCCGGTGATGCATGGTGTACACCTGGCGGCGCACATCCAGGGCAGTCAGTTGAAACTGATTCCGGGCTTGGCTCATCGATTCCAGGAACAGTACAAGGGGGCGTTGCTGGGGGCGGTGTTGCCTTATTTGAAGACGCAGCGGCTGACGGATACCCACCTGGCGGTGTATTGATCGCGGGGCTGCACTGCGCTTAGTGCAGCCTCACCCAGATACTGACCAACACCGTCGCCGCCACCAGCCACGCCACTGCCGCCAGCGCCAACGACAGCTCCAGGCGCATGCGGTCGACCAGCACATACAGGGCTGCCAGGTAGACGAAGTAGGGAATGATCGACCACATGCCAAACAGGATCGTGGTCTTCAAGTCCTCAAGCGAGCGGCCCTTGCCGACGATATAGTGGGCAATCAAGGCAAAGGTCGGAAACAGCGGGACCAGCCCGGCGATGTAATAATTGCGGGTTTTCGCCAGGGCGGCAAGGATCACTACCACCGCTGCGCCCAGGCAGGCTTTGAGTATCAGGTCCACGTGTTTTCTCGCGGTAGAGGTCGGTCAACCCAAGCCATATTTTTTCACTTTGTCGAACAGGGTGGTCTTGGCCATGCCCAGCTCCTGGCTGGCCTGGCTGAGGTTGCCGCCGGTGCGTTGCAGGGCATCGCTGAGCAGGTTGCGCTCAAAGGCCTCGACCGCTTCAGCAAAGCCCAGGCCCTGGTTGCCGCTGGCGCCGGCTTTCTTGAACGCGGGTAAGCCCAACGCGTAGCGTTCGGCCACGTTGCGCAGTTCACGCACGTTACCCGGCCAGTCGTGGGCCATCAACCGCGACAGAGTCTGGCTGTCCAGTTGCGGAATTTCCCGATCGAAGCGCAATGACGACAACTGCAGGAAATGCTCGAACAGTTGCAGGATATCTTCACGACGTTCGCGCAGCGGCGGCAGTTCCAAGGTGACTACGTTGAGACGGTAGTACAGGTCACTGCGAAACTGCCCGCTCTGGCCGAGGGCGTCGAGGTCGGACTTGGTCGCGGCGATCACCCGACAATCCACCGCAATGCTCTGGTTCGAACCCAGGCGCTCGAGGGTGCGCTCCTGCAGTACACGCAACAGTTTGATCTGCAGGTTGATCGGCATGCTTTCGACTTCGTCGAGAAACAGTGTGCCGCCATTGGCATGCTCGATCTTACCGATGCGGCGCTTGCCTGCGCCGGTAAACGCATTGGCCTCGTGGCCGAAAATTTCGCTTTCGAACAGGTTCTCGGGCAGGCCACCGCAGTTCAGGGCGACGAAGGGTTGTGCCTGGCGACGGCTGAAATCGTGCAGGCAGCGCGCAACCAGCTCTTTGCCGGTACCGGTTTCGCCTTCGATCAGGACGTTGGCCGAGGTGTCGGCAACGTTGGCGATCAGTTCGCGCAGGTTCTGCATGGCCGGCGAGCGGCCGATGATCCGGCCTTCCAAGGTGCTCTGTTCGGCCAGTTGCCGCCGCAGGGCGAAGACTTCCCGCGACAGCCCGCGTTGTTCCAGGGCTCGGCGCACCACTTCGACCAGGCGTTCCGGGGCGAAGGGCTTTTCCATGAAATCGTAGGCGCCATTGCGCATGGCGCCGACGGCCATGTCGATATCGCCATGGCCGGTGATCAACACCACGGGCAGGCTGCTGTCGCGGGCCTTGAGCCGGCTCAGCAGCTCCAAGCCATCAATGCCGGGCAGACGGATGTCGCTGACAACGATGCCGGCGAAATCATCGCCGATGCGCTGCAGGGCTTCTTCGGCGCTGCCGACTCCCTCACAGGCAATATCTTCCAGCGCCAGGGCCTGCTGGCAGCCGAGCAGCACATGCGGGTCGTCTTCGACGATCAGGACGGTAAGGGGCGCTTGGTTCATAGGGACTCGGCAGATTCTGTAGGGGCATTGACCAGGGGCAGGGCGAGGACGAACGCCGTGCCGCCACTGGCAGGGTGTTCGACACTCAGGCTGCCCTTGGCTGCGGCGGCGAGGCTGGCGGACAGGGTCAGGCCCAGGCCCAGGCCATGCTCTCCCGGCTTGGTGGTGAAAAACGGTTCGAACAGGTGTTTGCGGGCTTCATCATCGATGCCATGGCCATTGTCGCGCACCCGCAGGCGATACTTGTCGCCTTGCCGCTCGCCTTCGAGCCACAGCTCGGGCAGCGGTTGCGCGGCCATGGCGTCGAGGGCGTTGCCGATCAGGTTGACCAGGATCTGTTCCAGGCGGGTCTGATCGATGGCCAGTTGTTGGTCGTCGAACTGGCTGTTGAGCTTCAGGTGGCAGCCAGCGATACGGCTACCCAGCACCTGCAGGCTGGCTTCCACGGCTTTGGCCAGCGAAGCCTGGCCACCGTCGTCACCACGGCGGGCGAAGGAGCGCAGGCTGGCGGTGATCCGGCCCATGCGGTCGATCAGGTCGTTCATGGTACGCAGGTTGGTACTGGCGGTTTCCAGGGCACCGCGTTCGAGAAAGCGTACGGTATTGCCCGACAGCGTACGCAGCGCCGCCAGCGGCTGGTTCAGTTCATGGGCGATGCTGGTAGACATCTGGCCAATGGCGGCGAGTTTGCCGGCCTGGACCAGTTCGTCCTGGGCGTGGCGCAAGGTCTGCTCGGCATGTCGCCGCTCGCGAATCTGGCCTTTGAGGCGTTCGTTACTGGCACGCAGATCGGCCGTGCGCTCGGTGATCTTGCGCTCCAGCTGGCTGTTGGCTTCTTCCAGTGCCTCACGGGCAGCCAGGCGGGTGGCAATCACCTTGCGTCGTTCGTTCCAGGCAATCAGTACGATGGTCAGCAGGGCGAAGGCGACGGCCACCAGCATGCCCTGGATGATCGACTCACGGCGCAAGTCCTGCAGGGGCGTGAGCAGGGTGAAATGCCATGGTGTGTCGCTCAGGCGCCGGGTCTGGGCCAGGTAGGCGACTTCGCGGCGACCATCACCGAGTTCGGCATTGGCCGGGAAGCTGAGTTTCTCGACACCGTCGGCAAGCGTTTCCCGTGACAAGGGCTGCAGCTCATTGAGCGGCCACCAGTAGTACTGCAGGCTACGGGCCAATTGTTCCTTGATGTCCGGAGTCAGCGGACGCACCGACTTGAGCCGGCGGGCCGGATCGCTGGAGAGGATGATGATGCCGTTTTCGTCGCTGACAAAGGCTTCCAGGCGGGCCCGTTGCCAGCGCTCTTCCATGTTTTCCAGGCGCACCTTGATCACTGCTACGCCGATGATCTTGCCGTGTTCTTCCAGGCCATGGGCCAGGTAGTAGCCAGGCTCACCGGTGGTGCTGCCGATGCCATAGAAGCGTCCAGGCTGGCCGCGTACGGCATGCTGGAAATAAGCACGGAACGACAGGTCTTCGCCAAGGAAACTGTCGACATCGCGCCAGTTGCTGGTGGCTTGTACCCGGCCAGTGGTATCGAGAACGAAGATCGCCCGGCTACGGCTGCGCCGGTTCAGGCCTTCGAGGTATTCGTTGACCGTTTGGCGGTGTTCGCCATCGGGCTCGGTCAGCAGGCTGGAAACGCTGTTTTCCAGTTCCAGCAGGCTGGGCAGATAGGTGTACTTGCTGATTTCACTTTCGACGCCGCGCGCGTGCAGCTCAAGCTGGCGCTCGCCGGATTCGCTCAAGGTGCGGATGCCGTTGTGCTCGCTGATCATAAAGCCAGCCACACCCAAGCCGATCATCAGCAGGATGATCAAGGGTGGCATCAGCAGTTGGCGTATCAGACGGGGTTTCACGGCAAGGGCAGGCTTGGCTGGGCGAAAGAGCGTGGGGTCGCATTTCATCACAGTGGCCTTGGTACGACCAGCACCCACTGGCTGACGAATGCCAGACAGAGGGTGCTGGTCATCACCTCAGTGTTGCAGAATTTTGCTGAGGAAGTGCTGGGTGCGCTCATCACGGGCACTCTGGTCACCGAAGAATTCTTCTTTGGTGCAGTCTTCGATGATGTTGCCCTTGTCCATGAAGATCACCCGGTTGGCGACCTTGCGGGCAAAGCCCATTTCATGGGTCACGCACATCATGGTCATGCCTTCGTGGGCCAGTTGAACCATTACATCCAGTACTTCACTGACCATTTCCGGGTCCAGCGCCGAGGTCGGTTCGTCAAACAGCATGACGATCGGGTCCATGGCCAGGGCGCGGGCAATCGCCACACGTTGTTGCTGACCACCGGAGAGCTGGCCAGGGTGCTTTTTCGCCTGGTTGCTAAGACCGACGCGCTCAAGCAGCGCCAGCCCCTTCTTGGTCGCTTCCGCTTCGCTGCGACCGAGTACCTTGCGCTGGGCAATGGTCAGGTTCTCGGTGATGGTCAGGTGCGGGAACAGCTCGAAGTGCTGGAACACCATGCCGACCCGCGAGCGCAGCTTGGGCAGGTTGGTCTTGGGGTCGGCGATCGAGGTGCCGTCGACGACGATGTCACCCTTCTGGAAAGGCTCCAGGGCGTTGACGCACTTGATCAGGGTCGACTTGCCCGACCCGGACGGGCCGCAGACGACAACCACTTCGCCTTTCTTGACCTCGGTGTTGCAGTCGGTCAGAACCTGGAAGTCGCCGTACCACTTGTTGACGTTCTTGATGGAAATCATACGGTTATCCTTTTCTGCAGACGCTTGACCAGGAAGGAAGCGGAGAAGCTGATGACGAAGTACACGATGCCGGCGAAGACCAGGAACTCGTTCGAGCGTCCGATGATGTCGCCGTTGGCACGTGCGGAGTTGAGGAAGTCCACCAGGCCGACGGTGTAGACCAGCGAGGTGTCCTGGAACAGGATGATGCTCTGCTGCAGCAGCAGCGGGGTCATCTTGCGAAACGCCTGGGGCAGGATGATCAGGCGCATGGTCTGGCCGTAGGTCATGCCCAGGGCCTGGGCTGCGCCCATCTGGCCTTTGGAGATCGACTGCACACCGGCACGGACGATTTCGCAGAAGTACGCCGCCTCGAACATCATGAAGGCCACGACGCAGGAGGTGAATGCCCCCACCGGGGTGTCTTCGCCGGTGATCCAGCGCAGCACGAACGGCACCGCCAGGTAGAACCAGGTGATGACCAGCAGCAGCGGGATGGAGCGGAAGTAGTTGACGTAGGCACCGGCAAGGTTTGCCAGGAGCTTGCTCGACGACAGCCGCATCAGTGCCAGCATGGTACCCAGCGCGATACCACCGACCACGCCCATGACCATCAGTTGCAGGGTCATTACCATGCCGTTCCACAGGCCCGGCAGGGCAGGAATGATTCCACTGAAGTCCATTATTTACCCCCCACGGAGATCAGGCCGGGCACGGCGACTTTCTTCTCGACCATGCGCATCAGCAGCATCAGGCCCATGTTCAGGGTGAAGTAAATCAGGGTGGCCAGGGTGAAGGCTTCAAACAGGTTGGCCGAGAACTCGGCGGTCTGCTTGGTTTGCGCCAGCAGCTCCATCAGGCCGATCAGCGAGGCCACCGAGGAGTTCTTGAACACGTTCAGGAATTCGGAGGTCAGCGGCGGAATGATGATCCGGTAGGCTTGCGGCAGCAGCACGTTCCAGTAGATCTGCGGCAGGCTGAAGCCCATGGCGCGAGCGGCGGCTTCCTGGCCACGCGGCAGCGCCTGGATGCCGGTGCGCACTTGTTCGCAGACACGCGCAGCGGTGAACAGACCCAGGCAGATGACCACACTGATCAGCGCCGAGGTGGTTGGATTCAGGTCCTGTTTGAACCATTCCTGCAGGCCTTCAGGCAGCAGGTCGGGCACCAGGAAGTACCAGATGAACAGCTGCACCAGCAGCGGTACGTTACGAAAGAGTTCCACGTAGGCGGTGGCAATGCCCGATACCAGACGGTTCGGCACAGTACGCATGACGCCGAGTACCGAACCCAGCAGCAATGCGATGATCCAGGCGGCAATGGCAATGGCGATGGTCCAGCCTAGACCGGTGATGTACCAGTCCAGATAGGTTTCGCTACCCACGCCGGTGGACTTGAAGAATACGCCCCAGTCCCAGTTGTAATTCATCGGGATCTCCCCTCAGATCAGTTGTTTCACGGGCACCTTCGAGCATCCGAGGGCGCTGCACGCCCTCGGATGAAAGGTTAGACACTAACTAGCTGGGGATCAGGACTTCTTTTCGTCTGCAGCTTTGTCGGTAGGATTGGCGATCAGCGCCTTGAGCTCGTCGCTCATCGGGAAGTTCAGGTTCAGGCCCTTAGGCGGGACTGGCTGATTGAACCACTTGTCGTAGATCTTGTTGATCTGGCCCGACTTGTAGAGGTCGACGATGGCCTTGTCGACTGCAGCCTTGAACGCTGGGTCATCTTTACGGACCATGCAGCCGTAGATTTCATAGGACTGCGGCGTGCCGACGATTGCCCAGCCTTTCGGATCCTTGGCCTTGGCCATTTCGCCGGCGAGCAGCGCGTCGTCCATCATGAAGGCCACGGCGCGACCGGACTCGAGCATCTGGAAGGATTCGCCGTGGTCCTTGGCCGAGATGACGTTCATCTTCATTTGCTTGTCGGCGTTCATCGACTTGAGGATGCGCTCGGAGGTGGTACCGGCGGTGGTCACCACGTTCTTGCCAGCCAGGTCCGGGAAATCCTTGTACTTGGCGTTTTCAGGCTTGCCGTCTTCGGCTTTGGTCAGCAGGCGGGTGCCCACTTCAAAGATACCGACCGAGAAGGCTACCTGCTGCTGACGCTCGACGTTGTTGGTGGTCGAACCACACTCGACGTCAACGGTGCCGTTCTGCACCAGCGGGATGCGGGTCTGGGAGGTGACGAGGTTGTATTTGACCTTCAGGTCTGGCTTGTTCAGGTCCTTTTTCAGGGCCTCGACGATTGCCAGCTGGATGTCATGGGAGTAACCGACGGGTTTGCCCGAAGCGTCGGCGATGTAGGAGAACGGGATAGAGGCGTCGCGGTGCCCCAGGGTAATGGTGCCCGATTCGTTGATCTTTTTCAGGGTGCCAGTCAGCTCTGCGGCGGTGACTGGCATGCTGATCAAAGCGGCCGTGATGGCTGCGCCCAACAGGTGGGGAACGATACGCATCAAAATTTCCTCGACGTTGTTTTTTTTATGGAGCCGTTGGCGGGCTCTTTCGTTCAGCGAACACTGCAATGAAGCGGTTTGCGCATTCGGGTACTGAGTGTAGAGCATGACTCGTGCCAAGCCCTGACTTCGATCATAACCCCCCGGAAATACTGGGGATTAAAGTTTTTTGACGATTGATTGTTGAATATCGGTGTCCGGCATCCCGAATTCGTGTGTTTTTATTGTTCGGAAATCCGAATGATGGGCAGGTCAAGCTGGTGTCAGGTCGGGTTAGGGTGGGTGGTAATGGGGTAGCGCCATGGCACGAAGCAGAGGTGATCTTCTGGCTTTTTTCTGCCTGGAGGGCATTTCATGTCAACAATTCCTATCCCCTTCGACTCGATCGATGCACTGATCGCTCAGCAGTTGCCGGGCTGGCTGACGGCGGCCCAGGTCGATCACTTGCGGGCATTACAGCGTGCGATGAGGAGGCAGCAGGCCAACGCCCAGCAGCTGCGCGAGTTGCTGGATGCTATCCCTGCGCTGGACGCATACGCCGCGCCATTGCTTGTAAACGCATTGACTCAGGAAGGGCTCGTCGATGCTGATGTGCGCGGGGGCCAGGTTCATATCGAGCAAGAAGTGACCTTGCCCACGGCGGCGCCAAACCTACCGCCGCCCCGTTACACCTTCACCTCGAGGCAAAGCTTGTTGGCCGCGGCATTGCACAACTATAGCGAGGAGGAAACCCGAACGTCGTCACTGCGTCGTGCGCAACTGCTGGATGCCGACGGCCAGTCGCTGGCGCTCGGCTTCGGGGCGTTTGCCCGGTTGTGCAGACGTCTGGACCTTGGTGGGCGCTATCAAACCGTGCTGCAGACGTGTCTGCGGCCGCAGGACATGTCTGCCAGGCAAGCCATCGACGGTTTGTTCGAGGAAAGTCAGCGTTCGCAGTTGGAGGTCGCGGTGCGTATCGCCAAGCTCAAAGGCGAGCTCGACGAGCGCAGCTACTTGCTTATGCTTGCGGTGTTTTCGCCAGCACCCATTGTGCCGCCGATTCCCGGGGGGCTGACACCTCGTCAGCTGTTTCTGCTGGGCAAACGCATTCATGGTGTGGTGGCAATGGAAATGCGCCTGGCGAAAGACGCTGCGCTGGAGTCGGTCATTGTCTGGATTCCGGATGATCCCCAACTGCCGGTGGCCTGCTATGGCTCTTGGGATGCTGTGTATCAAGCGCTCGCCAGCCGCTTGCGCAACGCCTCCTACCGGACTTTCTTCTCACGGTTTATCAGTCAGCGGGATCGCTCTGCCTTCACCGATAGGCTCGCCAACCTGATGCGCTCAGCCACGGCAGGTGAGCCGCCGGAGCTTGATGGCCGGAACTTTGCTCTCCATACATCACTTTTCGTCCATTTGCGTACCTTGCACATCGACAAGCAATTGGACGATGCCAGGGTTCTGGCGGTGCCCACCGATGATGAGGACAAGTCCTCAAGACGTGAGCGACTAGAGGGGTATCAACGTGCCGGGCTGGACTTGCTGAACTTGATCGGGCTGTTTGTTCCGGTTCTGGGCGAAGTCATGTTGACAGTGGCGGCGGTTCAGCTTGCCGATGAGGTGTATGAAGGTTACCAGGACTGGCAACTGGGAGACCGCCAGGCGGCCTTGGATCACTTGTTTGGGGTCGCGCAGAGCTTGGCGGTAGGGGTAGTGGTTGGCAAGGTAAGCGAGCAGGCCTTCCACCTCACCCAGCGTGTGCCTTTTGTCGATGGTCTGGTGCCGCTGCGTACCGATGCGGGCCGGCTCAAGCTGTGCAGTGACGAGCTACGCGCTTACCAGGTGACAGACCGGGAAACACCCTTGGGCAGCCCGGTTCGTTACGCCGATCACTGGCGCTTGCGCCTGCATGAGGGGGCTTATCAAGTATTGCAAGACCCCGCTACGGGGAACTGGCGGATTCGCCATCCATACCGTGCCGATCATGCGCCTGTGGTAGAGCACAATGGCAGTGGTGGCTGGCAGCACGAACTGGAGCAACCACAGTATTGGCAGGGCGCAGGACACCTGGTGCGGCGTCTGGGCAGTCGCTTGGCTGAGGTGTCAGATGCCGTGGCCCAGGCCTTGCTCGAAATCACAGGTTTCGATCAGGCCCAGCTGCGGCAACTGCATCTGGAGAACGCTGGCGCACCTGCACGGTTGCTCGATGCAGTGGAGCGCTTTGAATTGAACATGCACTACCCGGCGTTGCGAGGCGAGGCATTCGAGGAGCAGATGAAGCTGCGGCAGGCAATGCCAGACGCAGCGCAAGGCCTTTTGATACGGGATTTTCCTGGTTTGTCGGTGCGTGGCGCGCGGGAAATTGTTGAGCAGGCAAGTGGTGCGCAGGTTGACGACATGCTTGCCAGCAGCCGGGTGCCGCTGGCGCTGGCGGAGCGGGTGCGCTGGTTTCTGCGCGATAGCCGGGTGGACAGAGCCTGCGCGGGGCTGTACCTGCCTCAAGCAGTCAACGCTGATTGCGAGCGGTTGGTGCTGGGGCTGATCGATCGCCTTGCACCATGGGCCGAGACCCTACGGTTAGAATTGCGAGAGAGGGCGCCGGATGGACCACTGCTGGCTGGGCGCGGTGCTGCGCAGTCTGTTCACGTACGGCGCATTATCAAGGGGCGGCGGGGCTATCTGGCCATGGATGGGGGTAATGTTGGGCAGGCCGCACCCACGGACAGTCTGCTCAAGGCCTTGTTGCTGAGCATGGAGCCAAGGCAGAAAGTGGTGCTTGGTGATGTGCAGTTGACCGAGCTGGGGTTGAGGGACTGTCTGGTGGCTCACGTCAGCAGTAACCGTGAACAGGTTGCTGAGTTGATCGGCATGGCCCCCATCGGTCTTGGCGTGCGGCCGCCTCTGCGGTTTGCCGACGGGCGCCTGGGCTACCCGCTCAGTGGTCGTGGCCAGGGCAGTCGGCAAGCGACCAGACGAGGTATCCAGCAGATCTATCCCACGCTTAGCGACGACCAGTTAAATGCCTACCTGCTGAACGTGCTAGGCAGAGGAGAAAGCTTGTGGGGCCACTACCATGAGCTTCAAGACCAGCTGGCTCGCCTGCGCCAAGCCTTGCACGCCTGGCAGAGTGAATGGCGCAACCCCCTCGATGCGCTCAGGCGCAGAAGGGTTGCCACAGGATTGCGTCGCTGCTGGCGCCGTAAGCTCGTCGGCTTTGACGATGAGTACATGCTGACGATCGAGGGTGAGCGTGTGGGTAGCCTGCCATCGTTGCCACCGGGGGTGACATTCAGTCATGTACGTCGTCTGGTATTGCGCGACATGGACCTGAGCAGCCTCGCGGAAGATTTTCTGCCGCGCTTCGATCGGCTGATCGAACTGGACCTAAGTAACAATCAACTCACTGCCATTCCGGCAGGCATCGAACAACTGACTCAGCTCAGGCAGTTGCATCTCTCTCACAATCAGATCGCCATGGATGGGCAAGGCGATCGGCGTCTCGGTGCGCTGACGCGCCTGGAAACACTCGATCTGAGCCACAACCCCCTTGGGCGGGTGCCGGCGCTGGAGGACAACAGGAGTTTGCGACGGTTGCTGCTGCGTGCGGCAAACCTTGAGCATCTGTCATCCTCTGGTCGGGAACTGCCCTGGCGCGCTTACATCGACCTTCGGGACAATCGCATTCGCCAACTGCGGGGTGAGCTGCAATATCTGCGACAACGCGCTCAACGAATGAGTCTGCACGACAACCCATTGGATTCGCTGAGCGAAACGTTGCTGGATCAAGCGGCCAGCGTATCTGAACCAGGCGCCAGAGGGGGTGCCTCTGCTCGCCATTATGCGGTCGATACCGCAGTTCGCGATCTCTGGCTCGGCGATGAGCAAGGCGCGCTGCGCGAACAACATCGAGCGCTGTGGGATAGGCTGCACCAAGAGCCTGGGTCGGCAGATCTGTTGCGTTTTCTCGCGGACTTTTCTCGCCTCGAGGAGTTCGAGGATTACCCGCAGGGCTATCGCAGACGTGTCTGGACGATGCTAAGAGCCTGTGAGCAGCATGAAGCCCTGCGTTTGCGTCTATTTCGCGAAGCAGGTGGACCGCGAACCTGTGAAGATCGCCTGCTGCTGATCTTCAGTCAGCTGGAAATCAGTGTCCTGGCTGAGATCGCTATGTTCGCAGGCCCGGTGAATCAGGTGGAAGCGCGTTTGCTTCGGCTGGGGCGCTCATTGTTTCGCCTGGATGAAGTCGACCGAATAGCCGCCCTGCATACACTCAGGTTACGCGAGGGGGCGGAGCCAGAAGTGGATGAGATAGAGCTGCGCCTTGCCTATCGGACAAGGCTTGCGTCAGCACTTGATTTGCCCGCACAGCCTGAGGAAATGTACTACGAGGATCATGCGTCAATAACGACCAGCGATGTGCGAAGGGCCGAAGCGGCAGTCATGCGTGCCGAGACCCCGGAGGCCTTGATTGCTTCACTGGCGCAGCGTCCGTTCTGGGAAACGTATATGCGTGAACGTCACGCGCAACGCTTTGAGGCGCTGGTTGCGCCTTTTCATGAGCGTTTGGCGCAGTACTTGGACGAGGTCGAAAGCTCAGGCGAACGGGTCTATATGGAGCGAAGTAATACATTGATGGCGGAACTGGCGACTGCCGAGCATGAATTGCTGCTCAGTTTGACCAGGGAAGCGGATGAGCGCAGTCGTACGTAATTAGCGTTCGGCTGGACGGGCAGGTGAATGCTGGCAATCACCTGCCCGTCCGCGGTCAATCACTCAGGCGGCGCGAACCCGGGCACGGTTCACTTCGACCTGTTGCAGGTAGTCACGCAGCACCTGCTGCTCTGCTTGGCTGGTGAACAAGCCGAGCTTGGTGCGGCGCCAGAGAATATCGTCGGCGTCAGTCGCCCATTCCTCGCTGCACAGATAATCTACCTCGCGGGTGAACAGGCCACCGCCAATAGTCTGGCCCAGGTCGTCCGGACCCTCCACACCTTCAAGCAGACGCCATACGCGGCTACCGTAGGTCAGTGCCCAGCGCTTGGCGATTTCCGCCGGTAGCCAGCCGCAGCGGGCCAGGATGGCATCGGCCAGCGCGTACGGGGTGGTCATGTCTTCGCCACCTGGCAGCGTTGCACTGGCTGTCCAGCTGCCGCGCATCTGGGTGAAGAAGGGCGCAAGCTGGGTCATTGCCGACTCAGCCAGCTTGCGGTAAGTGGTCAATTTGCCACCGAATACTGACAGCAACGGCGCTTCGCCTTTGCTGGCAGAGAGCGCCAGGGTGTAGTCGCGGGTCACTGCCGACGGGTTGTCGGATTCGTCGTTGCACAGCGGGCGTACACCCGCGTAAGTGTGCAGGATATCGGCACGGCTGAGCGGGTGATTGAAGTGTTCGTTGACCACGTTGAGCAAATAATCGGTTTCGCTTTCAGTGATCGCGACCTTGGCCGGGTCACCGGTGTATTCGCGGTCAGTGGTGCCGATCAGGGTGAAGCGTTCCAGGTACGGAATGGCGAAGACTATGCGCTGGTCTTCGTTCTGCAGGATGTAGGCATGCTCGCCGTCATACAGTCTTGGCACGATCAGGTGGCTGCCTTGGATCAGCCGAATGCCGTAAGGCGCGTCGAGCTTGAGGTCATCTTCAATGAACTTGGCCACCCATGGGCCGGCCGCATTGACCAGGGCGCGGGCACGGATTGACTGCTGGCTGCCGTCGGCATGTTCCAGCTGCACATTCCAGACACCGTCGATGCGCCAGGCGCTGACGCAACGGGTGCGGGTACGAATGTCTGCGCCTTTCTCGCGAGCGGCCATCGCGTTGAGCACCACCAGGCGGGCGTCATCCACTGCACAGTCGGCGTATTCGAAGCCGCGGGTGATGTTCGCTTTGAGCGGGTTACCCGGGCCGAAGCGCAGGCTGCGCGAGGCGCCGAGCTTTTCACGCTTGCCCAGGTGATCGTACAGAAACAGTCCAGCACGAATCATCCAGGCCGGGCGTAGGTGCGGGCGGTGCGGCAGGACGAAGCGCATTGGCTTGACGATATGCGGAGCCTTGGCCAGCAATACTTCCCGCTCGGCTAGCGCTTCACGCACCAGACGGAACTCGTAGTGCTCAAGGTAGCGCAGGCCGCCGTGGATCAACTTGCTGCTGGCCGAAGAGGTGTGGCTGGCCAGGTCGTCTTTTTCGCAAAGAAACACCGACAGGCCGCGTCCAGCCGCGTCGGCGGCAATACCCACGCCGTTGATGCCACCGCCGATTACGGCGAGGTCATAGAGATCGGCAAGGGCGGGCGATGACAAGCTGGATTGCGGCACGGGTGGCTTCCTCAAGGACTTTCTAACATCGAATTTGAACATTGATGTTCATTTTCGAAAATACTAGCGCAACAGAATGCTGCCTGCCAGTCGCTTTCCATAGAAAATACTGATCGGATGACAATTAAATGAAAAATAACGAACATTTACGCTGCCACCGTTGCGGTGGCAGCGGCTGCACCCTCAGACCACTTCCAGACGAATCTTGAACTGGTTGAGCAGTTGGGCAAGGGCCGGTACGGGGGCTTGATCGGTGACCAGGCAATCGATCAGGCTGATCGAGCCCAGGCGCACCATGGCGTTACGGCCGAACTTGCTGGAATCGGCGGCGAGAATCACTTGTCGGGCGTTGGCGATGATAGCCTGGGAAACCCGGACCTCCTGATAATCGAAGTCCAGCAGGCTACCGTCTTCGTCAATACCACTGATACCGACCAGCGCGAAGTCAACCTTGAATTGGTTGATGAAGTCGACACTGGCCTGACCCACCACCCCACCGTCGCGGCGCACATTGCCCCCGGCCAACAGCACCTCGAAGTCATCCTTGGCACTGAGGATCGAGGCCACATGCAGGTTATTGGTGATGATCTTCAGGTGGCTGTGATTGAGCAAGGCGCGGGCGATGGATTCGGTGGTGGTGCCGATGTTGATAAACAGCGAGGCGTGGTCAGGGATCTGCGCGGCGATGGTCTCGGCAATACGCTGCTTTTCGTCGCGCATCTGATCAGCGCGCATGGCGTAGGCGGTGTTCTCGATACTGGAATCGTAGGCGGCACCGCCGTGATAGCGGCGCAGCAGATTGACCTCTGCCAGCTGATTGATATCGCGGCGGATGGTTTGCGGGGTGACAACGAAAATCTGCGCCATTTCTTCGATACTGACGTAGCCGCGTTCACGGACCAGTTCGAGGATTTGTTGTTGGCGAGGAGGCAGGTTCATGGGCGGTCCTTTTGGGCTGCCGGGCAAATTGCGCCATGAAAGCAGCTCAAGCCCCAAGCTGCAAGCCACAAGATCATTCGCCCCGCGCCCTTGCGCGCCCTTGCAGCTTGCAGCTTATCGCTTGCGACTACTGCCTACTCCTCGTGCGGTTCCCAATCGCGGGTACGATCAACCGCTTTCAACCAGCCGGCATACAGCTTCTCTTTGGCCGCTTCATCCAGCTGCGGGCTGAACTCACGCTCGATGATCGCTTTGCCGCGCAGTTCATCCAGACCGCTCCAGAAGCCACACGCCAGACCCGCCAGGTAGGCGGCGCCGAGGGCGGTGGTTTCGCGCATTTGCGGGCGCTCGACACAGGTGCCGAGGATGTCGGCCTGGAACTGCATGAGGAAGTTGTTGGCGACCGCGCCACCATCCACGCGCAGTTCGCTCAGGCGCTGGCCGCAGTCCTGTTGCATGGCGTCGAGTACATCGCGGGTCTGGAAGGCAATCGACTCCAGGGCGGCGCGAATGATGTGGTCGACTTTCACGCCACGGGTCAGGCCGAACAGGGCGCCACGGGCGTAGGGGTCCCAGTAGGGCGCGCCCAGGCCGGTGAAGGCTGGTACCAGGTAAACGCCGTTGCTGTCTTTGACCTTGCTGGCGAAGTATTCGGTGTCGTGGGCGTCGTTGACGATCTTCAGTTCATCACGCAGCCATTGCACCGTGGAGCCGCCATTGAACACCGCACCTTCCAGGGCATAGGCCACTTCACCGCGCGGGCCGCAGGCAATGGTGGTCAGCAGGCCGTGGGACGATTTCACGGCCTTGTCGCCAGTGTTCATCAGCAGGAAGCAACCGGTGCCATAGGTGTTCTTGGCCTGGCCCGGCTCCACGCACATCTGGCCGAACAATGCAGCCTGCTGGTCGCCGGCAATACCTGCGATGGCAATGCCGCTCTTGGTGTGGCCATAGACCTCGGAGGAGCTGCGTACTTCTGGCAGCATCTGCCGAGGAATATCCAGCACCTGCAGCATCTTCTCATCCCATTCCAGGGTATGGATGTTGAAGAGCATGGTGCGCGAGGCGTTGGTGTAGTCGGTGACATGCACCTTGCCGCCGGAGAATTTCCAGATCAGCCAGCTGTCGACGGTGCCGAACAGCAGTTCGCCACGCTCGGCACGCTCACGGGCGCCCTCGACGTTGTCCAGCACCCACTTGAGCTTGGTGCCGGAGAAGTACGGGTCGGTGACCAGGCCCGTGGTTTCGCGGATGTAGTCCTGCAGGCCGTCGCGCTTGAGCTGCTCGCAGATCTCGGTGCTGCGTCGGCACTGCCAGACGATGGCGTTGTACACCGGGCGGCCGGTTTCCTTGTCCCAGACCACGGTGGTTTCACGCTGGTTGGTGATGCCGATGGCGGCCACCTGGTCATGGCTCAGGCCTGCCTGGGCCAGGGCTTCGACCATGGTCGCGCTCTGGGTGGCGAAGATTTCCATCGGGTCGTGTTCGACCCAGCCAGCTTGCGGGTAGTGCTGTGCGAATTCTCGCTGCGAGGTGCCCACCACGTTGGCATCGCGATCGAAAATGATGGCCCGCGAACTGGTCGTGCCCTGGTCCAGGGCAATGATGTAGTTCTTGTTCTGGGTGTCTGTCATGTCGTTGGCCTTGCACTAAATAGGGTAGAGGTCAGGGCAGGACGAGCGTGGCTCGCCGCGGCAGGCATCAGGATGCCTGGGTCTTGCCCTGAGGGTTGGCGTCGGTCTGCGCGCTCTCGCTCTCGGCAACCGGTAGGTTGCGGGCGATCACGCCGCGGTACAGGGCGGCCCCAAGGCTCGCTCCTATGATCGGCGCAAATATGGGAATCAGGAAATAGGGAATGTCACGACCACCCGTTAAGGCGACATCGCCCCAGCCAGCAAAGAATGTCATCAGCTTAGGGCCAAAATCACGGGCCGGGTTCATCGCAAAGCCGGTCAAGGGCCCCATGGCGCTACCAATGACGGCGATCAGCAGGCCAATCAGCAGCGGCGCCATGGCGCCCCGTGGCAGGCCGTTGTTGTCGTCGCCCAAGGCCATGATCACCGCCATGAGGATGGCGGTGATGATGACTTCAACCAGGAATGCCTGACCGGTGGACAGTGCCGGATGTGGGTAGGTGGAGAACACCGAAGCCAGCTCCAGGCTGGCCTGGCTGCCGCGAATCATTTCATGGGCCTGTTCGTAATCGAAGAACAGATTGCTGTAGAGCGTGTAGACCAGCGCAGCACCACAGAAGGCGCCGGCGATTTGCGCGACGATGTAGAACGGCAGTTTGTGCCTCTGGAAACCGGCGAATAGCCACAAGGCAATGCTCACCGCAGGATTCAGGTGAGCACCGGATACGCCGGCGGTCAGGTAAATCGCCATGCTCACGCCGACGCCCCAGATGATGCTGATTTCCCACAGGCCGAAGCTGGCACCCGCGACTTTGAGCGCAGCCACGCAGCCTGTGCCGAAGAAGATCAGCAGGGCAGTGCCGAAAAACTCGGCCAGGCATTGGCTGGATAATGTTGGTTGTCGCACAGCTGTCGTCATTCGTTAACCTCGGTTCTTGTTGTTGTGAGGCGCTGTGAGCGCTCGACAAAAACCCGACAGAAATCCCCATTTCGGTCAGGCAGGCGGCAAAAATGCACCTTTTCAGGGCATCGTTATATTCAGATTCGAAAAAATATAGACAAGAAACGCTTATGTCAAAGGTCGAAAGTGAACCGTCATTCACAATCTGACTATCGGCGCCGCTAATGGGCGTTGGTTGCTGCGCAGGTTTTGACCTAAAGTAGCCGGCGAACAGCTATTCACCTCTTGTTTGGAGTGCTGCATGACCCCCGCCCTGGATCTGCTGAAAAAGGTTCGCGCCGAACATCACATTCACAGTTATGAACACGATCCCAAAGCCGCGTCTTACGGGCTCGAAGCGGCTGAAAAGCTCAGTCTTGAGCCGGTGCGGGTGTTCAAGACCTTGCTGGCCAGTAGTGAGAAGGGCGAGTTGTTGGTGGCTGTGGTGCCGGTGATCGGTAGTCTCGATCTGAAGGGCTTGGCCCACGCGGCTGGGGTCAAGAAGTGTGAAATGGCCGATCCGGCGGCGGCGCAGCGTTCCACTGGTTACCTCTTGGGCGGTATTAGTCCGCTGGGGCAAAAGAAACGTCTGCGTACATTTATTGATCAGTCGGCCCAAGACTTTGAAACAATTTTCGTCAGCGCCGGGCGTCGCGGCCTGGAAGTTGAGCTGGCAGCCGCGGTGCTAGCTGAACACACCCAGGCCAAGTTCGCCGTCATTGCCCGCGGCTAACAGCCTGACCCGCTGTAGGCGCTGCCGTCAGGCTGCGATCGCCTGCGCGATCGGGCCTGAATGACCGTCGTTTCGGGCCCGATTGCCAGCAGGGCAAGCTCCCACAATGATCGCTTTCAGAGTGCCGAGCTAAACCGGCGCACACCGTTCTCCGGCACTGGCAGTTGCGCTGCAACGCTGCCCGGTACGGCAAATAGCACCAAGTGATCGGCAGCCACGTCGATGCCAACTTCGGCCCCGATCTGATGGTCGATATGGCTGGGGAAAATGGCCTCGAGCTGGCTGCCGGTAGGCAGTTGCAGGCGATAAAGCGTCGACGCGCCGAGGAAGCTCTTGCCGGTAATCAGCGCCTTGAGGGCGCTGTGTGGCGCATGAATGATATCGTCCGGACGCAACAACACATCGACCGCACTGCCTGGGGTGAAGGTATAGGCACGGTTACCACGCAGCTCACCCAATTCGGTCTGTACCGACTCCGGGCTGGTCAGTTGGCCACGGATGAAGTAGCCCTGGCCAATGAAGCTGGCCACGAATGGCGTCAGTGGTTCGTGATACAGGTTGTACGGGGTATCCCATTGTTCCAGGCGGCCTTCCTTGAACACACCGACATGATCGCTGACGGCAAAGGCTTCCTCCTGATCATGGGTGACCAGAATGGCGCTGGTGCCACGGCTCTTGAGAATGTCACGGACTTCATGACTGAGGCGCCGACGCAGCTCCACGTCGAGGTTGGAGAAGGGCTCGTCGAGCAGCAGCAACTGCGGTTCGGGCGCCAGCGCGCGGGCCAGGGCCACACGTTGCTGCTGGCCACCGGAGAGCTCGTGCGGGTAACGTTTGCCAAGCCCGCCAAGTTTGACCAGTTCGAGCATCTCTGCCACGACCTGTTGTTGCTGTGGATGCTTACCGATCCCGAAAGCAATGTTCTCGGCAACGGTCAGGTGCGGGAACAGCGCATAATCCTGGAACACCATGCCGATCCTGCGCTTCTCTGGTGCCAGCGTGAAGCCGGCTTTGGAGATGACCTCGCCCGCCAGCTGGATCTCACCCTCATGCACCGGCTCAAAGCCGGCAATGGCGCGCAGGGTGGTGGTCTTGCCGCACCCCGACGAGCCCAGCAGGCAACCGATGTCGCCGGCATTGAGGTGCAGGTTGAGGTTCTGGACGATGCGCTGCTCGCCATAGCCACAGGCGAGGTTGCGCAGGTTAAGCAGTAAAGGCTGACTCATGCGTGGTGATAGGCCGGTTCAACAAGAAATTCGAGAAGCGCCTTCTGTGCATGCAGACGGTTTTCAGCCTGGTCCCAGGCGACCGAACGTGGGTCGTCGAGCAGGTCCAGGCTGATTTCCTCGCCACGGTGGGCGGGCAGGCAGTGCATGAACAGGGCATCGGGTGCTGCCAGGTCGAGCAGTTCGCGGGTTACCTGGTAAGGCGCGAACAAGGCCAGACGCCGTGCAGTTTCCTCTTCCTGGCCCATGGAAGTCCAGACATCGGTGCTCACCAGGTGGGCACCCTGCACGGCATCCTTGGGTTCGCGGAAGATCTGCACGCGGTCACCGGCCTTGGCGACGAATTCCGGGTTGGGCTCGTATTCGGCCGGGCAGGCGATGCGCAGCTGGAAGTCGAACTGGATCGCCGCTTCTATATAGCTGTTGCACATGTTGTTGCCGTCACCGATCCAGGCGACGGTCTTGCCCTGGATTGCGCCGCGATGCTCAAGGAAGGTTTGCATATCGGCGAGCAACTGGCACGGGTGCAGGTCGTCCGACAGACCATTGATCACCGGAACCCGGGAATTGGCGGCGAACTCGGTCAGGGTGCTATGGGCAAAGGTGCGGATCATCACCGCGTCGAGCATGCGCGACATGACGATGGCGCAGTCGCCGATCGGCTCGCCACGGCCCAGTTGGGTGTCGCGCGGGGACAGGAAGATGGCCTGGCCACCGAGCTGGATCATGCCGGCTTCGAACGACAGTCGGGTACGCGTCGAGGATTTCTCGAAGATCATCCCCAGTACACGGTTTTTCAGGGGTTCGAACAGTACGCCGCGGTTACGCAGGTCCTTCAGCTCGATGCCTCGACGGATCACACTGAGCAGTTCGTCGGGTGTGAAATCCATCAGGGAGAGAAAGTGCCTAGCGCTCATGGTTGACTACCTTTTTGCAACAGACCGCAGATCAACACTACCGGTTTTCAGAAACAACGGAGCTGACCTGCGGCGAAAGCCGCACGGGGCGACGAAATAAGGGAAGACGCAATACTATAATTAAATGTCGCGTCATACCAAGTGGGCTGTTCACTGTCTGTATTGCAGGCAGTGTCGTAACCCATTGGGTGGCGGTTTTTTTTGTGTGCTACACCAAGGTTTTACACTGCCCGCTGGCGCCTTGGCAAACCCTTGGACGAATCGCTGCGCTTGATGCCGCTAGATTCACACGGCGAAACTCACTGGTCGTCAGGCAAGCTCAGGCTCATAGTCCGGTTTATCAGCAGACCCCCGGAAGAGGTGGCCATGAACAAGACCCTGCATCACCGTGCCTGTCACCTGTGCGAAGCCATCTGTGGCTTGAACATTGAAATCACCGAGGAGCCGGGTGCCGCGCCGCGTATCAGCTCGATCAAGGGTGACCCCCAGGACAGCTTCAGCCGTGGCCACATTTGCCCCAAGGCTGTGGCCCTGCAAGACATCCAGAATGACCCTGATCGCCTGCGTGCGCCGCACAAGCGCGTAGGCGACGGTTGGCAGGTGATCAGTTGGGACGAAGCCTTCGAGCTGGCTGCGCAGAAGCTTTGGGCTATCCAGCAGGCCCATGGACAGAATGCCGTGGCGGTCTATCAAGGTAACCCGAGTGTGCACAACTACGGGTTGATGACCCACAGCAACTACTTCCTAGGCCTGCTCAAGACCCGTAATCGCTTTTCAGCCACCTCGGTCGATCAGTTGCCCCAACACCTGACCAGCTACTTGATGTATGGCCACGGCCTGTTGTTACCGATTGCGGACATCGACCACACCGATTTCATGCTGATTCTGGGCGCCAACCCCCTGGCTTCCAACGGCAGCATCATGACCGTGCCAGATGTTGAGAAGCGTCTCAAGGCGATCCAGACCCGCGGCGGCAAAGTGGTGGTCGTCGATCCGCGGCGCAGTGAAACCGCAGCGATGGCTGACCAGCATGTGTTCGTGCGTCCTGGTGGAGATGCGGCGTTGCTCTGTGGCGTGCTCAATACCTTGTTTAGCGAAGGCTTGGAGCGGGCCTCGGCGTTGCCGGTTGATGGCCTGGATGAAGTGCGTGCTGCGCTTGCCCCTTTTAGCGCCGAAGCAATGGCGCCACTGTGTGGTGTTGAGGCCTTGGTTATTCGTCAGCTCGCGCGAGACTTCGCCGCGGCCGACAAGGCGGTGTGTTACGGGCGGATGGGCGTCTCGACTCAGGCGTTCGGCACCTTGTGTCATTGGCTGGTGCAACTGATCAACCTGGTCAGCGGCAATCTGGACCGGGTCGGTGGCGCGCTGTGCACCCAGCCCGCGGTGGACCTGGTTGCCAGTACGGCAGGCGGGCATTTCAATGCCTGGCAGAGTCGGGTCTCCGGCCTGCCGGAATACGGCGGTGAGTTACCCGTGGCAGCACTGGCTGAAGAAATGCTGTGCGAGGGGGAGGGGCAGGTGCGCGCACTGGTGACAGTGGCGGGTAATCCGGTGCTGTCCACGCCTAACGGGCGGCAACTGGAGCGGGCGCTGGATGGGCTTGAGTTCATGCTCAGCATGGATCTGTACATCAATGAAACCACGCGTTACGCCGACCTGATCCTGCCGTCTACTTCGGCGCTGGAGAATGATCACTACGACACCACCTTCAATCTCTTGGCGGTGCGCAACGTCAGTCGTTTCAACCGGGCGATCCTGCCCAAACCTCAAGGGGCGTTGCACGACTGGGAAATCTTTGTAGGCCTGGCCAAGGCCTTTGCCGCGCTCAGTGACAAACCGTTGAAGCCGACCTTGGCGCCGGCGCAGATGATCGATATCGGCTTGCGTCAGGGGCGTTATGGCGAGCGTTCGCCCTTCAATCTGTCGATAGATACACTCGCTCAGCACCCGCACGGAATTGACTTGGGGCCGCTACAGCCAAACCTTGCAGCGCGCCTGAAGACCGCCAACCAGCACATTCAGGCAGCACCGGTGGAAATCCTCCACGATCTGCAGCGATTTGCCAGTCAGCATCCTCCTGAGCCAGGGCAACTGCTGCTGATTGGTCGTCGCCATGTGCGCAGCAACAATTCTTGGATGCACAACTATCACCGCCTGGTGAAGGGCAAGCCGCGTCACCAATTGCTCATGCACCCGGATGATCTGGCAGGGCGGCAACTGCAGGATGGGCAACGGGTGAACGTCAGCTCGCGAGTCGGCAGTATTGAGGTTGAAGTGCAGTCCTGCAGCGACATGATGCCCGGTGTGGTCAGTCTGCCCCACGGTTTTGGTCACGCCCGCGCTGGGGTACGCATGGAGATTGCCAGCAGTCAGCCGGGCGCCAGTGCTAATGACCTGACCGATGAGCGCCACGTGGATGCGGTCTCGGGCAATGCGGCACTCAATGGTGTGCCGGTTCAGGTGGTTGCGGCCTGATATCGGCAAGGCCGAGCGTCACGCTTGGCTTTCCGATACAATGCGTCACCGTGCCGACAACCAGGTCGGAAAGTTCA
>RCUI01000110.1_pt1 | contig 29600 bp, 24 predicted proteins | sample 2166121 | NCBI WGS metagenome assembly RCUI01 (sample SAMN09932700, study PRJNA488358) | compost metagenome | feature: garden; material: soil; isolation source: compost soil in succinic acid-enriched culture | place: Germany: Experimental Botanical Garden Goettingen | collected 2016-01-27
AGTGGGGCGAATTATAGACAGATCCACAGGGGCGTCAAGGACTTATTTCAACTTTCGCTCGGATAGCTATATATAGGTACTTCACTTCAAGGAAACCTCCATGTTTGAACCCTACCTGCAGCGCTGGCAACTGATTCCCGATGGAACTCCCCTCATTACTGCCAGCAGTCACCTGCTTGCAGTGGTGTACCAGGGTGAACTCGCCATGCTTAAAGTGGCCTGTACACGTGAGGAACAACATGGCGCCGAGGTGATGACGTGGTGGAACGGCGAAGGCGCGGCGCGGGTATTGGCTCACGCCGACAACGGCCTGTTGCTGGAGCGCGCGCTGGGGCCGGACTCATTGGCCAAGTATGCCGAACAAGGACGCGATGAGCAGGCCACTCGCATTCTGTGCCAGACCATTGCGCTGTTGCACGCCCCACGCAACAGGCCTGCACTACCGCTGATAGAACTGGGGACCTGGTTCAGCAGTTTGTGGTCAGCCGCCGATGCCTATGACGGCTTCTATAGAGACTGCGCCCAACTGGCCCAGAAATTGTTGGCCGCCCCACAAGAAGAATGCGTACTGCACGGCGATATCCACCACGGCAATGTCCTGGACTTCGGCGCACGCGGTTGGCGTGCCATCGACCCCAAGTGCCTCTACGGTGAACGCACATTCGATTACGCCAACCTGTTCTGCAACCCCTCCCCTCGCATCGCCACAGATGCACGTCTTTTCAGCCAACGACTGGCGACGGTCTGCCGAGTCGCCTCGTTGCCGCGCCAGCGACTGCTGCAATGGATCGTTGCCTGGTGCGGTTTATCCGCGGCCTGGTTCCTCGAAGACGGTCTGCATGAGCAAGCCGCCCCTCGCTTGAAGGTGGCACAACTTGCACTCGATGCGCTGGAGGCAGGCAACTAATCCGCTCGCCGTCGATCTGTAGAGAAGGCACTCCATGCGAGCCATAGCCATGAGCGATACAGAAAACGGCAAGACCCCAGGTCTGTCAGCGGACGAAGAGCAAGAGGTCAGTCACAACCAACCCCCACGCGCAGCCGTGTTGCACGAGATCATTCGCTACCAGGGTGACCAGGAACTGGAACGTACGATCGCCGCCCTTTGGTGGTCGGCGCTGGCGGCGGGATTGAGCATGGGCCTGTCGATGATGGCCATGGGACTTTTCTATGCACGCCTGCCCGAAGGAGACAGCAGCCAAGTGATTGCCAGCCTGGGCTACAGCGCCGGGTTTCTCGCGGTAATCCTGGCCCGCCAGCAACTGTTCACCGAAAACACCCTGACCGCCGTGCTGCCAGTCATGACCGACCCTACGCTGAACAATCTCGGACGTCTGCTGCGCTTATGGACCGTGGTGCTGTTCGGCAACCTCGCCGGTACCATACTGGTCTCCTACGTGATGCTATACCTGCCCATTTTCGACAGTAAGACCGACGCGGCCTTTCTCGACATCGGTCACAAGGTGATGGAGAACAATCTGCAGCAGATGTTTGCCAAAGGCATTATCTCGGGTTGGATGATCGCCACCATGGTCTGGATGATCCCCTCTATGGAGCACGCAAAAATCTGGATCATCCTGATGATCACCTACCTCATGGCGCTGGGTGACTTTACCCATATCGTCGTCGGCTCGGTGGAGGTCTCGTACCTGGCCTGGGCTGGAGAAGTCAGTTGGCCGGCCTTCTGGCTGGACTTCGCCGCCCCCACCCTGGTCGGCAACATTATCGGCGGCAGTTTCATCTTTGCGCTGATCAGCCATGCCCAGGTCCGCAGCGACAGCGGCAAGCCTCCCTCCCAGTTACCCGCCCTGGACAAGGACAAAAAACCGCGCCAACACCCACAGCGCTAGCGCGTTTCTACAAGTCCTTCATGGCCATGACCCGCTCGCCGGCACCTTCTTGTAGCTGACGCTGCAGTTTGGGTAGCCACCAGGCCGGGCCGCCATGGGGGTGTTCCAGACTCACCCGCTCGCCCATCTGGGGCGTGCTGAGCGGCACCTGCGCGGCATTGGCCAAAGCGAGGATGCGGTCGAAAGGTTCGTGCCAGCTGTGGGTGGACAGATCGAAAGTACCGTTGTGCACCGGCAGCAGCCAGCGCCCACCTAGGTCCTGGTGGGCCTGCAGGCTTTGTTCGGGCTGCATATGGACGTTGGGCCAGTCGCGGTTGTAGGCACCGGTTTCGATCAAGGTCACATCAAAAGGCCCATAGCGCTCGCCAATCTGCTTGAACCCGTCGAAGTACCCGGTATCGCCGCTGAAGAACAGCCGTAGGTTGTCATCAAGGATGACCCACGACGCCCATAGCCTGGTGTTACTGTCGAACAAACCGCGCCCGGAAAAGTGCTGTGCTGGCGTGGCCACGAAACGAATACCCTCGATCCGGGTTTCCTGCCACCAGTCCAACTGTTGCACCTTGGTTGCTGGCACCCCCCAATCGATCAGCAGGTCACCAAGCCCCAGCGGCGCGATGAAGTACTCGGCACGGTCGGCCAGTTGCCGGATGGCGTGCTCATCGAGGTGATCATAGTGGTCATGGGAAAGGATCACTGCTGTCAACGGCGGCAGTTCATCGAGCGTGAGCGGCGGCTGGTGGAATCGTTGCGGCCCGGCCCATTGCACCGGCGAGGCGCGCTCGGCAAACACCGGGTCGGTGATAAAAAAACGTTCGCGCAGCTTGAGCAGTACCGTGGAATGCCCGAGCCGCCACACACTGCGATCAGGGGCTTCGAACAGTTGCTGGCGGCTCAAGGGCTGTACGGCAATCTCCACATCCGGGCGGGTATCCGCCGGCTTGCTGAGGAACAGAAACTTGAAACCGATGCGCAGCTTTTTGAGCGCACTGTCCTGGGGCAACTGACGCAGGTTGTGGTAGCGCCCATCCTGGCGTTGCGCCGGTTCACCAGCGTGCGGGGTCAGAGGGGCCATGAGCAGAAGCACTCCAAGGATGAGGGTAAGTTTCATGGTACCCCAAGGTGGATGCATCAACTATGAAATGGCCTGTAAGGCCATTTTTCAGTAGCGTGCGATTGTTCAACAATGTTCACCGCTTCTATGCGATAAACGGCGTCTCGGGACAGGCCAGCAACCATGATGGATAACAACAGCGGCAAGGGCCTTTCATTTGTAAGAAGGATATACCCACCGCGCATTATCGGCCTGGGCATCGGCATGCTCGGCGTAATGGCCGGTATCTCGACCCTGGACAAGCCTCAGTGGGTCTGGTGGTTGTTGCTGGCGAACGGGCTGCTCTGGCCGCACCTGGCGTATCAGCTTGCCCGACGCGCCCCGGTTCCCTATCACGCTGAATACCGCAACCTGCTGGCCGACTCGCTGATGGGGGGATTCTGGGCCGCGAACCTGCACTTCAATCCCCTGCCCAGCGTCACCATCCTCTCGATGATGGCGATGAACAATTTCGCTGCCGGTGGCCAACGCCTGTTTCTCAAGGGGTTGCTCGCCCAGTGCCTGGGTGCCGGCCTGTCTATATCGCTATTCGGTGCCGGACTTGAGCTGCAGGCGACCTCCCTGCAGGTTTACGCCTGCCTGCCCATGCTGACCCTCTACCCCATGGCGGTCGGCTGGGTCTGTTATCGCCTGGCCATGAAGCTGTCCGAGCACAAGCGCCGTCTCAGCGCCCTGAGCCGCACCGACAGCCTGACTGGCCTGCTCAATCACGGTGCATGGAAAGACCTGTTGCAACTGAAGTTCCAAATCTGCCAGCAACAGCGCTGTGGCGCTGTTATCGCGATCATCGACATCGACCACTTCAAATCCATCAATGACACCTACGGCCATGTCGTAGGCGACTGCGTGCTGAGCCAACTCAGCAGCGAACTCAAGCGCAATCTGCGTGAGCATGACCTGGCCGGTCGCTATGGTGGCGACGAGTTCTGCTTGATTCTGCCCGACACCAGCCTGGAACACGCCCGCCTGAGCATGGAGCGTCTGCGCGAACACGTCGGTAGCTACCGTAATCCGCAATTGCCGGCCCTGCGCATCAGCCTCAGCATCGGCCTTGCCAGCTATCACGAAAACCTGATCTCCCCGGAAGCCTGGTTGAACGAAGCCGACAAAGCTTTGTACACGGCGAAAAATAGCGGACGCGATCAAGTCAATTTTGCCCAGTTGGACCTCGCCCCCTTGAAGCTGGCCTATCCTGAGTGAACGTTCGCCCCTGCGGCACGGCCGCCAGGGTGCAACTCACCAAGGAGCAGCGCGTGTATGGACAGGATTGCCGAGGATTCACCGACCAGCCCACCCCCTCACCTGCAAACGCGCAAACTCATCGCCGGTATTGCTGTGCTGTTTGCCCTGGCCTGCTTGATTGCCCTCGGTGCCCTGTTCAACATTGCCCTCTCGTTGAACACCAGCGAACGTGAAAAAAGCAGTTTCTATGCACACAAGGCGCTCGAACAACGGCTTGAAGCGTCTCGGCAGTTTCTCTCCAGCTACGCGGTATGGGATGCCGCCTACGACCACCTCAATGGCGCCCCCGACCTGACCTGGGCTTATGAAGAGAAGAACGTCGGTGACTCGCTGTACACCGCCAGCGGATTTGAAGGGGTGTTTGTGGTCGATGACCAACACACCAAGTACGCCTTGCTCAAGGGCCAGCTCCGTCATGCCCCCGCCAGCACCTATATAGAAGAACCATTGGCCCCCATCATTGCCCAGGCGCGAAGCGTTGCCACCGAGCGACAGCAAACCACCCAGTATGTGCTGTTCAATGGCTGGCCGGCGGTAGTGGTGGCCGCCGCCATTCGCCCCGATGACGAGCAACTGAGCATTGATCCGCGCACCACCTCGGTGATGATGTTCGTCGACCAACTGACCCCCGAAAAACTCGACAATCTCGGCGCCGGGGCTGGCCTGAGTGGCATGCACATCGAAAAAGCAGGCGCCTTGGCAGACGATCAATCCAGCCTGGCACTGGGTGAAACCGGGTACCGCCTGGTGTGGGCCACGCCGCGTCCCGGCGACCAACTGCTCTGGGCTGTGCTGCCCCCCTTGCTGGGGGCAATGCTGGTACTGGGACTGCTGATGATCTACTTCTTTCGCTATGCATTGCGCACCGCTCGGGAAATCGACAGCTCCCTGCAAAGCCTGCAATCGAGCAATCTGGCCCTGGAGGCCAGCGAGCAGCGCTTTCGTGCGGTGGCCGAGGCCGCGTCGGACTGGATCTGGGAAACCGATAGTTTCCAGCGCCTGAGCTATCTTTCCCAGCGCTTCGTCACCGTGACTGGTTATAAGACCGAAGACTGGCTGGGCCAACCGATCGATCAGTTGCTCAGTTGCGAGACCACCCCTCTGACGCTCTGGCTGGATAGCCAGGCTGAACCTGATCCGCAGCAGATGGCCAATCTTCGCTGCGCCTACCGCGATCAGAATGGACAGCTCTGTTTTTGTCGGGTCTCGGCGCGTTCGATCATGCTCGACGGCAAACTGGCCGGCTTTCGTGGTACCGCCAGCGATATTACGGATGAGGTGGCTGCCCATGCCCGTATCCAGCACTTGTCGATGCACGATGCGCTCACAGGCCTTGCCAACCGCAACAAGCTTTCGCGCTTTCTGGAACAGGCGCTGCTCAAGGGCCAGGACGCCCCACCCTTGACGCTGTTGCTGTTGGACCTGGACAGCTTCAAGCCGATCAACGACTCGCTCGGCCATGCCGCCGGGGACGCCGTATTGCTGGAGGTTGCCGTGCGTCTGCGCGATTCGACCCGCGATGGAGACCTGGTAGCACGCCTGGGTGGCGACGAATTCGTCCTGGTGATGAACGGCATGGACAGCCGCAATGAAATCGACCGTTTCTGTGCCCGCATGATCGACAACCTGCACCAGCCAATCCACTACGAGGAACAGGCCCTGCATATCGGTGCAAGCCTTGGCGTCGCCCAGACTCGCTTGCAAGGCTTCGACGCCGATGAACTGATACGCTGCGCCGATATTGCTTTGTACCAGGCCAAGGCCGATGGCAAGAACACCTGGCGCTATTTCTCACCGGAGATGAACGAACAAATCCAGTACCGTCGACAACTGGAAAACGACTTGCGCAAGGCACTCAAGAACAATGAATTCGTCCTGCACTTTCAGCCACGCTATCGTCTGGAGACGCTGGAAATCGTCTCGGTCGAAGCCTTGGTACGCTGGCAGCATCCCATTGAGGGACTACTGGGCCCGGACACGTTCATTCCACTGGCCGAACAGACCGACCTCATTGTGCCGCTGGGCCGCTGGGTGCTGCGCGAAGCCTGCGAAACAGCACGCAACTGGCCAAATCATCTACTGGTGTCGGTCAACCTCTCGCCGGCGCAGTTCTCCCGCAGCGATGTGGTCAATGACGTCTACACCATCCTCGTCGAAACCGGCTTCCCGGCGCAGCGCCTGGAGCTGGAGATCACTGAGAACGTCATGCTCAACGATATCGAGGGCGCCCTGGGCACCATGACGGCGCTCAAGGAACTGGGCGTGCGCCTGAACATGGATGACTTCGGTACCGGCTATTCTTCGCTGGGCTACCTGCGCACCTATCCCTTCGACAGCATCAAGATCGACAAGCGCTTCATCGCGGGCCTGAGTACTGAAAGCAATGACCGCGCCGTGGTCCAGGCCATCATCAACCTGGGCAAGGCCATGGGCCTGACGGTCACCGCCGAAGGCGTGGAAACCGAGCAGCAACTCGAGGCCCTGGGCAAGGAAAAGTGCCATGAGGTCCAGGGCTACTACCTGAGCAAGCCGGTCGACAAACTGGCCTTCGAGCAACTGCTGCTCAACCACAACAGCAGCCGCTCCGGCGCCTCCTAGCTCGCCACCAGCCCCAGGCGCTTGCGTACCAGGATCAACAGGTTGCCGGCAACATCGTCAAAGCCCTTGTTCTGCGCGACGATCTGTACGCCCTCCAGCAGCAAGGTCAGTTCAAAGGCCGCCAGTTGCGGCGCCTCCAGACCACTTTCTTCACACAGGCGAATCAACCGCGCCGCTTGCCGACGCTTGTGTGCTTCGATCAATGTCCGAGCCGGGCTGTCGCAAATCGGCAGCTCCGCCAGGGTGTTGGTATAGGCGCAGCCGCGGTGCGACGACAGTACCGGTTCCTGCACCAGAAACTCGGCAAAGCCCAGAATCTGAAGCGCCGGCTGCCCGGCAAAGCGCTCGGCCAGATCGGCCCAAACACTGTCGTACTCCTCCATCAGCAACTGCAACCAGGCCAGCACCAGAACATCCTTGGATTCAAAGTGCCGGTACACGGTCATCTTGGTGGTTTCAGCCTTGGCGGCAATGGCATCGACCGTGACGCGGCTGATGCCCTCATTGAAAAACAGCTCGTGGGCGGCGTCGAGGACACGCTCGCGAGGTGGCAGACGGGCGATTCGTTGCGAACGCATGGACAGGCTCCCGGTTGACTGCGATACCAATCGGTATCACTCTATACCCATGAGTATCTTTCGATACCCATCGGTATTCTATCGTCAACCGTCACAGTAGCGGGAGTCCAGGATGAAGGTTTCTGAGTACGTGCAATACGATGCCATTGGCCTGGCTGACCTGATTGCCCGGGGCCACGTCAGCAGCAATGAAGTCATCCAGGCGGCGCACCAGGCAATCGAGGCGGTCGAGCCCAGAGTCAATGCCCTCGCCGAGCACTGGCAGGATGAACCCCTCCCCGCTCGCAGCGACGGATCACTGCATGGCGTTCCCTTCCTGATAAAGGACCTGGCCATCAGCATGCAAGGGCGGCCCCATGAGTTCGGCAGCCGTCTGGCCCAAGGCACGTACAGCGAAGCGGACTCCTTTCTGATGCAGCGCTTTCGCCGCGCAGGCCTGGTCACCCTGGGCCGTACGACAACGCCGGAGCTGGCAATCAGCACCACCACCGAGTCACTACTTTGCGGCCCGACCCGCAACCCCTGGGACTTGAGCCGCAGCGCTGGTGGCTCCAGCGGCGGCTCGGCGGCGGCAGTCGCCAGCGGCATGGTCGCGGCGGCACACGCCACCGACGGTGGCGGTTCGATCCGGGTTCCGGCGGCGGCCTGTGGCTTGTTTGGCCTCAAGCCCAGCCGAGGCCTGATCTCCATGGGGCCTTATCTGGATGAGGCGTGGAATGGTCTGGCCGTCCAAGGTGTACTCAGCCGCTCGGTGCGTGACAGCGCGCTGCTGCTCGACTGCATGGCCGGGAACGAGCCCGGTGATCCCGTCCCGCTCCCTTCCTCCTCCGGTCACTACTTGAGCGCTGTTGCCCAGGCGCCCCAGTCGTTGCGCATCGCCGTGCAACAGCACCCGCTCAATGGCAAGCGCAGCAACGACGCAATGCTTCTGGCCCTGGACACCTTGATTGCAACCCTGGAGGGGCTGGGCCATCACTGCGAGCTGATCGAGCCAGACATGGGAGTGGGTTGGGATGCGTTCGTGAAGATGAATGCCTGCTTCTGGGCCAGCAATACCGCGGCCTGGCTCGAAGCGCTGAGCAGCGAAACCGGTCGCCCGCTCAACTGCAACTGGCTGGAGCCCGCCACCCTGGCCGTGCATGAATACGGCAAAGCCTTGCGCGCCACAGATCTGTTGGTTGCCATGGACCAACGCAACCATGTCAGCCGAAACATGGCCGGCTTCTACCAGCGCTTTGACATGCTGCTCAGCCCCAGCCTTGCCGATTTCCCCCCCATGATCGGCGCCTACAACGCCGGGCAGGAACAACTTGACGGCCTCGGCTGGATGCACCGGGTGTTCGACCACTCGCCCTTCACTGCCTTGGCCAACATTTGCGGCACAGCGTCTATGTCGGTGCCGCTGTTCCAGGACCCGGCCAGCGGTTTGCCGATCGGCATGCAGTTCAGCGCTGGCGCAGCCGGTGAAGAGCTGCTGTTGAGCCTGGCCGGTCAACTGGAGCAGGTACTGCCCTGGGCCGCGAGGCGCCCAGCAGTGTGGGCGACCTAGAACAGCCCTTAGGCCCGCAGTTGTCGCTGCGCGGCAATCTCCGGCAAGTCGCTCCGGCGCAGGTACACCCGCAGGGGTTCACTAATGTTCAGACGCTCATCGACATTCTGCGCCAGGAGGATCTCGATGAGCGCTCGGCTCAAGGTCATGACGTCGCCGTTTCCGGTCTGCCAGACAAATTCGCTGCTGGGGGTGATGCTGTCATCGGCGACGTCCATGCCGAAGGCGTCTTCGCTGAAGCGCACAATGTGCTTGCCAAGCTTGCGGTGAAATCCGACGAAACCCTTGAGCTGGTCGGCAGCGGTGCAGATGTCCTGGGATGTGATATGCATGTCAAACCTCACTTTTGCATCCACAAGGATGCGGGGCGAAAGGGATTGGCACGCAGGGCGGGAGGGTAGCTCTCTAGCGGAGCGACTCGAAGGCCAAGGGTAATGGAAATTGTTCCGCTACGGTTACGGATTTTTCACCCGATACGGGGTTGATCGCTAGACTCAATCCACACCCTGTTATTGCACCGTGGATGATTCATGAGCACTGCCGTCACTTCCGATATCGCCACCATTGGTCGTATCAATGCCGTACCCGCCATCTTGCAGGTGATTTGCGAAACCACCGGGTTACGCTTTGCTGCAGTGGCCCGGGTTACAGAAACCCGCTGGACCGCCTGCGCAGTCCTCGACACCCTGGAGTTTGGCCTGAAGGTTGGCGGCGAGCTGGACCTGACTACCACGCTATGCCACGAAATACGCAGCAGTCACCAGACCATCGTGATCGACAAGGCCAGCGAGGACGAGCTCTATTGCAATCATCACACACCTCGCATCTACAAATTCGAGAGCTACATCTCGGTACCTGTGTTCCGCGCCGACGGCAGTTTCTTCGGCACCATCTGCGCCCTTGACCCATTGCCTGCAGCCCTCAAGGGCAGCGCCATCCAGCCGATGATGGAGTCTTTTGCACGGTTGCTGTCGATTCAGATCGAAAGTGAAGAAAACACTCAGAAGACCGAAGAGGCCCTGCAGAAGGAGCGCGCGACGGCTGAAGTCCGCGAACAGTTTATCGCGGTGCTGGGCCACGACCTGCGCAACCCGCTGTTCGCCATCACCGCCGGGGCGGAGCTGTTGACCCAGCGCCTGGAAGAAGAAAAGAGCCGGGCCATTGCCCAGCACATCCTCACCTGCGGTCGTCGCGCCACACAGTTGGTTCGCGACGTACTGGACTTTGCCCGCGGACGCCTGGGCAATGGCATTGTGGTCGCTATCAAGCCCTGCCCGGACCTGGCGGATGCACTCCAGCATGTCACCTCGGAGTTGCAGAGGGTTCACCCGCATCGGCAGATAATCCAGCACATCGGTGATCTCGACGGCATAGATTGCGATCGTGAACGGGTCTCCCAACTGCTTTCCAACCTGCTTGCCAATGCTCTGACCCACGGCGACGCGACGCAACCGGTGGACATCAGTGCACAGGTGCGTGATCGGGTTTTCGTGCTCGGCGTACACAACTTCGGCAAGCCTATTGCTGCCCCTGTGTTGGGGCAACTGTTCCAACCCTTCTCCCGTCCGATCAGCGATACCCCCCAAACCGGCCTGGGCCTTGGCCTGTACATTGCCAACCAGATCGCCCTGGCTCATGGTGGGCGCATGGAAGTGATCTCAAGCCAGGAGGCCGGAACCCTCTTCAGCTTCCGCTTGCCACTGGATCGAGTCGAGGCTCAAGCAAAGCTGCCAGCCAATCCATAAACGCGCGCAGCCGGGGCGACACGTGTTGTTGCCGGGCAAACAGCAACGACACCGGCAAAGATGGCGCAACATAATCCGCCAGCAGTGCCACCAGCTCACCCCGTTCCAGATAACCCTGCAACCCTGCCGCCGGGGCCTGGATCAGTCCGAGCCCGGCAAGGCAGGCGCTCTCGTAGGCCTCTGTGCTGTTGACAGCAATCGCTCCGGCCATGGGTTGAACCTGCAGGGTGCCCGACTGCAGGTATTCGAAGCCTGCACTGCGGCTGCCAAGGTTCCTCACGTAATGGATCAACTGGTGCCGATGCAGGTCGGCCAGGCAGGTCGGCGTGCCATGACGTTGCAGGTAACCCGGGCTTGCACAGTTGATCTGCGCCAGGCTGCCCAAGGGCCGGGCAATCAGGTCAAGGTCACTCAAGGTACCGATGCGCAGTACGCAGTCGAACCCTTCGCGCAACAAGTCGACCTGTCGATCCGTGCAACTGATCTCAAGCGCCACCCCCGGATGACGCGACATGAATATCGGCAAGTTGGGCAGCACGATGCGCCGTGCCATCAACGTCGGCAGGTCGACCCGCAAACGCCCGGTGAGCGTTGCTGTGTCGCTATGGAAAAGCCCCTCGATCTCGTCCATGCGCGACAACAGGTCTTTGCTACGCTCGTACAGGCGCAGGCCGTCCTGGGTCGCCTGCACCCGCCGCGTGGTGCGGTTGAGCAAGCGCGTACCGAGCAGTGTTTCAAGGGCTCGGATCTGTTCCGAAACCGTTGAACGCGGCAACCCCAGGTTCTCTCCGGCCAGCGTGAAGCTCGACAGCTCACTGACCCGGACAAAGGTTCGCAGCAACTCCAACTTGTTCATGGCCGCAGGCTCGATTGTTCGCTGATGCCGATCAGTATTTCCGAAATCTGCGGATTTATCTGCACCCGAGCGACCAATAGACTTTCCTCGACTTCTTCCTATACCGCTGCGAGGTTACAGAACATGACGCGCAAAATCGCATTGATTACCGGTGCCAGCCGGGGACTGGGTAAAAACACCGCAGTACACCTGGCCGCCCAGGGTATCGACATCATCGGCACCTACCACAGCAAGGCGCAGGAAGCCCAGGAACTGGTCCAGACTCTGGAGCAACAGGGCGTTCGCGCCGCCATGCTGCAACTGGACGTCAGCAACAGTGCAAGCTTTGCCGTATTTGTCGAACAGCTGCGCCACACCCTCGAATCGGCCTTCGGCCGCGAGCAGCTGGATTTTCTGGTGAACAATGCCGGCATCGGCATCAACGCTCCCTTTAGTGAAACCACTGAGACGCAGTTCGACCAGCTGTGCAATATCCAGCTAAAAGGCCCGTTCTTCCTTACCCAACAACTGCTCCCGCTGATTGCCGACCAGGGCCGGGTCGTGAATATCTCCACTGGGCTGACTCGCTTCGCTCTCCCTGGCTACGCCGCTTATGCCGTCATGAAGGGTGCCATGGAGGTACTGACCCGTTATCAGGCCAAGGAGCTGGGCGCGCGCGGGATCCGCGTCAACATCCTCGCACCCGGAGCCATCGAAACAGATTTTGGCGGTGGCGTGGTGCGCGACAACTCAGACGTCAACGACTTCATCGCCAGCAACACCGCCCTGGGACGGGTCGGCCTGCCGGACGACATCGGCGCTGCCATCGCCCTGTTGCTGAGCGATGGCGCAGGCTGGATCACCGGCCAACGGCTGGAAGTGTCCGGCGGCATGTTCCTCTGAGTCAGCGCTGGTCTTCATGCACCTGGACGCTGGCCGTCATGCCGGCGCTCAGCGGCATGTCCTCGGGAATCTGATCCAGCTTGATCCGCACAGGGATACGCTGTGCCAGGCGCACCCAGTTGAAGGTCGGCTCGACTTCGGCAAGCAACTGGCTGTCGGGATTGGTGTTTCGATCGGTGATCCCGCGACTGATGCTCTCGACATGTCCCTGCATGGGCTCACCGGCGCTCATCAACCAGACCTTGACCGGGTCGCCGACGCGGATGCGCGGCAACTTGGTCTCTTCAAAATAGGCCTGAACATAGAAGGTCGAGTCGTCGATCAAGGCCATGACCGGCTGCCCGGCATTGACGAAGTTGCCCTCGGCCAAGCGCAAGTTGGTGATATGACCATCACGTGGCGCCTTGACCTGGCTGCGGGCCAGGTTGATGGCTGCTTCCGTGACTTCGGCCTGCGCTTCACGCAATTGGCCCCGGGCCACCGCGGCGTTGATCTGGGCGTTTTCACGTAACTCGGCGCTGATTGCCTGCGGCCCCAGGGCCAGGCGTCGGGAGGCTTCGTGTTCACGCAGGCGCAGTTGATGCTGGCGGGTCTCGGCCACGGCATTGGCCTTTTCAAGGGCGGCTTCAAAACGGTCGCGGTCGATCGACATGAGCAAGTCCCCCTTCTTTACCTGCTGGTTGTCCTGGACCTTGAGTTCGCGCACCCAGCCCGACACGTCGGGGGCGATGATCACCACGTCAGCGCGAATTTTCGCATCGCGGGTCCAGGGAGTGAGCATGTAGTACTGCCAGAGCTTCCAGCCGGCAAATACTGCCACTGCCACCAGGCACAGCGTCACTGCGATACGTACCAATGCACGCATGGTCCACACTCCTTACAAAGGCCCCAACCCGAGCGTTACCCCGGTCAAGACACAAACGAACAGCGCGCAATCGAACAAGGCTTCATGCCAGATCCATCGCCCCAACGGCGTCAGGCGCAACAGCAACCGCACCGCAGCGGTCACTGCCAACGCCAATACCACATAAATCAGAAACGGGCTGAGCAGTACGCCGCCCAATGCCCACTCACGCAAACCCATGGATTTCCTCCTGGCGTCGACACCATTTGCCCCAACTGCGCTGCAGCTGCAACACCGCGCCCACCGCCAGACGCAGTGGATCGCTGGGAGGCTGGCGTTGCAGGGCCTTGATAAACTGTTCGCTGGCCGCATCCAGGCGCTGACCCCGACCCGGTGCCGGCCCACGCGCCAACACCGCTTCCAATTGCTGCAGATACTCCCGCTCGGCAGCGGCCAGCGGCGCCTGGGCCACGGCCAGGCAATGGCGCAGGTGCAGCAGCTCATCACCGATATCCAATCCATGCACACCATCGTCCCAACGGCTGCGGTCCTGCTCCGGCAGCGCGGTGTAATGCCGTGCCAGTTGCAACAGGCGGTCGGCCATCCGGCCACCGAACCAGGTTTCGGCCCCGCGCAGATCCCGCCGGGTCAACCGCACCAGATCGTTCTGGGTGGCAGCCCGCAACCGCCGGCCATGCCACGCTGGGTTACGCAGCACCAGCAGCTTGAACGCCAGCACCGCAGCCCCCACACCGATCAACATGGCCTGGGCACTGTTGAGGAAGGTCGCCACCTCGAAGCTCATGGCGTTGAGCGGTGCCACCAGCACAATGAAGTGCAGGCAATACGAGGTGGCCGTGGCGCCGATGCGCGGATTGGCCATGCCCAACGCTCCAAAGAACAAAGGCACGCCCATGGCCATGCACAACATGGGAAAACCGTTCCACTGGGGCAACAGAATCTGCCCCACAAAAAACGCTACCGGGATTGCCAGCAGAATCCCGCGCAAAAAGCTCATGCCGATCTGCGCACCGTTCTCGCGGCTGGCGAACAAACTGCAGACGACACAGGTGAGCACCAACCCGCCTGGAGCCGCAGTCCAGGCAGTGGCCAGCCAGAAGCTGGCCATGGCCAGAAATGCAAGCGCACTGCGCGATCCGAACAACAATGCCAGCGGCACATCGCGGTGCGCGGCGAGGCTATCAGGTACATCCAGCGGTGCCTTGCCCTCTTCCACCGCGCGCAGCGCCAGGGTCGCCGCCATGGCGGTATCCAGCAGCAAGGTCAGGCGTGCCAGGCAATAGTGTTCGGCCGTATTGATGGTGTCATCGTGGGCCGCGTCCCAAACGCGCTGACGCAGCAACAGCAAACTCGCCTGGTCAGGTGTGGCCAGGGCGGCCCGGACCTCATCGAGCCAGGGTTGCAGGTGCAAGGTCTGGGCCTGGTCCAGTTGCTGCCACTGGCGACGCACCGAACGGGCAATGCGCAACAGCACCAGCAGCTTCTGACTCAAGCCCCGAATGGCCCGGCCCCGCTCCCGTCCCAGTCGCCCTTCAAACCAGGCGTGTTCGCGCTGGGCATCCACGGCAACGATACGTCCGAGAATCTCCAGAAGCCCTTTACGGGCCTGCTCCTCGCCCGTCAGGGTCGCACTGGCTGCCTGTAGACCATTGATCCAGGCCTGCCGCGCCTGCCCGCCCAATTGCTGCTCGACCCGCATTGGCCAGAGCAAGGCGCTGCTGGCCGTGGCACAGACAATGCCCAGGCAGATCTCGGTACAACGCGCCACGGCCTGGTCGAACACCAGCAGCGGATGGCTGATCGCCGGCAAGGCAATGATCGCCACGGTGTAGCCGGCCAGTACGAATGAATAAGACCAGGCGCTGCGCAGCAACGTCGAGCAAGCGGTACACAGTGCCAGCCACAAGGCCAGGGCCAGCAGGAACAACCAGGGCGTCTGGGCGAACAGTCCCATGAACACCACTGACATGATGGTGCCAACCAGGGTACCGAACAGCCGCGCCAAGCCCTTCTGCAGAACCATGCCCGACAGCGGTTGGGCAACGATGAAGGCGGTCATCAATGCCCACGCCGGTTGCTCAAGCCCCCAACGCAATGCCAGCCACAAGGCCAGGCCGCCACCGAGCACGGTCTTGAGGGCAAATTGCACAGCGAGTCTGTTCGGCGCCAGCAGGGCCTGCAACGTGATGGGCACGGGATGAACCTTGGAAAACGATGATCTAAAGATAGTCAGGATGGTGCGGAAAGGTTGAAGCTTAATAATTAGCTAGCTAACCATCAAGCTCTACAGGAGCGGGCTTGCCCCGCGATGCGATGGATGAGTGAAATCAGGCGAAATGACTATCGCGGGGCAAGCCCGTTCCTACAGGCAAAAAAATGGGCGACCGAAGTCGCCCTAAATGCCTTGCGTGCCCGTGAATCTGGAAGAATCAGCGCTGTTTGCGCTTGGTCGAGTCCTTCCAGATGAAAATTCCGAATCCAACGAAGAACAGCAACATCAGGCCGACCGTAATTACTCCAGCGATAACCACATTATCGAAGAACATGTCGGCCTCCATTTGCCTGCACCTGTCTGATGGGCTCAAGGTATCGAATGGACGGCGGGAAGAAATTGACCGAGGTCAATGGCACCCGGGGCCGGGCGCAGGAGGGGGGTGCAGGCTTGACCTGCATCAAGCTTTCAACGCTTCTTGGGTTTGCCCTTGGGCTTCTTCTTGACCTTGCCCAGTGGCATGGCCTGTTCAAACGCCTGGCGTACTTCATTCAGGCGTTTTTCATTGAGGTCGTGGACGCGTCGGGCGCGTTCGGCACCGAGGTCGATCAGGTTGTCATCTTGGCTCATGGTCTGGCTCAGGAAGCGGACGGCGATTCCATAATAATGAAGGCTGCAACCGGGTCTGACCAGTACGGGCGCATCGTTTCAGACTTCGATGTCCACCAGCTGGCCCTGACGGGGCTCATCATCGATCAATGGCGCGACCGGCACCGTGTTGTCGGCATTGACCTCATCGCCTGGTACAGGCTGATAATCCGCTTGCTCCCCATTCGGCTGATGCCGGCGCTGCTTGCGCTGTTGCTCCTCACGCAGCAGCAGCGCCGCTTGGTGCGGATCGCGGTGCTTGAGGTCGATGGCGCCGTCACTGGAACTCGGCTGGGCAGGCACCACTGGCTTGATATCCGGCGTCGGCTTGACCGGGTCCAGTTGCGACGTCACGGGGGCAGCACTGAGCGGAATGAGGGGCGGCAGCATGATGGTGATCTCCTGTCGCCAATGTGTCGGCCGCAGCGCGGTATTCTTGAGCCGATGGTGATGAATGTGGGCAGGCAGAGCGCACTGCCCTCAAGCGCCTAAGGTGCCGATCATCACCTTATGGAAACACATTGATTGATGTCAGCTACACACATAAGGCGTGGGCGACATGGGGTAGACAGCGCAGATTTTCTTACCGCTCGCCCATGTTGAGTTCATCGTCATCCCAAGCACCAGCGTATAGAATTTGCCCTGCGCGTCGACCACTGCATAAAATTCTTTTGATAACGCCTTGTCCACAAACATTTGCGCCGAGGTCATTCCTCGTGTGGGATTGAATGCAGAGACCTGGGTAACCCTGCCATCAGAAACCGCATTCTTCCACGCATCGTTGGCTTGCCGGGTGCCGTCCAGGACACGTGTCGATCCCGTACCAATATGACCTATATATCGAATGCCGTTCAGGTTGAACCTCGTGATCCAGCAACCCGACATTTTGCCTGTCAGAACATCATGGCCGGTATCACGGATGCACGTTACTTTACCGGGGACGTAAGGAAGCCACTTGAAGATCCTGTGCACATTGTCCTGGGCACCCTCATTCATTTCAATTGATCTAGGGCCTGTCCCCAGAAAACCTGAACGCACAGAAACACCGATATTATAAGAACTATTCACCGCCTCCAGAAAGTGCTCGGGAAAACTGGGGTTATCCGGCATGAAGTTATCCTGAAAATACTCCCCCGGCTTTTTAAGGTACCGACCCACCAACACTTTTTCAATCATACTTCACCGCCCTCAAATTGAGCTTATTTAATATTCTCTACGCCTGCCATCACCCCTTACACTCCATTGGTGCGGCGACGCAAAATAGAATTATCCGATCACTCAATCGTAAATATTCCAGCGACAGGTTGCAATGACGCACCTTGCTTGAATCTGCGCACTGCCTAGGTGACCAGGCATATGGCCATCGTGCGCTGCAGCCTTTGAAGTACGGCCTTTCCCAGGGGGTTACGCGTTTGAAAATTGTAATTTTACTGCGACCAACACAGCGTATCCATAGGTATGCGAATTTATTAACCCACCTAAATGTAGAATTTTCCTACAGCCATTGTAGAACTATTCCCAAGCCTTTAACCCGATGGCATCACCCTCCCCTCAGCGTCACACCGACTTGCCCCCCCAACGCTGCAGAACAGCGTTCCATTTCGTCATCCGCAAGTTAATTAACCATACAGTATGATTAAAAAAGACCATTAAACAAACTTCGCGACGGACACATTGCCCGCAACCGGCGCCCACAAACAATAACGGCACGGTGCACTTGCGTCGCGTGCCTGTAAAGCTGCCGTTCATTGTTGATACGTGAATTATCGGTGGCGGCCTTGTCGGGCACCGCATAACGGCTGCCAAGCCTGAATGATTACGGGAAACTGTGGCTGTTGAGATCGCCGTCGCGAAACGCGCGCAAAGTGTCCGGGGGAAAGCCCTCAGGGACAATCAGCAGGTCGAAGTCCCCAAAAATGGCATTGATAAGGACCTCATCGTTTTATGGGGCCACAGGCTGAAATGCTAGACTCTTTGGTCTGAACAGCTCCTATCCGTTAAGATAGTCGGCTTTTTCATGGCGGGAGTAAGGCAGTATGGCGCAGCAGTATCAACCGGGGCAACGCTGGATCAGCGACAGCGAAGCCGAGCTAGGTCTGGGGACCGTTCTGGCACAGGACGGCCGCTTGTTGACCGTGCTCTACCCGGCCACTGGCGACACCCGCCAGTACTCCCTGCGCAATGCGCCCCTGACCCGGGTGCGCTTCTCGCCTGGCGACCAGATCACGCATTTCGAAGGCTGGAAACTGACTGTCCGCGAAGTCGACGATGTCGAGGGCCTGCTGGTCTACCACGGCCTCGATGCAGAGAATCAGGCCCGTACCTTGCCTGAAACCCAGCTATCGAACTTCATTCAGTTCCGCCTGGCCAGCGACCGTCTGTTCGCCGGACAGATCGACCCGCTGCCATGGTTCTCGCTGCGCTACAACACCCTGGAACATACCAGCCGCCAGTTGCAATCGTCGCTTTGGGGCCTGGGCGGCACACGCGCCCAGCCTATCGCTCACCAACTGCACATTGCCCGCGAAGTTGCGGACCGGATCGCCCCACGCGTATTGCTGGCCGACGAAGTAGGCCTGGGCAAAACCATTGAAGCGGGCCTGGTGATTCACCGCCAACTGCTGACCGGCCGCGCCAGCCGTGTGCTGATCCTGGTTCCCGAGAACCTGCAGCACCAGTGGCTGGTAGAGATGCGCCGCCGATTCAACCTGCAGGTTGCCCTGTTCGATGCCGAACGCTTCATCGAAAGCGACGCCAGCAACCCCTTCGAGGATGCCCAGTTGGCGCTGGTTGCCCTGGAGTGGCTGACCGAAGATGAAAAGGCTCAGGACGCATTGTTCGCAGCGGGCTGGGATTTGCTGGTTGTGGACGAAGCGCACCACCTGGTCTGGCATGAAGACCAGGTCAGCCCCGAGTACGGCCTGGTCGAGCAACTGGCCCAGGTCATCCCTGGCGTACTGCTACTAACTGCCACCCCCGAGCAGCTGGGCCAGGACAGCCACTTTGCCCGTCTACGCCTGCTCGATCCCAACCGTTTCCACGACCTGGCCGCCTTCCGCGCCGAGAGCGAGCACTATCGCCCGGTCGCCGAAGCCGTTCAGGAGCTGCTCGATGAAGGTCGCCTGTCGGACAAGGCGCACGCCACCATCCAGGGCTTCCTGGGTGCCGAAGGTGAGGCGTTGCTGGCTGCGGTCAGCGATGGCGACAGCCAGGCCAGCGCTCGGCTGATTCGCGAACTGCTCGACCGCCACGGTACCGGCCGCGTGCTGTTCCGTAACACCCGCGCCGCAGTCCAGGGCTTCCCGGAGCGCAACCTGCACCCGTATCCGCTGGCAAACCCGGACCAATACATGGAGCTACCGCTGGGCGAACACGCCGAGCTGTACCCGGAAGTAGCCTTCCAGGCCCAGGGCGAGATGGCCGATGACGAGCGCTGGTGGCGCTTCGACCCGCGCGTCGACTGGCTGATCGATACCCTGAAGATGCTCAAGCGGGTCAAGGTCCTGGTGATCTGCGCCCATGCCGAAACCGCCATGGACCTGGAAGACGCACTGCGCGTGCGCTCCGGCATCCCCGCAACGGTGTTTCATGAGGGTATGAGCATCCTGGAGCGCGATCGCGCCGCCGCCTACTTCGCTGACGAAGAGTTCGGCGCCCAGGTGCTGATCTGCTCGGAAATCGGCAGCGAAGGCCGCAACTTCCAGTTCTCCCATCACCTGGTGCTGTTCGACCTGCCGGCCCACCCGGACCTGCTCGAGCAGCGTATCGGCCGCTTGGACCGGATTGGCCAGAAGCACATCATCGAACTGCATGTGCCATACCTGCAGAACAGCCCGCAAGAGCGCCTGTTCCAATGGTACGACCAGGCATTGAATGCCTTCCTGGCCACCTGCCCGACTGGCAACGCCCTGCAGCATCAGTTCGGCCCACGCCTGCTGCCACTGCTTGAAAGCGGTGACGACGGCGAGTGGCAAGCACTGGTCGATGAAGCCCGTGCCGAGCGCGAGCGTCTGGAAGCCGAACTGCACAGCGGTCGCGACCGCTTGCTGGAGCTCAACTCCGGCGGTGCTGGTGAAGGCCAGGCGTTGGTCGAGGCGATCCTCGAGCAAGACGACCAGTTTGCCCTGCCGATCTATATGGAGACCCTGTTCGACGCGTTTGGCATCGACAGCGAAGACCACTCGGAAAACGCCCTGATCCTCAAGCCGAGTGAAAAAATGCTCGACGCCAGCTTCCCGCTGGGTGACGACGAAGGCGTGACCATCACCTACGACCGCAACCAGGCGCTGTCTCGTGAAGACATGCAATTCATCACCTGGGAGCACCCAATGGTGCAAGGCGGCATGGACCTGGTGCTGTCTGGCTCGATGGGCAACACCGCCGTGGCACTGATCAAGAACAAGGCGCTGAAGCCGGGTACCGTGCTGCTCGAACTGCTGTATGTCAGCGAAGTGGTGGCACCACGCGCCCTGCAACTGGGCCGTTACTTGCCACCGGCCGCGTTGCGCTGCCTGCTCGACACCAATGGCAACGACTTGGCTTCACGAGTGTCGTTCGAGACGCTCAATGACCAGCTCGAAAGCGTGCCCAAGGCCAGCGCCAACAAGTTCATCCAGGCCCAGCGCGATGTGCTGACGCCACGGATCAACAGCGGTGAAGCCAAGATCATGCCGCGCCACGCCGAGCGGGTTGCCGAGGCCCAACGTCGACTGGCTGCCGAAACCGACGAGGAACTGGCTCGTCTGACCGCCTTGCAAGCAGTGAACCCGAGCGTGCGCGACACCGAAATCGACGCCCTGCGCAAGCAACGCGAACAAGGCCTGGCAATGCTGGAAAAAGCCGCCCTGCGCCTTGAAGCGATTCGGGTGTTGGTCGCAGGTTAAACCTTGTTGACTTCATCGCCGGCGTTGCCGGTGATGAAGTCTGTCAGGCCTCTACCAGCTTCCCGGCCTCCTCTGCGCTCCCCAGCACCATCCCCTCCCGCATCCGCTGCGTATCACGACCGAAACACCGCGACGCCATCAGCAAAAACACCAGCGTCAGCATCAGTGCCACCGGAATCAAATACATTGCATCGTGCAGGCCTTCAGCCTTGAACGCCTCGCTCATCTGCACCTCCCCCGCTGCCAGCATGGCCGCCTGGGCGAAGTGATCCGACAACGCCCCCACCACCACCGGCCCCAACCCGCCGCCGAGCAGATACAGCCCGGCAAAGAACAAGGCCATGGCCGTGGCGCGCAGGCGTGGCTGCACCACATCCTGGATAGCCGTGTAGACGCAGGTATAAAAGTTGTAGGCAAACAACCACCCCACGCCGAACACTGCGACAAACAGACCGATATCGATACGCCCGGCATGCAGCGCCCAGGCCGTGGCCACGGTCGAAACCAGCATGCTGAAAGCGCCAAACAGCAACCGGCCAGTGGGAAAGCGTTGATGAACCTTGTCGGCGACCCACCCCCCCAGGGTCAATCCCACCAGCCCAGTCAGGCCGACGATCACGCCAGTGGCCACGGCCGCCTGCTGCAATGACAGCAAAAAATAGCGCTGCAGCATCGGCACCATGAAGGAGTTGCAGGCGTAGGTGGCGAAGTTGAAAGTCAGCCCTGCCAGCACCAGCCAGCAAAACGTCGGCACACTCAGCACCCGACGCAACGGCCGATCAACCGGCGCCTGCGAGATGGTCACCACTTCGGCAGCGCCACGGGCCGGTTCGCGAATCATGAACATGAATACCGCCAGCAGCAGCCCAGGCACCGCCGCGATAAAAAACGGCGCACGCCAGCTATCGAAAGCCTGGACCATCGCGCCGATGGTGAAGAACGCCAGCAACAGCCCCAAAGGCAGGCCAAGCATGAACAAGCCCATTGCCCGTGCGCGGCGCTCGGCGGGGAACAGGTCACCGATCAGCGAATTGGCCGCGGGGGCATAGCTGGCTTCACCAATCCCCACGCCCATGCGTACCAGCAGAAAGCTCCAAAAGCTGCCCACCATACCGTTGACCGCGGTCAGTCCGCTCCACACCGCCAGGCCCCAGCCCATGAGTTTGCTGCGCGATCCGTTATCGGCCATGCGCCCCAGCGGCAAACCAGCAATGGCATACACCAGCGTAAACGCGGTGCCGATCAGGCCGATCTGGAAATCGCTCAGGTTCCACTCCAGGCGGATCGGCTCGATGATGATGGCGGGAATGGTGCGATCAAAGAAATTGAACAGGTTGGCCAGAAACAGCAGAAACAGGATGCGCCAGGCATTGTCCGCTTGAGTGGAGCGCTGCATCGATCAGTCCCTCGTTATTATTGTGTTCGGGGCGTTGCACATGCCGAACTGAATCTAGAGGGCCATCGTTTAACTGTCTGCCACCATTGACCAGGGTGATACCGGTTAATGGGAACGATTGGCAGCGTTAGAACGCATCGCTATGAATTCAATGCCCAAATGGTAGAAGTCAAAGTGCCATTAATCAGGATGGGTTAATTCCCGCTTTCTATACTGCAGCAGAACGGTCTCCAGACTCTTTTGGGGGACGAGTGAAAACTCGACAAAGAGGCATGCTATGGAGTGGCTGGGGCTACAGATGCTCGCCGAGCTGCCGGTAAGCAGTCAGATCCTTCTTGAGTGCAGGTACAACCCCTATCTGGTGACGCTTGCCCTGCTGGTCGCTGGCGCTGGCAGCTTCGCCACCCTGAGCATGGCTGAACGCCTGAACCCTGTAGACCAGCCCGCGGCCCAGCGACAATGGCGACTGCTGGGTGCCTGCTGCCTGGCCGGGGGTGTCTGGGCCCTGCATTTTATCAGCATGCTGGCCTTCCAGACCTCGATCGAGGTGCACTACGACTACGCCCTCACCGGGCTTTCACTGATGGTCATGTTGCTGGCCGGCTGGCTGGCCATGAACACGCTGGGGCATCGCAACTTGCGACCGCGTCATTTCCTGCAGGCATCCGTGTGCATCGGCCTGGGCATTTGCGCCATGCATTACATCGGCATGGCGGCCATGCGCTCCAACGCCCAGCAGTTCTATCGCCCGGACATGTTCATCACCTCTATTGCCGTGGCCATCGCTACCAGCCTGCTGGCCCTGGTGCTGGCGCGTTACTTTCGCTACGGCAGTGGCATGCTCCACCAACTGCTCAAGTACGGCGCCAGCCTGTTGATGGCCGGAGGCATTTTCGCCACGCACTTCACCGGCATGGCCGCCATGACCCTGGTCATTCCCAATGACGCCAGCGTTACCCTGGCGGCCGGCGACAACAGTCTGCAGTTGAGCCTGACCATTGCCTTCATCACCCTACTGATCAGTGCCAGCAGCATCAGCGCGGCGTTATCCGACCAGAAGCTGCAGGGCAAGGAGCATGACCTGCGCCGGGTCAACCTGTTGCTCAGTCAGTTGGATCAGGCCCGGGTATCGTTGCAGCAAGCGGCCCATTACGATGCCTTGACCAACCTGATCAACCGCCGCGGCTTCAACCAGGTTTTTGCCGAGCGACTGGTCGAACAAACCACCAACGAGGGCATGCTGGCGGTCATGTTCCTCGACATCGACCACTTCAAGCGCATCAACGACAGCCTTGGTCATGACGCTGGCGACGAACTGCTCAAGGTCATTGCCGGCTATATCAAGGCGGCGACCAGGAGCCAGGATGTAGTGGCGCGTTTTGGCGGTGACGAGTTCTGCATTCTCACCGCGCTGCACAACCGGGACGAAGCCCGCCACCTGGCCCAGCGCATCATGCAGAAGATGAAAGAGCCTATCGACCTGGCCGGACGGCGCATGGTCATGACCACCAGTATCGGTATCAGCGTGTTCCCCGACGATGGCCGTACGTGCGAAGAACTGCTCAAGAATGCGGACCTGGCGCTGTATCAATCCAAAGGCTGTGGGCGCAACAACCTGAATTTCTTCAACAACACCCTCAAGGCCCGGGCCACCCTTGAGCTGCAACTGGAGGAAGAGCTGCGTGTTGCACTGCTCGAAGAGCGTGGGCTACGCATCCACTACCAACCGATTTTTGATCTGCACACCGGGCAAGTGGCAAAGCTCGAGGCGCTGGTTCGCTGGCAGCATCCGCAGCATGGCCTGCTCAGCCCGGAGCGTTTCATTGGTATTGCCGAAGCCAACGGTCTGATAACCGAGCTCGACCTCTGGGTGCTGCGCCATGCCTGCGAGGATCTGGCCCATTTGAGCCGCAATGGCTATAGCGGGCTGAAGGTTACCGTCAATTGTTCAGCCCTGACCCTGGGGCGCCAAGAGCTGGCCAGGGAGGTCGAAGATGCCCTGCAACACGTCGGCCTCGCCCCGAGGCAACTGGAGCTGGAAGTCACCGAAAATGCCCTGATGGGCAACATTCACAGCACCATTTCGATGCTCAAGGAAATCCGCGCCCTGGGAGTGTCGCTGTCGATCGATGACTTCGGCACGGGATACTCCTCCCTGGCCTACCTCAAGCGCCTGCCCCTGGACACCCTGAAGATCGATCGTTCGTTCATACAGGATGTGCCACGCAGCCGACAGGACATGGAAATCGTCCAGGCAATCATCATCATGGCCCATACCCTGCACCTGCAGGTGGTCACCGAAGGCGTGGAAACCCTGGAGCAGTACCAGTTCCTCGCCCAGCAAGGCTGCGATTTTGTCCAGGGTTACCTGCTCAGCCGCCCTGTACCACTGGGTGAGCTGCGGGCCATTTTCGGCAAGTTTGACCAGCGCGAGCCGGTGTTGGCCAGCTTCAATCCTTACGTCGGTACAGATCAATCAATGTCGCCGGATCTTTTTGCAGATAGCCCTGACTACCGTGCAAGCGCATCATCTGCGCGGCCAGGCCACTGAGGGGCGTCGCCGAGCCTTGCTCTCGGGAAAATTTCACTGCTGTGTCCAGATCCTTGAGCAACGTGCGCACGTGCCATTTGACCGGTTCAAAGCGGCTCTGGGCCATTTGCGGTGCCAGAATCTGCAAGGGCTTGGAATCGGCGAAGCCTCCGGCCAGGGCCTCGGCGATCAGGCTGGCGTCGACACCGGACTGTTCGGCCAACGCCACCACCTCAGCAATGACCAGGGCGTTGCACGCAACGATCATCTGGTTGCAGGCCTTGGTCACCTGCCCTGCCCCCACCGGCCCCATGTGCGTGACCCGCTGGCCCAGCGTCAGCAACACCGGGCGCACCCTTTCAAGGTCTGCCGCGTTGCCCCCTACCATAATTGCCAGGCTGCCTGCCTCAGCCCCCGGCGTACCACCGGACACGGGTGCATCCAGCCAGCTCATGCCACTGAGTGCGGCAAGCTCTGCTGCCATTTCCCGGGTCGCCGTCGGTTCCAGGCTGGAAAAGTCCACCAGCAACTGCCCGGCCTTGCCACCCTTGGCCACGCCTTCAGCGCCAAACACTACATCGCGCACCACAGCCGTATCGGCCAGGCACAGCAACACCATTTCGGTGTCCTGACACAACTCGGCCGGCGTCTCGACCTGGCGGGCGCCCGCCTTGACCAGCTCGGCACACTTGTCTGGCGAGCGGTTCCATACCGTCAGCCGATACCCCGCTGCCAACAGTCGCCGACACATCGGCAATCCCATCAGGCCGATTCCGGCAAACCCCAGTGAAGGACGTGCAGTGCTCATGTACAGCTCCAGGCAGATTAAAGAAGTTGAGTGATTGGACGATTCAGTTGCAGGCGTGACAGGGAAACTCCTATATGGCTCTAGGGTAACCCCCTATCGCTCACGCCAAATACGCACTGATACAGTCGCGAAACTTTCCAAGTGATGGCCCTATGATATCCACTAGAGCAGCCATCCACCTGCAGGCAAATGGCGCAAAATGACCTCCAAGAATACTTCTGCCAACGCGGTTTCCGAGCTGACGTCATCCCTTCCCGCGCTCAGCAGTTCAGGGGCAAGCGAGTTCCATGCGCCACGGGCGCCCAACCCACAGCAGTACCTCTACTTCACCGAGACAGACATTCAGCGCATCCTCGACAACCTTGACGGCCTGCGCGACCTGGTGTTTCCACCCAGCGTTCATCTCGAAGACCAGAGCCAACTCCGTCTGGACCAGCAGTTTCCTTCGGTCTGCCTGATTGGCCTGGGCCGCTGTGGCTCGAACATCGCCTTGGATGTTGCAGAACTTGTATACAACGCCAGGACCTTCTACCTCAACGAATTCAATAATCAAGACCCTGTCGGTAGCGAACCCCGCTACAGCCCGGCGCGCTGGATCCGCAACAATCTGCGCCTGGTGCAGAACAAAGCCAGCAAACCAGTATTCCTGGTCGAACCGCTGGTCATGCTTGGCGATCTGGACAAGGACATTGCAGGGCGCATCCGCTTTTCGGGCAAGGGTGAAAAGAACAGCTTCATCCGTGACTACAGCAAAATGAAGATCATGGACCTCTCGGAAGTCCATGCCGGGGGCGCAGGTAACGCGCCAATCCTGGGCCAGTACCTGGCCAAGATCATCCTCAACAAGGAGACCCACCGATTCTCCAGCGCCGACTGGAAATTGATCCACTCCTACCTGATCGACTCCTGCGGGATCAAGGCCAACCAGTCGAGGTTGTACTTCTATATCTTCAGCGCCGGTGGCGGCACAGGATCGGGCATGGCCTCGGAGTTCGGTCTGGCCCAGCAATACTCGTACATGAACAAGACCTTCGACACCAAGCCTGCTGATGAGAACGACGGCAAAAGCGGGCACTCGTTCGTGTTCGAGCCAATCTTCACCAGTGGCATCTGCGTGCTGCCGAACATTTCCGATCACCGCAGTGAAATGTCGGAAGCACTGCACATCAACGCCGGTCGATTACTGTGCAAGTACCTGTCGGAGGAATGGGACTTCTCCTACAACTTCGATAACGAAGACAGCAGCGAAGCCAGCGTCATGGGCCGTATCCGCCCCTGGAACGCGATGATGCTGATCTCCAACGACATCATGCGCTATGCCGAAGAGAACGATGACGGCAACATCCAGAACATTGATGTCAATGCCATGGAGAAACACGCCAACCAGTACATCTCCCAGCAGATCTTCAACATTCTCACCGCCCAGGCGGTGACCACCGACTACGACCAGAACTACTTCCGCCGGGCAGGCATCGACCTGGGCGAAACCATCCGCCTGGACGCCAATGATCTGTTCATGAGCCTGGCGGGCCCGGTGGCCATCGCCTACGCAGAATCCGTGGTACCGGAGCGGACGGCCCCTGGGTCGGACAAATTCAAGGTGTTCGAGAAAGACCAGCCACCGCTGAACATCGATGACCTGTTCTTCCGTTCCATCGACCTGCCGCATTTCAACAAGGTGACCCAGGCTATCGAGGGCATCAGCCTGCTGCCCATCGAATCCAAGCGCTACCGTGCGGCACTGGAGCAGTACAAGGCCTCGGGCTATGACGCTGCAGCCTTGCATGACCTGCACTTTTTCAAGAATTGCTCGTCGGTGGTCTCGATTGTCTCGCTGCCAAAGGACTACAAGCTGTCATACATGGACTTGAACCGGCTCAAGACCCACCTCAACAGCCTGTTCCCCAACACCACCCTCAAGCGCTATGCCCTGGTGATCGGCGCTTCGGCGAACCTGTCGCTGACCACCCTGATCGCCAAGAGCCCGTGCCTGTCGGACGACTTCCTGACCTTGATCGTGGCGTTCATCAAGCGCTGCTTTGCCCGCAATCCGTACCGTTTCGACGATACCCTGGACAATGCCATCCTCGAATTCATCACCAGTGAAGCCTTCGATGAAGGCCGCATCGATGAACTGCTCAATGAATACGAAAACCCGGCGAAGATTCTCGATACCAACTGGTACGCGATCAAGCCGATGTACGAGAAAAAATACCGCGAACTGATCAACGACAAGAGCAAGTTCGTCTCGATCAATGACATTCGCCTGTCACGGGAATGCGTGAAGAAAGCGGTGAAGTACCTGCGCGAAATCTTCCGCCATCGCATCGGCAAGACACGAGTGATTTCGTTGAACAGCCACACCGGGAAGGTCGATTACTGATAGACCGCATCGCGGGGCCAACCCGCTCCTGTCCGCCAGGAGCAGGCTGGCCCCGCGGTAAACTGTTACCTGCACCACGGACTGTTACCAACGGTCACCCCGCCTGAACAGTCTCGCGCACCAAAACCGCCTGCCTGTGCGTTTTCACGCACCAAATCAGGGCGCGCTTACTCAGGTTTCTTTACCTGAATCACGATGAACGGTGAAACCACGACTGCCCAGATCTCTGGATCGCGGCTCTGAAGGTCTAGCGCCTGCTCTGCAGTAACCGGGCCCACCGTGCCAGCATTACGCCATGCAGCCACGGTTTCGCTACGGTTCTCGGCCATTGCCTGTGCAACTTCAATCAGGTCCAGGGACGTGTCGACCCAAATCAGGTCACCTTTGGCCCAAAAACGCTCCAGGGCTTTCCACTCGATTACTGCGGTCTCGCCGAGCAGCTTGGCATAGAGGGTGCTTGGTTGATCAGTCATGGGTTCCTGCCTGAAATAATTCGACTACTGTGAGAAGTCGGTATTTTTGCAGAAAAACCCGGTTTCAAATAAATAATTGAGCGAAAACAACTGGAAAGCGGCAGTTTTCCGCGCGAATTTGGCTGGAAATAGCCGCTTTGCTGTACGTTTCTGTCAATTAAGCGACATGCTTCGAATTTGCCTCGGCGGGCCTGCTTTTCAAGCGACAAAGCGGCGCTCTACACTGTACCGGTACAGTTGCCAGGGCAAAATCGGGGCAATCCGGGACCGTGACGAGGCGTGGCCTCCCATGGAACCTGATCCGGTCCTCATGCGCTGGCCGCCAGGACTATAAAAATTACAACAGAATGAGTGGAGCATTATGAGTAAGGCTACTAAGCAGATTTCCAAGCTGTTTGCCGCAATGGTTCTGGCCGGGGTTGCCAGCCATTCGTTTGCAGCCGATACCATCAAGATCGGCATCGCCGGCCCGAAAACCGGCCCGGTCACTCAGTACGGCGACATGCAGTTCATTGGTGCCAAACAGGCCATCAAAGACATCAACGCCAAGGGCGGCGTCGGTGGCAAAATGCTTGAAGCCAAGGAATACGATGATGCGTGCGACCCTAAACAGGCCGTGGCAGTCGCCAACAAAGTGGTCAACGACGGCGTCAAGTTCGTAGTCGGCCACCTGTGCTCCAGCTCCACCCAACCGGCGTCCGACATCTATGAAGATGAAGGCGTGATCATGATCACCCCGGCTGCCACCAGCCCTGAAATCACCGCCCGTGGCTACAAGCTGATCTTCCGCACCATCGGCCTGGACAGCGCCCAGGGCCCGGCTGCCGGCAACTACATTGCCGATCATGTCAAACCCAAAGTGGTCGCGGTACTGCACGACAAACAGCAGTACGGTGAAGGCATCGCCACCGCGGTCAAGCAGACCCTGGAAGGCAAAGGCACCAAGGTTGCCGTCTTCGAAGGCCTGAACGCCGGTGACAAGGACTTC
>RCUI01000111.1_pt1 | contig 29517 bp, 21 predicted proteins | sample 2166121 | NCBI WGS metagenome assembly RCUI01 (sample SAMN09932700, study PRJNA488358) | compost metagenome | feature: garden; material: soil; isolation source: compost soil in succinic acid-enriched culture | place: Germany: Experimental Botanical Garden Goettingen | collected 2016-01-27
TGAGCGGCATGAACGTGGTCGGCGACCTGTTCGGCGCCGGCAAGATGTTCCTGCCCCAGGTGGTGAAGTCCGCACGCGTCATGAAGCAGGCCGTTGCCCACCTGATCCCCTTCATCGAAGCCGAGAAAGGCGACAAGCCCGAAGCCAAGGGCAAGATCCTCATGGCCACGGTCAAGGGTGACGTACACGACATCGGCAAGAACATTGTCGGCGTGGTGCTGGGCTGTAACGGCTACGACATCGTCGACCTGGGCGTGATGGTGCCGGCCGAGAAGATCCTGCAGACCGCTCGCGAGCAGAAGTGCGACATTATCGGGCTGTCCGGCCTGATCACCCCGTCGCTGGACGAGATGGTCCATGTTGCCCGCGAAATGCAGCGCCAGGATTTCCACCTGCCGTTGATGATCGGTGGCGCGACCACCTCCAAGGCGCATACCGCGGTGAAAATCGAGCCCAAGTACAGCAACGATGCGGTGGTGTATGTGACCGACGCCTCGCGTGCGGTGGGTGTGGCCACGCAGCTGCTGTCCAAGGAACTCAAGCCGGGCTTTGTCGAGAAGACTCGCCTGGACTACATCGACGTGCGCGAACGCACCGCCAACCGCAGTGCCCGTACCGAGCGCCTGAGCTACGCGCAGTCGATTGCCGCCAAGCCGAAGTACGACTGGGCCGGCTACCAGCCGGCAGTGCCGAGTTTCACCGGCGTCAAGGTGCTGGAGAACATCGACCTCAAGGTATTGGCCGAGTACATCGACTGGACGCCGTTCTTTATCTCCTGGGACCTGGCGGGCAAGTACCCGCGCATCCTCACCGACGAAGTGGTCGGCGAGGCAGCCACCGCCTTGTTCAAAGACGCCCAGGAGATGCTCGCCAAGCTGATCGACGAGAAACTGATCAGCGCCCGTGCCGTGTTCGGCTTCTGGCCGGCCAACCAGGTCAACCATGACGATATCGAAGTCTATGGCGCCGACGGCCAGCCGCTGGCCCAGCTTCATCACCTGCGCCAGCAGACCATCAAGCCGGACAGCAAGCCCAACTTCTCCCTGGCCGACTTTGTCGCACCCAAGGAAACCGGCATCACCGACTACGTGGGTGGCTTTATCACCACCGCCGGCATCGGCGCCGAAGAAGTGGCCAAGGCCTATCAGGACAAGGGCGACGACTACAATTCGATCATGGTCAAGGCCCTGGCCGACCGCCTGGCCGAAGCCTGTGCCGAGTGGCTGCACGAGCAGGTGCGTAAAGACTACTGGGGCTACGCCAAGGACGAGCACCTGGACAACGAAGCACTGATCAAGGAGCAGTACTCGGGCATCCGCCCTGCCCCGGGCTACCCGGCCTGTCCTGACCACACCGAGAAAGAAACCCTGTTCCGCCTGCTCGATGGCACCGCCATCGGCGAGACCGGCCCCAGCGGTGTGTTCCTTACCGAACACTTCGCCATGTTCCCCGCGGCGGCGGTCAGTGGCTGGTACTTCGCCCACCCACAGGCGCAGTACTTTGCCGTGGGCAAGGTCGACAAGGACCAGGTGCAGAGCTACACCGCGCGCAAGGGCCAGGACCTGAACGTGAGTGAGCGCTGGCTGGCGCCAAATCTGGGGTACGAGAACTGAAATCGCGGGGTAAGCCCGCTCCCACCGGTCAAGGTAGGAGCGGGCTTGCCCCGCGATCCGGTCTAGACTGAGAAAACTCCTACACCAAGGACTTACTCATGGACGACCCAGCCCAAGGCAAGCCACCCACCTTCTGGCAGATGCTGCAAAGCATCCTGGCAGCGGCGTTTGGCGTTCAAAGCGGCAAGAACCGCGCCCGCGACTTCAACCACGGCAAGGCCAGCCACTTCATCGCGCTGGGCACCGTGTTCACCTTGATTTTCATTCTGGTCTTGGTGGGGCTGGTGCAACTGGCCATGCACCTTACTGCCCGCTGAAATGCAATCCGCCCGCAGATGTCCATTCTGCGGGCGGTTCATGGTTACCCATCGCGTGATGTCACTGGTGGCTGACCCAGTACACGGCGGTCACGACTACCAGGATGATCAGACAGAGTATCGCCCAGGCATCGACACTGCTGTCACTCTTACCCGCTTTGGTCGAGTTTCCCATTGCATCGCCTCTTGTAGTGGTTATGGGAATGCATGTCACCCGTAGCAGTTAAGTCCAGCAATGCCCTTTGCTCAAGCAGGGGTTTTCAATAGTTGACCGGCGCCTCAAGAAAGGGGTAGCGGTAGTCCGCCGAATGCCCCTCGGCGCTGAAGCGATGAAAGTCCAGGCCATAGTCGTCCCGGCCTTGCTGGTTCAGCCAGCGGCGCGCCCGTACTGGATCGATCAGTTGCAGCGCCGGTATCTGGTGATCGCGATGACCATCACGGTCGATGGGCAGGTTGTGCGCATCATCGTGCAACAGGACCATGGCCCAGCCCCCCAGCGAAAAGTGCCCGCCCATCAACACGCTCAAGCGCCCGTCGATACGCGCCTGCAAGGCCTGCGGGGAGCTGTTGACAGCACTGAACAGCACATCCTGGCCCGGCATGCGCCCGGCCTCGGCAAACGCCTGCATGGCGCCAAAGGCCATCTCGTCATTGGCCGACCAGACCAGTTCGATCTTCGGGTAGCGCTTGAGCAGTTGCTGGGCCTGCTCAAAGGCCCGCTCCTTGCCCCAGCCGCCATACACCACCTGGCGCAGGCGCACCTCGGGGTGCTCGGCCAGGGCCCGGCGCATGCCCTTTTCGCGCAGTTGCGCAGCCGGCGTGGTCTTGATGCCGGAAAAAGCCAGCATCTCGATAGGCCGCGTGATGCCCGGCCGGGCGCGCAAGGCAATCAGTTCCTTGAGCATCTGGTAGCCCGCCTGCTCGTCATTGCCAACCAGGGTCCCGAGCACGGGCGCGTACTTGTCCGGATGCTCCTGGATAAGTCTTGCCTGATTTTCAGTCAGGCCGTTGTTGACCAGGAACAGCTTGACCCCGCTGTCGTGCGACAGACGGATGATTTCGGGCGCGATGTACTGCTCGTTGACCAGCACCAGGTAGTCGGGGCGCTGCGCACTTTCGAGTACCTGGCGTGCCTGGGTCAGCGCCAGCGCTGGCCGGCGCTCGCTGTACTGGATGCTCAGGTCCATTCCCAGGTCGCTGGCGGCGGCTTGCATGAAGCGCGAGTAACTGACCCAGAACGTTTCGTTGGAATAACCCGGATTGAGGAACACCACCGACGCGCCCTGGGCACTGGCCACCAACGGCAGACTCAGGCACAGACTTCGGCACAGGGCCTTGAGCATGCGGATTCGCTCCTGCCATTCAAACCGTCAATTATAAACACCAGCGGGGCCCAAACAGCCAAATGCCAGTCAGTCTCACTTAGTCCAAATGGTTCTTTTCATATGCAAAAACATCACTTTTGCGCATAAACGCAAACTGCTATCTTTCGTCCGCTCCGCTTGGGAGTGCGCGGCCGTGCGCGCGATTAGCTGCAAGCAGCTTGAGAACAGGACCCCTATGTACGTATACGACGAGTACGATCAGCGGATCATCGAGGACCGCGTCAAGCAGTTCCGTGATCAGACCCGCCGCTACCTGGCCGGTGAGCTGAGCGAAGAAGAGTTCCGCCCCCTGCGCCTGCAAAATGGCCTCTATATTCAACGTTTTGCCCCGATGTTGCGGGTCGCGGTGCCCTATGGCCAGCTGACCTCGCGTCAGACGCGGATGCTGGCGAAGATCGCGCGCGACTACGACAAGGGCTATGCCCACATCAGCACCCGGCAGAACGTGCAGTACAACTGGCCTGCCCTGGAAGACATCCCGGAAATTCTGGCCGAGCTGGCCACCGTGCAGATGCACGCGATCCAGACCAGCGGCAACTGCCTGCGCAACGTCACCACCGACCAGTTCGCCGGTGTCGCTGCCGATGAAGTGATCGACCCGCGCCCATGGTGCGAGATCGTCCGCCAGTGGACCACTTTCCACCCCGAATTCGCCTACCTGCCGCGCAAGTTCAAGATCGCCATCAACGGCTCGACCAGCGACCGCGCAGCCATCGAAGTCCACGACATCGGCCTGGAGCCGGTGTACAACGCCGCCGGCGAGCTGGGCTTCCGCGTACTGGTCGGTGGCGGCCTGGGCCGTACCCCGGTGGTCGGCGCCTTCATCAATGAGTTCCTGCCCTGGCAGGACCTGCTCAGCTACCTGGACGCGATCCTGCGGGTGTACAACCGCTACGGCCGTCGCGACAACAAGTACAAGGCGCGGATCAAGATCCTGGTCAAGGCCCTTACCCCTGAAGTCTTCGCCGAGAAGGTCGATGCCGAAATGGCCCACCTGCGTGGTGGCAGCACGACCCTGACCGAAGCCGAAGTGCAGCGCGTAGCCAAGCACTTCGTCGACCCGGACTACAAGGTGCTCGACAACCTCGACTTCAGCGAGCTCGAACAACAGCACCCAGGCTTTGCCCGCTGGCGCACCCGCAACGTACTGGCGCACAAGAAGCCTGGCTACGTTGCCGTGACCCTGTCGCTCAAGCCGACCGGCGTTGCCCCGGGCGACCTGACCGACAAGCAGCTCGATGCCGTGGCCGACCTCGCCGAGCGCTACAGCTTCGGCCAGCTGCGCACCTCGCACGAGCAGAACATCATCCTGGCCGACGTCGAGCAGAGTCAGCTTCACGCCCTGTGGCTGGAACTGCGCGAGAACGGATTCGCTACGCCGAACATCGGCCTGCTGACCGACATCATCTGCTGCCCGGGGGGCGATTTCTGCTCCCTGGCCAACGCCAAGTCGATCCCGATCGCCGAATCCATCCAGCGCCGTTTCGACGACCTGGACTACCTGTTCGACATCGGTGAACTGGACCTGAACATCTCCGGCTGCATGAACGCCTGTGGTCACCACCACGTCGGCCACATCGGCATCCTCGGGGTGGACAAGAAAGGTGAGGAGTTCTACCAGGTCTCCCTCGGTGGCAGCGCCAGCCGCGACGCCAGCCTGGGCAAGATCCTCGGCCCTTCCTTCGCCCAGGACGACATGCCGGATGTGATCGAGAAGCTGATCGACGTCTACGTTGAAAAACGTACCGAAGACGAGCGTTTCATCGACACCTACCAACGTATTGGCATCGACCCTTTCAAGGAACGCGTCTATGCAGCGAATCATTAAGAACAACGAAATCGTCGACGAAACCTGGCACCTGCTGCCCAAGGACGCCAACTTCGACGAGTTGACCAACTGTGATGACTACATCGTGCCGTTGCAGTTCTGGCGTGACCACGCCCATGTACTCAAGGCCCGCGACGGCGGCCTGGGTGTGTGGCTGGACGCCGATGAAGAAGCCGAGGAAATCGGCGACGACGTCGGACACTTCCAAGTGATCGCCCTGAACTTCCCGGCCTTCACCGACGGGCGCAACTACTCCAATGCGCGCCTGTTGCGTGACCGCTACAAGTTCACTGGCGAGCTGCGTGCCATTGGCGATGTACTGCGTGACCAGCTGTTCTACCTGAAACGCTGCGGTTTCGACGCCTTTGCCCTGCGCGCCGACAAGGACCCGGTCGAAGCCCTGGAAAGCCTGAAAGACTTTTCGGTGACCTACCAGGCCGCCACCGACGAACCGCAACCGCTGTTCCGTCGTCGTTGACGAAAACGGCTCCCGTGCCATCCCTGGCGCGGGAGCCGTTTTGATTCCAGGCAACTACAAATGGGTAACCTGGCCTGGCAGGGTGTTCCAGATCGTTGCGGTCAGGTCCTCTACCAATCGCTGTTCTTCAGCGGCACGACGTTGTTGAATGGTTTCAATGTTTTCGAGGTAAACCTGGTCACTCATCCTTTCCTTGTCTTTGTCCAACGCTACGAGCCGGGAAAAATAGGGCCGGTTGGCCTCATCGAAACGTGCGCGATAGCGCGACTTGAGGAACTCCACCCAGAAATCCCGACTCACAATAGATGCCTTCAAGGCGTCGGCCGTCTCGCCTTCCAACACTTCGGTACCGGCAGCGTCCAGTAGTACCTGGCTGACTTCGGCCTTCCCCACATAGATCATGCGTCGCGGCTGCCCCGGAAGTTCGAGCCGCTCGGCCAATCCAATCCGGTAAGCCAGGCGAACTTCTACCTCGTCGACCGACCGACCCGCCTCACGCCGCACAGCGATCTCGCGCAAGGCAATTCGCTCGACAGCGTCCAGGCGACTCAATCCCCGCGCCAACTCCATCAGTGCATGTTCGGCGCCGACGACTGTCCCGCTCTCACGCGCTTCCTGTACCAGCGCCATCACTTCCAGCTGACTGAACACCAGGATCGTACCGTCGCCGCATGTATGCGGATGCGCCACAAACTCGAACAACTCCTGGCGCAGGCGCGTGCTGTTGTTGGCAGCCGCGAGCACCTTCCACACTCGCTCGCGCAACACGGCATAGCCACGCTGAAAGTCGGCGGTGTTGCGCAGGTCGTCGAGCAACCGGAAGAAGTCGCCGCTGTCCGGCTCAGCAGCCAACGTACCCCAGTACTGGGTTATCTGCGCACGCTGACCGGCATCGACGCCGACCAGCCACCGAGAGGAAGCGTGCGCCGGCGAGGCATCGACGCGTACATACCCTGCTCGCTGCCCCGTCCTAATCCCGAATGTCGTACCGGTGCGCTGACGATAGCTGCCCAGGCGGGCAAGGCTCTGGGCATCAAGCGGATTACCGCTCAAATTGGTCACCGCATTGACCCAGTCGAACCGGGCGGCCTGGGCCGAGGGCTCGAGGACATCCGCCGGAATACGGGCAATCTGGTTGTCGCGCAAATCCAGGACCAGTAACCGTTGCAACTCAAACACGCCTGCCGGCCAGTCGTGGATGCCTGTATTTCTCAACGTCAAGTTGAGTATCTGCGGTAAATGGGTGAGCGCTGGCGGTCTGCCCAGGGGGTTGTTTTCCAGTTGCAAAAACTTCAGGTTGGTCAGTCGATTGAGCACCGACTGAGACGCTTCATTGATGACAAGATTGTTGTTCTGAAGACTGAGTCTGGTCAGTTGTTGCAACTCACCCACCACCTCCCCCAGCCTGTGCAAGCGATTGCCGTTAAGACTCAGCCAGCGAAGGCTACTGAACGCCCGAAGGAAATCATCCGGTACGCTGCCCAAACCCATATTGGCAAGGTTCAAGTCGGCAACATGACTGAAGTCCGCCGATAAGCCCGGCAAGCTCCCCAAGCGTATGTCCCCCAGGTCCAGGCGATACCCAATACATCGACCATCGGCGCTGTGTACACGGATGGTCTCCCGACGCCACGCCTTCTTGATACGTTCGGCAACCCGGTACAAGTCAGCGGAACGCACCGTCCGGGCCCAGCCGTCGCCCGCATCGACGAGTTGGCGTCGATCGACCCAGCGGTCCAGGACCTCTACCAGATGTCGGTATTGCTCGTGGCGCTGCGTCAGTGCGGCAATCCGCTCGGCATCCGACGCCCCCAGCGCCTCCAGAAAGGGCCCGAGTTCATCATCACTCATCACGGGGTACAAGCTGCGCACCTGGCGCTTCAGGGCACTACTGAACCGAACACTCGCAGCGCCTCGGCCGCTGAGCGGGTACCCCACACGGCCATCAGCCAATCGCAGGGGCGTGCGCAACCAGGGCTGCACAGGTTGCTGACCAAGCACTGCCGAGGCGCGCAGCCGATCCCCCGCTGCAAGCCTGACCAATGCTGTGCGCAGGCGCTCATGATCGCTCAACTGCAGGCCCAGCGCCTGCCGCTCACTGTCCGGCAACGCCTTGAGCAGCGCGCTGGCCAGCGTATCATCGGTGGTCAATTCGTTACCCTGCGCATCGTAGGCACTGTATCCTGCGGGCCTGCACACCAAGGTCTTGGGCGTTCCGCTCGGCTCGCCCACCTCGGCGATGAGCGTGCCATTGACGCTGCCGTCGTATACCCGCAGGTGAATCTTCCCACTCCAGCCTGGCAGACCTTCGAGCATCCGCACCGCCAGACAGTCGCTGTCAAGGCTCGATAGCTGCGGCCAATAGATGCCCTCAAAGGCGCGGTTGAGTCGGATCTGGCGCTGATAGAGACGCGCCTCTTCGGCCAAACGCAAAGGCAGGCGGGCATCGGCACCCTGCATTTTCTCAAACTCCAGCGGGGTGGCATGACTGACGAGCTCTTCGCAGACCTGGGTCGGTAACGTCGCAAAACTCCGTTGCAGCAAGCTCGCTTCAGCGCTGGCCGAGTTGCCCGACGCGGCAAAGATTCGCTTGAACAGTATCCTGCGGCCGTGCTCCGCCTGTTGCGCCATCAGCGTGCGCAACGTCTGCAATCGGTCGGCACGCTGTACATGGACACCAAGCAATTGGTTGATGGCCTGCTCATCAAAGTCCCGCAGTACTATTTCCGGCAGTCGATTGGCAACCAGTTCACTCATCGGCACCTTGAGGGGTTCAACTCCAGGCCAGCGCTCCTGGCCGTAGTGCGTCGACACGGGCGAAAACTCGGCGCCGTCGATGACCTCGATCGGTCGGCGAGGCCACCCTGGCATTTCGATCGCCAACAAGGCAGCACAATCCCGGCCAACCCCACCTGGCAGGCCATTGCGCACGTTGCCGATCCAGGTATCGAGCTGACGGTTCAGCTGTAGACGTTGCAAGGTATCGATCAACAGCGGCGGCATCGGTGCCTGGGCCACATGCACGGTTCGCAGCACATCGTCACTGATACCGCTGATGTCGGCGGCGATCATCAACTGCGTATCGTCCACCCCCTCCGCGAGAGGGCCTAAGCGGCGCATCAGCTGGGTGCGGCGCCAGGTCAGCGGCTGCTCGCCATGCGCCACCCATCCGCCTTGACCGTTGTGCCGAAGCAGTGGTTGATACGCCAGGGGATCATGGGGATGAACCATGCGCCACTCACCGTGAGCGTCATGAGTGACTTCGTGGGCGCGATTGTCGAGGCGTATGTAGTGTTTGTCGGCTATCTGGAAAAGCCCTTGCTCGTTACTTTCGTGACCGACCAGCGCGATATCACTGGCATACGGTGTCAGGTCCGGTTTCCATAGACGAACCTGACCATCTGGTCGTTTGACCTGGACCAGGCAGTCCACGAACTCACTCGACTCCAGCCTGGCAGCCGCACCACCGGCCATTCCCAGCCCGGCCACCAGCGCGATGTTCAGCCCCACCGACTGCAAATGCGCCCACACCTGATCCAGGTCGCCATCCTCCCAGGCTTGAGCCCCCTCGACCACCTCATTGACCAGTTGCGCAGCACCGACCACGGCCATCACTTCGCTCAGTCCCGGTACAAAGAAGGCCGCCGCATTGAGCACGTTGAACCCGATACCTTCCCAGTACGCCAGGCGAGCTTCACGGGCTTGCTCGTCTACGTCGGCGCTGGGTACGGCAAGGACTCTGGCGTCAGCCTTGAGTCGTTCCAGGTGGCGGTCTTGCAGGTAACCGAACAGCTCGGCGTCAATCGGCTCTTCACGTACCTGCAGGTTGCCGTGGGGATTGAACTGGCGGACATAAACGCCGTTGGCTTGTTGCACCTGGTGGTACAGCACACTGTCAAGCTGGTCCAGCACATGGGACTCCCGGGCCTTGCCCGCATACTGGCGCAGCAACACCTGATAAGCCGGTGAACCCAGATTGATGTGCAAGTCCTGCAAGGCCGCGAATGCCGAGGGGTACTCCTTCAAGGGACACAAGGGCGCGCCAGGCATATACACCACAATCGGCTCAACCTGCTCACTGCGCTCCCGGTCAGCGCCCATCACCACCACTTCGGACAACGGCGCACCGAACATTTCCATTCGCCAGCAACGCACCGGTTTGCCGTTGAAGTGCGCTGCGCGCTCCCCCTGCAACAGGCTGCTCAGCATCTGCCGGGCTTGCGCACTGATCGCCCCTTTCATGAAAGCGATCTGCATCTGAACCCGCAACTGGTCCTTGCGGGTGGCAATGGCCTGGGTACGTATCTGGACGCGGGTTTCGGGGGCCTCGAACACCTGTTGCAGGTGCTGCTGGTACCGCCCACCCAGGTCCAACTCATGGCACAGGCGGGCGAACCGGCTGGGTTCAATGTCCAGCTTGCTCTGATAGCGATAGCCAAAGCGCGGATACGCTTGCTCGGTTGCCGGCAACAGCTCCATGAGCAGTGCATCCTTAGGCGCCAGGGCGCTGCCCTTTTCAAACTTGGCGTCCTCGGCAAAATTCTGCAGGGCGGCCTGCATCAGGCTCTGACGACGCGGAACGTTCTTGACGATGAAACCAAGCAGATGTGATTCGGGATGAAACTGGACGAATTCCACCGTGTCCACGTCTGGTGTGATATCCAGCTCATGGGTCAGGCGCGCTCGAAACAAGGGCTCGGCAAACTCGCCGATGCCCTTGAGCGGTTTGAGGGAGGTTGCCAGTGCCTGGGCCGAGGCGCGCCTGCGAGCCTGATAGTCGAGCAACGCCTGGCGCTCGCCTGGCAGGGCACTGCTGAACCAGTCGGCAGTGCCGGTCGAGGTGAATTGCTCGGCGACCTGGTGGTTGCGCAAGCGCTCAACGTCGTCTGGCGTGGCGTGCTTGAGCCAGTCGGGCAAGCGGCTTTGCAGGAAGGGGCCATTGAGGCCGGGGATGGATATCGAGCGAGGGGTTGGCATCGCGGTTTCTCCTTGGGCGAATGAGACCGAAAGGAGAACCGCTTTACCGACGCCAAAGGCGCTACATAATGCTTATCGCCAGCGACCGAGCTTGCTCCACAACCCCAGCAGGGTGTTTTCGATCGACCCGCTGGCCGCCAGCCCTACCCGCTCCTGCAGGCTTTTACGCTCGGCGAAGTGCAGGTGGTACAGGTTCGATTCCCGTGCCCGCTCGCCCAGGTATTCATCGCTGGTCTTGAGTTCGTCGACCAATTGCTTGTTCAGCGCCGCGACACCCAGCCAGACTTCGCCGGTAGCCACTTCGTCGATATGCAACTGCGGGCGATAACGCGAAACGAAGTCCTTGAACAACTGATGGGTCACATCCAGGTCTTCCTGGAACTTCTCCCGGCCCTTCTCGGTGTTCTCGCCGAACACGGTCACCGTGCGCTTGTATTCGCCAGCGGTGAACACCTCGAAGTCGACATCGTGCTTTTTCAGCAGGCGATTGACGTTGGGCAACTGGGCCACCACGCCGATCGACCCGAGGATGGCGAAAGGCGCACTGACGATTTTCTCGCCAATGCACGCCATCATGTAGCCACCGCTGGCAGCGACCTTGTCGATGCAGATGGTCAACGGTATGCCCGCCTGGCGAATACGCGCCAGTTGCGAAGCCGCCAGGCCATAGCTATGCACCATGCCACCGCCACTTTCCAGGCGCAGCACCACTTCATCGCGCGGGGTGGCCAGGGTCAGCAATGCGGTGATCTCATGGCGCAGGCTTTCAGTGGCCGATGCCTTTATGTCGCCATCGAAATCCAGGACGAACACCCGCGATTTATCCTCGGGCTTCTTCTTGAGTTGCTTCTCGGCCTTGGCCTGCTGCTTGCGCAGCGCCTTGAGCTGGGACTTGTCCAGCAGGCTGGACTCCAAGCGCTCGCGCAAGTCCTTGTAGAACTCGTTGAGCTTGCTGACCTGCAACTGCCCGCCCCCCTTGCGCCGGCCCTTGCCGCGCAACCCGGCAATCGCCGACAGGACAATCAGAATCGCGATCACCAGGGTCGCGGTCTTGGCGAGAAAGCTTGCGTACTCTGCAAGAAACTCCACAGTAACTCCTTAACATGCCTGCGCCCCTGTGGCGCGAACCGATAGTCAAGCATACCGACGCGGCGGCACTGCTGCCAATGTAGGAAATTTCCGGAAATGCAGTTCAAACGCTCTTTTCAAACGCTTGTATGTTTTTCCGTTGACAGCCTGTCGACGGCGCCCTAACCTCGGCTCATTCTTCTTGCAGGCAGACGACGTGGGCAGCATCTACCTGATTCGACATGGCCAGGCCTCCTTTGGTGCAGACGACTATGACGTTCTCTCGCCCATGGGCATCCGCCAGAGTGAAGCACTCGGCGAGCACCTTGCCCAGTTGGGGTTGCGCCTTGATCGCTGCCTGGCCGGCGACCTGCGTCGCCAGCAGGACACCGCTCGCCTGGCCCTGGCGGCCATGCACAATGCAGGTTGCGAGGTCCCGCTGCTGGAAACCGATACGGCCTTCAATGAGTTCGACGCCGACGATGTGATCCGCAGCCTGCTCCCGGGCCTGCTGCCCGAAGAGCCCGAGGCCTTGCATATCCTGCGCAACGGTGCGCAGAACCGTCGCGAATTCCAGCGCTTGTTCGCCCTGCTTATCCAACGCTGGCATGGCGGTGAACATCAAAGTGATTGCCTGGAGTCCTGGCAGGGTTTTGTCGAGCGGGTCGATGGCGGCCTTTCGCGCGTACTGCAGCAAGCGGACAGCAACGACAACATTGCAATCTTTACTTCAGGCGGCACCATTGCCGCCTTGCTTCACCGCGTAACCCGTATCACTGCCAGCCAGGCCTTCGAGCTCAACTGGCAGATCATCAACACCTCGCTCAGCCAACTGAGGTTTCGTGGCCGCGAGGTGGCCCTGGCCTCCTTCAACAGCCAGGCCCATGTGCAGCTGTTGAGGGTACCGGAACTCATCACCTACCGATGAACACCGGCGCGTTGTGACCTCGCCGGTCACGCCAATCACTTAATAAGGAACACACCATGAGCGATGTAGCAAAAGCCGTCGAAGCGATGAAAGCCAAATTCAACCCAGCTGCGGCTGCCGGCCTGGACCTGGTATTCGGTTTCAACATCACCGACGAAGACAAGCACTACGCCCTGATCGTCAAGGATGGCACCTGCGAAATCCAGGAAGGCGAAAACGCCGACGCCAACTGCACCCTGGTGCTGGACAGCGAAACCCTCAAGGGTATCGTCAGCGGCGAAACCGACGGCATGCAGGCCTTCATGGGCGGCAAGCTGCGCGTTGAAGGCGACATGATGCTGTCGATGAAACTCAGCGAGCTGTTCCCGGCCTGAGCCCTGCGCTGATGCCGAACAAAACCGAAGTCCTTGCGGCTTCGGTTTTTTTTCGTCTGGTGGTTTCAGGCCAGGCATCAGGAGCGTTGATCGACCTGCAACACGCTGGCCTATAAGACCCTGCAAGGCTTGTTCGGGCCCGACGCGAGAATTAGATTAGCCAATAATCTCTGGCTTCGATCATAAGGTAAAAGCATGACGCTCACTGATCAGTCCACCCAGGTCCGCCCCGGCGAAGAGCTCGACGCCGCCGTCATCGCCCCTTACCTGAAGGCGCACATCGACGGCCTTAGCGGAACGCCGACCATCAGCCAGTTTCCCGGCGGCGCCTCGAACCTGACCTACCTGGTGCAGTACCCCACGCGCGAGTTCGTCCTGCGGCGCCCGCCGTTCGGCCACAAGGCCAAGTCGGCCCATGACATGGGTCGCGAGTTCCGCATCCTCAACCAGCTAAACAGCGGCTTCCCCTACTGCCCCAAGGCCTACGTCCACTGCACCGACGAGTCGCTGATCGGTGGCGAGTTCTACGTGATGGACCGGGTCAAGGGCATCATCCTGCGCTCGGACCTGCCGCCCGAACTGGGGCTCGACGCCGAGCGCACCGAGGCACTGTGCAAGAGCTTCATCGACCGCCTGGTCGAGCTGCACCAGGTGGACTACAACGCCTGCGGCCTGGGCGACCTGGGCAAGCCCGAAGGCTATGTGCAGCGCCAGATCGAAGGCTGGAGCAGCCGCTACGAAAAGGCCCTGACCCCGGACGCGCCGCGCTGGGAAACGGTGATTGCCTGGCTGCGCGAAAAAATGCCGGCTGACCACCCCAAGCCTGCCATTGTTCACAACGATTACCGCTTCGACAACGTCATCCTCGATGCCGACAACCCCATGCGCATCATTGGCGTGCTCGACTGGGAGATGACCACCCTTGGCGACCCGCTGATGGACCTGGGCAACACCCTGGCCTACTGGATCGAAGCCAGCGACCCAGCGCCGATGCAGCTGATGCGCCGCCAGCCGAGCAACGCCCCGGGCATGCTCACCCGACAGCAGTTCGTCGACTACTATGCCCTGCGCGCCGGCATCCAGATCGACAACTACGACTTCTACTACACCTATGGCCTGTTCCGCCTGGCCGGGATCGTCCAGCAGATCTACTACCGCTTCTACCATGGCCAGACCCAGGACAAGCGCTTCGCCCAGTTCATCCACATGAACAAGCTGCTGGAGCACATGAGTCTGCAGGTCATCGCAACGTCCAGCCTCTGACGACTACAACAAGGAAAACACCATGTCCAAGACCCAACTGTTCGACCTAGACGGCAAGATCGCCTTCGTTTCCGGTGCCAGCCGCGGTATTGGCGAAGCCATCGCCCACCTGCTGGCCCAGCAAGGCGCCCATGTAATCGTCTCCAGTCGCAAGCTCGACGGCTGCCAGCAAGTGGCCGACGCGATCATCGCCGCCGGCGGCAAGGCCACGGCCATTGCCTGCCATATCGGTGAAATGGAGCAGATCAGCCAGGTCTTCGCCGGCATCCGTGAACAGTTCGGTCGCCTGGACATCCTGGTCAACAACGCGGCGACCAACCCACAGTTCTGCAACGTGCTGGACACCGACCTGGGCGCCTTCCAGAAGACCGTCGATGTGAACATCCGCGGCTACTTCTTCATGTCGGTCGAAGCCGGCAAACTGATGCGCGAAAATGGTGGCGGCAGCATCATTAACGTGGCCTCGATCAATGGTGTGTCGCCGGGGATCTTCCAGGGCATCTACTCGGTAACCAAGGCCGCGGTGATCAACATGACCAAGGTGTTTGCCAAGGAATGTGCGCAGTTCGGCATTCGTTGCAACGCCCTGCTGCCAGGCCTGACCGACACCAAGTTCGCCTCGGCGCTGGTCAAGAACGACGCGATCCTCAACACCGCGCTGCAGCAGATCCCCCTCAAGCGCGTGGCCGATCCCAAGGAAATGGCCGGTGCCGTGCTGTACCTGGCCAGCGATGCATCGAGCTACACCACGGGCGTGGCGTTGAATGTGGATGGTGGTTTCCTGTCCTGATAAAAGCCTTGCGGGGCAAGCCCGCTCCCGCAGGGCAAGACAGTTGCTCTCACTGTGGGAGCGGGCTTGCCCCGCGAAGAGGCCCTGACAGGCGGCCTCGATCTCCATTACCATATCGGCCGTCAGGCGCAGCTCCTTCTGCGCCCAGCCGATTAAGCTCATGCCATGCCCTTCGAACTCAGCGTAGACCTCACCACCCTCGCCATTCTCGCCGCTGTCGCCTTTGTTGCCGGATTCATCGATGCCATCGCCGGAGGCGGTGGCCTGCTGACCACCCCTGCCTTGCTGACCGCCGGGATGCCACCGCACCTGGTGTTGGGCACCAACAAGCTCAGCTCGACCTTTGGTTCGGCTACCGCCGGTTTCACCTATTACCGCCGCAAGTTGTTCCACCCCGCACAGTGGCGCCATGCCTTGGGCGGCACCTTTGTCGGCGCCCTGATCGGCGCGGTAGTCGCCCATTACCTGCCGGCCGAATGGCTGAACAAGATGCTGCCGGTGATCGTCTTCCTGTGTGGCGTCTACCTGCTGTTCGGTGGCACGCCCAAGGCGCCGCTGGACGCCGACGTGCCGGTCAAGAAGAAGTGGCAACTCCCCCAGGGCCTGACCCTGGGTTTCTACGATGGCGTGGCAGGTCCCGGCACCGGCGCTTTCTGGACCGTCAGCACGCTGCTGCTCTACCCCATCGACCTGGTCAAGGCCAGCGGTGTGGCGCGCAGCATGAACTTCGTCAGCAATGCCGCGGCACTGTCGGTGTTCATCTTTTCCGGTCAGGTCGACTGGCTGGTAGGGTTGTCGATGGGCTCGGCGCTGATGGTTGGCGCCTTCTTCGGCGCGCGTACCGCCATCAGCGGCGGCAGCAAGTTCATCCGCCCGGTGTTCATCACCGTGGTGCTGGCGCTGACCGTGCGCCTAGCGTGGCAGCACTGGTTCGGCCAGGCCTAAGCGCCGCGCCACGTAAAGATCGATCAGGTAACGGGCAATCGAGCGCCCCGCCGGCAACGGCGGCAGCGCATCGACCCGGAACCACTGCGCGTCTTCGATCTCATCCGCCTGCATGACAATCTCGCCCCCGGCGTACTCGGCATGAAAACCGAGCATCATCGAATGCGGGAACGGCCAGCACTGGCTGCCGACGTACTGGATGTTCTGCACCTCGATCGCCACTTCCTCGCGCACCTCGCGCACCAGGCAATCCTCGGCTGATTCGCCTGGCTCGGCAAAGCCGGCCAGGGTGCTGTAGACGCCGGTGACGAAGCGTGGAGAACGGGCCAGGAGGATTTCGTCGCCACGGGTGATCAGCACGATCATGCTCGGCGAGATGCGCGGGTAACTGCGCAGGTCACAGGGCTCGCAGAACATCGCCCGCTCCCAGTGGATCTGCTGCATGGGCTGGCCACAGCTGCCACAAAACCGGTGTTCACGGGCCCAGGTGCCGATCTGCGCGGCGTAACCAAGAATCTTGTAGGTATCGAAGTCGCCTTCGAGCATGAACTGGCGCAAGCCGCGCCAGCGGCAACCGGCTACAGCCTGCGGATTGCGCAGTTCAAGCAGGAACACCGGCTGGCCATCGAAATGGCCGATGCCGTGCTCGAACAACACGTCCAGCCCCTGGCGCTTGAGCCAGTCGCGCGGGAACAGCGCGCCGTTGTCGTCAACCAGGAAGCCCTCGCGGCACCGGGCTACCGCCCAGCCGCCAGCGAGGTTTGTGTCCAGTACCGCGGTGGTCCAACGCACTGCCATGTTCCGGTTCCTTGCGCGGCCCGCCGCTGGTGTCAGTCGGCGAACTCGGGTTTCTGTTTGCTCATGTGGGCAGCCACGGCCACCCGCAGATCGGTGGATTGCAACATGGCGGCGTTCCAGGTGGCAATGTAGTCCAGGCCATCGTCGATACGGTGATCGCGCATATAGCTGATCATTTCTTTGGTGCCGGCCACGGCAATCGGGGATTTTCCCGCAATTTCGGCAGCAATGGCAAAGACTCCGTCGAGCAAGACGTCATGGTCATCGTAGACCCGATTCACCAGGCCGATACGCTGGGCCTCGTCGGCCTCGACATTGCGCCCGGTATAGGCCAGCTCGCGCATGATGCCGTCGCCGATGATCCGTGGCAGGCGCTGCAGGGTGCCAACGTCGGCGGCCATGCCCATGTCGATTTCCTTGATCGAGAACTGCGCGTCGCGGCTGCAGTAGCGCATGTCGCACGCCGAGACCAGGTCGATGGCGCCACCGATGCAGTAGCCGTGAATGGCCGCCAGGACCGGTTTGCGGCAGCTGTCCACAGCTGTGAACGAGGCCTGCATGCGTACAATGATCCGGCGCAGGGTCCGGGCGTTGCGCCCTACGTCCTTGCCCAGCTCGTTGGCCAGCGAGGCCAGCATCATCAGGTCGATACCGGCGGAGAAGTGTTTGCCCGCACCGCTGATCACCACCGCGCGCACCGCATCGGTCTCGTCGATCCACTTGAAGATGTCGACGATTTCGCTCCAGAACGGCGCGTTCATCGCGTTGTACTTTTCCGGGCGATTGATCTGCACGTGGGCGATATGGTTGTTCAGTTCGACCTTGAATGCCTGGTAGTCGGTCACAGCGCGCTCCTTGAGGGGGAAGGACAATCGCAGGACTATATCAAGGCCTCAAGGCCGGGCTAGACCGCGCTTGTGCCAAAACCGGGACTTTTACCTTGATCTGACGGCCTGTATCCGGCACCTTTCGCACCTGTTGAATTATTAGGATACATTTTCATGTCCCGCTCCCTGGCCGGCGCCCTGGCCCACAACTTCCTCGGGCAGTCGCCCCGCTGGTACAAGGCGACCCTTTGCCTGTTCCTGCTGCTCAATCCGATACTGCTGTTTACCCTCGGTCCGGTAGTCACTGGCTGGGTGCTGGTGATCCAGTTCATCTTCACCCTGGGGATGGCCCTCAAATGCTACCCGCTGATGCCTGGCGGCCTGTTGATGGTCGAAGCGTTGTTGCTGGGGATGACCACACCCCAGGCGCTGTATGACGAACTGCAGCACAACTTCCCGGTGATCCTGCTGTTGATGTTCATGGTCGCCGGGATCTACTTCATGAAGGACCTGCTGCTGTTCGTGTTCTCGCGCATCCTCCTGGGCGTGCGTTCCAAGGCGATGCTGGCCCTGCTGTTCTGTTTCCTCTCGGCCTTCCTCTCGGCCTTTCTCGATGCCCTGACCGTCACCGCAGTGATCATCAGCGCGGCTGTGGGCTTCTACTCGGTCTACCACCGGGTCGCGTCGGGGACCAACCCGCGTGAAGAGTCCGACCTGGACAGCGACCACGACATCGCCCAACTGCAGCGCGATGACCTGCAGCAGTTTCGCGCCTTCCTGCGCAGCCTGCTGATGCATGGCGCCGTGGGTACCGCCCTGGGCGGCGTCTGCACCTTGGTCGGCGAGCCACAGAACCTGTTGATCGGCCATGAGATGGGCTGGCACTTCGGCGATTTCTTCTTCAAGGTCGCCCCCGTGTCCATGCCAGTGCTGGCGGCGGGCCTGGTAACCTGTGTGCTGCTGGAAAAGCTGCGCTGGTTCGGTTACGGCACCCTGCTGCCGGACAACGTGCGCGACGTGCTGGCCGCCTATGCCGCCGAAGACGATGCCCAGCGCACCGCGCAACAACGGGTGGCGCTGCTGGTACAAGGCCTGGCGGCCTTGATCCTGATCGTCAGCCTGGGCCTGCACATTGCCGAAGTCGGCCTGATCGGCCTGCTGGTGATCGTGCTGATTACCGCCTTCACCGGCATCACCGATGAGCACCGCCTGGGGCGCGCGTTCCAGGACGCGATGCCGTTTACCGCACTGCTGGTGGTGTTCTTTGCCGTGGTGGCGGTGATTCACGACCAGCAGCTGTTCACGCCGCTGATCCAGTGGGTACTGGCACTGCCAACCGAACAACAGCCAGGCATGCTGTTCATTGCCAATGGCTTGCTGTCGGCGATCAGCGACAACGTGTTCGTAGCCACCATTTACATCACCGAGGTCAAGCAGGCGTTTCTCGACGGCCACATGAGCCGCGAGCACTTCGAGACCCTGGCGGTGGCGATCAACACCGGCACCAACCTGCCGAGCGTGGCCACGCCCAATGGCCAGGCTGCGTTCCTGTTCCTGTTGACCTCGGCCATTGCCCCGCTGATTCGCCTGTCGTACGGGCGCATGGTGTGGATGGCGCTGCCCTACACCGTGGTGATGGGTGGATTGGGCTGGTGGGCGGTGACGTACTGGCTGTAAACCTGATCGCGGGGCAAGCCCGCGCCCACCGACACTCGGTAGGTGCGGGCTTGCCCCGCGATCGCTTCACCCGCTTTGCGCCCGGTCCCGCGCCGGGCACTGCGCCCGGTGCAGGTTCAACGCCGTATTGATGATCCCGATATGGCTGAAGGCCTGGGGAAAGTTGCCGAGCATGCGCCCGCTTAGCGGGTCGTACTGCTCGGCCAGCAGGCCGACATCGTTGCACAGCCCGCTCAGGCGTTCGTACAGGTTCTGGGCATCCTGGTCGCGGCCCAGTAGCACGTACACATCCGCCAGCCAGAACGAACACACCAGGAACGTCCCCTCCCCCGGCGTCAAGCCATCACAGCCGCTGTCGGTGTTGTAGCGCAGCAGCAGGCCATTGCGCAGTAACCGACGTTCGATCTGCTCAAGTGTGGCCAGAAAGCGCGGGTCGTCGGCCGGCAGGAAACCCGTCAGGGCAATCTGCAACAGGCTGGCATCCATCTCGGTCGAGCCGTAGGCCTGCACGAAGCAGCCCAATGCCGGGTCAATGCCCTGCTCACAGACTTCACGGTGAATCTTCGCCGCGACCTGCCGATAGTGCCGCGCCCGGGCCTGTCCTTCCTCGGTGGTGTCGCTCAGGCTCGCCGCGCGGTCAAAGGCCACCCAGGCCATCACCTTGGAGTGAGTGAAGTGCTGGCGACCACCGCGGACCTCCCAGATCCCCTCGTCGGGTTTGCGCCAGACCTTTTCCAGGTACGCCAGAATCACCCGCGAGATCGCCGCGCTGCGCGGATGCCGAGGCAGGCCCCCGCGTACCGCCTGGCAAAGGGCATCGGCCATTTCGCCATAGATGTCCAACTGGTGCTGCAGGGCGGCGGCGTTGCCAATGCGTACCGGCTGTGAGCCTTCGTAGCCGCTGAGCCAGGGCAGCTCAAACTCCTGCAAGCGACGCTCACCCGCCAGGCCGTACATGATCTGCATCTGCTCCGGGTTGCCCGCCACCGAGCGCAACAGCCACTCGCGCCAGGCCTGAGCCTCCTCGAAGTAGCCCAGGTTCATGAACGCCAGCAAAGTCATGGTTGCATCACGCAGCCAGCAATAGCGGTAGTCCCAATTGCGCTCACCGCCCAGGTGCTCGGGCAATGAGGTGGTCACCGCCGCAACGATGCCACCGGTGGGGGCATAGGTCATGGCCTTGAGGGTGATCAGCGAGCGTTTTACCAAGGCTGTCCAGGGACCGACATCAGGACAACGCCCAGCGAAAATCCGCCACTGCTCTGCCGTTTCTTCCAGGGCTTTTTCGACGGCAAACGGGGCCGGCAATGGCAAGTGGGAGGCTTGGTAGGTGAGGCTGAAGGCCAATTGCTGGCCCTGCTGGACACTGAAGCGACTGCCCACATGCTGGTCGTGGGAATGGGTCGCTACTTCACTGCGCAGTACCAGGCGATCCGGCCCCACTACCGCTGTCAGTACCAGGGGCTCGCTCTTTTCGACCCAAGGTACGCTGTTGCCGTAGTCGAAGCGCATGACCAGGTCCATCTCGAACGGCACGTGGCCTTCGAGCCCTTCGACCACGCGTACCACGCTGTTGTGATCGGCCAGGGGCATGCAGTCGATGACCCGGGCTCGACCACTGGCGGTGACGAAGGTGGTCTGCAGGATCAGCGTGTCCTCCAGGTACTCCCGGCTCACCTGCTCCACCGCCTCGCTGGGCGCCAGACGCCAACGGCCGTTTTCCTCCTCCCCGAGCAAGGCGGCAAATACCGCTGGTGAATCGAACCTGGGCAAGCACAGCCAGTCCAGTGAGCCATCGCGCCCCACCAGGGCAGCGCTGCGACAATTTCCAATCAATGCATAGTCTTCGATCAAGCCGGGCATCGGCCCTCCTCTTGCGTGCGTTAACCAATGCTGTGCCAGACCCTCCGATCCCGGGCCAGCAACTCGTCAGCCGCGGCCGGGCCGTCTTCACCGGCGGCATAGGGTTGCACCTCGCCGCCCTCCGCCCAGGCATCGAGAAATGGCTGCACCGCACGCCAGCCGTTCTCGATGTTGTCGGCGCGCTGGAACAGTGTCTGGTCGCCTGTCAGGCAGTCGTAGATCAGGGTCTCGTAGCCGGTGGACGGCTGCATCTTGAAAAAGTCCTTGTAGGCGAACCCGAGTTCGACGTTCTCCATCGCCAGGGCCGGGCCTGGCCGCTTGGCTTGCAGGTCGAACCACATGCCTTCGTTGGGCTGGATCTGGATCTTCAAATAGTTGGGCTTGAGCTTGTCGACTTCGGTGTCGCGAAACTGTGCATAGGGCGCAGGCTTGAAGCAGATGGCGATCTCGGTATCGCGCACACTCATGCGCTTGCCAGTGCGCAGGTAGAACGGCACCCCCACCCAGCGCCAGTTGTCGATCATCACCTTCAGCGCCACGTAGGTTTCGGTCTGGCTTTGCGGGTCGACCCGCGGTTCCTCGCGGTAGCCGGACAGTTTCTTGCGTCCCAGCTTGCCGGCGGTGTACTGCCCGCGTACCGAGTTCTTCAGGGCCATGTTCTTCGACCAGGGGCGAATGGCGCCGATGACCTTGGCCTTCTCGCTGCGTACTGCATCAGCGCCAAATGCCGCGGGCGGCTCCATGGCAACCATGGCCAACAGTTGGAACAGGTGATTGGGCACCATGTCACGTAGGGCACCGGTATGGTCATAGAAGGCGCCCCGGGTCTCCACCCCGACAGTTTCAGCGGCGGTGATCTGCACATGGTCGATGTAATGGTTGTTCCAGAAGGCCTCGAACAGGCCGTTGGAGAATCGACTGACCAGAATGTTCTGCACCGTCTCCTTGCCCAGGTAATGATCGATGCGGTAGATCTGTTTCTCGCTCATCACCTTGAGCAGGCAGGCGTTGAGCGCCTCGGCGCTGGCCAGGTCCGAACCGAACGGTTTCTCCACTACCACCCGGCGAAAGCCCTCGGTTTCGTCGAGCAGGCCAGCGGCCCCCAGACGCTGCACCACTTCGCCGAAAAAGCGCGGTGAAGTGGCCAGGTAAAACACCGCATTGCCGCTTGGGTTCTTTTCAATCCGCTGGGCGATGGCCTGGTAGGTAGCCTCGTCAAGAAAGTCGCCGGTAAGGTAGCCAATGCGTTTGGCCAAACGGCTCCAACGCTTGTCGTCCAGGCACTTTTCGGCGCCTTCGCTGGCCTTGTCGCGCTCGCGCATGAACGCTTCCAGGCGTTCGGCGAATTCGGCGTCGGTGGCGCTGTTATGGTCCACCCCGACAATGCGCAGGTTTTTGTCCAGTAAGCCATCACGGCTGAGGTTGTAGAGTGCCGGCATCAACAGGCGCTTGACCAGGTCGCCGTTGGCGCCAAACAGGAACAGGGTGCAAGGCGGAGCCGCTTCGATCTGTGGTGTAGTCATTCGGGCTTTTTCTCGACATGGCCACCGAAACCGAAACGCATTGCCGAAAGCATCCGATCGGCGTAGGTGCCCTGCTGCTGACGTGAACGGAAGCGGGCGAACAGCGCACTCGACAGCACCGGCACCGGCACCGCCTGCTCCACGGCGGCATCAATAGTCCAGCGCCCTTCGCCACTGTCGGCCACCGAACCGCTGTAGCCGCCCAATTGCGGGTCTGCCACCAGGGCGTCGGCCGTGAGGTCCAGCAACCAGGAGGTCACCACGCTGCCGCGACGCCACACCTCGGCGATCTCGGCCATGTCCAGGTCAAAGCGCTGTTCGGCCGGCAAGGCATCACTGCCCTTGCTCTTGAGGATGTCGAATCCCTCGGCGTAGGCCTGCATCAGGCCGTACTCGATACCATTGTGGATCATCTTCACATAGTGCCCGGCACCTGCCGGGCCGGCATGGATGTACCCTTGCTCGGCGCGCCCGGCCGGGCCCTGGCGGCCTCGAGTGCGGGGGATGTTGCCGACACCGGGGGCCAGTGTGGCAAACAGCGGGTCGAGGCGATCGAAGACCGCCTTCTCGCCACCGATCATCATGCAGTAGCCACGCTCCAGGCCCCAGACGCCACCCGAGGTGCCCACATCCATGTAATGCAGCTGCCGCTTGCCCAGGTCGCTGGCACGACGGATGTCGTCCTTGTAGAAGGTGTTGCCGCCATCAATGATCACATCGTCGGCGTCCAGCAGGTCGGCCAGTTGCGCGATGGTCTGCTCGGTCGGCTCACCCGCCGGCAGCATCACCCACACCGCGCGCGGCTTGTGCAGCTTGCCCACCAGCGCGCCCAGGTCATGCGCGCCGACAGCACCCTCGGCTGCCAGGGACTCGACGGCCTTGCGGTCGCGGTCATGCACCACCGTCTGGTGGCCGCCGCGCATCAAACGTCTTGCGATATTGCCGCCCATGCGGCCCAGCCCCACGATTCCCAGTTGCATGTGCCGATGCTCCCCTTGAATGAAAACTGCCGGTTCAGGCCTTCAAGGTTAGTCCAGCACCGGCAGACTTGGTTCAGCGACGAACGGCAAGACAGCAAGAAACAAAAAAGTTCCCATGCACTTAAAAAGAATTCAGAATCCCCGACCGACCGAGCAACTACGCTTGTACTCAACAACCAGCCATTTGCGAGGTGTGCAATGGGAACCCTTCTGGCGAAAATGCCGCCCCAGACGCTCTACGTCACCATTACCCGGGAAGAGTTGCGGCGCCTGCGGGAAGAACGCGAGCTGTTGCAACAGCAAGTCGCCACGCTGAGTCGACAGTTGGAACAAGCCAAGTCCGACAGTAAAAATTCTCTCGCCTGATACTCACGGGCAGGCTCTCCCCCACCTGCCCGTTCACTGTTGCCCCAACCCTACAACACCTTGGTCCAGAACTGCATGGCGCCATAGGCCGGGTCGAAGCGGGCATGTTCAAAACCGAAGGTGCGGTAGCTGCCCTGGGCTGCGGGATTGCCTTCGAGCACCTCCAGGGTCAGCTTGCAGCAGCCGCGCTGGCGGGCGATTTCTTCGACCTTGGTCAACATGCGCTGGCTCAACCCTTTGCCGCGATGAGCCGGCACCACCGACACGTCATGAATGTTCACCAGCGGCCGGCAGGCAAAGGTCGAGAACCCTTCAAAGCAGTTCACCAGCCCCGCCGGCTGGCCATCGACAAAGGCCAGCACGCTGAAGGCATGCGGCCGCCGGGCCAGCTCCTCCGGCAGCTGCGCCAGCAGGTGCGGGTCAAGCGCCTGGCCGCCGCCCATGGGGTCCCGGGCATACTGGTCCAGCACCAGGCCGATGGCTTCCGCGTGCATCGGGTTGCTGTAGCTGGCCTGTAAAACCAGAATCTGTTCGGCGGCGTCCATGGTCATCCTTGTCCCTGTAATAAGTGTTGCCCCGGCAAGGCTGGGGAAAGTCGGGCGATTGTACGGTATGACACAGACCGAAAGTAAAGTGACCAGCGGGTCACATTCCCCCACGTATCTCTCCTACACTCAGTAGCGGCCACGAGATTGTTCGGAAAACCAGGCTGAAAAAAGTCGAACTTTCTGAAATCGCAACAGGTCAGCAATTTAGTAGGCCATCGTTTCTGGTCAACCAGGCGCGGCCCACCCACCCCAATCTGTCACCACGCCGCCGGCACGGATCGCCGACTTGCGTAGCGCTTGCGCGCATGACGTCGGGGCATGGATCGCAATGCAACTCCACACATAGAGAGACGCCTTTAGCAGACACACAACAACGGGTGACCACACCCGCAACATAGGGACGGAGAGAAGTATGATCAGTGCCGCTGTCGAGCCTAACGTAGAGCATTTCACCCCGGACAACCGTGAGCCGCTGGCCACGCATTTCAATACGACAGCCAAGGCACCCGACGCCGACTCCCGGCACACGCAAAAACGCAAGGTATTGTTCGTCACCTCTGAAATTGCCGACCTGGTCAAGACCGGTGGCCTGGGCGATGTTTCCGCCGCCCTGCCCCGGGCCATGCGCCACCTGCACGACGTGCGCGTACTGATCCCCGGCTACCCGCAGGTGCTGGAAAGCGAGTACCCGATCCATCTGGTGGGAGAGTTGGGTGGGCACGCGGCGTTGCCGCCCTGCAAGATCGGTCGCATGGACCTGTCCGATGGCCTGGTGATCTATGTCTTGATCTGCCCGGAACTGTACCAGCGCGAAGGCACGCCCTATGGTGCCAACAATGGTCGAGACTGGCCTGACAACCACATCCGTTTTGCCCGTCTGGGCCTGGCCGCCGCCGAGATCGCCGCAGGCGAAGGCATGGTGCACTGGAAGCCGGATCTGGTGCATGCCCATGACTGGCCCGCAGGCCTGGCGCCGGCCTATATGCACTGGCGCGGTCTGCAAACCCCCACCCTGTTCACCATCCACAACCTGGCCTACCAGGGCGTGGTCAGCCGGGCCTGCTGCCCGGAGCTGGCCATCCCCGACCACGCCCTGCAACAGGAGGGCATGGAGTTCTACGGCAAGCTGTCGTTCCTCAAGGCGGGCCTGGCCTACTCCAGCCACATCACCACGGTCAGCGCCACCTACGCCCGGGAAATCACCACCCCGGACTTTGGCTGCGGCCTGGACGGCTTTCTTGGCAGCAAGGCCCAGCAAGGCCTGCTCAGTGGCATTCCCAACGGCATCGACGAAAGCTGGGACTCGGCCAGCGACCCGCACCTGGCCCGCCCGTTCAGCCTCAACGACTGGGAGGGCAAGGCGGTCAACAGCCGCCAGGTCCGTGAACTGTTCGAACTCGAGCCCTCCAGCGGCCCGCTGTTCGCGGTGGTCTCGCGGCTGGTCTACCAGAAGGGCCTGGACCTCACCCTGGGAGTGGCCGACTACATCGTCAGCCGGGGTGGCCAGATCGCGATCATCGGCCGCGGCGAGCCGGAAGAAGAACACGCCATGCGCGAACTGGCGCTGCGCTACCCCGGCCAGATCGGCGTACGCATCGGCTTCAACGAAACCGATGCCCGGCGCATGTTTGCCGGCAGCGATTTCCTCCTGATGCCGTCGCGCTACGAGCCCTGCGGCCTGAGCCAGATGTACGCCCAGCGTTTCGGCTCGCTGCCGGTGGCGCGCAATACCGGCGGCCTGGCCGACACCATCGACAACGGCGTCACCGGCTTCCTGTTCGACGAATCCACCGTTGAAAGCTACCGCCAGGCCCTGAGCCGGGCCTTCTATGTCTATGGCAAGAAAGACCTGCTCAACGCCATGCGCTGCCTGGCCATGACCCAGCCCTTCAACTGGTGCCAGGCCGTGGAGCCCTATGCGCGGCTGTATGAGGAACTGGTGGAGCGGGCGCGGGTGATGGCGCGTTAAGGACGAGGTGGCAGGTATGCCCTTGAGGTCAGAGCCAATCGCGACCCACGGGGCCGTGATGCTTGATAGTGAAACCGCACGCTTTGCGCTATGGGCACCAGATGCCCACAGCGTAGAGGTGTGCCTGGAGCCGGATGTGCGCCACGCCCTTGAGCGCGGTGCCGACGGTTGGTTCAGCGCACGTCTGCCAGCCATCGCTGGCAGGCGCTACCGCTACTGCATCGACGGCGACCTGCAGGTGGCCGATCCGGCCTCGCGCTTTCAGCCTGAAGGCGTACACGGCCCCAGCCAACTGGTCGACCTTGCCAACTACCCCTGGCAGCACAGCCACTGGAACGGCCGCCCCTGGCCGGAGGCGGTGATCTACGAAGTCCACGTGGGCCTCATGGGCGGCTACGCCCAACTGATCCAGCAACTGCCGCGCCTTGCCGACCTGGGCGTGACCGCTATCGAATTGATGCCCCTGGGCCAGTTTCCCGGGGAGCGAAACTGGGGCTATGACGGCGTGCTGCCCTTTGCCCCACAGCACAGCTACGGCACGCCCGAGCAACTCTGCCATCTGATCGACCAGGCCCACGGCCACGGTTTGATGGTGCTGGTGGATGTGATCTACAACCACTTCGGCCCCGACGGCAATTACTTGAACCGCTACGCATCCGGCTTCTTTCGCCAGGATAAGCACACCCCCTGGGGGGCGGCCATCGATTTTCGCAGCCCGCAAGTGTGCGACTTTTTCATCGAGAACGCCCTGATGTGGCTGCACGTCTATCGCGTCGACGGCCTGCGCCTGGACGCCGTGCATGCCATCGGGCACCCCGAATACTTGCGCGAGCTGAGCCAGCGGGTGCGCCAGTCGCTGGCACCCGAGCGGCAGGTCTGGCTGGTGCTGGAGAACGAGCACAACCAGGCGCACCTGCTTGAACAGGCGTACGACGGCCAATGGAATGATGACGGTCACAACGCCCTGCATGTGTTGCTCACCGGCGAGCACGAAGCCTACTACGCCGACTACCGCCAGGCGACCATCCAGAAACTTGCCCGCTGCCTGAGCCAGGGGTTCGTGTTCCAGGGCGAAGCGGACCGCACCGGTCGCCCGCGCGGCGAGCCCAGCGCGCACCTGCCGCCCTGCGCCTTTGTGCTGTTCCTGCAGAACCACGACCAGGTCGGCAACCGTGCCCTTGGTGAACGCTTGAGGCGGCTGTGTCCGCCCCAGGCCCTGCGCGCCGCCACCACCCTGTTGTTGCTGTCGCCAATGATCCCGCTGCTGTTCATGGGTGAGGAATGGGGCAGCGAGACACCGTTCCTGTTTTTTACCGACCACCACGATGAACTGGCCGACGCCGTGCGCGAAGGGCGACGGGCCGAGTTCGCCGGCTTCACCGCCTACGCCGACCCGTTGCAGCGGGCCGCCATTCCCGACCCCAATGCCCTGGCCACCTACAGCGCTTCGCGCCCCCTGGTGCCAGATACCCCTCAGCAACCCTGGCAGGCTTTTTACCGCCAGCTGTTGCACCTGCGTCACCAGCACATCGTCCCCCACTTGTCCGGCTGCCACGCCGAAGGCGCCGAGGTGATCGGCGACAAGGCACTGAGTGCGCGCTGGCGCCTGGCCGATGGTCGCACCCTGCGCATTGACCTGAACCTGAGCGCAGCACCGGTGCCCTGCATGCTGCCCCAGGTCTCGACTCACGTGTATGCCTGCACGAGCGAGCCGTTGCCCAGCGACCAACTCCCCCCTTTTGCCACCCTGGTCAGCCTGCTGCCCAGCCCATCGCCGGAGCCTGTCCATGACTGACGCACACCTGCAGGAACTGGCAGCCCTTGCCGGGCTTTCTGTGGACTGGATCGACGCCAATGGGCGAGCACAACGGGTCAGCGATGATGCCTTGCGCCAGGTACTGGCTGGGCTTGGCCATCCGGCCGACGACCCCGTAGCCATTGCCGCGAGCCTGGCCGCCCTGAGGACCGCCCACGACGCCCGGCACCTGCCGCCGCTGTTCACCGTCGATGAGCAGCAGGCGCTGGACCTGTCTGCCTACTTTGCCGCCGCCAGCCCCGTTCGCGTGCAGCTTGAAGACGGCAGCGAACAACACCTGCAGCTCGACCCGAACGCCGCCCTGGCGCCGGGACTGCCAGTCGGCTATCACCAGGTGAGCATCGATGAGCGTCACTTTACCCTCGCCGTTGCCCCTACCCGTTGCTTCAGTTTCAGCGATGCATTGCACACGCCAACGCCGCGCTGCTGGGGTATCAGCGCCCAGCTCTACAGCCTGCGCCGCTCCGGTGATGGCGGCTACGGCGATTGCCAGGCACTGGAGCAACTGGCCCGCAGCGCCGCCGAACGGGGTGCCGATGCCCTGGCCATCAGCCCGCTGCACGCGATGTTCGCCAGCGACACTGGGCGCTACAGCCCGTACTCGCCGTCCAGTCGCCTGTTCCTCAACAGCCTGTACGCCAACCCTTCCGTCATATTGGGTGAGCATGTGGTGCGCGTGGCCATCGATACCCTGGGGCTTGAACCGGCCCTTGAGAAGCTCGAAGCACTGCCGCTGATCGACTGGCCCATGGCGGGGGCGGCGCGCTACCAGCTGCTGCAGGTGCTGTTTGATGATTTCATCGACGGCGATCATCCCTTGCGGGCCGATTTCGACAGCTACTGTGCCCAGGCCGGCGATGCCCTGGAACAACATTGCCGGTTTGAAGCGCTGCTGGCGGAGGCTTGCACCCGGGGCCTGAACCCCGACTGGCGGCAATGGCCGAACGCCTGGCATGACCCCCAGAGCCCCGAAGTTGCAGCCTTTGCCCGTGAGCACCGCGAACAGATCCAGTTTCACGCCTTTTGCCAATGGCTGGTCGAACGCAGCCTGCAGCGCGCTCAGGATGCTGCCCGCAGCAACGGCATGGCCATCGGCCTGATCGCCGACCTGGCCGTGGGCGCCGACGGTGCCGGCAGCCAGGCCTGGAGCCGCCAGGACGAGCTGCTGGCCGGGCTCAATGTCG
>RCUI01000112.1_pt1 | contig 29400 bp, 22 predicted proteins | sample 2166121 | NCBI WGS metagenome assembly RCUI01 (sample SAMN09932700, study PRJNA488358) | compost metagenome | feature: garden; material: soil; isolation source: compost soil in succinic acid-enriched culture | place: Germany: Experimental Botanical Garden Goettingen | collected 2016-01-27
GCCTTTCATTGACTTGATGAGGTTTGCGGGGTGGGCAACGGCCCGGTTGGAATCAACCTCGATTTATGGAACGTTCTTCGCTATCGTGGCCGAAGCAAGAACGGTCATCTATCGGAGAACTGTGTGTCCGCGCCAATTGATGTATCCGCCCGCCCCGTGGGATCGGTGAGCGACGCTGGTCGCTACCAGCTGAACCTGACTGGGTCGCATAGCCATGTACTGAACAACGAGGCCGGACGAGGCAATCTCATTATCGGCCCTGCAAGCATGGGCAAAAAAGCCGATCTGCACGTTGTTCCCGATGCAGCCATCAACTGGTCGGCATTCACCCCCTTCTCCACCCCTGCCGGATCGCCGTGGCCTCGCTATATAAGCTATTACGGCAATGACAGCGACTTTTTCGATTGGGCCGTGCAGCGCCGGATTGAATCATTCGTATGGGCTCCGGCATTTGCCGAAAGGCGCAGCATCAATGCCAGTGCCTCACAGATATCCATGCTGCAAATCCGCCTTGGGGATGTGTCCGGCCACCTTAATCTCATGTTGCCCAAGGATGGCCAGCTTGAGCTAGTTGGCGACCTCTCACGCTTTACAGCGGCGGGTAATTTGCCGCACTCGCTCTCGCTGGCACCAACGCTTTCCCGTCGTCAAAGTGACGCACCCTATACCCTGCCCGAGCTTGGTCTGCTCCATGGCGTGCCATCACTGTCGCTCAACAGCAAGCCACTGGGCCAATCTATTTCGCTCAGAGCGATTGAGCACTTTTCGCAACTGGATAGCCTCGCGCTGCACGGCAACTTTACTGACTGGGCAGCACTCGCGAAACTGCCCAGGCTCAAACGCCTGGAAATCAGGTTTGCGCCCGATCTGACGGGCCTTCCGTCACTCGACGTTTGGCCGGAACTTGATATGTTGATCGCCTACAACGTCGATGAGGCCGCCGGGAAGCGCTTAAAAGCGCAGATGAAAGCACGAGAAAAAGTTCGGGCGTGGAATGACTATGCGTCGGTCAGCAAGCTGCGCAACGCTCAATGGTGGCACAGCGCGTACGGGCGGCCGTTCGCAGGCTGGAGCAGTCGCATGGCGAAGGCCGCGAATGCTGCCTATGACGTCGCCCTGGGCGCACTCGAAAACGCCGAGAATGCACAAACCGCCAAAGCCGTGATCACGGACTTTGCCAACCATTTCAATACGATGAAGGGCATTGAAACGGCGCAACGCGAAGACCTCGGTGAGGCAGTGTGGCAGTTCAGCCAGCTTGCCCACATCGCCCGCTTGGGCGTGACTGCAGATCAGGCACAACAGTGGTTCGATGAGGCCCGAGATTATTGACTGCATTTTGCGCGGTGCTAGCCGTGATCACGCAGTACATCTGGTGTATCCACATCACGCAACACACCCGCATCGTCTACCGCCACCCTGACGCAACACTGCCCATGCGCCTGCAGCACCGAGCGTGCACCTTCATCACCTTTGAGCTGTGTCAGGGCGGGCCAGAGATCGCGCCCAAACAACACCGGGTGGCCACGCCGCCCCTCATAGAGCGGAAAAACAATCGTCGAAGCCGTCGCAGCAACAGCCAACTGGCTGAGGGTCGCTGGCGCGATCCAGGGCATGTCTGCCAGCAAGATCGCGACACTCTGCGCGCTACTGTCGACCAGCGCGGCGACGCCGGCAGCCAGACTGTGTCCTATACCCTGCGCAGCCTCAGGGCTGTAGACAACCCGGCATTCGCTTGGCAGGCCAAAGTCTTGCGCTTGTTCACCTTCGCGCAGTACCACGCGCACGTCATCAAACACCGTCCGGGCGCGTTCGACGCTGTGCACCAGCAGGCTGCGACCGTCCGCCAGGCCTGCACGTCGCTTGTCGGTGCCAAAGCGCGTACCCTGGCCGGCGGCCAGAACCAAGGCCACGACGCTCAAAGTGCCTCCCGAGCAATACCACTACGAATGCGCACGATGTCGGCGAGCACGGCCAGGGCTATCTCCGCTGGGGTTTTACTGCCCAGATTCAGGCCAATCGGCGCGTGGATGCGCGCCAGTTCAGCCTCCCCCAGGCCGCCAATGCGCTGCAGGCGCTCACGGCGTTTGTCCGAGGTGATGCGCGAGCCCATCACGCCAATGTAAAACGCTTCAGTACGTACGGCTTCAAGCATGGCCAGGTCGTCAATTTTCGGGTCGTGGGTCAGTGCGACCACCGCAGTGTCGGCATGGCAACCGCCGTTGGCGATGAACACCGACGGCAGTTCTCGGCGTATTTCGATCCCGTCGAGCACGACACCCTCGAGCACTTCTTCCCGGGGCTCACACAGGATGACGTCAAAGCCCAAGCCTTTGCCGAACTGGGCGCAGAAGTGCGCAACGCTGGAATAACCCGCCAGCAACAGCCGCTGCGCAGCGCCGACGCGCAGGCGCACGCTGACGGCGTCGCGTTCCACCCGAGGGCCCTGGTGGTGATCTTCGTTCAGCCGGCGCTGACCATCGCGCAAATCCACTTCGCGCTGCACTCGACGCTGACCAAGCAGTGCCGACTGCAGCGCGCTCAAGTGAGCGCGTACATCGCAATCGGCGGGCAGGTTTTCCACCAGCACGTCGAGAACACCGCCACACGGTAGACGAATGTTCGACCGCATATCATGGGCGTCGCCATACCGCACCACGGCGACCGGCTCGGCAAACTCGCCGTGGGCCACACGCTCGAGAAAGTCATCTTCAACGCAACCACCCGACAACGAACCCAGCCACTGCCCACTGTCACTAACCACGAGCAAAGAGCCCGGCGCACGAGGCGCCGAACCGTAAGTGCACAAGACTGTGCACAGCCATACACGTTGGCCTGCGCCAGACCATTTCAGCGCCTGGCGAACCACTTGCAGGTCAAGATGTTGCACAGATCACTCTGCCTTCAGCTGCGCGAGCTGTTGTACGCCAAGATCACCAGGCAAGCCGCCCCACGCCTCACGCAGGTAGTTGATCAGATCAACCACCTGTTCATCGCTGAGCTTGTCGGCAAACCCCGGCATTGGCTGCATGCGTTCAAAGCCGGTGAACTGCTGTTCGCCGATACCGTCGAGGATCACCTTGGCCAGGTTGCGGGAATCGGCCTGGCGCAGCACCGTATTGCCTTGCATGGCCACGGCAATGTGTGGCTTGCCCTCCCCCTCGACCCCATGACAGCCGGCACAAACGTTGAAGTACTGCTGACGGCCGCGCTTGGCGCTATCACTGAGCTGCTCCAACGCCACAGCATTGACCACCTTGGCCGGTGGCGGCTGGTCACCTAGCAAGTAAGTGGCCATCGCCGCCAAGTCGGCGTCTTCGAGGTGTTGGGTGCTGTGGTGCACCACTGGGAACATCTCGTTGAACATAGTGCCCTGGGCACTCATGCCGTGCTTGAGGAAGGTTGTCAGGTCAGGTGTGGTCCAGCCTCGTTCAGCCAGGTCCTGCGCCAGCAGGCTGGGGGCCAGGTAGCCGTTGAGCAGTCCACCGGTCAGGCGCTTGTCCTGTTGCAGGGCACCGATACTGTTGCGGGGGGTATGGCACTCGCCGCAGTGGCCAAGCACCTCGACCATGTACTGGCCGCGCTGCCACGCTGGGCTCTTACCCTCGGTACTTTGCAACTCGACGCTTTTGCCGTAGAGCATGTTCCAGCCCGACAGGCCCATACGCACATTGAACGGAAAGCTCAGGCGAGTCTCCGGCGCCGGACGGTTAATCGGGGCCACACTCATCATGTACGCGTGGATGGCATCGGAATCTTCGCGCGTGATCAGATGGTAGGAGGTATAGGGCATTGCCGGGTAGAGATTGGCCCCGTCTTTGCGCTTGCCTTGGGTCAGGGCCGCGAAGAACTCATCAGCGTTGTAACCACCGATGCCGAACGCCTTGTCCGGGGTGATGTTACTGCCCCAGATGGTGCCGAAGGGTGAATGAATTGGCAGGCCACCGGCAAACGGCGCCCCGCCTTCGGCGGTATGGCACGCCATGCAGTCGGCAGCGCGGGCCAGGTACTCCCCGCGTTTGACCTGGTCAGGGTCTGCCGCTTGCGCGGTGATTGACAGGGCAACGCCAACGGCCAGGGCGAGACCGGAAAAGACACGCAACATACTCAACCCTCCTTGACCAGGCCGAGGTCGCTGAGCACCTCGCGAGTGGCTTCGTAATAGCGCACATACCCCGTGCAGCGGCAGATGTGGTGGCCCAGGCTGGCCTCGATCACCCCTTCAAGCTCGCTTTTCTTCAGCGCTTGGCGCTGGGCCTTCTCCACCAGCACGGTCGCGGCATTGACGAAACCAGGTGCACAGTAGCTGCACTGGAACGCAAAGCGGTCGACGAACTTCTGCTGAATCGGGTTCAGTTCACTGAGTTCGCCCGCGTCGTCATACTTGGCATGGCCCTCGATGGTGCGCACTTTCTTGCCGTCAAAATAGTTGGCGCCGGTGATGCAGGTGCGTACTTCCTCGCTGGTGCCATCGGGGTTGTCGACGATCACCACACAGGCATGGCAGATGCCCTGACCGCAGCCAAGGCGCGAACCGGTGAGGTTCTGGTATTCATGCAGGTAGTCGATCATCGCCAGGTCCTCGGGAACCTCGACCGGGCCGACGGATTGACCGTTCAAGGTCAGTTGAAGCGAACGGTTAGCCATTGAGGGCCTCCTTGATACGAGCGGGAGTGATAGGCAGGTCGCGTACGCGCTTGCCAATGGCATGCGCGACGGCATTGGCGATAGCGCCAACCACCGGGATCATCACCACTTCGGCGATGCCCTTGGAGGGGTCGGTAGGTGACAGCGGAGGCAGGATTTCCGACGTCTGCTGCCACACCGCTACGTCTTTGCCATGCGGCAGGCGGTAGCGGTTGAAGTTCCAGTCACCCTCCCCCGGTCCTCCTTCGTAAAGCGGCATTTCCTCCATCAGCGCATGGCCGATGCCCATGGCGATACCGCCTTCAAGTTGCCCTTTGACCAGCTCTGGCACCAGCACACGGCCACACTCCACCCAGCTGTGGTGGTTGAGGACCTGTACTTCGCCACTGCCCTTGTTCACTTTCACTTCAACGAGGGTCGCCACCGGGCTGTAGTAGGTGACCATGGCGTTGTTGAGTTGGGTGGCTGGATAGGCCGCGTTCTGGCGATCCAACAGGTGGTAACCGGCACTGTCCATCTGTGCTTTCTTCACCGGTGGCGCACCGTCGCCATACTTCACTGCCAACGCATCGAGCGGCAGTCGATCACGCACGCCGTCGATGACGAAATCGGCCTCAGCCCAGCTCCAGCGGTTAAAGCCATGCACACTGACGCCGGTGACCAAGCCCATCTCATGGGCTTTTTTCGCCAGTTCCGCGAACGGAATCGGTGACAGACCGTTGCCAGTCAGCGCGCCGTTAACCCACACCGCGTTCTCGCGGCGCACCACCAGGGGGTTAGCCTGGCCGCCAAAGGGGCCTTGACGCCAGATCGCCATCGCTGCCGGCCACAAGCCGTGATTGAACAGTACACGCGCCGCTTCGCGGGTGGCATGGCTGAAGTAGAACGCCGAGTTGGTCGCCGACGACGGCGAGGCCAGCTTGCCGACCCACCGCGGGTTGCGCAACGCGGCATCTTGCTCAGCCTGGCTGATCAGATAGGGGTTGCCGCTGGTGGCCAGTTGCAGCTCCGGCCATTGGGTTTCAGCTGTTGTCACCTCGTCAGCCGAACGTCCGAGGAAGTCACCTACCACAAAGGCTTGTGACGTGGACATGCCAGTGCCCAGTTCAGTGCCGATGTGGCGCAGGCTGATATGGCCTTCAGCCGTGAACTCGATGCTGGCCATCGGTGCCTCTGCCCCGGTACCAAAGTCCTTCTGGCAAATGGCGAAACCAACGCCGTACCAGTTATCCGGGTCCTTGGCGTCCATGGTTTTCTTGTGTGCATCGCGGTGTTTCCACCCGTCGTGGGCACTGGCCTTGTCGAGGATTTCGTGCAGGCGCAAGGCACCGGCGGGCACAGCGCCCTGGGTGTTCTTCATGCCAGACTTGAGGGCGTTGACCCGGCGCAACTCGATAGCGTCCACGCCCAGGCGTTCAGCGATCTCATCGACCATCATTTCGGTCGCCGCCATTGTCTGCAGGGTGCCGTAACCACGCATCGAGCCCGCCTCGACGCCACGGGAGTGGTACGCGGTCACAGCCAGGTCGTTCTGCGGCATGTAGTAGATCGACTGCGCGGCCGTGGCCCCCACCGCCGCCACCGAAGAGCTGTAGTTGGCGCGGCCACCGCCATCAACGCTCATGTCCGCGCGGAAGATCTTGAAGGTCATGTCCTTCTTGTCCACTGCCAGCTGGTAATGAATGTCGAACGGGTGGCGTTTGATACCGCTCTGGAACTGTTCGTAGCGGTCGTTGGCCAGGCGCACTGGCACGCCGGCGCCGTACAGCGCGGCAAGGGCTGCGTAGAAAACGAAGATGTTGTTGTCTTTGGAGCCGTAGCCGACGGTGTAGCCAGGGTGCATGTTCAGCGTGTTCAGGGCGAAGCGCGACGGTTTGATCATGTGCACGCATTCGTGGGCTACTTCAAACGGGCACTGAGTGGCGACGACGAAGTGCAAGGTGCCGCTCTGCGGGTCGTACCAGCCGTTACCGTTGTCGGGTTCCAGTGCTGCCGGCTCAATCGAAGGCGTCTTGTAGCGCTCGTCGAACACCAGCCACTCCTGCGGCGGGCTTTGCAACTGCTCAGCCATACGCGTGGCATAGAACAACCCCTGCTCGGTCAGGTCACCGTGTTGCTTGGGCTCCTTGGACCAGACCGGCTTGCGGTTGAGAATGGTCGGGAACAGCATCGAATTCTTCAGGCTGGAGAACTCATCGTCCTCATAGGGCGTCTTGCCGCCCACCCGCACGAAGCGGAAACTGCCATAGGGGTCGGTCTGGTACAGAGGCGCCTGGGCGCCGTAGCGAATGGCCTTATCGTTGAACTGCAGTTTCTGCTTGGCTCGGCGATACCGCTCGAAATCGTTCCAGATCAGGATCGCCACGGGGTGGCCGATGAACATCGGTACCTTGCCAGGCGGCAGCAACGGGTCCGGTGAATGGGCTTCAGGGAAGGCGATGCCGTCTTTTTCCAGGTCAGCAGCCGTGACGATTCGATCCGGCTGCAACTCGGCGCCCAGCCAGGACAGATCATGGCCCTCATAAATGCGGTCGGCCTTGATGGTTTTGAGCAGTAAAGCGTGGCCCTGCTGCTGCGGCCAGCCGGGCATGTCCTTGGCGCGAATGTCGCGGGCGAATACTTTGTTGCCACACACCTTGGACAGCGCATCATTGCGAAAGCGCGCTTTACCGTCGTGGTTCATCCACTTCTGCGGCGAAGTGGTCACAGCATTTTCCATCAGTGCGGCAAACGCCTGGCTGCCGAGCGGTGCCAGGGTTACGCCGACACCGGCAATCAGCCCACCTTGGAGCAAGGCACGCCGGGATATATCACGGTTGGACATGGTTCATCCTCTGGGCAGCAACGGGCTGCCCATGTCGAATTCGGGTACAGGAGAAACTGGGGGGCGGAATCTTGGACGTTCCGTAAGTAAGGTCGGCGTAAAAATCTATAAAGCTGACCGCGACGTCAACTTTACCGCATTCAAGCCCCTTCTGGCAAAGTCAAGCAGACAACTTGTCGCGCTGCCTGCGAATTGGACCGGCTGCGCCTGGGATCTCTCTGAGCGTTCAGGGGGGCGACTGGCGTTCACTGACTCATTTGGCACGGCCAGCGTGTAGTGCTCGGCTCGAGCAGTTCGCCGGTGTTGGCGTTCCACCCCAACTCAAACCCCCTCATTCATCGGACGATCTTTAATAGCCACTAACTGTATCTACAAAAACTATCAACCTTGTTTAGTGATAGAAATGCTCCTGAACCCTACCGCTAAAACGCCGTTGGCATATGCAAAAATGCGCACTCCACACCGTGTGACCCTCTGCTAAGTTTCCTCCCGGGTACTACCACCGGATGGAGTTGAATAGATGCTCGCTGCCTACAAAGGAACCACCTCCATCAGCCTGGTGCGTGAAGCCCTTTACGGCGCGACCCAGCGTGGCCTGGACATATCCCTGCCGCTGCAGCAGGCGCGTATCGACCCGCAGCTACTCTGTTCGGCGAATGCGCGTGTATGCGCCTCGGCGTTCTCACGGCTGTGGGTCGCCCTGTCGGACATGCTCGACGATGAGTTCTTCGCAATCGATAGTCACCCGCTGCGCCGCGGCAGCTTTCGGCTCATGTGCCACGCAACCATCGGTTGTGATTCGCTGGAACAGGCCCTGCGGCGGATTCTTGCCTTCCTGCGCCTGGGCCTTGATGACTTGTACGGTGAACTGCACCTGGACGGCGACTCGGCGTCGATCATCATCCACGACCATGGCGTGGAGCGCAGGCTGTTCAGCTACGGCACCTGGCTGATTCTGGTACACGGGCTGTTGTGCTGGCTCGGCAACCGCAGAATTCCGCTGCAGGCACTCAGCTTCCGCTCGCCGCGCCCAGATGATGACAGCGACTACCGCATGCGTTTCTGTGAACACATTGAGTTTGCCGCGCCAGCGACCAGGCTCTGCTTTGACGCGTGTTTTCTGAACCTGAAGGTGGCGCAAACGCCCGAGAGCCTGGCCATCTTCCTTAAAGAATCGCCGGCAAGTCTGTTGGTCAAATACCGCAATGACGCCAGTTTAAGTGCCCAGATCAGGCAGCGGTTGCGCAACCATACGCCAGAAAACTGGCCATCACTGGATGACGTGGCCAATCAGCTGAGCATGTCCAGCTCCACCCTGCAGCGGCGCTTGCAGGCTGAGGGTGTCAGCTACCAGGGGCTCAAGGACAACCTCAGGCGCGATATGGCCATCAACTTTCTCGGCCAGTCGGAGCTGACCGTCTGTGAGGTTGCCGCCCAGGCAGGCTTTCAGGAAACCAGCGCGTTTCACCGCGCCTTCAAGAAATGGACCGGTGTAAGCCCCGGAGCCTATCGCCGTTCGAGCACTGATGCGGTAAACCCGGTGCTGACTCAATCGGCAGGCTGATTCCCAGCCCCCTCTCCTCCTTTGCATGGCCCCTGCCTGGGTCAATGTGCCCAGATCGGTCAAACACATCGACGCCCGCGGGCATGTGCCGCACCGACGATCAGCCCTAGGATTCGCAACAGGTTGCGCCGTGGCCCTCACCTGCCCTGGCCAGCTTGCAGACATACGACTGTGCACTTCACAAACAAAAACAACAGCGAAGGAGACACGCTATGCAATCGGTGAACATCTATGCGTTAGCAGGGGATTCGACATTCAATCGATTCCATGGACGCATCCTCTTCTGGTGTGTGCTCATCCTGATCATCGACGGCTATGACCTGGCCGTGGTGGGTGCGGCACTGCCCGCCATCATGCAGGACATGAATGTCGACCCCACCCGTGCCGGCATCATGGCCGGTTCGGCACTGCTGGGGACAATGCTTGGCGCGATCTTCCTCGGCACCCTGGCTGACCGCATCGGCCGTCCACGCATGATTGCCATCTGTGTGGCGCTGTTCAGTATTTTCACGGCGGTGGCGGGTCTGACCAACGACCCGGTCAGCTTCAGTATCGCCCGCTTCATTGCCGGCCTTGGCATCGGTGGTGTACTGCCAGTATGTACCGCGCAGATGGGCGAGTACTCGCCCCTCAAATTGCGCACCCGCCTGATCACCCTGGTGTTTGCCGGCTACTCGGTGGGCGGCATCCTCGTGGCTTTGACCGCCAAGCAACTGATCGAGAGCTATGGCTGGCAATGGGTATTCTATGTCGCCGGGCTGCCGGTGCTGCTGATTCCCTTCATCCTCAAAAGCATGCCGCAATCCATTGGCTATCTGCTCAGGAACGACCGCCAGGATGAGCTGCGTGAGATCGTGCGCAAGATCGAGCCGGGCCGTACGGTTGACGACACGGTTGTGGTAACCGGCAACGTGGCCGTGCAGAACACCCAGGAGACCCCGGTCCGCGACCTGTTCAAGCAAGGGCGCGGGTTCAGCACCGTGATGATCTGGACAGCGTTCATGACCGGGCTGTTCATGGTCTACTCCCTCAACTCCTGGCTCACCAAACTCATGGCAATGGCAGGATTCAGCCTCGGTTCGGCGCTGAACTTCGTCATTGTGTTCAACCTCGGCTCGATTGCCGGGGCCATGTTCGGTGGCTGGCTGAGTGACAAACTGAACATCAAGCATGTGTTGGTGTGTTTCTACATCACCGGTGCCATCGCCCTCACCCTGCTGGGCTACACCCGCGACACCACGGCGCTGTTCGCAGTGGTATTTCTGGTGGGTGCCTCAACCTTGGGTACGCAGTTGCTGGCCTATGCCTATGCCGGTGACTTCTACCCGTCCGAGATCCGCTCCACCGGTGTCGGCTTTGCCTCCGGCGTGGGTCGCATCGGCGCCATTGTCGCTCCGGTACTGATTGGCTGGCTGGTGTCGATGAACCTTGCGCTGCAGCAGAACTTCATGGCCATCAGCCTGGCGGGCCTGATCGGTGCCCTGGCGGTCACCCTGATCAACCAGTCCCGGGCGCAATCGACCCAAGAGAAAAAGGCCCTCGCACTGTCGCGCTGATCGCGCCAAGCCAATGCCTTAACGCCAGACGCTAGCTGTAGGAATGAACATGAACCGATTATCGCCCCCGCCAGCCTCCGTGCCGCTTGTGAAGCAAACGGTTGACTGGGCAATCACCACGCGACGCAGTATCAGGGCATTTCTTCCCACCCCGGTGGCGCAGGAGGACATCGAGGCCATCCTTGATGTCGCGCGCTTCAGCGCCACCGGGGTGAACATGCAGCCGTGGCATGTTCATGTGCTCAGCGGCGAAGTGAAGGCGCGCCTGTCGTGCGCCATTGCCCGGATCGATAACGATCCCGCAGCCGCTGCACAGCATGAGGACCCGTACGCCTACTACCCGCACCAATGGAAAGCGCCTTATCTCGACCGACGCCGGGCAGTGGGCTGGGCGCTCTACGGTTTGCTGGGTATCGACAAGGCTGACAAACCGCGCATGCATGCGCAGCACGGTCGCAACTACCGGTTCTTCGATGCCCCGATAGGGTTGCTGTTCACCATTGACCGCAGCCTCGGCGAGGGCAGCCTGCTCGACTATGGCATGTTCCTGCAAAGTGTGATGGTCGCGGCGCGCGGCCGCGGCCTGCACACCTGCCCGCAAGCCTCATTTCTCAAGTACCACACCCTCATCTCGGCGCAGTTGGGGATTGCGCCTGAGCAGATGCTGGTGTGTGGCATGAGCCTCGGTTACGCGGACCCCTCCTGTATCGAAAACACCTTGGTGACCGATCGGGAGCCGGTCAGTGCGTTCGCAACCTTTCACCCCTGATCACAACAACAAAAATAAAAGGTGCCTGTAATGTCGAAACACCCTGTGAAGCTGCTGCTCGCCACCGCTGTCGCCGCTCAAGCCCCGATGGTCATGGCGGACTTTGTAAAGGATGCCAAGGCAAGCCTTGAGCTGCGCAACTTCTACTACAACCGCGACTTTCGCAACGACGACGCACGCCAGAACAAGCGCGACGAATGGGGTCAGGGGTTCATCCTCAACCTGCAGTCGGGCTTTACCGACGGCACGGTTGGCTTTGGTGTTGATGCCCTCGGCCTGCTCGGGGTAAAGCTCGACTCCAGCCCCGACCGTACCGGTTCAGGTCTGCTGGCCTACGATTCGGAGCGCAATGTTGAGGACGCGTACAGCAAGATGACCGTGACCGCCAAGGCCCGATTGGCGAAAAGCGAACTGCGCATCGGCGGTATCAACCCGGTTATGCCCCTGCTTTCAAGCAACAACAGCCGCCTGCTGCCGCAGGTGTTTCGCGGTGGCCTCCTGGTCTCCAACGACCTGGCGCCCCTGACCTTCTCGGCGCTGCGGGTAAACGCGGTCAAGCAACGCAACTCCACCGACTTCGAATCCCTGACCGCAACTGGCTATGCTCCGGTAGAAGCCGATCACTACTCCTACCTGGCATTCGACTACAAAGTACTCCCGACGCTGACCTTGAGCTATCACGTGGCCGAGCTTGAGGACCTGTACCGTACCAACTATTTCGGCATGAAATTGAACCAGCCCTTGTCGACTGGCGCGGTTATCGCCGATGTTCGAGTGTTCGATGCCAATGAGACCGGTGATAAAGGCGTGGGTGAGGTCGACAATCGTACCCTCACCAGTTACTTCGCCTACAGCCTGAAGGGCCATACCCTTGGCGGCGGCTACCAGAAGGCCTGGGGCGATACACCGTTTGCGTTCGTCAACGGCACCGACACCTACATCTTTGGTGAGTCGCTGGTGAGTACCTTCACCGCAGCCAATGAGCGCGTATGGTTCGCCCGATATGACTTCGACTTCGCCGCGGTGGGCGCTCCTGGGCTGACTCTAGGGGTTAAATACGCCAAAGGTGAAGACGTCGACCCGACCATGGTCAACACCTCCCAAGCGGCAGGGCTTCGGGCCAGCGGTGAGTCGGGCAAGGAATGGGAGCGTATGACCGACATCACGTATGTGGTCCAGGGCGGGCCAGTGAAGGGACTTGCGGTGCAATGGCGCAACTCAACCAACCGCTCCACCTACGCCGACAGCGCCAACGAGAACCGCTTGATTGTGCGTTACACGTTCAACTACTAGGCTCCGCTCAAGGGCCATCGCAGGCTGGCCTCGTGATAAGGCCAATGCTTTTGTGGCACCTGCACTCACTCGGGCGCGATGGGATTGACCGAAAACCACGATCCCATCCCTTGAGTGATCCCGGCTTTGAATTCCACAAAACCGTGCCGGTAGTGTTCTTCTTTGAGGACCATGTCAGCAAACCGCTTGTGGATCTCACTGTAATCGGCGCCGGGTGACGCGGCCGCCATGGCGACACTGGCAACGGTCTGAATTTCCTCCCCGGAGGCCCGGCTGCCATCGCCAGCAGCTAAAATGGCGATGCTAATCAACTGACCGGTTTTTTTGTCTACAGACCCTGTAAGGTTAACGAAAGGGCCTAATTGGGCGTTGAGCAAGTCAAGGGCCTCACCCGATTCAATATTTGCCGGATCAACAGCATAGGGCTTATCGAGCGTTTTTAGCGTCGCATTCAACTGGTCGGCGTAGTGTTTCGGCGTTAGCCCCAGGGTCTGGTGATAGACGATCTGACTGCCCTCAACAAACAATGCCGACCGAGGGCCGGTGATCTGGTCACCCATTAAAGGGTCGACTGGGGCGATGGGAGTGCTGTTCCAGTCCGAAAATAGGGTAAAGCCGATAACCAGCACGCCCGCAACAAGGGCGATAAGCTTTAGCTGCTTGGCTGTATTCACCGCCGGGTAGTCCTCGCCGCAGGACGGGCAGGTTTTCGCATCAGGTTCTACGGTTTTCTTGCACGACTTGCACAGCGTAACGGCCATATCAGAACGCTCTTCTCATCCTTGAATGCAGGGGGGCGAGAACGCTGACTGCAGTAATCAGCGTTCTCGTGGCCCGTCAGTTTAATGGTTATTGCCAGGCCAGCAAAGTTAACTGACCGACACATCGCATCGCCAAACTGGTCGGGCCCCACACCACTGCCACTACCCGGCGTGTATCTCGCGGATCAGCTTCTTGTTGATCTTGCCGACACTGGTTTTCGGTATTTCGTCCACAAATCGCACTTGCCGTGGCACCGCCCATTTGTTCAGGGAACCGCTGTCGACAAACTGTTGCAGATGCTGCGCGAGGGATTGCTGGTCGAGTTGTGCACCTGCGACGCAGACCACCAGGGCCAACGGCTGCTCGCCCCACTGCGCATCGGCAATGCCGACCACCGCCACCGAGTCAACGCTGGGGTGCTGGCTGATCAAACTTTCCAGTGCCACCGAGCTGATCCACTCACCCCCTGTCTTGATTACGTCCTTGATCCGGTCACGGATCTTTACTACCCCGCGCGCGTCGATACAGGCCATGTCACCGGTATGCATCCAGCCACCGGCCCACAACGCCGCGCCCTGCTCGGGTTCATTCAGATAGCCCTGGGTCAGCCAAGGGGCGCGCACTACAACCTCGCCGACACTGGCGCCGTCGTGCGCCACTTCTGCGCCCTGCTCATCGACAATGCGCAGGTCCACCAGCGGGATCGGTACGCCAGCGTTGATCCGCAGTGGCACCTGCTGGTCCATCGGCAGTGCCAGATCCTCGGCGGTCAGACTGGTCAGGCTCAGCAGTGGACAGCTTTCGGACATGCCGTAACCACAGTACACCCGGATGCCGCGGCCGCTCGCCCGCGCGGCCAGACCTTGGGTCAAGGCACTGCCGCCGAGGAGCATTTTCCAGCCACTGAGGTCTGTCTGCTGGCCTTCTTCGCAATCGAGCATCATCTGCAGCAGGGTCGGTACGCAGTGGGAGAACGTCACCTGTTCTTCGCGCATCAGGCGTACCAACTGGTTTGGCTCGTAGCGGCCTGGGTAAACTTGCTTGATGCCAAGTGCGGTGGCGACATACGGCACGCCCCAGGCATGTACATGGAACATGGGCGTGATCGGCATGTACACATCGCCCGAACGCAGCAACGGCTCGCCACCGCAGGCAGCGAAGGTCCCCAGTTCATTGAGCGTATGCAGCACCAACTGGCGATGGGTGAAATACACGCCCTTTGGGTTGCCGGTGGTACCGGTGGTGTAAAACAGCGTCGCCAGCGAGTTCTCGTCGAAGTCGGGAAACTCGAACTGGGCTTGCGCGGCAGCCAACAGCACCTCGTACTCACCCAGCATCGGCAATGTAGTGGCACAGGGCTCGGCATCGCTGAAGCGGATAAAGCCCTCAACCGTCGGCACATCACCCTGCAACTGTTCCAGCAAGGGCAGGAAGTCATCATGCACCAGCACCAGGCGATCTTCAGCATGGTTCATGGTGTAGCGGATCTGCTCGGCAGACAGGCGCACATTGACCGTGTGCAGTACCGCGCCAATCATCGGCACGGCAAAGAAACACTCCAGCGCCCGGTGGCTGTCCCAGTCAAGCAAGGCCACGGTGTCGCCGGGTTTGACCCCGGCCTGAACCAGGACATTGGCCAGGCGCTGAATGCGTTCGAGCAGGGTCGTATAGCTGTAACGTAGCTTGTCAGCGTAGACAATTTCCTGGCCAGGCTGGTAACGCACGCCGGACAGCAGCAGGCGCTTGATCAGCAGCGGGTAGCTATAAGCCCCAGGTGCCGGAGTAATGACACGAGTGTTGATCATCGCAGAATCCTTCACAGTTGCTCGGCGTCGAGCAGGTACAGGCTGGCGCTGCCGGCCTTGATGGTGGCGGTCAACGAGTGGATACGCGGCAACAGGCGTGCGAAGTAGAAGCGTGCAGTGCCCAGCTTGCGGGTGTAGAACTCGGCTTGCTCCGGTTGCTTGAGGGCGACATCGGCCATCTGTGCCCACATGTAGGCATAGAGCGTGTAACCAAACACATGCAGGTATTCGACCGCCGCCGCGCCAATTTCCTGAGGGTTACCCTGTGCACGGTCCAACACCCAGGCGGTCAGCTCATCCAGGTTGGTCACGGCCGCCAGCAGCGGCGCGCTGAATTCAACTCGCGAACGCTCCAGCGCACTGGCGAACGCCTTGATCTGCGAGGACAGCACGCTGTAAGCGCGACCACCGTCAGCGACCAATTTGCGGCCCAAAAGGTCCATGGCCTGGATACCGTTGGTACCTTCGTAGATCTGGGTGATACGGCAATCGCGGATCAGTTGTTCCTGACCCCATTCGCGGATGTAACCGTGGCCGCCGAAAATCTGTTGGCCATGGACCGTCGTTTCCAGGCCCATGTCGGTGAGGAAGGCCTTGGCCACAGGCGTCAGCAGCGCAACCTGGGCGTCGGCGCGACTACGCTCGTCGGCGTCATCGCTGTATTTGGCCAAGTCCAATTGCAAGGCAACATAGGTGGAGAAGGCTCGCCCGCCTTCGTTCAAGGCTTTCATGGTCAACAGCATGCGCCGCACATCCGGGTGCACAACGATCGGGTCGGCAATCTGCCCGGCAGCCACCGGCCCTGTTGGTGCACGGCTTTGCAGACGCTCGCGGGCGTACTCGATCGCGTTCTGATAGGAGCGCTCACCCAGCGCCAGGCCCTGGATGCCCACGCCCAGGCGTTCGTAGTTCATCATGGTGAACATGGCATTCAAGCCTTTGTTCAGGTCACCGACCAGATAGCCCGTGGCGCCATCGAAGTTCATCACGCAGGTGGCTGAAGCCTTGATCCCCATCTTGTGCTCGATGGAACCGCAGCTCACCGCGTTGGCGGCGCCCAACGAGCCGTCTGCCTCGACCATAACCTTGGGTACCAGGAACAGCGAGATGCCCTTGGCGCCGGCCGGTGCATCGGGCAACTTGGCCAACACCAGGTGGATGATGTTTTCAGTCAGATCCTGCTCACCGCCGGTGATGAAAATCTTGGTACCGCTGATGCGGTAGCTGCCATCGGCTTGCGCCTCGGCACGGGTGCGAATCAAGCCCAGATCGGTACCGGCATGCGGCTCGGTCAGGCACATCGAGCCCGTCCAGCGCCCTTCGTACATGGCTGGCAGGTACTGTTGCTTGAGCGCTTCACTGGCGTGATTGAGCAGTGACAAACACGCCCCGGCGGTGAGCATCGGGTACAGGCCAAAGGACAGGTTGGCGGCGTTGAGCATTTCCTCGACCTGAGCACCGATCACCTTGGGCATACCCATGCCGCCGTATTCCAGCGACCCCGCTACACCGACCCAACCATCTTCGGCATAGCGCTGATAGGCCTGAGCAAAGCCATCCGGGGTGATTACCCGACCGGCTTCCCAGCGGCAACCCTGTTCGTCACCGCTACGGTTAAGCGGTGCCACCACCTCGGCGATGACCTTGCCGGCCTGTTCAAGAATGGCCTTGGCGGTATCGGCATCGACATGTTCGGCCAACGCCGGAATCCGTGACCAAACGTCCGGGATGGCGAAGACCTCGTTGAACAGAAATTCCATGTCGCGCAAAGGTGGTTGGTAATCAGACATGATGCGAATACTCGACTTCTTTGGTGGAGTGTTGCAGCCCGTCAGCGCTGACGGGGCTGGGTGCAGGAGCCTCAGCCTTGTTGCCCGGCAAGAGGAAATACGACAGTGCTGGAATCAGAATCAGCGCGCCGAGCATGTTCCAGAGGAACATGAAGGTCAGCAGGATGCCCATGTCGGCCTGGAACTTGATGGGCGACCAGGCCCACCCCACCACCCCGGCAGCCAGGGTGATGCCGACCAGACCCACCACCCGACCGGTGAACGCCACGGCGTTTTCATAGGCCTCTGACAGCGGCAAGCCCTTGCGCTGGTAGTGCAACTGCACACTGAGCAGGTACAGCGCGTAATCGACGCCAATACCCACGCCCAGGGCGATCACCGGCAAGGTGGCGACTTTGACGCCGATGCCCATCATCACCATCAGCGCCTCGCACAGCACCGAAGTGAGTATCAGGGGCAGCACTGCCACCAGGGTTGCGCGCCAGCTGCGGAAGGTGATCAGGCAGAACACCGTGACCGCCAGGTACACCAGCAACAACATGGTGCGGTTGGCATCACGGACAACGATGTTGGTCGCCGCTTCGATGCCGGCGCTGCCGGCGGCGAGCAGGAATTGACGGTCTTCACTGCTGTTGGCCTGGGCAAAACGCTCGGCAACCGCAACCACTTCATCGAGGGTGTCGGCCTTGTGGTCCTTGAGGTAGGCGATCACCGGCATCACCGAGCAATCGTTGTTGAACAGCTCCGGGGCATTGACCGAGGCCTGCTGCGCCGCGTAGTTGAGCACGTCCTGGTTGCGCTGGATGCTGTTGAGCTTGGGGTTGCCCTCGTAGGTACCGGCAGTGATCTGGCGCACCGCGTTGGTCAACGACAGCGTGGTCTGCACCCCGGCGTGTTGCTGCAGCTCCCAGGCCAGGCGGTCGGCGAGCACCAGGGTCTGGTAACGCAGGCACCCTTCAGGCGCGGTCTTGATCATCACCGCAAAGGTGTCGCTGGACAGCGCGTAATGCCCAGTGATGTAGGCGTTGTCGCGGTTGTAGCGGGAGTCGGCATGCAGTTCCGGGGCGCCGCTGTCGAGGTCACCGATCTTCAGCTGCAGGCTCATGGCAAAGCCGCCTGCGCCGAGAATGGCCGCCACCACCAAAGCACCTGTTGCCCATTTACGCGTGGTAAAGCGGTCGAGCAGGTCCCAAAGCTTACCGAAGCCGCGGTGTTCGGCGGCTCTAGAGTCAATACGCAAGGCGCGCTCGGCGGCTTTGCGGCCAACACCGATGTAAGACAGCGCCACCGGCATCAGCAGCAGCGAGGTAAAGATCAGCACCGCCACACCGATACTGGCCGTGATTGCCAGGTCCTGGATCACCGGAATGTCGATCAGCATCAACACGGCAAAGCCCACCGCATCGGCCAGCAGCGCGGTGACCCCAGCGATGAACAGGCGCCGGAAGGTGTAGCGCGCGGCAACCTGGCGATGGGTGCCACGGCCGATGTCCTGCATGATGCCGTTCATTTTCTGCGCGGCATGCGACACACCAATGGCAAAGATCAGGAACGGCACCAGAATCGAATACGGGTCGATGGCATAGCCCAGCCAGGCGACGATACCCAGTTGCCAGACCACCGCGGTCAACGAACACACCACCACCAGCAAGGTACTGCGTACACAACGGGTGTAGAGGTAGATGATCACCAAGGTGGTGACCACCGCCAGGGCAAAGAACAGCATCACCTGCATCAGGCCATCGATCAGGTCGCCCATCAGTTTGGCAAAGCCGATCACATGAATCTTGTACGTGCCCTGCCCGCCGTTTTCTGCACCGATGGCTTCGTATTGGTTGCGCAGTTGCTCAAGCTTTTGCGAGAACGCGTAATAATCGATACCGCGACCGGTGGCCGAGTCATGATCCAACAGCGGCACAATCAGCATGCTCGACTTGAAGTCGCGAGCCACCAGGCTGCCAACGATGTTGGCGCGCTCGATGTTCTGACGCAATTGTGCGATGTCGGCGGCCGAGCCCTGATAGCTGTCCGGCATTACCGGACCACCCTGGAAACCTTCTTCGGTGACCTCGGTCCAGCGCACTGCCGGGCTCCACAGCGACTTCATCCAGGCGCGGTCGACGCCTTGGCTGAGGAACAGTTCATCGTTGATATGGCGCAGGGTCTGCAAGTACGCCGGATCGAAGATATCGCCTTCGGTGTTCTCCACCACCACGCGCAAGGAGTTGCCCAGGCCACGCAACGATTGGCGGTTCTCAAGGTAGTTCTGAATGTACGGGTGGCTCTGCGGAATCATCTTCTCGAAGCTGGGGCGCAGCTCCAGGCGCGTCAGGGCCATGTAGCCCAGCACCACAGTAGCCAGCAGCATCAACACCATGAACGGCAGTCGATGGTTGAACACCAGGCGTTCCAGCCAGTTGCCCGAGCGCGTGTCGAATTCGTCGAGGGTGCGTATTACCGGCAAGGTGTCTTGTTTGATGGTGGCCATCAGGGTCTTCTCTTGTTATGGGAGCGGTGGTTATTCGACATCGAGCGTGCGTACACCACGCTCACCCACCAGCACCAGGTCGGTTGCCGCCGCGAATGCCGCGCCGGTTACCGGGGTACGTGCGGTTTGGCTGAATTGAGCAAAACTGACACCGTCGTCATGACTGATCAGCACATCGCCTGCCTGGCTCAACAGCCACAGCTGGCCGGCACTGTCCAGACTTGCTGCGGTGATGCTATTGCGCAGGCCAGTGGTCACCGGCTGCCAGTGCTGGCCGCCATCAGTGCTGCGCAGCACATTGCCGCGCAAGCCAAAGGCCAACAGCGCCCCCGGCTTACCGACCGCGCCAAACAAGGTGCCGCTATAAGGAATGTTCAGGCGGGTGAAGTGTTGGCCATCAGCGGCCAGTTTCAGCAACAGGCCCTGTTCACCGGTGATGTACAGCGCACCATCGACACTGGCCAGGCTGGTCAGGTGCAACGCTTGCGGGTTGTCGCTGCGTTCCAGCCACGGTGTCCAATGCTGGCCACCATCCTGGGTGTGCAACAACAGATTGAATACGCCAACGGCAAAGCCGTGTTGCTCATCGGCAAACCAGACATCGAGCAAAGGCTTGTCGGCGCCCTCTTGCACCAGACGCTCGCTTTCACCGATCAAGGTTGCCCAGCGATCGTCGTCTGGCGAGGCCTGGGCCTGAGCGCGGTAGTAGGCCAGCACCTGCTCGCCGAGCACGCGACCATCCAGTTGCTTTTGCCAACTGGCGCCGCCATCGCGGCTGTGCAGAATCACCCCGTCGTTGCCCACCGCCCAACCCTGCTCGGCGCTGGGAAAACTGACCGCGTTGAGGTCGGCACTGGCCGGCACTTGCGCCTGCTGCCACTGCTTGCCGTTGTCATCGGAATACACAATGTGCCCGCGCGGGCCCACCGCTACCAGGCGCGCGCCGGCGCTGGTCACATCCCGCAACGGGCTCACGGTCGCCAAGGCACTGGGCATCGCCGGCATATCCAGCACATCCATGTAAGGTGCGGCCTGTGCCGCGCCTTGAAGAGCGGCCCACGTCAACATCAACGCGGTACAGCGCTTGAGAAAAAACATACTCGATCCTCCGGATCGCCGCTGCACGCAGCAGGCTGCTCAACCAACGGTCCGCCATCGCGTGGATGCCGGACCGTACCTACCCTGTGGATCTACTCAGCGAATACCGGCCCCGGCCAGGGATTCCGGCGACCACTGGGTCTTGGACAGTGGATCGATGTAGCGGATACCGCCGTAGGCACCGACCACGCCGTTCAGGTTGTAGGTGCCGCCGATCAGGTCGTAGATCATGAAGGGCGTGGCATCCGGGGTCTGCTTGTCGTAGCTCTGGCTGAGGAAGGCGAACGAGCCGCGGTACAGTTGGTCACGGGCGTCGTACTGGTCCGAGGCCAGAGCGATCCAGCTGTCTTCGTCGAGGTAGAAGCGGCGCTTGTGGTAGATGTGGCGGGCGCCGTCCTTGAGTTTGCCTTCCACCACCCACACCCGGTGTTTTTCCCAGCGCACAAATTGCGGCGCCAGGTGGTTGGGGGTGGTCAGCTGCTTGACGTCGGTGTGGTAGGTGAGCTGGTAGGTGTTGTACGGCACGTACATTTCCTGCTTGCCCACCAGGGTCCAGTCGTAGCGGTCCAGGGCGCCGTTGAAGACAAACACGTCATCGTAGGTACCCGAGCCCGAGGTGCCTGGGTTCGGTGTGTCGTAGGCCAGGTTCGGTGCCAGTTTGACCCGACGTTGGCCCGGCAGGTACTGCCAGGCGCTGCGTGGCTGCACCAGCGGGTTGGCGGCATCGCGCAGCATCATCGCTTCGCCGGCACGGCGGGCCGGCGCGGTGTACACCAACTTCATCTGGTAGTAGGTGTCTTTGGCACCGATGGTTTTGTTCATGTCCTCGTAGATTGGGTAGCTGATGTTCGCTTGTCCGGTGGTGGACAGCGACGCTACACCGGCAGAGTCGACGTTCCACGAGTCGTACTTGGCGGCCATGCTCACGCCCTGGTAGCGCAGGAGAAAGTTCCACATCGCCTCGGCGCCGGTTTGCGGAATCGGGAACGGGATGCCTGGCAGCACGTTGTCAACAGCCGTACCGCCTTCCTGGCTCTTGGCACCGACGGCATTTTTCAGGGTGTTGTCCAGCACCGGCTGAGGCAGTGCCACAGTACGGTGGGTGGGGTAGACATCGACCCGGAAGGTCGGGAAGCGCTTGAGCAGCTCCAGGGTGGTCGCGGTGAGCTGACCTTTGTACTGGTCGACGTTCTTGCCATCGATCACCATCAGCGGCTTTTCCCCGGCAAACGGGTCTGGACGCATGCTGTCGCCGCTCTTGTAGCTGGCCGGTGGGGTCACCAGGCCGCCTTGGTAAGCGGGAATCGAACCGTCGGCGTTGGCGCCTGATTCAGCGCCAATTCGGGTCAGGCTGGTGCCCAGGCGGGCGGCCTGATCACTGGAGACAGCTGCGTGGGCAGTAGTGATGGTTGCCAGCGACAGGCATGTGGCTAATAAGGTATGCACGAAATTCATGATTATTGTTTTCCTGCGTGATGTCTGAAGGAAGACGTGACTCAAAAAGTGGTTTTAACAGTGAGGTAAAGCGCGCCACGGTCCTCAGTGGTGGCACCGCCGCCAGAGAAGGAGGCATAACCTCCGCCGTAGCAGGTGTAGTCCTGCTCGCCGTCCAGGGCATTAGGAGTCGCGCCATCGGTCTGGCCGTTTTTGCACGACTGCGATTTGCCAAAGCTGTCGACGTACTTGAGGTCGACGAAATATTGGTTGTAGACCGCGGCGCCAACGCCCACGGCGTAGTTGCCGGTGTCCTCGGCGCCGCCACCCTGTACAGGTGAAACGCCATCGATGCCGACGTTGACCGACAGCGGCATGCTCAGGTCAACGCCTGGCATGACCTGGTACCAGGTCGGAGTGAAGTTGACCGCGATACCCCAGTTGTCACGGGTCGGCTTGTCGATGCCGCGGTAGCTGCTTTTGCCCTTGTACAAGGCTTCGTTGTGACCATCGAGTTTGAGCAGGTTGCTGTAGAACAGCTCGCCCAACAGGGTGGCGCTGTCGAACAGCGGTGTGTCGCCGATGCTCATCAAACCGTTGAGGGTCCAGTGCAGGGTCTGGCCAGTGGCACCAAGACCGTCGCCATCACTGGGTACGTCATAGACCACACCGCTGCTGGGCAGGCGTGGAGGCAACAGACCGAAGCCACCGCCCAGCCCACCTTGCCCTGGCGCACTGACAATGGCCGGAATACTGGACAGCGGCATGTTGTGGCGGATGTTCAGGTCACTACCGACACTGATCCCGGCTACGTCTTTGGAAAGGCTCAGGCCGTAGACGTCAATGTTGTCGGCGTAAGCAAACTGGTACGAGGCACTTTGCAGTGAGTTGTAGAGGTTGCCGACCGCGCCTTGGGGGCTGCCCGGTGGTGTACCGAACGGGCCACGGGATACAGTCAGGCCACGGGTATCGAGCCAGGCTTGAGGAAGAATCTCCGAGGTCTTGCGGTAGTAGAAACCGAGCGTGCCGCCCAGCCATTCCGGCGACCACTTGGCCATGACACCCCAATCGCCACGCTTGTCCGGGGTCAAGTCGTTGCCACGGCGGATACTGGTCAGCGCCCCCTGCACCGGGATCAGGCCCGGGGTGCCGGTATGACCGAGCAAGAAGCTCTGGGCACCCTCACCCACCACGTCCGAACCGCCATAATAGGTGCCCGCTTCTGGCAGCCTGGCAGCATCCCAATCAAGGAAATACTGGGCGCCAATGGTCAGCTCAGGATTGACCAGAAACGAGGTAGACAGCTGATTGCGCGGCACGAACAGTTCTTTGGCTTCGGTGCCAGGCGATGCGGCAAGCTTCGCCAGGTCCAGGCCCGACTGCCCATAGCTGAGCGAGTGCACTGGGTTGAGCAGTGTTTCACCCCAGAACAGGTTGTGCTGACCGAGTTTGCCGCTCAGCTCCGAGCTGTCGCCAACTTCGGTGCGCATGAACACGAAGGCATCGAGCACTTCACCCGACGGGCCGCTGTAGTAACGCTGGGCATAGTTGCTCAGGTGCGGGCTGCCCAGGGGCGTACCGGTACCGGGCAAGCCATTGAGGCTCGGGTTGATACCAGAGCTGTCACCATTGCCGTTGACGAAGGGGTTGGAGTTCGAACCGGTGTTGTCATAGGCCTTGTCGTACCAGCTGGCAGCACTGACGCGAAAGCCCATGTTGCCCTGGTAGATCACGTCCAGTTCGGTCAGCAGGTCGACACGGTTGGTGATATTGGTGCCGGCCTTGCGGAAGTTGTAGTCGCCGTCGTTGTTGTTCGGCGTGGCCAGCATGCGCTTGTCGGCGCTTTCGGTGCGCACCCCGTAGTTGTACTTGACGGTGTTGTCCAGACGCACGGCCCAGTCTTCGTTACCGGTATCGACTTCGAACGCCTGGGCGCCAGGCAGTGCGAGCAAACCGATGGCGCAGGCGAGCAGATGACGCTGCGATGTCACAGCGCAAAGAGTGCGGTGTTTTGGCATTGCGATGACTCCACGAATTGTTATTTTTGTTATCGCCGCCCGACTTGTGCGGGCGTTGGTCAAGCGTCCGTGCAGTGCTGCAGGATTATTGGTCGAGCTGGTGAATCAAGGTTTCGGCCAACGGCCAAGGGCCGAATCCGGAAGCCGGGTTGAGGTGGCCAACATTGCCCAGTTGCAACAGCTCGCTACCCCAGCCCTCGGCCATGGCCGCGACGGCACTGAGGCTTGCCAGGTGATCGTCGCTGCTGGCCGCAACGATGCTGGGAAATGGCAGTGTGGTGATCGGCAGCGGCGCCCAGCCATTGGCGCGCAAGGTATCCGGGCTTGGATAGGCGGCGGGCCACTGGGCCTGCAGATCTGGGGGGGCGGCCAGTAACGCGCCTTTGATCGGCCGGTCATAGCGTGCGGCCCAATGGGCGACCATCAGCACACCGGCGCTGTGCGCCACCAGCAGCACATCGCCGTCGATCTGCTCCAGCTCGCGCTGGATCGCTTCGACCCGGGCATTGCAATCAAGCCCGTTGACCTGCAGAGGAGGCACTGCGCGAACCTTGCTCAGGCGCGCCTGGAGCAGCGTCTGCCAATGCTCGGCGACATGGTCGCGCAGGCCAGGGACGATCAGAACAGTAGCGGCGGTATGCAATCTTTCCACGTCAGCACCTATGCTCAAGACATCTGCTCGCTGTGTCAGTCGAGCGTTTCGAGAGTCACAGTAATCACCCCTCCCCTGGGGTGCTTTACATTGAGCGTCAGTGACTTCACATTTGATGACAGCGCGACGGGCGCCCGTCAGGCGGGCGTGGGCCAAGTCTCCCGAGCGCTCATTAAGGTAGCGAAACCGGCTTTTCATTTGACGACACACAGGCTATAAAAAGCGACCCGCCGCAGAAGCGGGACGCCTAATGAGAATGCGTGGAAAACAATAAAATGACCGCCCTCGTCCGTGCTGCAAGCTTGACCAATTACCTCGAAGTCTCGCGCCACGTGGGGTTGAACCCCCATGCCTTGCTCGCCCAGGTCGGCCTCAGTGCCGCCTTGCTCGACGATCCCAATCAACGCCTTGCCGTTTCAAGCGTCATTAGCCTGCTGGAGGAATCCGCGCGGGTCAGTGGCTGTGAATCCTTTGGCCTGCGCATGGCTGAATTGCGCCAGCTTTCGGACTTTGGCGAGATCAGCCTGCTGCTCAGCCACCAGCGCACCTTGCGCGATGCCTTGCTGGTGATCGTGCAATACCGTCATCTGCTCAACGACGCCTTGGCCATCCATATCGAAGATGCGGGCAAAAGCGTGATCATCCGTGAAGAAGTGGTCAGTGATCTGCCGCACAGCAGCCGACAGGCCACCGAGCTTGCCATTGGTGTCATGCGCCGCCTGTGTGCGGCGGTTCTGGGCGCGCACTGGCATCCGATCAGTGCCAATTTCACCCACGCTGCCCCGGCGGACCTGGCCATTCACCGGCGGATTTTCGGTTGCAAACTGGTGTTTGGCAGCGAGTTCAATGGCATTGTCTGCGCCGCGGCTGACCTCGATGCCGCCAACCCACTGGCCAACGAAGCCATGGCGCGCCTGGCCCAGCGGTACCTGGACACTCTTCAGGCCAGCGGCAAACTGTCGTTGGAACTGGAAATGCGCAAAACCATCTACCTGCTGCTGCCTATGGGCCGGGCGACCATCGAACAGGTGGCACAAACCCAGGGCATGAACGTGCGCACCCTGCAGCGGCGCCTGGAAGAATGCGGGGTGACCTTCAGCGACCTGATCAACGGCGTACGTCGTGACCTGGTGATTCGGTACCTGGAAAACCCCAGCTATTCGCTGGGGCGGATTGCCGACATGCTGGGCTACTCGATGCCGAGTTCATTTACTCGCTGGTTTATTGCGCAGTTCGGCATGCCGCCGGCAACCTGGCGAGCCCAGCATGGCCGCGCTGAACCGTAGCCGCTGCCGCCAGGCTGCGATCGGGCGTGAAACGGCCGTCATTCGGGCCCATTGTGGAGGCTGGATGACGACTGCTTCGCAGCCGATCGCAGCCTGGCGGCAGCGGCTACGGGAATTGTCAAAGCCCCCAATGCATCAGGGCTAGCACCAACAAGACAAGAAACACGGTCTCGCCCACCATCAGGGCAATCGGCTTGAAGCCCACCTTGGCCAGTTCCTTGAGCTGAGTCTTCATCCCCAGCGCACTGATCGCCACCACCAAGCACCAGCGCGACAGGTCATTGACCCCGCCCTGCACCACCGTTGGCACCCAGCCAGTACTGTTCAGGCAGGCCAGCAATACAAAGCCGACCGCGAACCAAGGCAACAAGGGTGGCCGTTGCCCGGTGGCATCATCCCCTGCCCGTCGGGTAATCATCGCTGCAACGACAATCACCGGCAGCAACATCGCCACCCGCATCAACTTGACCACCGTGGCAATGTCGCCGGTCTCGGTCGACATGCTGTAGCCCGCGCCAACCACCTGCGCCACATCATGAATCGTGGCCCCGAGGAATACCCCAGCCTGAGGCGGTGAAAGCTGCAACCAACCGGCAATCATCGGATAAAGGATCATCGCCAGGGTCGACAGCGCCGACACGCCAATCACGGTGAACAACGTGGCATGTTCTTTCTGCTTGTGGTGCGGTAAGGCGGCAGCCAGTGCCAAGGCCGCCGACGCGCCACAGATGGCCGTTGCGCCGCCGGTGAGCATGCCGAACAAGCGATTGAAGCCCATCGCCTTGGCCACCACCATCGACACACCGATGGTCACCGCAACAATGATGATTACCAGCGCCACCGGCTTCCAACCCAGGCTGGCGATCTGTTCCAGGGTGATGCGCATGCCTAACAACGCCACGCCCACGCGCAGCACGGTGCGCGCCGTAAACTCAATGCCGGCCTTGCAGCGACCGTCAACCGAGAGAAAATTCAAGGCCATGCCCAGCAACAGGGCGAAGAGCATCACCGGCGCATCATAATGCTCGCTAAGAAAGCTGGCCGCGCCAGCCGCAATCAGGCTGACGACAAAACCCGGCGCAAGCTCGCGCACGCGGTGGTTGACGGCGGCGATGGCAACAGTGCTCATTGGCCGGACTCCTCGGCATCGATAACGATAAACAGCTGCTCGCCCTGGCGCTCGACCGGGTAGTTGGCGACCTTGAGCTGGGTAGAATTGAGCAGGTACCCGCTGGCCAGGTCGAAACGCAGGCCATGGGCGCAACACTGGATCACACGCCCTTCCAGGCGTCCGCCACACAGGGAAGAGCCTTGGTGCGGGCAACTGTCATCAATGGCGTAAAACTGGTCGGCTACGTTGAACAGTGCCAGGCTCTTGTCCGCGAACTCCAGCAGTACACGGCCGCCACGCTCCGGCACCTTGGCCCCTGGCACAGGGTAGCGGTAACTCATGCCAGAACCGCCTCTGCCAGCGCCTCACGCATGGCCGCGAGCAACACCTCGGCCGGTTGCGCACCGACCACTTGCAGCTCATTGATGCGAAAACATGGCACGCCGTTTGTGGCGCCATCATCGGCCGTAACGAACGGGCTCGCATCGCCACGTAAACAGTCGGCGACTTGTGCCGGGCTCAAGCCACAGGCCTGGGCAATTTGCATCAAGGTAATCGGGTCGCCCAGGTCCTTGCCCTGCTCAAAGTAGGCCGCAAACAGCTGCCCCAACAGGGCGTCGACCTGCTCCGGCTTGCCCAGGGCGACGGCGCGCTGCAGCAAGCGATGGGCATCGGCGGTGTTGGGCATGCGGCTGATGCGGGAAAAATCGATCGTCACCCCTACCGCCTCGGCCGCCGCACGAACCTGGGCTTGACGCAGGCGTACGGCCTCGTCACTGCCCAGGCGCTTGCGATAGAACGCTTCGAACGGCTGACCGGTCCTGGCCATGTCCGGCAGCAGTTGCACCCCGCGCCAACGCAGGCTGACCTCAACCTGTGGTTGCTCCACGCGCAATTGCGCGAGCGCCTGCTGCAGTTGACGCTGGCCGATCAGGCACCAGGGGCAGATAAAGTCAAAAAATACATCAATGGACAACGCGTGTTTCACGGTTTTACCTCCTGAATCTGCGCCGCGCCTGGCGCTGTTTGCTGCAAGCCCTCTAAGCGGGCCATGTCGCTGTGGTAATGGCGCTTGGCAATAAAGAACACCGCGGCGGCGCCAATGCTGATCAGTGGCACCAGCTGGAACGCGGCATGCAGGCCGATCAGATCGGAAACCCGGCCAGTGATCAGCGGCCCCGTCGCCAGGCCCAACAGGTTGTTGGCCAGGGTCAAGGTGGCAAAGGCCGTGCCGTGTACGGAATAGTGCGTCAGGTTGGCAACCATGGCGCTCGAAGGGCCGTTGGTGCCCGCTGCAATCATCATCCCCAGGCAGATCAGCACCAGTTGCGCGGTACCCGATGGCAATGCAAAAGCCAGCGACAGCAGCAGGCAGCTACCCAGGCAATAGGCAATAGCCAAGCTGATTTTACGGTCCGGGCGCTGACGACCGAGGCGGTCGCAGAGCATGGCGCAGAGAATCATGCCGATGCCACTGCACAACACGATGATGGCGGCGACAACGCCAGCCTTATCGGTGCCCATGTCGTAGTAACGGTTCAGGTAGCTGGGCATCCACACAATCACCGTACCGCCGACAAACAACTGCAAGCCGCTGGCAACATAGGCGGCGATGACCGAACGGCTGCCGTACAGGGTGTGCAGCGGGCGAGCAATCTTGCACGCGGCTTGAGCGGCGCGCTTGGGGGCGATTTTCGCTTCTTTGACAATCAACGGGTAGAGCAATGCCAGCAACAGGCCGAACAGGGCCATACCGGCAAACGCCCAACGCCAGCCAAAATGCTGGGCCATCACACCACCTAAGGCCATGCCCAGCACCGAGCCGAACATGCCGCCGGCCATGAAGGCCCCGGCCAAGGTCGCGCGCATGTCCCGGGGGAACACCGCGACCACCACGGCGATGCCGACACTGCCATAGGCAGCTTCGCCGACACCCACCAGAAAACGGGCGACAAACATCTGTTGGTAATTTTCTGCCAAGGCGCAGCCGAGGGTTGCCAGGCTCCAGAGCACGGCCATCAGCACCAGGCTCTTGATCCGGCCAAAACGGTCGGCCATCAGGGACAGCGGAAAGGTCAGCAGCCCAACCATCAGCGCAACGATACCGCTGAGCAGGCCCAACTGACTGTCACTCAGCGCCCATTCGCTCTTGAGCAACGGGAACACAGCATTAAGCACCTGCCGCGACATGTAGTCGGAGATCAGCAAGCCGAAGGTCAAGGCAAAGACAATCCAGGCATAACGCCGTGGAATGCCACGTGAAGTGTCGGCACCATCATCTGTGGCGCTGGCGATATAGGCGG